>Ga0222422_100233_pt1 | contig 26845 bp, 29 predicted proteins | sample 3A1ome_FD_182469 | JGI IMG/M metagenome (GOLD analysis project Ga0222422, IMG submission 182469) | Enriched microbial communities from leaf-cutter ant dump, University of Wisconsin, Madison, United States - 3A110A (version 2) | ecosystem: Environmental > Terrestrial > Nest > Insects nest > Nest...
CGTGCTCAACAAAATCTACACGAAGACCGGAGACGACGGCACGACCGCCCTCGCCACTGGTGAACGGCTGCGCAAGGACGACCTGCGCGTGGAGTGCTACGGCACCGTCGACGAGGCCAACTCCTGCATCGGGATGGCGCGCGCACAGGCAGGCGGATCCTTTCCAGAACTCGAAGCCATGTTGCTGCGGCTTCAGAACGACTTCTTCGATCTTGGCGGCGAGCTCGCATCGCCGGGCGACCGGGAGACTCTCGGCTACGAGCCGTTGCGCGTCCTCGACAGCCAAACGAAACGGATCGAGGCCGACATTGACGTTCTGACGCGCAGGCTCACCCCTCTGCGCACCTTCGTGCTGCCAGGCGGGCATCCGGCAGCGGCCGCGCTCCATCTGGCGAGGACCGTTTCCCGGCGAGCCGAGCGCCTGATGGTCAGCCTGTCGCGGACGGAGGGCGAAACCGTCAGGCCGGAGGCGATGCGGTTCATCAACAGGGCGTCCGACTTCCTGTTTGTCGCCGCACGCATCGTGAACGGGGAGGGCAGGGACGACGTGCTTTGGGTGCCGGGCGCGAACAGGTAACCTGATCGCACTCGATCCGAACGGCCGGGTTGGCGAACATCCCAACCTACACACCGTTCCAGCAGATTATAGTCAGTCAAGCGACAGACGTTGCCGCACAGTTGAGAACCGTCTATTCCTGCCCGACGGACCTTCCCCAGAGGGCGATTATGCTAAAACCGATGCAATGCCGGGCCGGGCGCGCCCTTGTCAACATGCTCCAGGAAGAACTCGCAAAGTCGGCAAACGTGTCGAGGAACACGATCGTCGATTTCGAGAAGGAAAGGCGCGTTCCCGGCCCCAACAACCTGATAGCGATACGGAAGGCTTTGGAGGCCGCAGGGGTCGTTTTCATTAGTGACGAAAATGGGGTTGGAGCCATATTGACCGCCGCCCCCTCGACTATGCCTTAGAACCCCTTCCGCACGATCAGGTCACCATCTGCCAGCATACCCGCACTCGCCCAGAGATCGAGCAAGGCGTCTTCCATTTCCTTGTGGGCGGCAACGGCCGCATCAAAAACTGACATCGACATCCAGGCGAAATAACCCAAATCATAAAGCTCCCGGAGCGCCTCCCTGAACTTTCCGAAGGCATCCCGAAAACCGAAAGCCTCCAGAACTTCCTCATACCTCCTCCTGACGGACGGATTTCCGCCATCTTCAAGGCCCGACAGCGAAGCGAACCAATAGACGGCCAGGCGAAGGTTCCCCATCGCCATCAATTCGTCGCCGGAACTCCGGTCCAAAATCGGTTCGTAATACAGCTTCTTCAGCGTGTGCAGCAGGTCTCGCGCATCCACGTCGGACATCGACGACCTGTAGCCGGCCGAGAGCCTGCATGCCGCGTATTCGGCACGCGCCTGCAACACCAGCGCAAGGCGAATGTCGCACGCCGACCGCGGACGGATGAGATCGCTTCTCATGACCTCGTCCACCTCCCGGCCAACGCGGGAGATATGCACACGTGCCAGATCGTGGCAATGGGCGAACTCGTGGATCACCTTGTGCCGCCACAAGGCAGCACGTCTCTCATCCTTCGATCTGGCATTCCTGAGGACGCGGGCGGGAAGCACGACGGCATAGGACGGATTCGATTTTCGGGGGTCCCTCATAGTGCAACCATCGGAGGCCGTCGATCTTTCCTCCGACAGGCCGAACCTCGCGCGGACTTCCGCAACGGCCTGCGCCATCCGCGGGCTGATGACGACCTCCTCCAACGACAAAAGGTCTATGCCGAGTTCCAAGGCTTCCTCTCCAAGCTGAAGGACAGTCTCCTCCGACTTTAGAGATCGCCTCGTGTGCGGATAGGTGAACCAAGGACACATGTGGTCCATATAGACCAAAGCACCGCGACTGCGAAGACAGCATGCCCTAAGCGGCGGAATCCGTTCCTCGAATGGGCACGATCCGCCTAAGCATATGCCGCACGCAGTCGACCATGCCACATGCCTCGACGATCAAGACGACGAGCGCCATCAGGCCGATGACGAGGAGTATCTCCCCGATATCCAGACGCTCCCGTTCGCAGTCGAAATCCATCTCCGCAATCCTTAAGGATTCGTTACCCGCCAATGAAACAACGAGCGGCGTCTCCAGACCAGAGCCAAAATTCCGGAATGCCGGACTCGGTTAACCGCAAGGCTCGACGCCTTGACATTCCAGGATCAAGGTGCAGAGTTTCGGCCGAAAATGGAGGGATAGCCGTGGCGAAAAGAAGCCGGGGCACAGCCCATGGAATACCCGGCCGCCTCAAGACGTTCAAGTCCATCGGCTGGTTCTCGACCAGGGATCCGAACGACTACCTGTCACATATCCTGATGGAGATGGGACGGCTGGGACTGGAAATCCACGAAGTCGAGCGGTACGACCGCCCTCCCAACACGCGTTGCGTGCTGTCGGACTTGCTGGCATGGCAGGCGGACCAACCCGGGGCGGCCTACGCCAACCTGGTCGACTGGAGATGGCTCGACTTCCAGACGATGTTGGAACGGTTCGAGGCGGACCCGGATGCGAAACCAAGAATAGAGATCGCCGCCGAGGTGTCGTCGAAGAGAAACTTCTCGGTACGCTGGTATCCTGCGGGCTGGAAGGCCGCGCCGCGGGCATTCCCCCGCTCGGGCGGCTCGAACATGATTGGCCACCGCCTGTGGAAATCCCCGCCCGACTTCCGCTGGTTCGTCGGAGACGAGAAGCAGACCTTCAGCGACCGCGCAACGAACGAACTCATGTACATCAGGGGAGTCGGAGGCCTCGACCCGCTCCGTGAATCGGGTCCATACGCCAAATGCGACATGGGCAGCCTCGACGAGCTTCTGATATGCGCCCTCAGGGCTGCCTATGAGAACCTCATCGAAAGCCTCGAGCAATCGTTCGAGGTCACGGTCCTCCACGCCTTCGACTTCGAGATACGGGAAGAGAGCGATCCCGACGACCCGTATTCTCTTGCTCTCCCAACCCGCCGCGTATCCAGCTGGACGCTCGGCGAGGCACGCACAATCATGGCAAAGCAAAAGGAAGCCAGCGATCGTGCAGCGCTCGACCGACTAACAAAGGACTTAGGCATCAGCGTCGAGGAATTCGTTCAGGAACTCTCAACCGCCGCTGGCAAGGCCAGATCCGATGAGGAAGCGAGGCGTATGGCGGCCAAATCCCTTAGGGAGCTAGGCCACAAGGCGGATGCGGGAACCGTCCGGGAAACATGGAGGCTCCTGGCTATTTACATGCCCGAAGCCTTGCCGGAGGAACTCAGGCCACGAAGGACTGCGCGACCGACGGCGAAAGTGCTGCCGTTCGCGCAACGGCCGGAATGATGTCCTCTCAGGAACGATAGCCCAAGACAAACATGCCATTGCCACCGTCTGGACGCACCTGACGGTCGCTATGGCATGCTACGATTACGGGTACTGACGATCTGGTGGAAAGTCCAGATAGCCGCAATAGAAGTCGCCGACCATGCTGTCCACGTCGCTTTTGTTCGTGAACATCAGTTTGGTGACAATGGCCGGGTCGAACGTGGTCACCGAATAACCTACGGGCTTGGTTCCCTCGCCACTGGTATACAAGACGACCCAATTACCGTTTACGTAACCCTGCAACTCCACCTTGACCGCGGTGTGCAGGTACAGCTTTACCCGGTCAACAAGAACTTCTTCCGCGAAATTATAGACATAAGTCTTGCCGGCGGACACGGTGGCCGCCGTTGCGGGATTGTTGTCGTAGTATCCCGCCACGGCGGTGTAGGTATTGCCCTGGACTTCGAAGGTAACGGGATATACCTCAGCCGCTGTTCGAACGGCCTTGGCGATCGTGAGCTGCTTCTGAGAACTGAACCCGTAACGGTCGGTTACCTTGACCGTGAAGGCCCATGGGCCTTCTCCTTCCTGCGTCGCTGCAGGAACGTGCAGGACTCCCGCGCCGTCGATCGAGGCGCCGTCAGGAACCTGGCCGGCGACGATCTCGAACGAAAGCGGCGCCGGATCGCCGTAGCGGTCAGCGTTGGCAACGACCGAAAGGGGAACCTCCTGCGATTCCGGTCCTATCATGGCCACGGCCTTCAGATCCGTGTAGTTCAGGACTGGCGCCGCATGCGCCCCGCCGCCGTCGCCGTCGCCGATCCGCAGTTCGTAGAGGAAATTGTCCTTGGCGACGATCTTCACGCGCTGCGCGGTCACGGTGTGCCCGATATCGATCACGCCGTTGTTTTCGGTCGTGCTCACGCTCACCCATCCGTTCGGTGTCTCGATCGACAGGACCGAGGCTGGATAGTTGTAACCCGTCTGGTATTTCGTCACGAAGTACTTCGAGAACGAAACGAGCCGTCCGAAGTCAAAGACGAATTCGGAATTGCCCATGTTCGGACCGATCTGTTCGACGCCGTTGTACAGTCTCCACGCAGGGTAGGAGCCGCCCCCGAACGTTGCGGACGACGGGAAAACGCCGGAAGCTGATACGACGTCATTGCGAGGGCCAGAGGTCACGGTCCATCCGCCGACGTTCGTACCGATCACGAAGCTGGTTGAGATGGTATCCTCGTCGCCTATCGGAACCCCCGCCCTTACCTGGACGTAGTCTCCGTTCGCAACGGCCCGCAAGGCCACCGACCACTCGCTTTTCACGTGCTGACACTCGGAATCGCCGCAGATGCGGAACTGGAAGCTTCCCGACTGGTTCGACATCGCGAGATTCGCCGGAGCCGCCAGCCCCGTGACCGGACGGATTTCCGAAAGGATGAGGTCGCCGTGCGCCTGCTGGTCCAACGTCGCGAAATGAAGGTCCGTCGGAGCTCCAAGGTCAAGCAGGACGGAAAGATTGAAGGTGCCGCTCCCCTCCCGGCTCTCGGCATCCGTGGCCACGACGGTGACGGTGCGCTGCGCGGTGACCACAGGCTCCATTCCGTCTTTTACTCGCAGAACCGCGTCTCCAGACCCGGCTCCGGGGACTATCTCCAGCCAGCTTGGCGCGTTCACCAGCGACCATTGCACGCTCGAAAGGTCGCCGCCGGCCGCCTGCGCCCCGATCCCCGTAAGCGGAAATGGCTCGCCTGCGTTGAACTCCAGATCATCGGGAACCGCAACGACGCTCAAGGGTGCTCGAAGGATTCGCTCCACGACATTGGAAGTCGCCACGACCTTGCCGCCGCGCACCGCTTCGACGGCGATCTTGTAGGCACTGCCAGGCGTGCCCGACGGAGTGCCGGAGACCGCGCCCGTCGATGAGCTCACGGCAAGGCCGGCCATGTTCGCCGAGGCGGCCGGACGGTATTGGACCCCGGCCTCGTCGCCCTCCGCCGAAACCGTCAGGTTTACGGTTTCATCCGTGGTAAGCCGCAGGGCAGGGGAGAAATCCAGCGATATCGACAGGTTTCCCTGTTGCGGTTCGCCCGCGGAGGAGGTTCCGAGGACCTGTGGTTTGGATCGCCAATAGTACGTAGTGTCCCCATAAGCGGATCCCGCCGCAATGACGCAAGCCCCTGCGAGAAGCGCCGCCTTCCACGCAGAACCCTTCTTCCAACCGCCGATAAAACGCATTCTCTCCGTCTCCGAGGAGTCCTTGACAGCACATTGTTGTCTTTCGGCAGAACGGAAGCAATTGTCTTTGGATGCGACGTCTTTGTGGAGCTACGTGAAATCGAGACCGTCATCCTCATCGACGGCAGCATACGGAGACCCCATCCTGTCGTAAGGGTCTTCGGGAGGCTCGATCCACGGTATCCTGTCGGCTGCGAGCTTATTGATTGAAGAAAGGGCAGCCCTCATTTCGTCCGCATGTCGGAATGCCTGCTGCATGGCGTTCCATGCCGATGTTTCCGCGTCTTCCAGCTTCCTCATGTCGAGTTCGGCCGTCGACAGATCGTTCAGGACCTTGTCCAACTTAGCTTCATCGAAAGCCGTCGGACGGCGTTCGAGGTATTCCTTCACGGCAAGCTCGAGGATGCGCAGCCCCTCCGTTTTGCTGATGCTTCGGAATGTCTCGCGTGGATTACCTACGAGAGAGCCGCTCTCGTCCACCGTCAGCCATTCTCCCGAATACAGCCATAGCCTTCCGTCTACCCGCCGTCTCGACGGCGAGCTCGACGTCGTCACCTCGATCAACCTCTTCTCCCCGTCGACGGCCCTCATCCGAAGCACTCCGAGCGAGGAATCCACCTTTTCCTCAGGCAATCCACCGTCGGTCTTCCTTCGACGGTTCACCTGAGCAATTTCCGCCCGGAGCCGCTCCGCGGCGGCTTCGAGCGCTTCCATCGACTGGCACTGCCCCTCGTAGGCATGCTCCGCCCGCCGCCAGTCGAACACAGCTCCCAAGGCGGTGCCCGCCGCCTTCCAGGCCGTCCTCGTCACAATCCCGTCGACACTCCCGGCAATCACGGCGTCGGCGTCGACAGCGGCGAAAGCGGCCTCCTTCTCGTCCTGCGTCAACCTGGAGCTGCTGTTCCAGTCGTAACCGCGGCGATTGCGGGGACTGTTCCTCGTTACCGAAGGCTTGCCGTTCAGGACCTCGACGCCATATTTGCGGACCGCCAAAAGCTCGCCTTTTTCATCCCGCCACCTGACCTGAAGGTCGATGTCTTCGGAATACGGGCATCCGGCAACGGCAACCCGGTAACCCTTCCGCTCCTCCGCCATAATGGCGTTCCGTTGCTTGACGCCCTCGGCTATCTGCGCGGACAGCTCCTCTAGGTCAGGACCATTCTCCTCCTCGACGGTATCCAACCCAGGTCGGGCGGCGACCTCGGCCAAAATCAACTCTGCGTTTGCAGATAGTCCCCACACCAGTTCATAAGGAACTGTCTCTTCGAATTCGCAGCCGTTCTCGTCCAACACCTGCATCGATTGCTGATAGCAGACGACAACACCGACCTTATTGAATTCGATCATATCGGCATGCTTGATGACTTCGGGCAACGGGAAATCCATGTAGGACTTCTCGGGATTGTCCTCCCGCCATGTGGCTAAATCCTGAGCCAAGGCGACGGCCGCAGGCATGCATTCAACGGGAAGTCCGTCCACAACGGCATCGGCCGACAGCGATCTCCTCTGGGAGGGCGGCACGTAATCGGGTTTCCCATCGTAATCAAGCAAACCCAGCGTCTTCAAACGTCGACGCATCTTCTCGCACTTCTCCAATTCCTCCTTCGACCCCTTTGCCTCGAATCCGGAGAAATGACGCAGCATGACCCGAATCGGTTCAGAGGGATCTCCGTCGCCGTCCCGTCCGAAAAGCTCAACCAGATGCCTCGCCCGCACTCCTTCCCTGAGCCGGTTCATAACCGGAGAGACAAAACTCAGAGCAGGTTGTTCAGGCAGGCCGAGAGCCTCGGCCTCGTCGGCCGCCTTCATCATGAAAACCCGCTTCTCGTATTCCGCTATAGCCCTCGCGTATCCGTCCATTCTGCGATGGCCACTCTGCAGGACCCTGACTTGAATAGGATCGTCTGCTGCCCCCGGAAAGCAGCCTTCGAGCGCGGCCGCAAAGGCCAAGCCCTGCGGACTCGGCGGCTCGTCCTCGCGATAGGCGTCGCGCCACAGGACCTGCCTGACCATGCTCGCAAAAACCGCTACGGCATGCGGACTATCGAAACCTTCGTCGTCGACTTCGAAATATTCAAGAATTCTAAGGACGATAGGGATGTCCAGGCTGGAAAATGCACGTCTGTTCTTACGCACAAGGGCCTGCAAGCGGGGATAATCCGCGATCGCCTTGACGAAGCTGGTGATGTCGCCTGCCATGTCTCCCCCGACTCACCTTACGGAAACATACGCTCAAGGGCCTCCGAATGGAAGACCGCGTGCCACCCGTTCCAGCTTTGCCCTCAGCGCCATCACCTTCGTTGCGTCTCGTTGGTTGCCTATCCAAACGCGAGGATGCTTCACAAAGGGGAGGGCAACCGTGTCGCATCTGCTGGACAGGGCAAATCAACGGCTCGAAAACCGTTGGCAGAAGACATGGGTCGAAGACCTCTTCGACGGACCTCCCGATGCCGAAGCCATGAAGCAAGCAGCCCGTTTGGCCCGGCTTGTGAAGATACGGCCTAGCATGCATTGGCTCCCGGCGGACGGTCGCTTCTCCTTCCACCCGGCGAACCTAATCATGGTCGGAGGTGATCCCAACAGAGCCGCGGCCGACAAGCATTTCAGGCTGAGGAAAATCACCGACCTCGAAACGGCCCTGGACTTGTCCGCCTCGCTCATGGCCCGCAAAACGGAACGAAACTGGCCCGTAGGCAAGTGGATCGACAGAACCATGACGAAAGGCGACACGCTGATTTCCGTCGATGGCCCGGCTGGGTCTCCGGGAGGCTTCCTGAGCTATTCCCGGCAATTGACGGTCTGGGTAGACGATGACGGTAGCAGGCTCGACTATAGGCTCAACGCCGAAACCGTCTACGTCTCGCCGGAAGCCCGTGGCCTGCAATTGTCTACGATCCTGCTCAGGGCCGCCATGGAGGACGTCTACGCCGATGTCGAACACCTTGCCGAGAAACTGAGTTCCACGGCCGTACGCGACGCGGGCCTGTCATCATTCACGACGACGCTGTCGGCTGAAGCTCATTCCAAGGCAGGGTTGAGCTTTCTCGACCGGTTTCGTGAAAGCATGGAGGAAGCGACGAAGGACGCCTTCCTGGACTCCGAGGCGGAAGCCCTCCTTCGCGAAGGTACCGAAGGCGACTACAGCCTTTAAGGCTTCTTCAGAAAGGAAGGAGGTTCCCGAACGACGGCCGTTGTGCCAGCCTTGATCTCATGGGATCCAATCCGTCAACCTCGACGAGGCCGTGAATGAAAGCCGTATTCGCCCTCCAGCCTCTGAGGAAGTCGATCTTCCTGGCTGGACCGACCCCACGGTTGCCGAAACCGAAACATGAAGCCGTGCCGTCCTGGCGGCCGGAAGCGCTGAAGCATCTCGAGGCCGCCGGATTCGACGGGGACGTGTTCGTGCCGGAATGTTCCAACTGGCTTCAGCACAAGGAATACGACGCGCAAATCCGCTGGGAGTGGGAAGCGCTCGCCCAGTCGACCGTCGTCGCCTTCTGGATCCCGCAGGAAATCCTGCAGGAACAGGACGGGGAGACGACCCTGAAGATGCCCGCCTTCACCACCAACGTCGAGTTCGGGCTCTATGCCCAGACCGGCCGCGCGATGCTGGGCTATCCGCCGGGAAGCGAGAAGATGTCCTACCTCGCGGCGGTCGCGCGGAGGTTCGGCATGCCCGTCCATGCGGATACCGACCTCGAGACATTCATGAAGGCCGCGGCGGAGCAAGCGTATTCGCTCTACGTGGCATAGCTCTCGAAAATTGAGGAGAGGATTCAAATGCTGACAGATGCCAGCCTGCCGCCCAGAACCATCGTCCCACCCTCACGGTGGCAGGAATTCACCGAATGGGCGAACGACGGCGGCTACGACGAGTCCTATCACGACAGATGGGACTCGAAGTCGGTCGAACTGCAGCGGCAGTTTCTTGAAGAGGCAAACGAGGCCTGAAGGCGTCCTTCGCGACGCAACCTCGCATCAAGGACAACCGACGATCTCGACCTTCTCGACAACGGCATCCGGAATGGCTTTACCGATGTCCGCCAATGCCGATGCCACGGCGAACTCCTTGATGCCTTCGCGAATGAAGGCCGCCGCCAGATAGCCCGGCCGGCCACAGCCGATCAACGCGTCGTCGCACCCAGCCTCGTAGAGGGCCTCGATCCGCGCGTCCCTGGCGCCGGGATCGGAGTCAGGTAACCTGATTAAGACTTCGAATTCCGCCATGTGTGCTCTCCGACTAAGTTAACACCATCGTAGGACACGAAGCCGATCTGCAAAATACCCCCGCCTTGGGCAAGAAGGGGTATCTTCGAGGCGCAGCTCCGCCGAGGGCATTACGGGACAAGAGAATCCACGGACATCATGGCCGCCTCGGTTTGAAAAACAGAGGACCTCCATCGCCGTCAACGAATCCTTGAGATACCCACGGTTTCCCTATTCCGCTTCACTTTTTCCTGGCGCAAAACGATCCAACCGACGGAATTTTCAAGGATTCGATTATTTAGTGAGGCAAAAAGAGTTGACCGACAAGGATTCGGGATCCAGCCTATGTCGCCCGCAACGAATCCTGGTCTGCCTGTTGACAACTCCGCCCCTAGACCCGTTCGAGGCCATCATGGCCCGCGAAGCTCCTCTTTCCGCTGAAGAGGAGGCTTTCGTGAGAAACGTTTCGCGTGACGTCAGAGAGGCCATGACACGGCCGCTGCCGCCGCCGTCCGGCCTGTACGGACTGAGTGACACGAACAGGTTCTGCCAGGATTTGTTCAGCAAGAACCGATTCACCAATGCCTTTCCGATGGCCCTTTGCTCATGGATGCAGGACAACGGCCGAGGCCCCGTCCTCGTGCGGGCAGCCTCCAAGGACAGCCCCCGGGCGTGGGAAGAGACCGAGACGACTTTCGAGGAGGCACTCGGCCTTCGGTCGCGGATTGCCGATTGCAGGATCGAATTCGAGCAACCCCTGCCGTCCCGGGCGGGCCACTATTTCGGTGAGCAACCGAGGTTCGACGTCGTCATTCGGGACGGAGACATAGAAATCGGACTTGAGAACAAGCTGGTTGTGACGCCAGACGACAAGACGGCCTCGAAGCCCGAGCGGGAGCATCGGCCCGAGGCCATTTTCCGGCCAAGCACCATGCAGAACGCGATTATGGGCCTCTATTTGGCGATGTCTCCGGAGCAGCGGGCGCGCGCCGTAGATACGGCGAAAGCATGTGGCATGCTTTCCAACAAGGACTGGTCGAAGAAGGACACCGCGATCCTGCACCAAGACGGCATCGTATCCTTCGTCGACTTCATGCTGGACGAGCTGCATGCCATACAGCGCCCTTTGGTCGCCATGTCCATCTGGGCCACCCGCGGCACCCACAACTTCCTGCACGACGACGCTGCCGACGTCTTCATATGGACCGACCTTGCCTTCATTGACGCCGTCCGTAGCAAGGCCACCGAAAGAAGCATGGACTTTCCGCGGTGGCTACGGGCGCTTGCGCGCGCGGTGAGCGCGATGGTTCAGCTTTGTCTCGCCGACCGTTACGACTACCAGAACGCGGTCACCCAGGGGGAGGGCGCGCAGAGCGACAAGGAACTCGCGCTGGACAGCGGCAAAATATACCAGATCTTGAAGCACCCAAGAGCGGTGTCGCGGATCGTTCCAGCCGAAGCCGTGCGGACGATAATCGGCGAGAACGCGCCGTTCTCGCCGGAGCGTCGCCTTGACCAGGTGCTTCACATCGAGGCGATCATCAGGGCGACTGCAATAGCGGCCCTGAAACGCGGCGTTTCAATCAACACGACAGCAGCGAAGGAGTAAACCATGCTGGATTTCAAACTAATGTTTTCGGATCCCGAGAAGTATCCCGGCCTCGAGGCATGGGGCGGTTCGATGTCCCCGTCCATGGCACGGGGAATGCTGACCTTGGCTGGATACGACCCGGAGGCCTTGGCGCGCCACTCGAAAGTAAAAGCCCTCGCGAAGGAAATGGCTGCCGGAAAGTGGCTTCCGAACGGCGAAACCGTCGTCCTGCTTGCGGACGGGACCTTGGCCGACGGCAAGTGCCGTCTGGCCGCCTGCTGCCTTGCAGGCGTTCCCTTCCCGGTGATCGTCGTCAAGGGCGTAGCCACGGACGCGATGGTCACCATCGGAACGCAGCGCAAGCGCAGCACGACCGACACTATGACCGTATCGGGAGAGACGAAGGCGAGAGACAAGCACGCCATCGCCAACATATTCAAGACGGTGGCACGGGGCAGCCTGGCCAACATCAATTCCGGCAGAAGCCTGACCATGCTGGAGGTGAACCAGATTTTCGACCTGCACCCCGGGCTGACGGATTCACTGGAAACCGTCAGCGGACTCAAGGTGAAACGGCTTAGCCCGCAGTTGCTGTCGGTATTCCACTACGCCTTCTCGCTGGCCAACCGTCGCAAGGCGAACGACTTCATGTCCCTGCTCGGAAACCACCGGACGCCCAAGCAGGTCATCCGTTCCTTGAGAACCGCCCTCGACAAGCTGGAAGGCGGCACGAAGCGCACACGCCTTCCAGCCGTCGCCTTCCTGCTCAAGGCATGGCAGGCGTATTGCTTGGACGAGGAGCCGTACGAGCTGGAATTCGAGGAAGACGAGGAGATGCCGTCCATCTGGGGACTTCCTGAGATCGAAATGCCGGAGGAGAGACCGGAAACCGAGCCCGTCTCGCCCGAGGAAGCGGCGCAGCTGAGCGCCAGCGCCGCCGCGGCGTACACCGACGGGACCATCCTGGTTTGCGTTTGCGAATTCGCACCCGACCAGTCGGAAAGGACCCTGCGAGAGAGAAACGGCCCGGCCGGCGGCGCCAACAGGCCACTGTCGAACAGCAAGGTCACCGCCTACGGGAAGGACATTCAGGCCAGCAGGTGGCTGATCAACGGCCAGACCGTGAAGTTCTCGAAATCGAACAGGCTCATCGACGGGCAGCATCGGCTGCAGGCCAGCGTCACCACGGGACTGCCGCTCATCACCCTGGCCGTATTCAACCTTGACGACCACGTGTTCCCGACGCTCGACGGCGGCGCGACGCGAAACATTCAGGCGATCCTCAGGTCCCGCGGCATCGCCGACCCCAAGCTCTACCAGAGCATCCTGACGATCCTGGCGAGGTACGACAGCGGCGCCGTGGGCCAGTCCAGCGTGCCGGTGACCAACTTCGACCTTCTGGAGACGCTTGACCGCCACAAGGAGGAGATCGATCGGTCCGTCTCCCTGGGAGCGTGGGACCGGGAGTATTCGCAGGCCGTCATGAGCATCGCGGTCGCCCATGCCGCCCATGTCATCCTGTCGTACAAGGATCGGGAGACGGCCGACGGCTACATTAGCCGAATCCTGAACAACGACAGCCTCATGACCGGCAGCACGGACTGGAAGGTCCATCGCGAGCTCAGCAACGCTACCCGGGTCCGCCGATCCCGTGGCGCCATGGCCGAAAAGGCGGCGCTCGCCATTCTCTTCGAAGGCTGGAACCGCATCATCCTCGGCCAGACCCGCTCCGATGACGAAATCAAGTCCGCCGTCGGAGGGCAGATTCCGGAGCCGATCTCGCCCTTGATGGCGGCCTGACCTCGCCCAAGTCAGGGTGAGCGTCAATTTTGAACTCGGGCGCGGCTTCCGATCTGGCCGCGCCCGAGTTGCTTCGGCAGCGCCGTTCCTGGCTCCTCCGTCCGACGGAGAGGCCCGGCGGATTGCACCATACGAAGACGACGACGATCACGCCCCGGCAAAACCATAGATTCTTGTAATGCCATGAGCGATTGTACCCCTGTCATTTAGGCAGGAGGGCAAGATGGCGAGCTACGATCCTCGAGACAAGGACCACGTCTTCTACCGCCACGTCCTCGGCAGCAGCGGAGAAAAGGCCCTTAGGCGGCTGGGCGAATTCATGGCGATCCACGTCCCTCACCGTGACGCCTGGGAAAGGGAGCTTCTTCGCGACCTTGAGAGAGCCGTCAGCGCATCCAAGTTGAAGACGAGAATGGTCACCACTCCCACAAAATGGAAGCTCGAGAACCTGCTTCACGACCGAAAGGATTTCCACGGCGAAACCGTCAAAGCGCTGCGCAAACCCAAGATCGTCGTCGACATGGACATAACCTCGAAGGACAACCTGATCGTCAGATGGCGTCCCCATCCAGAAAGCAACGACTTCACGTTCACCGAATGGGAACTCCGGCCGCAGCCTCCCCATCGACCCGTCAATGAACTCTTTTTCGCGCGAGGCTTCGGACAAACCATCGCGGACGCCGGAGAACACGAGGACGATAAAGACGCCGAATGGTGGCAGGCCCTGCAGCTCAGAGTTGGCGAAGCCACCCTTATGTGCGTCAAAGATTTGCTGAACGAGCTCGGTGAGCACTGCGACGTCACGCTCGACAGCAGGATCGTGACGGAAAACGATCCTGAGACAGGCCTTATCACCTCATGGCATTTCGAGGACCTCGAAATGATCGAGGAGCGGGAGCGGGCGAAGCGCGAGGCGGCCGCCGAAGAGTCCAGGATTGCCCGGGAAGCAGCCGAACGTACGCGGATCAACCAGATTCAGGCAGTGATCGACGGTGCGGAAACCACCTACGGCATTCCCGCGCCCCGCCTCATTGGCCTCATCGACGCCATCAGGGAGCAAAAGCTGGATTTCCCGACGACGCTCAAGACGATGGAAGCGAAATTCGGAATGAAGCCAGCCGATCCAGACATCAACCATGTGGGCAATACGAGGTCGATCAGGCGTGCCATGCGCGAACTAGGCATCGAGCCTGAATCGGTCACGCTTCAAAAGGAGGATATCGAGAAACCCAGGGCGGCTTCGATTTCTGCGACGGCTTCCGGCGCCACGCGAAAGACGGAAACACTCTCTGACCGGATGAAAAGAAGGATCGTCGCGCACAAGGCCTCCACTCCTTCAATTCCAGCGAGATCAGGAACCGATGGCGCGCCGGACTACTCACGGATTCGTCCTTACGCCGCCTCGCAGGAAGAACTGGACAGGGCAGGGGCCTCGTCAGTCCACGACCTGGTCGTCACGTTCAACGAAGCGGCGCGCGGGACCATATGGTCGCCGGTCTCCCAGGCGGACTACCCGACCTCCAAGGCCAAGTTCGACAGGCTCGCGGAGCGGATGGAGAAAGTGACCGGAATGGCCGTCACAGCTGGAGGCAGCATGAGCCGATAATGACGGTCACGCCTGGCAAGGTGACGAAAGCCGAAACGAACCTTCCTGAGCTATAACTCGGTCGAGTCGTAATCGTCTTCGCCAAAGACTTCGCTGGCGGGCGGACTGCAGTAACGGCCCAACGGCTTCCACATCCACCCCTTTTTTCCGCTTTCGCCAGGTATGGGCTCGACCTCCAGCTGCCTTCCGTAGTGCGCGACCATCGCCGTCTGACGGCGGTGAAACAAGCGGTCATAGTCGATGCTCCCCGCCTTTCCCTCGAATTCCAGCGGAAACGCCTTCAGAAAAAGGATAGTCGAGCGCCTCTTGAATTCGCGATCGATCATCTCGCGCAACATCGGCCAAGCCTTTCGATCTACATCCCGCCGTGAAACGATCTTCAAACGGTCGAAGATCACCACTGTGCCGCATTCGAACGGAGGCGCCCAACCCCATTGCTCGCTGATCGCTTCGCCGAATTCGCGCGTCTCGAAGCTATCCGCCCAATACACGAAGTCGTCGATCGTCCCACAAGAAGGATCGTCGCTACGCCATTCGACAAACACCGCCGAGGCGATCACGCCCTCTGCATTCCATACGTTCATTTCGACATCACGATTGCGAAATGGCCCACACTCATCATCCATCTTTCCATAAGGAAGGCGCCAGACACCGATACGGTAGTCACCGGATGCGGCCAGCCGGGTCGCTTTTTGAGAAGGTATATGCGATTCCTCGGTTTGCTTCACGATCTCAGCCCGCAACCTACGATGCCACCCCGGTACGGACTCCTCCCAGGAGTTGACGAATCTCGGCATTCAACCACTCCAACGATACGTCAGGACAAGGCCTGCCCAGCTGCGCCAACCCGATGCCCAATCGCTTCAATGGCTTCAGCCCATTCAGGGGCCGCCGCCGCCATATAACCGAGCGCACAACCTACGCAATCAACGTCGATGCCGAGGCTTCCGGCAAATTCGGCTTCGTCAACCTCACCCGACGTCAACCGGTCGAGCGCGGCCATCATGCCGTCGGTCAACACCATCCGGCCGTCCAGAGGACGAACGAAAAGAGGGACTTCGGGAACCCCGAACAGCCGCGTGCAGACCTCCTCACCGGCTGGGGTCAGACAAAAAACATAGGGGATATGCTCGTCGACGGAAACAACCCATCCGCCGCGCTCCAGCTCACGAAGATACTCGAGAGAGTAGTCCTTGAGTTCGGCGGGGTATTCGAAATCGAGCAGCAGCACCCGCTCGCGGTCCGAGTCCGGAATGGCGGACACGACGCGGTCCTCCTCCCGGTTCCCGGGAAGCTGGTAGCCATGCTTCTGGACCAGCACATGGCCTGAATGCAGCCAAGCCATAAGCCTTTGCGCGATCTTTCCAGGTTCAGCCTTCACCGGCCCAGTCCTCTTCCAACTCAGCCTCTTCTTCCGGCGTCATGTAGCCGACGCCCTCGTCTCCGTCCTCCGTATGGCAGTCCATCGAGAAGCAACAGTCCGCCGGAATCGTGCCGGAGAAAATCCCGACACCTGCTTCGAATACGCGGCGCGCGAAACGCCCGGACAAAAGCTTACCACCGTCAAAACGAGCCTGCATCTCAAAGTCGATCATGACCTCCTTTCCTAGATCATGCCGACGGCCGGCAAGCCTGAAGCCATCGGCACCCACCAGGTCATCAAGAAGCTTTCCCAGCAAATGGATGTCATCGGCGCTCAATCTTACGGCACCGGACACGATCTCTACGGCGCAGACGTAATTCCAAATTCTGGCGGATGCCTTCATCCCTCTGGAAACCCGCACGACGCATTGCCTGCGCGGCGGCCCGAACACGACTTCGAATGCATTCCTGGACGGGTCCTCCGAAGCCTTGTAATCCGGCCGGAATTGATATGCCAAATTTCCCGCCAAGGCAGGGCGCGCGGCGAAATTCCTGTCACGTCCACCAAGCCATCCGATCGAAGTCGGCCGGAAACCTCGGGGAACCCTCGATAATTCAGGCATCTTGAGGCGTGGCCTGATCGTGCGCGACCGATGCCTTGAATCCGGATGGTGGGGCAGCACAGGATCGTCGACGATTCCTCCACGGGACGCATCAAACACAAGGCGACAGGGCCGATGCAAATCCTTTAGCGTCGTCAGTGAATTCGGCGCGATGACTGGCGCCCTTCGTTTTCCGTAAAGCATCCTGGCCAGGAAGATTTCCTCCGCCGAATGATGGAAACGGTCATAGCCATCGGGAAGCAACCCCGGATAGTTGACCCTGACATACTGCTCCAATTCGTCGACCCAGCTGGTCAGCTTCGCCCGAACGACCTCGCGCCTGTCCCATTCGACGACAAAATCGATGTCGCCGACGTCGGATTTGCTTTCGTCGACCATGCTGCCGAACAGCCAGATTTTCCTGATCGACAGGATTGCCTTGGGATCCGAATTGACGGCCCGGGCGTTGAGGAGGACCCCTTCGAACAGCTTCTCGGCCTTGGCCTTCTTCATCCGCGGCGCAGCCGTTGCACTCAAGACCGCCCGACCGGCCACCGTCAGGTCCATCGCCGGGTCGGATGAAGCCGTAGGACGGCACCGACCTTCGTCGGCTACCATTCCGATCATTCCCGCATCGGCTGCTTCCTGCAAAATCCCGATGACCTGACATCGATCATCGGGCGCCTTTGCAAGCAAGGCTATGCTCCCAATGTCCCGATAGCCCTTCCGCCAAGCCCGGAGCACCTCCCGAAGCTGCGTAGCAGGAAGCCCCCTGAATTTCTCGCCTCGCCTTATAGCTGTCGTCATGCGCAGGCCGCCCCGAGTAGGAACGGGAGACTAGGCGAAGGAGTTTCTCGATTCAAGCCAGTCGGATCATTGCGCCAAATACGGACTCAGGCTGCCGCAAGCTGGTCTTCCCAGTCCCCCGGCCTGTAGGAGGCAACCCTCATCCTGTCGTCCTGCCACTCGATGTTGAGAACCTTTTTGTGGCTGGCCCAGATGTCGAGGCCGTAGCCGAAGCTCTCGGCTTCCTGATGTTGGCGCATTAAAGCCATGTCATAGTCCGGGGCGGATTTCGGAGCAGCCGCTTTCTGGAACGGGGTCCGGTACATGACCATGACGTTTCCAAGGGTGCAGGTCATAGCCTTCATGCCGCCGAGATCCTCGAACTTGCCATGCCGCGCAAGCGCCGATACGGTAGCCTGCCGGACTTCAACAACCCGTTCCCGACGTTTCTCAGAAAGTTTCACGCTGACGCTCCAATTCCTTTTGCAGGCGCCGTCTTAAGGATTGGAGCCGACCTTGTCAACAATTCGGAGAATGAATCCTTTATCCTCCATCTTCTGGCGGATCCAGTTGTTGTTCCAATCCGCCGGGCATCCCAAAATGCCTTCGCGCTTAAGGCTTAAGGATGCCGACCAATGACCACGAACATCTCCAGGGCCGACACATTCCGAGGCTTCCCGGCCAAGACCCTGCGGGAAGTCCTGAAATGCTGGCAGTTCGGCATGAGGGAACCCGACGATATCGGCGAACGCCCCAAGGTCTCCCTGAACGGCGCCGCCGTGCTGGCCCTGATCCAGGATTCCCACGACCTCGGATTGATCGGAATGGTTACCGATCCGGAATTGGACATGTTTCCGCAACTGGCGAACATGAACCAACCGGAACTCGGCCTGACAACGGCAGGCCTCGCCGTCGCCAACGCCTCGGCAACCCGAAGGATGGAGAAGGCGAAGGCAAGGGCGCTCTTTGACGGCCTGCTCGAGAAGGCCGCCAAAATGAACGCTGACCCCAAGGCTCCGATCAAGGTAGACAGAATCTGGCTGTTCGGCAGCATGGTCGACGAAAGCAAATCCGAGGTCGGCGACATCGACTTCGTGATCGAGCACAGCCCCAGCGAGTTCGGCAAGAACCTCAAGTTCAAGGAACTCTACGAGCATGTCCTGACGAACTATCCGGACATGCTGCCCGAATCCTTCGATCCCTATTACGGCAGCGTCAGCGGCGCCTTCCTTGCGCGTTCGCTTTACGGCAAGCGCCGCCACCATATGTTCTCACCTAACGACATCTACACCCTCGTCGGCCTTCACCGCCCCTGCCAGCTCGCCTTCGACCATAGCCGCGGTGGCAAGGTCGACGACGCGGTCTTGCCTCACCATCCGAAGTCCGAAAAACGTTCCGAGCACATCAATCCCCGCCTCAAGATGCCCGACCTGTCGGCCGTCCCGGAAGAATTCCTGCCGACATCGGCCGAATGGATCGCCGACGATTACAAACACGACTACCACGGGCCAAAGGGCATGACGATCCATTACTCCGACGACGACACGACCGAAGCCACCGGGGTCGAAGGCCTCGACGGACGGATCAGCTTCGTTATTTCGTTCGAAGGAGAAGGCAGGGAAGGCAGCGTCGCCATCCTTGTGGAACGAACACTTACCTCATCGGAAGGCTTCGACAGGTATGACTGCAGAGTCGATGTCGTCCTGGACACATCTGAGCAGCCGTTGTCCCGTAACGACGTCGAATATGTCGGCAAAATCCTCGACAAACTCGTAGGCGCGGACATGGTCCGTTTGGCGGGAAGACGACATGACCTCGCCCAAATGAAACAGATCGACATCCACATGCATGCGCCCAACAGGGCCGAATACGCATATGCAGGACGCTACCCTGGCCTGAACCACCGGGTCATGCAGGTCGGCGACAACATCATCCTCAACAAAAGCGCTCCGGAAATGACTCCCGCCCCCTGCCGCTTCAACATCGAAAGCTATGCAGGCGAAGATGATTTCTCCAGCGGATACGTGACTCTCGACACGATGGAGGACGAGGACTGGGAAACTTTCGGGCAGTATTTCCCCTTCACGCGCGAAGAATGCGAGGACGCCCTTCGCCTTCAGCGGGCATCGAACCAACTCGTTTGAGTAAACCGGACAGCGCTGAAGCCGCCCGACCTCAGACGAACTGCATGATCACGATGGCGCCGAGGACAACCATGACCAGTCCGCCGACGAGCATCGGCAGAAGCGTGGAGCCGTCGTCGTCCTTCCGGCCATCGGTCTCGGGATTGGATTCTTTGCTCATATGACGCGTGCCTCCACGACCATTGTGGCCCGAGACCGTCACATCCGCAAACCGACAGGTGCGTCATCCATGGACATGGGACGGTTCCGCCATCGGGCGGCAGCCGAACCGGCCCTGGAAGACGCAACGTACTGCTCAACATTGCCAACCCTGGAACCGCGGTAGGCATCGGCGAACACCTCGAGGTCGTCAACGAATACGTCCCGATCGATCTCGCCGGACTCAAGGCGGATGATCGCGCGCGACAGGCGGGCGCCAGCGCGCCGCAGATGCTCCGCTGCCGTCGGGTCGGCATGGCGCACGAATTTCTTCACGTGGGCGACAACGCGGTCGAAAGAGAGGGTTTCGTCATCCATTACGAATGTTTCCGGCATTAGGACGATGGGTTCCTCGCAGGTGACCCTGGCCTCCGACCAGCAATGCTGTCCGATGTGAAACCGAAGGTCATCGATCCGGTCGAGCCTGAACCCGCCCTCCAGCCCCGGATCGGGATCCATGGAAAGCGACGCGTTCCCGTTAAGCGCGATCTTAAAATATGGCTCGTGCACCCGCCTGTAGAGGTAGCCGTCGATGACCCTCATGTTCCGGGTGTAATCCCCCAGCCGCCCCATTTCTTGCTCAAGGGTCGAATCCCGGGATGGCTGGTTCGCGAACTTGCTGTGCTCAGGCATCGACCTCTCAAGCCAGCGCTGCATGATGACGTCGGCTTCGCGCAACGCGATCCCGCTCCTGGCGACATGCGAGCGCCAGGCATGGCCAAAGCCCAAAATGGCGACGTGAGCAACGGCGTCCGGGTCGAACGTCTGCACGTAGGTGCGGCCGAAGCCCTTGCGGCTGGGCGTCTCTCGCAGCCAATGGCTGCCTTCGTGCCACAGCAAGGTGAACCGGCTCTCGTTGCCGAAATCGAGATTCCTTGCCGAAACCTCGCAGTCCTCCAAGGCGACCTCAGATACGTCCAGCCGAACAGTCCTGAACAGGGTCCGCGGGGTCCACCCAGCGAAAGAGTTCACCTCGGCACGGTACAACAACGGCAACCTTACGAGCATGATGCGCCCCTCCTGCCGCCATCGTACGCATTAAAGCGGCAAGCCAGGATACCTTCCCCCAGCACCCGGCCGACGCCACGGAGGACAAAGACGCCTAAAGGGTATGGACGAAACCACCTAAGATCTCTAATTTCCGCTGGATTTGTTCAGTATGAGGAGCCGCCCCCATGCCTGCCGACGACGATATTTCCGCATCAAGGCTGAGACTGGCCCGTATCGCGCTCGGAATTCCCCAAAAAGAAGCAGCCATCGCCTGCGGCGTCGGCTGGCGCACCATGCAGCGCGTCGAACTCGGGGAGCCATCGACGCCGGACATCCGCAACAAGATCAAGGAGGAGTGGGAACGACGCGGAATCGTCTTCATCAAGGAAGACGCGTCCGGATGGGGCATCAGGACCCCCGTTCATCACGGTGCGATAAACGGCGACGCGCTGAAGGCGCTGCGGACCGGAATGAACCTCAGCGCGGAACAGGCCGCAGGCCTCGCCCACGTAAGCCTGAGGAAACTGAACCTGCTGGAAAGCGACGCCGACGAGGACTACGCCTCGCCGACAACGCTCGAGAAGGTGATGGACGCCTACATCGCCGCTGGAGTGAAGTTCCTGATGCCCGCCAAATCAGGAGGCTGGGGGTTCAGGATACCCGAAAAGCTTTCGCCGGAACGTGGCGAAGTCATCCTGATCAGGCCGAGAAGAAAGACCGCCCAAAGAACCGCCTCGACGCCGGAGAAGAAGGCCACGCCCGCCCGCCGTACCGCCAAGGCAAAGCCCGCGGCCAATGCAAAGGCAGCAGCCAAAAGCAAGGGATGACCCCTTAACAGCCCTGAACTCTTCGACTGGCGCAGGAATGCGGGTTGCAGCTTCCTGCCGAAGTCCGAAAATGCTATTCAGCCGGAATGGCAAAGACAGCGGCTCCCCGAGGCATCAATTTCGCCTGCCTGAAATGCGGCAAATGCTGCAACGGACCTCCGGGCATATCGATCCGCGAAGCCGTAACGCTGATGGACGACTTCCAGCTGTAGGCCTCCGTCCTCTCCATGCAGGAAGGGGTTAAGCTCCCAAAAGGCCTGCGCTACACGGTGGCAAAGCTCACCCTCGAAAGGCAGAAGGAGCTTGGCGGCACGATCACCACCGCGGAAACGGCGGACGGCCGGACGCTGACCTTCGTATCCACCCTGTCGGCGGTCATCCTGCAGCCCGAAATCGATCGATGCGTGGCGCTCGGTCCGAACGGTAAAAATGCGGGGTTTACGGCCGGCGTCCAAACGTCTGTCGTTACGTGCCCGCGGGAAAGCGCCCGGCCGCCATCCAGCACCGGAGAGATGGGTTCGATTCCACTGGAACCGCTCCGAACCTTCAACGGCAAGCCTCTGAAAACATTGATGGCAGACGCTGGTTCGAATCCGATTTCGGAATCGAACCCGACGCCCGAGCCTTGTCCTTTTCACGGCCAGCCGCGCACATGGAAGGATCAACAGACGGCGCGAACGCGAGGCGCCAGAAGCGAGCGGGACACTTCCGATGGGCGACGAACACCGACTTACAAACCGCATCCAGTCCGGAGAACCCGTCGAAATCGCCGAAATCGAAGGCAGGATCGACGAACTCGAAGCCGATTTCGAGGACCGGGGATTCCTCTACACCGAAATCAACGGATGGCTTATTCCAAGCCTTGAAAGCGACCCGGACGCCCGCGAGCTGATCGCGCTGAAGAACATCCACCAGCATCTCGAAGACGCGCCTTGCAAGGCGGTCACCTTCGAGATCAGGCAGAACGAGGACGCGGGCGACCCCGTCTGCGAGCTGAACGAACGCTATTTCCTGAACGGCTACTTCTATGCCGTTCCCGAGCGCGACTTCGCCAACAAGGCGTAACGGAGGAAAGCGCATGAGACGGAGTTCGCTTCTCGCCACCATGGTCAGGCTCAGGAAGCTTTCCGACGAAGGGAAGGTTATCGTCCTGTCGCCCGACGGCGACAAGACGCGCATGGTAGCGGTTTCTTCGCACTATGGCGCCTACGAGTTCGAGGCCGAAACCTTCGACCAGACCCCAGACGCCGTCCGCCAGCAAGCCGAGCGTCAGGTCCCTTCGGCAATCTTCGCGGAGGTGCCGCCGCTCATGATCGTAGCCAGGCCTGCTAAAGGAAAACCCGTCATGGTCGACGTCGGAGCGGGACTGTTCGCCGCCTGGAAGGACGACCCCGAAGGCGCCCTTATGAACATTTCCTGCGACATGGCCCACGACCCCGAGATGAACGACATTTGCATCGAGGCATACCTTGCCGCCGAAGCCGTGCTCAAGGCCACCACGGGCGTCACCACCGAAATTCCGTACGCCACCATAACGTCCATGGAATTCGAATCCTGGATCGGCAGCCTCCTTGATTCCGGCCATCCTGACGTACGGGAATTGGGCACGGCCCTGAAATCCGAGTGCATCTTCACCGATGGACCGGACATCCAGGACGGTCAGGTGGAATTCAGGCCGTCGCTCCACTGATCCGAGCGTCTCCGGCGGCGACCGCTCGGACACGTTTCCTCCAACCCGGATTCGGGTTCCTGACGCATATGTGACGGCCTTTGCGAAGAAAGGCGTCTTTCCACCTCGTTCGCGAGCGCGTCCGCTTTCTTGACCGCCAGAACGAACTTCTTGAAATCGGCGACGCGCCGCCGCTGTTCCGCCATCAGGGAGCTTCGGCTCCCGTATCCGTGAATCCGGTACACGCTACGCCTCCGGCTTCGCCGGCTTCCGCATTCCTTCGCGGTACCCGGCCAGACGGCGAACCTGGAACAATCGACTGGCGGCGTCAATCCGGCTGACGCCAGCGAGCGAACGCAAAAGCGGGCTACGGCCCGGCATGCGGGGAGGGGACGTCATCCCCCAAGGTCTCCCACGCCTCCCATGCGAAAACCTTCCATTTTTCATAAAAGCGGCCCGCAACGTCCTTTGTGACGGTCGAAGCCGTGTAGTTGCCCCGATACCTCGCATCGGCCGCCGAGGTCACGACGACGGGTGACCATCCGTACTGGTCGGCGGTCACGTCCACGATGAGGCGTTCGCCGTCGATCTCGCCCTCGAGCCAGTAATGTCCGTCCCACTGGTTGTTGGCCCGGTCCCACATGCCGCCGTCCAGGCCGTCGAACGCCCTGCGGAACTGAGACCTGACGGCCTCATAGGCGACGCTCGGATGTCCGCCGGCGATCCGCCAATTCCCGTCGGGAAACCCTTGCCGCAAAATCGGCAGCAGGCAGATGCACGACATCCTGCACATGCCATGCGAGACAGCCAATCCGGAGCCGGGCGGATGGATTTCGTCTTCGTCGTTCCGCTCCCGCCGCCAATGAGGCCACACGACCTCCTCGAGGAACGCCCTCATTTCCAGCGCCAGCTTCTCGAGTTCCGGAGGCCCGACAGGGACAGCATTGAATTCGCCTTCCGGAGCAGGCGACGTGGATTCAGCGCGCACGACTTTCGGATGGACTTTCAGGACGCGGGCAGGGGTCTCGTCCTCCGAAAGATCGACCTCGTACAATTCCGAGAACATGGAGGCCACCCGGCCAGGCTTGGACAGCTTCGGGTCGAACCTGGCAAGCCACGCTTCCTTGACCGCGCCGAGCCATCCGGCGACGTCATCGTCCACGGACAGGAGAATCAGTTCTGCTTCCTTTCCGGGAGACCACGGCACATCCAGCGGCTCCGCCCCGACGGTCCATTCTCCGTCGAGGTTCCTGAGCGTCGACAATCTGAACCGGAGGTTTCGCCGCATTACCTGCCCATCGACCGTGGATTGGAGGATTCCGGCATGACCAGGTAATGCACCTCCGAGCCTTCGAGGTATGCGTCGATATTGCGGCATGCGCCTCCATACCCGGCGAACTGCCCGACGCATGCGCCGTCCTGCACGACGTCGAACACGCCCGGTGACCGGTAGTAGATGTCGAAGCCGCGATAGGGACGGGACGGCGCGTCGGTCACGTATTCGGCCGGACCCATATGGGGGTGCTCCGGATCATGCCATGGATTCGAATATTTCGTCATGTTTCCTCTCCTGCATTTTCCCTACACTCGGCCGGCGGCCCGCATCCGACTAGGATCCCCGCAATAACGGCGAGGAGGCATGGTACCGACTTACGCCTGCCGGAATGACAATGAGAGACGCGGCTGAAGAACCCGGCCTCACCGGACCTGTTGCCCCCTGCATGGCCTTCCCCCCAATACCATGCTCGACAGCCTCGTCCTGACGCGAGACCATTCGACCATTCCCGCATACGCAGTGGAGGATTGGCCGCGATGGCCCATGCGATCGAGCACCGAGAGAAACAGACAGCCAACATCTCGGATTCAAGGCATCAGGACAACGGTCTCGTCACCGTGGCCCCGCCCTATGACGACGCGTTCATTGCGATCCGGCGACATCTGGCCCCGTCAGCGATCTTCACTTACGACCGCTACTGGATCATGACCGAAAGGCAGGCGGCCAAGATTTTGGCCGCGATGAAGGAATGGATTGCCGAGCTCACGGACTCGATCGGCAAGGCAGAGGCCGTTCTTGACGAAAATGACCGGGAAGCCCGGCGAGGAGTCCACGACATGCATCGGCGCCTGCGCTCGATGAAGCACACGGTCCCGTTTCTCGAGCGGCCTGTACCCTTCACCGCGCCCCACGACGCTGACGAGGGTCTGGCGGGTGATCCGAACAGCCGTCGCCATCAGGAGTGACGGACGACCCTTGCCCGTCTGGGCTGACTACCCATCCCATCCATAGCGGCTGTCGTAGTCGTCATCTCCGTCATATTCCGACCCTGGACCTTCCCAGCCCCGAAGGACATCCTCCATGTCGGGGGTCAGTCTATGGCGGAGCACCTGTCTGACCCCGTGCTCCGCCGCCTTCCGGTAGCCCATGCCCGGCACGTAAAGAAACTGGTCGGCAAGGTCGAAAGCGTTGGCGCTGCACAGCCCCAGATACCTCGCACGCAGAAGGAGCGTCGCGGCGTCCTCATCATCGAGCCTGGCCAATGTCTTGTCCCGTTGCGAAGGGGTTTGTGAGAGCAGCCTTATCGCCTTCTCCAGCGCATCCTTGTCCATATTGAGGAGTCCCTCCCTCCCGACCCTATTGAGGACGGAAAAAGCGGCTTTCCTTAAAGGACCTACCATGAGTTCCTCAAGCTCGTCGGCAACCCGGCGAACCTCCATCAGATAGCGACCCAGACCCGACATGGCTCCACTCCTTCCCGTGGAATGCGCCCACAATGCATCAGGCGAACATCCCGCGCCAGCGCCGGCGAAGCCCCCGCTTGACGGCGCTCCCTCCTTGCCCAAACATTGCATCCATGAGCCGCGAGATAGCGCATCACTGGGCAACGGCCTCTTGCCGGAGGCCTTTCGAGCCTAAATCCCTCGCGCCTCCGTCCGGCGCAGCGACGGCAAGCCTGCGTCCTGACCGCAGGAGGAAAGGGCGGCGGCCTCGATAACGAGACTGCCGCCCGACTCCCGGATCACTCGGCCCCGGCAATCCTCAGGCGATATTCCCCCAGTTGCTCCGCCCGCTCGATGGCAGGACGAATAGGGCTTTTGACATGGACGACGCCCAGTTTAGGCGGGCGATCCTTCCAACGGGCATGCCCCTTTACCCATGTCCGTCCGTTGACGGGGTCGCCGTTGCGGTCGTGTCCCGTCGCCTCGGGCCTGAGCCTCCGCCAGAAACCGTCCACTTCCACCTTGAAGCGGGGAGGGGCATAGCTGCGGTCCACCCCCCGGCCTGAGCCGAACTCCAGGGTGGACACCCGCCTTTGCAGCACCCGCAACTCCTGCGGAGCCTTCAGGGCGTACCTCTTCTCCTCGTTGCGGCTTCCGTCGCCCAGCCCCGTCCGGACATCCCGCACTTCCACGAGGGAAACCTTGGCCGCGAAATAGGCGGGCAACATGAAAGCCGTCTCGGCGAGGTCGAAGAAAACCCT
>Ga0222422_100240_pt1 | contig 25870 bp, 22 predicted proteins | sample 3A1ome_FD_182469 | JGI IMG/M metagenome (GOLD analysis project Ga0222422, IMG submission 182469) | Enriched microbial communities from leaf-cutter ant dump, University of Wisconsin, Madison, United States - 3A110A (version 2) | ecosystem: Environmental > Terrestrial > Nest > Insects nest > Nest...
CTTCTTCGAAGGCCCCGCGAGCGAGCGCGGGCGCCAGTTCCTGTCCCACCACCTAGCCGCCCACTAGCCTATGTCCCCACAACACCCCTTCCAGCAGCTGCACCACGTCTGCATCGTCGTGCACGACCTTGAAAAAGCCGTCGCCTACTACGAAAGCCTGGGCATGGGCCCCTGGTTCGACTACCCCAAGGGCCGCCATCCCTACGTGACCTTCGAGGTGCCCAACAAGCAGGCCTCGGACGCCATGCGCTACAAGTGCCTGGACCTGGACAACGTGCAGATCCAGCTGTGCCAGCCCCCGCTGCTCGATTCGCCCCAGCGGCGCTTCCTGGACACGCACGGCGAGGGCGTCTACCACCTGGGCTTCGAGGTGCCCGACTGCGACGCGGCCGAGGCCCACACGCGCCAGGCCGGCGTGGGCATCACGGCGCGCGGCCGCCGCACCGATAATTCCGGCTTCACCTATTTCGACACCCGGCCTGGTGCCGGCGTGGTGCTGGAAGTGCGCACCACGTCGGCCGGATAAGCCAACGACGCATCTCCGCCCGCCATGACGCCTGCCCGCCCCGCCGCCGCCTCCATCGCCACCGACGTCTACCAGCAGCTGCGCGACCGCATCCTGTCGCACGAAGCCAAGCCGGGCGACCGCCTGGTCGAGGACGACATCTGCGCGCAGCTCTCCGCCGGCCGCACCCCCGTGCGCGAGGCGCTGCTGCGCCTGCAGGGCGAGGGGCTGGTCAGCCGCAGCCGGGGCTGGATGGTGGGCAACGGCGCGCCGCTGGCCTTCCGCAGCATCTTCGAGGGCCGCATGGCCATCGAGGGCTACGCCACGCGCCTGGCCGCCGAGCGCGCCACGCCCGAGGACCTGGCGCAACTGCGCGAGCTGCACGCGCAGATGAGCGCGGCCGAGTCCGTGTCGCGCAGCGAGGCCAGCCGCCTGAACCGGCTGTTCCACCGCCGCCTGGTGGCGCTCTCGGACAACCTCTACTTCGTCGAGCAGCACGAGCGCACGCAGTTCCACTACTGGAGCCTGCGCCTGCCCGTGATCTTCGCGCAGGACCAGCTCGCGCACTCCAACGTGCAGCACGCCGACATCCTGGCAGCGCTGGAGCAGCGCAATGGCGACCTGGCCGAGCGGCTCACGCGCGAACACATCGCCACCACCATGCGCATCGTCGCCGACGCGCTGGAAGAACGCTGAGAGCACGCCCATGGCCGATGCCCCCGTCCGCGTGCTGCACGCCGGCGCCAGCCACCTCTACCCCGGCGTGCGGCTGGCCGGCCCCGCGGTCGAGGACTGGCCTCTCTGGCAGGCGGGCGACGCCGTGCTCATCGAGTTCGCCGACCTGACCACCGGCCAGGGCACGGTCGAGGCCGCCGCCCCGGGCGGCTGGCAGGTGCGCGTGGCGGCACGCACCACGGCCAAGGGCACGGCGACGGCGGCGAAGACCTGGTGGCTGGCCCCCCACCCCAGCCAGCCCGGCCAGTTGCGGGTGCGCCGGCCCGCGCGCTAGCCCCCTACCACGAAATTCCCTCTCCACGATGCCTGCCCCCCATGCCATGGGCAGCCTGCTCCTCATCGGGGCAATGGCTGGCTTTTCCCTCTCCGACGCCCTGGTGCAGCGCGCGGGCAGCGGCCTGCAGTCCGCCCACCTGGCCTGGCTGCGCTACGTGCTGCTGCTGCTCTCCACGCTGCCCCTGCTGGTGCGCAACCCATCGCTGGCGCGCAGCAAGCGCCCGGGCGTGCAGGTGCTGCGCGCAGCGGGGCTCGTGGGTTCGGCGGTGCTGTTCCTGCAAGGGCTCAAAGCCCTGCCCATCGCCGACGCGACGGCGCTGGTGTTCGCCTCGCCGCTGTACGTGACGCTGCTGTCCGCCCTGCTGCTGCGCGAGCCCGTGGGCCTGTGGCGCAACCTGCCGGTGGTGCTGGGCTTCACGGGCGTGCTCATCGTCGCGCAGCCGGGCGGCGCGGGCTTCCAAACGGCCATGCTCTACCCCATGCTCTCGTCCATGGCCTGGGCCACCGCCGTGATCTGCACGCGCCTGCTGAGCGAGGCGGATTCCGCCACCACCACCATGCTTTACTCGGCCGCGCTGGGCGTGGTGGCGCTCTCGCCCGCACTCCCCACCGCCGACACGGCCGCCGTGGCGGTGCAGTGGCCCTGGCTGCTGGCCATGGCCGTCGCCTGGTGCCTGGCGCAGTGGATGACGATCCTGGCCTACCGGCTGGCGCCGCCGGGCGCGATCGCGCCGTTCTCGTACTCCCAGATGCTGTGGGCCGCGATCCTGGGCTGGCTGCTGTTCGGCCAGGTGCCCAGCGCGCGCACCGCCCTGGGCATGTCCGTCATCGCCCTCAGCGGCGTGATGGCGGCGTGGATGGCGAACCGGCCGACGACCGTGCCCGCCTACTCGGGCCGCCAGCCGCCGCCCAGCACCCTGTAAAGGTCCACGGCCGCCGTGAGGCGCGCCTGGCGCGTCTGTGCCAGGGCGTCCTGCGCGCTGAACAGCGTGCGTTGCGCGTCGAGCACGGTCAGCAGCGTGTCCACGCCCTCACGGTAGCGCAGCTCCGCGAGCTGCAACGAGCGCTGCGCCTGGACGACCACCTCGCGCTGCGTGCCTTCCTGGCGCTCGCTGGTGGCGGCGTTGCCCAGCCCGTCCTGCACTTCCTTGAGCGCGCGGCGTACGGCGCTGGCATAGGTCTCCACCAGCACCTCGCGCTGGGAGCGGACGGATTCGACCTGCAGCTCCTTGCGCCCGCCGTCGAACAAACTCTGCGCCAGCGAGGCCGCCAGCGACGCGCTGCCCGTGGCCCCGGCCAGGCTCAGCAGCGCCGCGCTGCCCACGCCGCCGCCCGCCGACAGCGCAATGCTGGGCAGCAAGGCCGCGCGTGCGGCGGCCACGTCGGCATCGGCCGCGGCCAGGCGCGCCTCGGCGGCGCGCAGGTCGGGGCGCCGGGCCAGCAGCGCCGAGGGCAGGCCGGGCGCGACGGCCGGTGCGTCCAGGGCCATCAACCCCTCATCGCCACCCACATCGAAGCCCACGGGCTCGCGGCCCAGCAGCAGCGCCAGGGCCGATGCGGTCTGGCGCACCTGCTCTTCCAGCGGCGCGAGCGCGGTGCGCTGCTGCAGCACCGTGGTGGTCTGCTGCGAGACTTCGAGCGGCGTCGCCACGCCGTTGCGCGCGCGTGCCTGCACCACGCGCAGCACGCGTTCGGCGGTCTCCAGGCTTTGGCGGGCGATAGCGACACGCTCGCGCAGCGCCAGCCACTGGAAGTAGGTGGTCGCCACCGAAGCGGTGAGCGTGATGCGCGCCGTCTCCAGGTCGTAGCGGCTGGCCTCCAGCGCGGCGCGCGCGCCCTGCTCGCCAGCGGCCAGGCGGCCCCACAAATCGACCTCGTAGCCCACGCTGAGCGAGACCGAGGTGGATTTGCGCGTGCTCGCGCCCTCGCTGCGGTTGGCGGAACTGCCCGCCGACACGGACACGCCCGGCAGTTGCGCCGCGCCCGCCGTCTGCAGCGCGATGTCGGCCTGGCGCACGCGCTGCGCGGCCGTGCGCAGGTCGCTGCTGCCCGCCAGCGCCTCTTGCACCAGGGCTTCGAGCCGGGGCGAGCCGAAGCCGCGCCACCAGTCCTGCGGCACCTGGGCCTCGGTGGCGAGCGGGGCCTCGCGCCAGGCTTCGGGCAGGGGCATGTTCACCACGGTAGGCGGCTCGTGGACGGCGCAGCCGCCCAGCACGATCAAGGCCGCCGCCAGGGCGGTGCGGGAAAAGCGGGGGAAGCGGGGGTTCAGGGCTCTCATGGATTCTTGCTTCTCATCATTCCGACGCCAGGGCCACCACCGGGTCCAGCCCCGCGGCCTTCTTGGCGGGCAGGTAGCCAAAGACCAGCCCGGTGGCGAACGCGCAGCCAAAGGCCAGCAGCACCGACACCACGCCCAAGGCGCCGCCCAGGGCAGACACCACCAAGGCTTCGATCAGGAACTGCTGCAGGATGTTGCGCATGCGCGCGCCGGTCGCCATGCGGATGCCGATCTCGCGGGTGCGCTCGGTCACGCTCACCAGCATGATGTTCATCACGCCGATGCCGCCCACCAGCAGCGAGATCGCCGCGATGGAGCCCAGCAGGATGGTCATGGTGTTCTGCGTCTCGGTGGCGGTGTCGATGATGGACGCCATGTTGCGGATCTGGAAGTCCACCACGCCGTGGCGCTCGGTCAGCAGCGACTCCACGGCCGCCTGCGTCTCGTCGATGCGGTCGGTGTCGGCCACGGCCACCGTCACGTTGCGCAAAAAGCGCTGGCCCGAAAGGCGCAACTGGCTGGTGGCGTAGGGCACGAAGACCACGTCGTCCTGGTCCGTCCCCATGGGCGAGGCGCCGCGCACCGACATGACGCCCACCACCTGGAAGATCAGGTTGTTGACCAGCACGAACTGGCCGATGGGCTCCTGCCCGTCCGGGAACAGCGCGTTCGCTACCGTCTGGCCCAGCACGGCCACGGTGGCGTAGCTGGCCTCGTCTTCCTCGCTGAAGAAGTTGCCGCGCGCCACGGGCCACTGCCGCGCGATGGGGAACTTGGCCGAGGTGCCGGTGGCGCTGCTCGAATAGTCGGCGCCGCCGTAGCGCAAGGTGACGGTGCTGTTCTGCTCGGGGATGGCCGCTAGCACGTTGGGCACTTCCTTGTCGATGGCCGCCACGTCGGACAGCACCAGCGTGGCCGTGCTGTTGAAGCCGCGCTGGTTGGGCGCGCCGGGGCGCACCAGCAGCAGGTTGGAGCCCATGGCGCTGATGCGGTCGATGACGGCCTGCTTGGCGCCGTCGCCAATCGCCAGCATGGCAATGACCGAGGCCACGCCGATCACGATGCCCAGCAGCGTCAGGACGGAGCGGAACATGTTGGCGCGCAGCGCGCGCAGGGCCGTCTTGGTGGCCTCCAGCACGTCGGCCAGGGCACTGCTGCGCCCGCCAGTGCGCGGCGTCCAGCGCAGCGCCGCCGCGCGCGATTCGTCGCTGGCCTGCGGGCCGGGGTCGGACACGATGTCGCCGTCGCGGATCTCGATGACGCGCTGGGCGTGCTGCGCCACCTCGGGCGCGTGGGTGATGAGGATGACCGTGTGGCCCTTGGCCGCCAGGTCCTTGAGCAGCCGCATCACGTCCGCGCCGCTCTTGCTGTCGAGCGCGCCCGTGGGCTCGTCGGCCAGGATCACGCGCCCGCCGTTCATCAGTGCCCGCGCGATGGAAACCCGCTGCTGCTGCCCGCCCGAGAGCTGGCTGGGCCGGTGGTGCGTGCGATCCTGCAGGCCCAGCATGGTCAGCAGCTCCAGCGCGCGCGCATGGCGCTCGTGCGGCGGCACGCCCGCATAGACGGCGGGCACCTCCACGTTGTCGGCCGCCGTGCCGGTGGCGATGAGGTTGTAGCTCTGGAACACGAAGCCGAAGGCCTCGCGCCGCAGCTCGGCCAGCTCGTCGCGCCCCAGGGCCGACACGTCGCGGCCCATGAAGCGGTAGCTGCCGGTGGTGGGCCGGTCCAGACAGCCCAGGATGTTCATCAGCGTGGACTTGCCCGAGCCGGACGCGCCCATGATGGCGACCAGCTCCCCGGGGTAGATGGCGAGGTCGATGCCGTGCAGCACCTCCACCGCCAGCTCGCCCTGGCCGTAGGTCTTGGTGACGCCGCGCAGCTCGATGAGCGGCACGGCGGCATCGGTGGCGGGATGCGTCGTGCTCACCGGCGTGCGCCTCCGCCCGCGGCGGGGCCCATGCCGGGCGGGCCGCCGAAGCCGCCCGGGGGCTGCTGCTGGCCGGTGCTGGCGGCGCGTTTCGTCTCGGGCTGCTTGATGCCCGCCACGACGCGCTCGCCTTCTTCCAGCCCCGAGAGGATCTGCGCCTGCACGCGGCTGCTGACGCCGACGGTGACCTCGCGCTCGCTGACCGTGCCGTCCTCGGCCGCGACCTTGACGGTGGCGGGGCGCGGCGTGCCCGGCGCCGGAGCGGCGCCGCCGGAGCGCGGCCCCATGCCGCGCTGCCGCCCCTCGCCCGGGGCGCGCTGCTGCTCGTCATCGGCACGGCGCTGGCGGCGCTCGCCGCTGGCCGCCTGCGCGGGCGCCGAGGCCGCTGCCGATGCCATGGATGCAGGCCCGGCCGCGCCGTCGCGGCGCTGGCCGGGCGCATTGCCACTGCCGCGCGGGAAGGTGACGGCCGACATGGGCACCACCAGCGCGTCGCGCGCCTCGGCCACGATGAAGAACACCTGGGCCGTCATCTGCGCCATCAGGCTGCGGTTGTGGTTCTCCACGTCGAACAGGGCGTTGTAGAGCACCACGTTGTTGGTGACGGTGGGCGTGGGCTCGATCTTGCGCAGCTTGCCGTACCAACGCCGCCCCGGGCTGCCCAGGGTGGTGAAGTAGGCGGGCATGCCCACGCGCAGCTTGCTCACGTCGGCCTCGGACACTTGCGTCTGCACCGTCATGGTGGACTGGTCGGCCACGCGCAGGATGGTGGGCGCGGCCTGGTTGGTGTTGAGCGTCTGCCCCTGCTTGGCGGTGATGCTGACCACCGTGCCCGCCATGGGCGCGTAGATCTTGGTGTACTTGAGGTTCGACTCCTCCACGCGCATGCTGGCCTGCGTCTGCTCGATCTGCGCCTTCTGCGTGTTGATCTGCGCGCGCGTCGTGTCCACCGTGGTCTCGGCGTTCTGCACCAGCTCCAGCGTGGTGGCGTCTTCTTTGAGCAGGTTGCGCAGGCGCTGCAGGTCGCGCTCGGCCTTTTGCAGATTCACCTGGTTCTGCACCAGTTGGGCCTGCTGGGCGCGCAGGCTGGCGCGGCTGGCGTCCACGCGGGCGGCGGACTGCTCGGCGTCGATCTCGGCGAGCAACTGCCCCTCGGTCACGTCGTTGCCCACCTCGACGTGCAGCTTCTTCAACTGGCCCGACACCTGCGCGCCCACGTCCACGTAGTCGCGCGGCTGCAGCGCGCCGGTGGCGCTGACCAGATCCTCGAAGTTGGTGCGCTGCACGGTGGCGAAGACGTACTCGACCGTCTTGGCGCGGGACGCGCTCCACTTCGTCCAGGCGAACCAGCCACCCCCGGCAACGACGGCCAGCGCGAGGACGGCAACGAACACCCGGCGGCGCGAGGACGGCCGGGCAGCGGGGGAGGAGGTCGGAACAGCATCGGTCATGGAGCAGGCACAAGAAAGCCCGGCGAGCCGGGCGGGAACGGGGAAAAGCGGCCGCCATCATGGCAAGTTCAGGTAAAGCCGCCGCATGGGCTGCGTAAAGCTTTGGTCAAGCGGGGCGACGGAGGTTTTGGCAAAAATCGACTGCAGCGCTTATGCAACAAGCGCGAGCAGCTATTTTTTTGGGAGCAAACGGCATGTTCAGGGCAACGCCCCTGGCCCATCGGCCTGCAGCGCGACCCGCCGCGCCACCCAGGGCGTGGCCAGCCCCCGGTGCAGCACGAAACCCGTGAGCAGCGCGAACACGGCGGCGATCACGATGGCCTGCGGCGCCAGGAAACTGCTGCTCGCCAGTGCATCGTCGAACACCAGGCTGCGCACCGCCTGCAGCGCGGCCAGCAGCAGCGCGCCCCAGCCCAGCGCCAGCACCAGGTGCGGCAGGTGCGCCGGCAGGTCGCGTCGGGGCGAGCGCCGGTGCTGCCAAGCTGCCAGCAGCAGGTGCAGCGCCACCACGGCCGCCGCGCACAGCGGCGCGGCCCACCAGAAAGTGCCCACGCCCGAGGAGAACAACGCGGACACGCGCCCCCAGCGCGCATAGGGCAGCGCCGCCGCCAGCGCCGACTGCACCATGGTGAGCGCGACCAGCAGGCTGGCCGCCACGCCCGCGCCCAGCAGGCCGGCCAGGTCCCACGCGGGCACCGCGCGCACCGCCAGGCCCGCGGCGCGCGCCCAGTCCACCACGGACTGCTGTGCGGGCGCGGCGGCCTGTCCGGCCTGCGCGAAGGCGGTGGCCGGGATGAAATAGGACTCCACCGACCCCTGCCGGACCAGCCGCAGGCCCGTCGCGTCCACGCTCAGGGCGCGGAACCAGCTCCATTGCGAGGCGGCTTCATGCCGCACCGAGCCATCGGGCGCGGACACGCGGTAGGCCAGGCCCGCCGCTGAGAACTCCCAGCGCGCCGCATCCCCCGCGAACGCATACTGCCGCGCCGTGGCCCGGTGCATGGCATGGAAGGTCTGCACCGCGCCGAGCACGAGCAGCACGGCGGCCAGCGCGACGGCGGGCAGGTGCGGGGCCAGCGGCTCGCGCCCGTACACGCTGCCCAGCAGGCCCCAGGGCGAGAACACGAGCACGACGGCCAAGCCCATCCACACGGGACCCATGAAGCGCGTCCAGGCTGGGCGGTCGATGAAGCCCAGGCGCACGGCGCGGTCGCGGTAGGTGTCGTCGCGCACCCAGGCGGCGGCGACGGTGGAGGGGGGGTTCATGGCGTTTTCCTGCATCTCAAGCCTTGAGGTAGTCGGACTTGCCGCCCAGCCAGCGCGCCACGTGCTTCGCGGCCAGTTCCGGGTGCAGGTCCAGCATCAGCGGCGCCAGCGCGCGCGCCCAGTCGAGCAGCGCGGTATCGGTGTTCAGGTCGGCAAAGCGCAGCAGCGCATCGCCCGACTGGCGCGCGCCCAGGAACTCGCCGGGACCGCGGATCTCCAGGTCGCGCCGGGCGATCTCGAAGCCGTCGTTCGTCTCGGCCATGGCGCGCAGGCGCTCTTTGGCCGTCTCGCCCACGCGGCCGCTGTCGTTGGTGGCGTAGAGCAGCACGCAGGCCGACGCCGCCGCACCGCGCCCCACGCGGCCGCGCAGCTGGTGCAGCTGCGACAGGCCGAAGCGCTCGGCATGCTCGATGACCATGAGCGAGGCGTTGGGCACGTCCACCCCCACCTCGATCACGGTGGTGCTGACCAGCACGCCCATCTGGCCGCTGGTGAAGAGCGCCATCACCGCCTTCTTCTCGGCCGCGGGCATGCGCGAGTGCAGCAGGCCCACCATCACGCCGGGCAAGGCTTCGCTGAGGTCGGCATGCGTGGCCGTGGCGTTGGTCAGGTCCAGCGCCTCGCTTTCCTCGATGAGCGGGCACACCCAGTACACCTGCCGCCCGGCCGCCACCTGCGCAGCGATGCGTTCGATGACCTCGTCCTTGCGGCTCTCGGCGATGAGCTTGGTGACGATGGGCGTGCGGCCCGGGGGCAGTTCGTCGATGACGGACACGTCCAGGTCGGCGTAGTAGCTCATGGCCAGCGTGCGCGGAATGGGCGTGGCGCTCATCATGAGCATGTGCGGCTCCATGCCGTGCTCGGCCAGCTTGCGGCGCAGCTCCAGCCGCTGCGCGACGCCAAACCGGTGCTGCTCGTCGATCACGGCCAGGGCCAGCTTGTGGAAGCGCACCTGTTCCTGGATGACCGCGTGCGTGCCCACCACCAGCGCGGCCTCGCCGCTTTCCACCAGGGCCAGCATGGCGGCGCGCTCCTTCTTCCTCTGTCCGCCCACCAGCCAGGCCACCTTGCGGCCGCGCGCGGCCAGCAGGGGTTCGAGCCAGCCGATCATCTTGGCGAAGTGCTGCTCGGCCAGGATCTCGGTGGGTGCCATCAAAGCGCACTGCCAGCCCGCGTCCATGGCGATGCAGGCGGCCAGGGCGCTGACCACCGTCTTGCCCGAGCCCACGTCGCCCTGCAGCAGCCGGTGCATGGGCACGGGGCGCGCCAGGTCGGCCGCGATCTCCTCGCCCACGCGGCGCTGCGCGGCGGTGAGGCCGAAGGGCAGCGCGGCCAGCAGCTGTTCGTGCAGGGGCTGCGTCTTTTGCGCGCGCAGCACGGGGGCGCGCAGCCGGTCACGCTCGCGGCGCGACTGCTGCTGCGACAGCTGCTGCGCCAGCAGCTCCTCGGCCTTCAGGCGCTGCCAGGCGGGGTGGCTGCGGTCCTCCAGCGTAGACAGCGCCACGTCGGGCGTGGGATGGTGCAAAAAAGTGAGCGCTTCGCGCAGGCTGCACAAGCGCTGGAGGCCGTTTTGACCAAAACTCCTGGCCACCGGCGGCGCCACGCCGGGCGGCAGCGTGTCCGACAGGTCCACCCGCGCCAGCGCGCTGACCACGGCGCGGCGCAGGTAGGGCTGGGGCAGGCCCGCCGTGGCGGGGTAGACGGGCGTGAGCGCGGCGGGCAATTCGCCGCCCGCCGTGCGGAAGGCCGGGTGCAGCATCTGCCGCCCCCAGAAGCCGCCCTTGACCTCGCCCCGGATGCGCAGGCGCGCGCCCACGGCCAGCGTCTTCTGGTGCGAGGGGTAGAAGCTGAAGAAGCGCAGCTCGCATTCGCCCGTGCCGTCCTCCACCCGCACCACGAGCTGGCGGCGCGGGCGCAACTGCACCTCGCTGGCGGTGACGGTGGCCTCGATCTGCACCGTCTGGCCGTCGCGGGCATTCGCCAAGGGAGTGATGCGGGTCTCGTCCTCGTAGCGCAGCGGCAGGTGCAGCGCCAGGTCGATGTCGCGCGCCAGGCCCAGCTTGTGCAGCGCCTTCTGCGCCGGGCTGGCGGATTTAGCGGCAGGCATGGACGTGGTGGGGCATGGGAAAGTGCGGTGCAGGCAGGCGGGCCGAAAAGGCTAACATGGTTACGGCTTTTTACAGACCCCGGCACCATGCTCAAGCGCATCGACATCAAGCACCTCACCCTGGGCATGTACCTGCACGAGTTCTGCGGCTCGTGGATGGACCACCCGTTCTGGCGCGCCAAGTTCCTGCTCAAGGACCCCAAGGACCTGGCCCGCATCCAGGCCACCTCGATCCACGAATGCTGGATCGACACCGACAAGGGGCTGGACGTGGCGCCCGGCACCGCGTCGGTGTCGCGCGAGGAGGCCGACGCCCGCATCGAGACCGACTTCAGCCGCCTGGAGGAGCTGCCCCCGATCACCGTGACCCTGCCGCGCCCCCCGCCGCCGCCCCGGCGCGACCGCAGGCCCACGGACATGAAGAGCGAGCTGCAGATGGCGGCCGCGATCTGCGTGAAGTCCAAGGAGGCCGTGGTCTCGATGTTCAACGAGGCGCGCATGGGCCGCGCGGTGGATTCGGCCGGCGCGCACAGCCTGGTGGAGGAGATCTCGGACTCCGTCACCCGCAACCCCGGCGCCCTGATCAGCCTGGCGCGCCTGAAGACCGCCGACGACTACACCTACATGCATTCGGTGGCCGTGTGTGCGCTCATGGTCGCGCTGGCCAAGCAGCTCAAGCTCAAGGACGACCAGCAGCGCCTGGCCGGCCTGGCGGGCCTGCTGCACGACCTGGGCAAGGCCGCGGTGCCGCTGGAGGTGCTCAACAAGCCCGGCAAGCTCACCGACAAGGAGTTCACCGTGGTGCGCAGCCACCCGGTGGAGGGCTTCCACATGCTCAAGGAAGGCGGCAGCGTGCCCGACGCGGTGCTGGACGCCTGCCTGCACCACCACGAGAAGGTGGACGGCACCGGCTACCCCGACAAGCTGCAGGGCGACGGCATCAGCGTGATCGCGCGCATGACGGCGATCTGCGACGTGTACGACGCCATCACCTCCGACCGTCCCTACAAGCGCGGCTGGGACCCCGCCGAGTCGCTGCGCCGCATGGCCGAGTGGACCACCGACCACTTCGACGCGCGCCTGTTCCAGGCCTTCGTCAAGAGCATCGGCATCTACCCCGTGGGCTCGCTCGTGCGCCTGGCCTCGGGCCGCATCGGCGTGGTCACCGAGCAGGCGCCCGCCGCGCTCACCACGCCCACCGTCAAGGTGTTCTTCTCGACGAAGTCCGACCTGCGCATTCCGCCCGAGCTGGTGGACCTGGCGGCGCCGGGCTGCAGCGAGAAGATCGTGGCGCGCGAGGACCCCGACAAATGGGGTTTTCCGGACCTCGCGGAGCTGTGGTCGGGCCTGCCGCGGCAGGCCTGGTAGCCCGGCCGGGCGGCAGGGGTGCCCGGCACGGTAATGCGAACCATTATCAAATATGATGGCCGGCTATTTGGGCCCCCGCCATCCATGAACACCCCTCTCCTTGCCCGGCGCGCGCGGACGTGCGGCCCGCTGCTGCTGTCCCTCTGCCTCATCTGGGCCGCACCCGCGCTGGCCGACTCAGCGCTCGCCGTGGGCGCGTCCACCCGGGGTGACCTGGCGCCCGGCCAGGCGCAGCGCTGGCCCGTGGCCGCGCCCCCCGGCCACGTGGTGCAGGGCGAATTCAACGGTGCGGGCGCCGTGCTCGACGTGGTCGGCCCCGGCGGCCGCCACCTGCGCCGCCTGGTGGGCGCGGACGGCAGCCCGCAGGGCTTCACCTGGCAGGTGCAGGCGGGGCAGCAGCTGCAGGTGCGCGCCGGCCCGCAAGCCGGCCCGTACGCCCTGCACCTGCGCCGCGCGCTGGCCCCGGCGGCGGGCGATGCCGCGCCCGGCGCGCCCACCCCGGAAAGCCCGCGCCTGCGCGCCCTCGCCCGCACGCTGGCCGAGGGCGGCAGCAACCACGCCGAGGCCACCGCCGCTTTCTGGCAGGAGCGCGCCCGGCAGGGCACGCCGCTGGTCGAACCGCTGTCGGAGCGCGAATCGCTGGTCACCTTCCTGTGGCGCGGCACGCCCGCGACGCAGAGCGTGCGCCTGTTCGGCAGCCCCTCGGGCGACCACGACCCGCTGCGGCAGCTGCCCGGCAGCGACGTGTGGTGGGCGAGCTTCCGCATGCCCGCCAGCGCGCGCCTGTCCTACCGCCTGGCGCCCGACGTGCCCCGCGTGCAGGGCAGCGCCAGCGACAACCGCCGCATGATCCTGGCCACGGCCCAGCGCGACCCGCTGAACCCGCGCGTGTTCCCGGCGCGGGCCGACGCCGCGCTCGACGCCTTCGAGGGCTTCTCGGTGCTCGAACTCCCCCAGGCGCCGCCGCAGCCCTGGGTGGCGGCGCGTCCCGGCGTGGCGCCGGGCACGCTCACGCGCCACGAAGTCGCCAGCCGCATCCTGGGCAACCAGCGCCCCGTCTGGCTCTACCGCCCGGCGAACGCCGAGCCGCAGGCGCTGCTCGTGCTGTTCGACGCCCACGCCTACCTGCAGGACGTGCCCACGCCGCGCATCGTGGACAACCTGGTGGCCGACGGCCTCATCCCGCCCACCGCCGTGGTGCTGGTGGCCAACCCCAGCCCCGAGGCCCGCGGCACCGAGCTGCCGCCCAACCCGCCGTTCACGCGCTTCCTGGACGAAGAGCTCATGCCCTGGGTGCGCGCCCAGGGCCTGGCCCGGCCGGCCGAGGCGACGGTGATCGCGGGCTCCAGCTACGGCGGCCTGGCATCGGCATACGCGGCGCTCCAGCTGCCGCACTGGTTCGGCCGCGTGCTGAGCCTGTCGGGCTCGTACTGGTGGGCGCCGCCCGGCGAGATCCCCGGGTTCATGATGCGCGCGTATGCCGAGGCGCCGCCGCGCCCCGTGCGCTTCTACCTCGACGCCGGCCGCTACGAAGGCGCGCGCGCCGGGCAGGACGGCATCCTGGAAACCAACCGCCACCTCGGCGACGTGCTGCGCGCCAAGGGCTACGCCGTGACGCAGCGCGAACACGCCACCGGCCACGACTACCTGCACTGGCAGGGCGCGCTGGGCTGCGGGCTGGTGGCGCTGCTCAACCCCGCGCGCTTCGCGCAGGGCCTCCCGGCCTGCGACTCGTCGGCCATGCTGCCCGCTATGTAATCAGGAGCTGCTTGCGCTTGTCCAGCAAGCGCTGGAGGCACTTTTGACGATAATGCGGGCGGATTTGCGACAATCCAGCTCTTTCTCTCCTTGGAACGGGCCCGTCCGGCCCTCAAGCCCCCGATGCCCGCCACCGCCTCGCCTTCGCGCACCTTCACCCTCAGCGACTTCGACTTCGCGCTGCCCCCCGAACTCATCGCCCAGCACCCCGCCCCTGAACGCAGCGCCTCGCGCCTGCTGGACGGGCGCGCCGCCGAGCCCGCCGACCGCATCTTCCACGACCTGCCCAGCCTGCTGCGCGCGGGCGACCTGCTCGTCTTCAACGACACCCGCGTGGTCAAGGCCCGCCTGTTCGGCGAAAAAGCCAGCGGCGGCAAGCTGGAGCTGCTGATCGAGCGCGTCCTTGCTACCGATGGCGCCGGCAACGAGGTGGTAGCCCACATGAAGGTCAGCAAGAAGCCCCTGCCCGGCAGCACCGTGCACATGGCGGGCGGCAAGGCCGCGGGCGGCTTCGACGCCACGCTGCTCAGCCGCTGGCCGGATGCCGACGGCCCGCTGTTCCGCTTCGCGCTGCACGGCCCGGCGGGCGAGACCCCGTGGGAGCTGATGGAGCGCCACGGCCACCTGCCGCTGCCGCCCTACATCGAGCGCCAGCAGAACGCGGAGCACGACCCTCATGCTGCCGAGGACAGCCAGCGCTACCAGACCGTGTTCGCCCGCAACCCCGGCGCCGTGGCCGCCCCCACGGCCGCGCTGCATTTCGACGAGGCCGTGCTGGCCGACCTGGAGGCACGCGGCGTCCACCGCGCCAGCGTCACACTGCACGTGGGCGCGGGCACCTTCCAGCCCGTCAAGACCGAGAACCTGGCCGAGCACCGCATGCACAGCGAGTGGTACGAAGTGCCCCTGGCCACGCTGGCCGCGCTGGAGCGCTGCCGCCAGCAGGGCGGGCGCGTGGTGGCCGTGGGCACCACCACCGTGCGCACGCTCGAATCCTGGGCGCGCTCGGGCCAGGCCACGGGCGACACGGACATCTTCATCACGCCGGGGTTCGAATTCCAGGTAGTGGACGTCCTCGTCACCAACTTCCACCTGCCCAAGAGCACGCTGATGATGCTCGTGAGCGCCTTCGCGGGCTACGAACACGTGATGGCGCTCTACCGGCACGCCATCGCGCAGGGCTACCGGTTCTTCAGCTACGGGGATGCGATGCTGCTGGAGCGCAGCGCTACCAAATAGGGAGCTGCCAGCGCTTGCTGTGCAAGCGCTGGAGGCCATTTTCCCGATTAGCTACCTGCCTCAAACCTCATCCTCAATCCGTTCTGGCTGAGCCCGTCGAAGCCAGGGCATTGCCTGGGGCTGCCCTTCGACAGGCCCAGGGCGAACGGTGGGTTATTGGAGCTGTGTCGCCAATCGGGATTTTTGTCACCACTTTCTACAGCACATCCAGCGGGCTCCGCTGACCTGCCCCCTTCACGGACAGCCGTGGAAATAGCGCGGCCCCCGGATATTGCGGGCGCAATAGATCCAGCGGCCGGGAGGCTACGGCCCGGCGGGGCCGGGCGAAACGGGAAGCACATCCATCCGCAGAATTTTAGGCGGTCTAAATGCGGCAGGCATGGAGCAGCAAGCTGGGAATAACATATGCTGGCGCTTGACGTAGGCCGTATCAGGTCAATAGCATGAGGCGATCTAATTCTAGTTAGTCCCTCATCCGTTTTATGCAGGCCGCCGTTTATTCCAGCGCCTCGCCTTTCTCAAAGGCTTTTCAAGCCTTTTTGGCCTCTGGCGCTTGTGCAGCAAGCGCTGGTAGCTATCATTCTTGCAGCGTTGCGCCGCTTCCTTGGCGCAGCGCTTTTTCCTGGGCCGCGCCCTTCTCCAAGTCAGGGCGCCCCTTTTGGCCTTCGGGTCTAACTCTGCGCTCAAGCCGACCCGCTTTCAGCGGGCGGCTTATCTGGGCCGTTAGGCATCATGATCACCACTCACCGCGAGATTGTTGATTACTGGTCCAAGCACCAGGATGAGTGCGGTCTCTCGGTTGACTGGTCTGAAGCAGAGAGCCTGTGCTGGCGCTGCGCTCACAAGCGACTACTTCAACGGTGCCACATCGTTCCGCGTGCTTTGGGCGGTTCCGAGGCCCCGGACAACCTAGTCTTGCTATGTGCTCAATGCCATGCGGAGGCTCCAAACGTTGCTGACCCAAGCTTCATGTGGGTGTGGCTTCGAGCTCATGCAGTTCCGTTTTACGGGACCTACTGGCAAGAGCGGGGCTTCCGCGAGTACGAGTTGATCTTCGGAGAAAAACCGTTTGTCGGACTAGAGCCAAGCGACGATCTTCTTCAACGAGCAAGATTGATTCTTAAAGATCTCTTTCCAAGAACCAGCACTCACTGGGGACAGGGAAAGATCAATCCAGCAACGGTGGCATGGGTGCTTCGCCAAGTTGACCAATCGGCGCGGCATGATGCCTAACAATTCATTCAAGCCGACGCCGCTTCGCGGCGCGGCTTAACTCAGGCGTTAGGCGCCTTACGCGCTGCGCCACCGGCATGGCAACTTCAGTACCAATTTCGGAGCGACTCTCATGACCTCAGAAGAATTCGTCCAAGAGTTCGTGCACCTCAAGAAGTTCTTGGAAGGCGGTTACTTCGACCCAAGCTCCGATATCTCTCGGGTGAGTGTGTTGAAAGACGCCAAGCTAACGGAGGCGCAGATCGATGTTGTTAAGACCTTCGTCTCAGCTGCGCTCACGGACGCGCTTTACACAGTTCTTCTCGGGCTAGATGGCGCCGCTTCAATAGGAACCAACCAAGTTCTCTATCGTCTTTGCGACGAAGGGCAGAACCTCCTGTCCGGGAATATCGAGAGCTACGCTTGGGAGTACTTTCACGGAGATCATGCATGAGTGAATCCGGCCTAGGAAAGGAGGCGCCTAACAATTCATTCAAGCCGACGCCGCTTCGCGGCGCGGCTTAACTCAGGCGTTAGCACTCAAGACCATGTTCCCCACATACTGGACACAGTTCGCTCAAGCCCACGACCTAATTGGCGCTTCGGCATGCCTCAATGAAACCGACGACCTCTCCGGTGTAGGCGCTGATCTAGAGTTCCTCACCGATTCAGAGGCCGCAGAGGAACTCACGGAGTATTGGCCAGGCATCGGAGTCGCCCCGGACGGCTACATACCCGTTGCTGCATGCGCCATAGGTAGCGGCGACTATTACTACATCAATCGCAATGATGGCCCAAACGGCCCGCTATACCGCGTGTACCACGATGCAGTCGGGTCGGACGGATACAACCCAGACACTGCCGTAGTGCGAGTTCTCGATAATTATGCTTCCGTACTCAGCCACCTTGAGCGCTAACAATTCACTCAAGCCGACGCCGCTTCGCGGCGCGGCTTAACTCAGGCGTTAGCCCTCGAAGACCTATGACTGGCCTCACGAAAGAAAATTGTTCAACAATTGGGTTTGTTGAATCCTGCTACTTATCCGATGCCATAAACACAGCGGAACTGAACGAGTGGGCTGAGCACATCATGATTTCCAGCTCGGGCTACCCAGATTACATTGTGGATCTTTGCGAGTTCAATGGCCCCAGATTTCATTTTTATAGAGTGTTGGGGTTCACGCCCAGCCGCGAGCTGTCAGAGACTGAAGATAAAGCTGTTAGTGGCATCACATATCTTCGTGGCCGTGAGGTCATTGATGGTCCATCCAAGCGAGTTGCCCTGAGGGCACTAAGCTCTTGCCCGCACATCATGGATGAGTTCAATGCAACTTTTCCATTTATACGACTACCCGGGCAAGGCTAACAATTCATTCAAGCCAACCGGGCTTCGCCCATCGGCTTAATTCAGGCGTTAGTCCTTTCATATTCCGCTTGGCTTTCGCGATAAGGCGGGCATAGCCGCAGGGGGAGCCTGGTTTTCAGTGCCCTCCAGCGCGGGTCAAAACGCCACCGCGCATCCATCCTTGCGCGGGTCAGACCCTGCAACGTAGCTGCCATCGCCCTGGCGCAGCACCAGCTGCGCGCCGCCGAAGGCGAACACGCCGTTGCCCTCCTCCACCGTCACCTCGTGGCCGCGCGCACGCAGCGCAGCGACCACGGCCGGGTCGAACGCGGGCTCCACCGCCACGCCCTTGCCGCCCGTCACGCGCCAGCGCGGGGCATCGGCGGCGGCCTGCGGGTTCTGGCCGTAGCGCAGCACCCGCAGCGCCATCTGCGTGTGGCCCTGGCTCTGCATGGGCCCGCCCATCACGCCGAAGGCCATGCGCGGCGTGCCGTCGGTGTTCATCGCAAAGGCCGGGATGATGGTGTGCGAAGGGCGCTTGCGCGGCCCCACCTCGTTGGCATGGCCGGGCACGAGGTTGAAGCCGTGGCCCCGGTTCTGCAGGCTGATGCCCGTGCCCGGCACGACCACGCCCGAGCCGAAGCCCATGTAGTTGGACTGGATGAACGAGACCATCATGCCGCTGGCATCGGCCGCCGCCAGGTAGACCGTGCCGCCGGGCCGGGGCGCGCCGTAGGTGGGCGCGCCGGCCTTCTCGCGGTCCAGGAGCTGGGCGCGCTCGCGCAGGTAGCCGCGGTCCAGCAGCTGCGCGGGCTGCACGCGCATGTGGTCGATGTCGGCGTTGTACTGGTGCAGGTCGGCAAAGGCCAGCTTCATGGCCTCGACCTGCAGGTGCACGCTGTCCACGCCGTCCAGCGGCTGCGGGCCGACACCCAGTTCGTCCAGCATGCCCAGCGCCATCAGCGCGGCGATGCCCTGGCCGTTGGGCGGAATCTCGTGGACCACCGCATCGCCGAAGCGCTGGCTGACGGTGCCCACCCAGTCGGCCTGGTGCGCGGCCAGGTCGTCCAGCGCCATTGCGCCGCCGTTGGCCTGCGCATGGGCCACCATGCGCTCGGCGATCACGCCGCGGTAGAAGGCCTCGCCCTCGGTGTCGGCGATCAGCTCCAGGGTGCGCGCGTGGGCCTCGCTGCGGAAGACCTCGCCCGCCCGCGGCGCGCGGCCGCCGGGCAGGAAGCATTCGGCGAACCCGGGCTGCGCGCCCAGCTTGGCGCCGCCCAGCGCCCACAGCCGGGCGATGGTGGGCGACACCGGGAAGCCGTTGCGCGCATAGCCGATGGCCGGCTGCGCCAGTTGCGCAAAGGGCAGCTTGCCCAGGCGCCTGGACAACGCCACCCAGGCCGACACGGCACCGGGCACCGTGACGGCGTTCCAGCCCGTCTCGGGGATGCCGCCCAGCCGGGCGAAGTAGTCCGGCGTCCACGCGGCGGGCGAGCGGCCCGAGGCGTTGAGGCCGTGCAGCTCCCGCCCGTCCCAGACGATGGCGAAGCCGTCGCTGCCGATGCCGCAGCCCGTGGGCTCGACCACGGTGAGCACCATGGCGGCGGCGATGGCGGCGTCCACCGCGTTGCCACCGGCCTGCAGCATGGCCAGGCCGGCCTGCGCGGCCAGCGGCTGCGAGGTGGCGACCACGTTGCGCCCCATGACCGCGCTGCGGTGCGAGGCGTAGGGCAGGTTCCAGTCGAGTTCGTGCGGGTTCTTGTTCATGTCATTCGATCGAGATCTTGTGCTGGCGGATCACCGTGGCCCAGCGTGCGCTGTCGGCCTGCACCATGGTGCCGAACTGCGCGGGCGTGCTGGGCGCGGCGGGCTCCACGCCCAGCTTGGCTAGGCTGTCGGCGACCTCGGGCGCGCGCACCGCCTTGGCAAAGGCCTGGTGCACGCGCGCGACCAGGGCGGGCGGCGCGCCGGCGGGCAGGTACACGCCGAACCAGGTCACCGAGGAATAGCCGGGCAGGCCGGACTCGGCCAGCGTGGGCAACTCGGGCGCCAGGGCGCTGCGCTTTTCGCTGGTCACGGCCAGGGCGCGCAGCTTGCCGCTCTTGACGTGGGGCATGCCGGTGGGCAGCGAATCGAACAGCACGTGCGTCTGTCCGGCCACCAGGTCGGGAATGGCCAGCGCCGTGCCCTTGTAGGGCACGTGCGTCATCTCGATACCAGCCTGCGCGCTGAAGGCCGCGGCGTTCAGGTGCACGATGGTGCCGTTGCCGCTGGTGGCGTAGTTGAGCTTGCCCGGGTGGGCCTTGCCGTAGGCGATGAGCTCGGCCACCGTCTTCACGGGCAGCGAGTTGGTGACCAACAGCACGCTGGGCGCGTCGGCCAGGTGGGCCACGGGCGTGAAGTCCTTGCGCGCGTCGTAAGCCAGGCGCGGCATCAGGTGCGGCGAGATCGCGTGCGTGCTGCTCGTGGTCAGCAGCAGCGTGTAGCCGTCGGGCGGCGCCTTGGCCGCCTCGGCGGAGCCGATGGTGCCGCCCGCGCCGGGCTTGTTGTCCACCACCATCTGCTGGCCCAGGTCCGCCGCCACGCGCTGCGTGACCACCCGCGCGACCAGGTCGGTGGCGCCGCTGGCCGGGAACGGCACGATCACCCGCACGGGCTTGTCGGGCCACGCCGGCGCCTGCGCCAACGCCGCGCCCGCAGCCATCCACACCGCCACGCCCCAAGTCCATTTGCGCATCGCCCGCTCCTCGCTGTCATCGAACAACAGGCCATCTTAGGAAGGCGCTTGCATTCTGACCAACACCGATTCTGGAAGCCATCATTGCCAAAACGGCAAATCACTCCATACTCGGCCCATGCGCGCCCACCAATTGCAGGACACCGCCCTGCGCTACTTCCTCGAAGTAGCGCGCAGCGGCTCGCTCACCGAGGCCTCGGCCCGGCTGCACGTGGCGGCCTCGGCGCTGAGCCGGCAGATCGCCGGGCTGGAGGCCCAGCTGGGCACGCCGCTGTTCGACCGGCGCCCGCGCGGCATGGTGCTCACGGCGGCGGGCGAGATCCTGGCCGTGCACGCGCGCCGCACGGCGCTGGACGCCGAGCGCGCCCTGGGCGAGATCGGTGCGCTGCAGGGCCTGCGCGCGGGCCGGGTGCGGCTGGCCACGTCGGATGCCTTCGCCAACGAGCTGGTGCCGCGCCTGTGCGTGGAGTTCCAGCGCACGCACGCGGGCATCCAGTTCAGCGTGACCTCGCTGCCCACGGCGCAGGTGCCCGGCGCGGTGCGCAGCGGCGCGGCCGATATCGGCCTGTGCTTCAGCCGCGCTCCGCAGCAGGACATCGCGGTGGCCTACCGCCAGAGCGCGCCGGTGCTGGCCCTGCTCCCGCCCGGCCACCCGCTGGCCGGCGCCGCGAGCGTGACGCTGGCGCAGATGGGGCGGCACGCGCTGGCCCTGCCCCCGCCCGAGACCACGGTGCGCCAGATGATCGACATCGTGTGCAGCCGCCAGGGCCTGCAGCTGGCGCCCGTGCTCATCAGCAACCATGCCAAGACGGTGCTCAACTTCGTGGCAAACGGCGGCGGGCTGTCGGTGGCCAGCGAGATCGCGGCGCGCCATCTGGTGGCGGCAGGCGCCATCGTGACCCGGCCCATCAGCGACCCGGGCATGGACCTGCGCGACCTGGAGGTGCAGACCCTGGCGGGCCGCAGCCTGCCGGTGGCGGTGCAGGCGTTTCTGGACCTGCTCAGGGAACGGCTGCCCGGGCGTTGGTAGCCCCAGGAGTCAATACCCGTGCTGCTCGCGGAAGGCGCGCGCCTTGCCGAAGTGGCCGTTGCCGATGAAGGGCACGGGCGGGCGCAGCGCCGACAGCGGCGAGGGGTGGTTGGACATGAGCAGCAGGTGCCCCCGGTCGCGCGGGATCAGCACGCGCTTGGACTGCGCGTGCGAGCCCCAGAGCATGAACACCACGGGCCGCTCGCCCTCGGCCACGTGGCGGATGACGGCGTCGGTCAGTTCCTCCCAGCCCTTGCCCGCGTGGCTGGCGGGCTGGCCCTCCTCTACCGTGAGGCCGGTGTTGAGCAGCAGCACGCCGTTCTTCGCCCACTTGACCAGGCTGCCGCCGGGGTTGGGAAAGGGTGGAAAGGCCACGCCCAGGTCGCGCTGCATTTCCTTGAAGATGTTCTGCAGCGACGGCGGCAGGCGCACGCCGGGCGCCACCGAGAACGCCAGCCCCTCGGCCTGGCCGCGCCCGTGGTACGGGTCCTGGCCCAGGATGACCACGCGCACGCGCTCGGGCGGCGTCAGCTCCAGCGCGCGCAGCGGGCGCGGCGGGAAGATGGTGGCGCCGGCGTCGAGCCGCGATTGCAGGAAGGCCAGCAGCGCCTGCCCGCGCGGCCCCGCGAAGAAGGCATCGACCAGCGGCTGCCAGCCGGGCGCCACGGGCCAGTCGGCGGGATCGGCGCTTTGCAGTTGCGTGGCATCATTCATGGTCAAATCGGCCTCCAGCGCTTATCCAGCAAGCGCAAGCAGCTATCAATTAAAGAGCTTAGCCAGCGCCGCTCCCGGATCGGCCGCGCGCATGAACGCCTCGCCCACGAGGAAGGCGTGCACGCCCGCGTCGCGCATGCGTTTCACGTCGGCCGGGGCCAGGATGCCCGATTCGGTGACCAGCAGCCGGTCGGCGGGCACATCTTTCAGCAAGCCCAGCGTCGTGTCCAGCGTGACCTCGAAGGTGCGCAGGTTGCGATTGTTGATGCCGACGAGCGGGGTCTTGAGCCTGAGCGCGCGCTGCAGCTCGGCGCCGTCGTGCACCTCCACCAGCACCGCCATGTCCAGGCTGCGGGCAATGGCCTCGAAGTCGGCCATCTGTGCGTCGTCCAGGCAGGCGGCGATCAGCAGCACGGCGTCGGCGCCCATCGCGCGCGATTCGTAGATCTGGTACGCATCGACCATGAAGTCCTTGCGCAGCACCGGGAGCTGGCAGCTCGCGCGCGCCTGCTTGAGGTAGTCCACGCCGCCCTGGAAGAACTGCTTGTCCGTCAGCACCGACAGGCACGCGGCGCTGACCGTGCCGTCGCCCTCGGCATAGCTCTGCGCGATGTCGGCCGGGATGAAGTCGGCGCGCAGCACGCCCTTGCTGGGGCTGGCCTTCTTGATCTCGGCGATCACGGCGGCCTGGCCCTGGGTGATCTTGGCGCGCAGCGCGGCCTCGAAGCCGCGCGTGAGCACGCGGCTCTCGGCGTCGGCACGGATCACGTCCAGCGGCAGGCGCTTTTTCGCGGCCGCCACTTCCTCGTGCTTGACGGCGACGATCTTGTTCAGGATGTCGCTGCTGCTCATTGCGCCGCTCCTGCCAGTGCATGGGTGCGCGTGACCAGTTGCTCCAGCCTGGCCAGCGCCGCGCCGGAGGCGATGGCCTCGCGCGCCTTGGCCAGGCCCGCGGGCACGGAATCGACCACGTTCGCCGCATACAGCGCCACGCCCGCGTTCAGGCACACGATGTCCTGCGCCGCGCCGCCCTCGCCCTTGAGCACGCCGATCAGCATCTCGCGCGACTGCTCGGGCGTCTCGACCTTGAGCGCGCGGTTGCTCGCCATGGCGAGGCCGAAGTCCTCGGGGTGGATCTCGTACTCGCTGATCTGGCCGTTTTTCAGCTCGCCCACCAGCGTGGCCGCGCCCAGGCTCACCTCGTCCATGCCGTCGCGGCCGTAGACCACCATGGCGTGCTCTGCGCCCAGGCGCTGCAGCGCGCGCACCTGGATGCCCACGAGGTCGGGGTGGAACACGCCCATCAGGATGTTGGGCGCGCCCGCGGGGTTGGTCAGCGGCCCCAGGATGTTGAAGATGGTGCGCACGCCCAGTTCCTTGCGCACGGGCGCCACGTTCTTCATGGCCGGGTGGTGGTTGGGCGCGAACATGAAGCCGATGCCCACGTCCTGGATGCACTGGGCGATCTGCTCGGGCTTGAGGTTGATGTGGATGCCCAGCGCCTCCATCACGTCCGCGCTGCCGCTCTTGCTGGAGACGCCGCGCCCGCCGTGCTTGCTGACCTTGGCGCCCGCCGCCGCCGCCACGAACATGGAGCAGGTGGAGATGTTGAAGGTGTTGGCGCCGTCGCCGCCCGTACCCACGATGTCCACGAGGTGCCTGGCGTCGGGCACGTGGACCTTGGTGGAGAACTCGCGCATCACCTGCGCGGCGGCGGTGATCTCGCCGATGGTTTCCTTCTTCACGCGCAGGCCGGTGACGATGGCCGCCGTCATGACGGGCGAGAGCTCGCCGCTCATGATCATGCGCATCAGGTGCAGCATCTCGTCGTGGAAGATCTCGCGGTGCTCGATGGTGCGCTGCAGCGCTTCTTGCGGTGTGATGGACATGGTGTGTTGTCTCCTAGGGCCGGTCCGACAGGGCCAGCTTGATTCCGAATCCGATGAACATGGCGCCCGCCACGCGGTCCAGCCAGTGCATGCCTGGAAGCGGACCTCCACGCTCGTCACTGCGTGTACTCGCTGCCTCCCGAGGAGGCTCGCCCGCCTTGGGAGCGGCCCGGCGGCGGGCGGCTACGCGCCGCGCTATCCAGCCCGCCGCCAACGCCCAGCCCACGTTCACGGGAATGGCGTTGACGTTGAACAGCACGCCCAGCAGCACGAAGGCCAGCGCCTTGTTGTCCACGCCCGGCGCGATGAACTGCGGCACGAAGGCCAGGAAGAAGATGGCGACCTTGGGGTTCAGCACGTTCGTCCAGAACCCGCCCAGGAACACCTTGGACAGTGGCATCGCGGCTGCGGCAGGCGCGGCGGCCGCGATGCCGCCGCCCTGGGAGGGCCGGGATAGCAGCATGCGCACGCCCATCCACAGCAGGTAGGCCGCGCCCACCCACTTGAGCACGGTGAACGCCGTGGCCGACGCGGCCAGCAGCGCCCCCACGCCCACGGCGGCGGCGAAGATGTGCACGAAGCACCCGGCCGTGATCCCCAGCCCCGCCACGATGCCCGCGCGCGTGCCCGAGCGCAGCGCGTTCGAGACGATGTAGAGCACGTCCGGCCCGGGCGTGAGGTTGAGCAGCCAGCCCGCCGCGATGAACATCACGAGTTGATGGGTCTCGATGATCATGGCGCCTGCTCCAGGAAGTTCTTGAGCATCGCGTGGCCGTGCTCGGTCAGGATGCTCTCGGGGTGGAACTGCACGCCCTGGATCGCCAGTTCCTTGTGGCGCACGCCCATGATCTCGCCGTCCTCCGTCCAGGCCGTGACCTGCAGCACCTCGGGGCAGGTGGCGCGCTCAATAGCCAGCGAGTGGTAGCGGTTGACCGTGAACTGCTCGGGCAGCCCCGCGAACACGCCCTGCCGCGTGGTGGTGATGACGCTGGTCTTGCCGTGCATCAGCTCCTGTGCGCGGACGATGGTGCCGCCGAACGCCGCGCCGATGCTCTGGTGGCCCAGGCACACGCCCAGGATGGGCAGCTTGCCGGCGAAGTGCTTGATCGCCGCCACCGAGATGCCCGCCTCGGCCGGCGAGCAGGGGCCGGGCGAGACCACCAGCCGGTCGGGCGCACGCGCCGCGATGCCTTCGAGCGTGATCTCGTCGTTGCGGAAGACCTCCACCTCGGCGCCCAGTTCACCGAAGTACTGGACGATGTTGTAGGTGAAGCTGTCGTAGTTGTCGATCATCAAGAGTTTCATGCGGCGCTCCCGGTGGTGGCGCGCAGGCGCGCGAATTCGCGGTGCTCGAAGGCGATGTAGGCCTCCATCATGCTGCGGTAGATGGCCTCCAGCACGTCGGGGTCGCCGCCCTCGGCGGCGGCGCGCTCGCGCACCCGGGCGACGATGGCTTCGATGCGCCCCTCGTCGCGCACCTGGGTGGCGTTCTGCTTGATGCGCGCGGCCTGCGTCATGTAGCCGCCGCGCGTGACCAGCAGGGGCACGAGCACGTCGTCCAGCGCGTCGATGCGGCGGCGCACGTCGTCCATGGTGGCGCAGGGCTGGGTGTGGTCGATGGCGCGTTGTGTCGTCGTCATTCCAGCCCCTCCTCGACGAGTTCCGCCGCGCGCAGCAGGGCGCGGGCCTTGTGCTCGGTTTCCTTCCATTCCAGCTCGGGCACCGAGTCGGCCACCACGCCGGCCGCCGCCTGCACGTAGAGCGTGCCGTTCTTGACGATGCCGGTGCGGATGGCGATGGCCACGTCCATGTCGCCCGCGTAGCTGAGGTAGCCGCAGGCGCCGCCGTACAGGCCGCGCTTGGTGGGTTCGAGCTGGTCGATCAGCTCCATGGCGTGCACCTTGGGCGCGCCTGTCAGCGTGCCGGCCGGGAAGGTGGCCTTGAGCACGTCCATGCTGGTCATGCCGTCGTGCAGCAGGCCCTCGACGTTGCTCACGATGTGCATCACGTGGCTGTAGCGCTCGATGGCGAAG
>Ga0222422_100247_pt1 | contig 24753 bp, 23 predicted proteins | sample 3A1ome_FD_182469 | JGI IMG/M metagenome (GOLD analysis project Ga0222422, IMG submission 182469) | Enriched microbial communities from leaf-cutter ant dump, University of Wisconsin, Madison, United States - 3A110A (version 2) | ecosystem: Environmental > Terrestrial > Nest > Insects nest > Nest...
TGGTTCCGGCCAAGCTGGCGCCCGGCGGCAAGGTGCTTCCGGTCGTCCCGGACATCGCGGCGTTCAAGAACACCTCCTACAACCTTCCGATCACCTACTGCCCGCTCGGCTCCCGAAACGTGGCGACCGCGCCGGGAGACATCGCGGCCGTGGCCGAAGTCGGGAACACCGATGCCGATGCCTATCCGGTGAAGAAGGTCCACATCGGGAACATGGACTACGTGTCAGGAAGCGACCCCCAAGGCGCCGTCGGCGTGTTCGACAAGCTGCGGGAGAAGAACGTCGTCGCCTTCCTCATTGCACCCGATCCGTATACGGATAAAACGCTGGAATGCGGGGACATCAGCTTTCCAGACGATCAGCTGGAGAACGAAAGAGCCCTAACCATCCTTATTGACGGAGGGTCTGTCACTCCCATTTTCGGGGCCGACTCCACGCCATTCAAGGAAACCATCTCGTTTTTTCCCGACGATGACCTCGGGAACATCGCAGAGCGCATCGACGCCATAGGCCTGCCGGAAACGGTCATCGTCGTTCCCTACTCCCCCGACGAGGCGGGCGAAGGCGAGGAGAGCGAACCGGCGGAGGAACCCGTCCTGCAGACCGATCTCGACGACATCCGGTATCTCGGAGCGGCGACAAGCGGCCGGGTTCTTCGCATATCGGGAACGCCTGGCCATCCCGCGATCATCAAGGTTTACGATCCGGCCGCTTCGGGGCAAGTCGAGATTCCGTTCGACGGAGACGTGTTCATGTCGAACGTCGTCTTCGAGGGCTATGCAGGCCGATCCGATACGAGTCCGTCGTTCGACGTCGTGCTGGCCGCTTCCAAAAGCGGCCGCCTGTTCCTCGACAACGTGGTGGCGAACGGCCTGCATGTCGACGGCGGCCGGATAGCCGTCAGCGGAGACGAATCCCTCATCGCCCCCTTCTTCGGCGCAAGCGGCGAACCCGTCGTCGTAAACGGCGGAGACCTGAGCCTGGCCGCTGCGTCCTCCCCGAAATCGGTCGTGATAGCGCCTGCCGCAACGACGGTCTTCACCGTGAACGGCGGCCACCTTCTCTTCGAAGGCCAGCCCATGGTCGACACCTCGGCGACGGCGAAGCTCATCGGCAGGTCTGGAAACGCCCGCGTGGCGGGAACGGCAGCCGGGCAGGACGTCGATCTCTATGTCATCCGGGGGGCGAATCCTCCGGCGATCGAGAAGGCGTATTCGGCGACCGGCCTGACCGTGACGGAGACATGCGCGGACGGGTCGGGATCATGCCAGGCCATGTGCCCGGCCGACATGGCCGTGGTGTCCGGCCGATGCGGATCGACGGACGGGCATCCCCTGTCAGGATTCGGCGCATTCATGTCGGAAACCGACGGCGCAACGGGCTACAAATGCGAATGGGCGATGCCAAGCGTCGACATGCCCGCCGGACCGGTCGCCGAGGCCATCTGCAGGTAAGGGCATCCTGTTCACGCCCTGTGAGCCATGACCATGCTCACAGGGCGTTTGCCTGTCCTCAACGAAAATCCTATCCCGTCAGGCGGATGGACCCGGTTCATCCGTGAGCCGCCCGGGGCTGACGTAGGCCATGTAAATCCGGATGCCCATTGTGGCCTCTTGCTCGCGATCAGCCGAATTTCCAGCCGTCTGAACGGCAAAGTGTCCCGCCAAGCTTAGGCGGCAGCATTCCGGGTTCCTGCAGATTGGCAAAGGTTTGAAGGTTGCTCTTTTGGTACCGATCATCGATGTCGTTGAACACCGAAGAGGAAACTTTCAATGACCGGAACGGAAGCCGCCCAAAAGGCCATAGACGCACATTCAGAGCACCTGAAGATTAACGACGGGGGTGATCCATGGGTCGCCGTCTGGCATCTCCTGGACTCCCTTGCGGACTACGCCGAAGACCATGAACAGAACATCAAGGAAATCTTCGAGGACATGATGGAGGAACGCCGCATCCAGAACGCGAATGCGGCGCCGAACGCCTGACGTTCCAAGGGGAGGGACGGCGGTTGACCGAAACGGCGGCCGATCCGATATCCGGAACTGAAGCAGGAGGCCGATCCCGAAGCGTGTCGGCCGTCAAGAGTCTGACATTCCTGATCAAAAAAAAGAGGCCGCCGGAGCGACCTCTTTGAGAAAGTGACGTCTCTGCCACTTATTCGTCGTCGTCCGAAGGCGCCGACGCCGTGAACTGGCAGCCAGGCCAGCTCTTGTACTGCTCGGCAAGCGTCCGCTGGGCCGAACCGACATCGCCGTTGCACGGCGGGCAGCCTTCCCATTCCGAACTCATGCCGACATCTGGATTGTTGATGTCGAAGCCGGCGACCTTGTTCATGGTCGAGCAAACGCCGATGTCCTGCGACTGAGGCGCGAAAGGCTTGTAAATCTGACGGGTGTCGACCACCCAATCACCATCGGGGATTTCCTTCAGGTAATTGTTGTCCTTCAGGAACTGAAGAAGCTCCGGACCTTCGCCGGGAGCGTTCACGCCGTTGTCGTTGTAATACAGCTGCATCGCACCTTCAATCTGGGCGGCAGCGTTCATATTCCCGGCGTACTGAGCGCGAATGGCGGCCTCGGAATGCGCAGAACCACCCCAGTACAGGGTAGCGATTACCATGAGAGCGATCAGAACGATCGCAACCACGGCGACGATTAGCTGAAACATGTCCTTGTCCTTCCTGTTTCATCGAGTCCTATTGAACCCGCTGTAGCCGTATGCGTCTATCCCAATCCTTCTGGCAAAGGATTCGAATGGTTAATTCCTAAAGAGAAAAGGGGGCGGATTGCGCCGCCCCCTCCCCTAAGCTCGATCCGCTCTGGATTAGAGGGCGAACTCGAAGTATGCCTGGCCGGCTCCACCATTGCCGTCCGTGCAGTACTCGTCGCCGCCCGAGTCGGCGCCGCAGAGGTCGGCAGCAGCGGTCGGAACCACGGCGATGCGGGTAGCGTCACCGCTGATTTCCCAGTTGCCCGACGTGCTCTTCGTGCCGGTCGGCAGGTTGGCCAGGTACTGGATGTCGCCGTTGACCAGGTCGGCTTCGATGTCCGTCGGAGCGTAGCCGTTGTCGGTCTTGAACAGAGCGGCCGCGCCGGCGATCTGCTGGCCCTGGTTGATCAGGGTCGTGACCTGAGCCTTGGTGGACGACTTGGTGAAGGCGTCGCCGCCGTAGAAGATCGAGGCGATAGCGAGGGCCGCGACCAGAGCGATCGAGATGACCGCAACGATGAGCTGAAACATGTTTCCTGTCCTTCCGAAAGACCCGCTTCGGGGCCGTTGGTTTCACTTGTCACCGCCGCGAAGGACTGCGTCAATCGCGGCTGACAAGGTTAAGGATTGGTTGGCGCGCGTTCTGGGTCAAGGCAGGATTCGCAGAAAAATGCAGAAAAAAATCAAGGACTCAGAAACCATATTGAAAGGACTGGATTGGTAAACAAACTTTTTACGAATTTTTTTCTGAAGGTTTCCGAACTCAATCCTGAACACGACCCGAAAGCATCGTTTTCGCCAATCCTGACGGTGGCAAGGATGGGCAAAAGGACGATATCTCGCTATCTCAAGACCCGTTCGGCGCGTGCCCGCGGCGGTAACTTGAACCGGCGGTGGTGAACGCCGCAGCCATCCACTCCGGAAGTCTGCCAAGAACCTGTTCCAGGCTGCCCCATTCCGAAGGAACGAGCTGCCTGCAAATGGCGGCGGCAACCTCGTCGGCAACCGTCTCACCCATGTACGCCATCGCCCGTATTGCGTCTCCGGCAGGGCGGAAGGGCATCAGCGTTTGCCACTCAGGCGCCCGCAGGAGTTCGACGGCGTTCCGGCCCAGGACAATCTGGCAGGCAGGACCAGACGTCAGGTAGACCTGTCTTACGGGAACCTGCGTCGTAAGGCCGAACCGGTTCGCCGCAAATGCGCCATGCACTGCGATCCGCTGCTTTTTGATCCTCGAAAACGACCGCAGGACCTTCTCGGCGGAAGGAGGATAGGGACCGAACGCTCCCTGTACCGGGGCCACGTACATGCCCCACGCAATCCTCATCAGATCTCCTGTTCTGGCAAGTCGTGACAGAGCCTGGTCGATGGCCGCCCGCGAACCGTACGCTTCCACCAAACGGGCGGTCACGATGGTTCCTTCACCCTTTCTCCGGAGTTCCAACCGTATCCTGTCGGCAACGATCATCGAGGCCATCCACTCATCCGTCTTCGTCTAGCGGACGGCGAAGGCGACGGCAAGGCAGGGCTTCCGCAATGAGCCTTCAAAATCGATTAAGGGATAGGCGCCATCGGGAAATGATCGATTGCCTCCTTCGACGCGAGGCGTGGGACAGTCAGCGACGAACCCGTTGACCGGCATGCCGTAGATGGCTTCAGTCCATCAGGGAGGGGACCTTGGTCACATGATTACGCGTGTGGGCCAGAAGGATTGGTAGACGGAATGGAATGCGACGAAGGGCAGATACGACCCCCTTTCGTCGCCAAGAGTTCACCTTGCCAAATCGATTCATGAAGCTTTACTTGAACCGTTTTGATGATTTTTGATCTTGATTATGGCCGTACCCGACCGCATGGTCATAACATGTGCTGAGGGTCACCTTCCCTGTCTGGGTTGTCCCAGATACATCTGCCTCAGACTCAGATAAAAGGATCGGGCCTACGGGTGCCGATCCTTTCCATTTTTTGAGGCATAACCTTCCAATTCATTTTTCACCGGATAGCCACCACGTCATCACCCATACCTCGCGGCGGAGTGCGTGTGTGATGACTAAACGGCCGCCGAGAACTGCAGCATCGGCAAAATCGTCAACCCGAAGAGAATCGCGCCGGCTGCCGTCATGAACACGGCGGCGACCATCTGCAGCGTCGGCGCGAACGACCTGATGCGGGTCATATAGAGGTCCCGGTACTGGGTGGCCAGCATGTCGAGCGTGCGTGCGGTATCCTCGCGGTCCGTCGAGGACGACAGCGCCGCGCGGTCGGTCGGGTGCAGCGTCTCCAGCGCGTTCGCCCATGTCTTGCCTGTCCGGATGAAACGGAGCGCGCGCTCGATATCCGTCCTCAAGGCGCCGCGAGGCGAGCCTTCCGCCGTCAGCGCCAGAGACTCCTCCATCTTGATGCCTGATCCGACCAGGAGACCGAGCTTGTACAGGACGATGTAGCTGTTCCGGCTAAGGACGAGGTCCTTGTAGTAGGGGATGCTCAGGATGACCTTGTCGGCGAAGTCCGGAAAGATCGCGCGACCGGCCGTTCCCAGCCAGACGAAGATGCCGAAGATCACCAGCATGATGCCCTGCATCCAGCTCAGGATGCGCCCCGTCGTGTCGATCCATCCCACGTTGACCGCGGCGCTCTTGGCGAACATCGGGTTCTCGATGACCTGCGGGCCGAAATAGTAGACCGTTGCGATCATCATCGCGGCCGACATGACGAATGTGCCGATGGCCGCGGCGATGTCCTTGAACGCGCCTTTCTGGATGCCCGCGATCAGGTACTCGAACTCCGCCGCGTCACGGAGCGCCTTCCACGTCTCGCCTCCGGCTACGCCCGCCTTAACGAGGGCGGAGGTTGCGATGGGGAAGTTCTTGCGGTCGGCGTCGATCGCGTCGGCGAGGTTCATGCCGTTCTCGATGCGCTCGAGCATGGCGAGGGCCGCCTTGCGGATGTTGCCGCTGAACGACGAAGCCATGAGCCGGAGTGACTCCGTCGCCGCCATCTTGGAACCGACCATGGAGGAGAGGCGCAGCATGAACGTGTTGCGCTCGGCAGACGTCATGCCCGGAGCAAGGTCGATGGCGTATCGCCGCTTGACCGACAGCACCTGTCCCTTGCGGGCGGCCGCGCGTTCAGCGCCGACGTCGTCGCCGGCCTCAACCTTGACGGTCTTGAGTCCTTCGTCGGTGATGACGCGGGCGGAGTAGACGGCCATGGATCAAATGCCTTCGATGGAAATCATCGTATTCGCCGAAATATCATCGGCGTCGAAAGTCGTCCCGGCGGCATCCGCGGCAACAGCCGTCGCATCCAGGCCACAGCCATGTACGCCAAAACCGCTTTTGTTCTCCCCGTAATAGATCGGGCCGAGGGATTTAGCTGCCCGATCCCTCACGAACGACGCCACGCCTTCGCGCGCCACGCGGGACGGAATGACAGAGCCTGCCCTGAGGCACAGCCAGTAACGCGACCCGGCGGAGTCCTTTGATATCGACCACGTGAATGCGTCCGGGGTCTTCGGGAACGTAGGGACCTTCCCGTCCGGAAAGAACCCCGTCAGGCTGTCGACGGACGTCGGGATGTAGCCATTGTTCGCGAGCCTATAATTCGTGAGCGCGGCGGTCATGATGTCGTGCTGCGCGCGAAGCCCCTGGGCGACTTCCACGCGCACGCCGATGTCGGTGGAGAAGTAGTTGATCCCCCCGACGGCAAGCAGCGCCGCCAGCGCGATCGCCAGAACGGTAAGGATAAGCTGCATCATCCCGCGGTTTCCTCCTGCTCCCTCAGCACCGGATCGATCGAGGCGCCGAACACGCGGTAAAGCTCGTCGAGGTCGGTGACCCCTTCCCGGTACTTCTTGACCGCGTCCTCAACCATTGTTGGCCAAGTGCGCGCCGTGTCCAAGTCCCCCTGGAGGTCGAGGATGCGGTCCACCTGCTCCGAGTTCTCGAAATATTCGCATTCCGACACCACGGTACGGCCGGCGTAACGGGTGCCCTTGCAACGGTCGCAGCTGCGATCGTGGTCGTCCGGATGGTGGCCAGAGCCGCCGCATGCCGTGCAGATCGTCCTGACCAGCGACTGGACGAGAACCGAGCGCAGAAGGTAGCGCAGCTCGCGCGGAGCCACGCCAAGGTCCTTGAGACGGCTCACCGAACCGAGGATAGAACCCGTGTGCAGGGTGGCGAGAACCAGGTGTCCAGTGTCCGCGGCCTTGATGGCGTTGCGGGCGGTTTCCTCGTCGCGCACCTCGCCGAGAACGATGACGTCGGGGTCGGCGCGCATGAAGGCGCGGACCGCGGTCGCAAAGTTCAGCCCGACGGTCGTGTTGACCGAGACCTGCCCCGTGAAGGGGATGCGGTACTCGACCGGGTCCTCGATCGTGTAGATGGACTTGCCGAACCGATCCATCTCCTTAATGGAGGAGTTCAGGGTGGTCGTCTTGCCCGAACCCGTCGGCCCGCAGATGAGACACAGTCCATGTTGCTGGTTGAATCCTTTGCGCCACTTCGCGACGTCCGTGATGCCGAGCTGTCCAAGGCTTGGCTGCACGCGGTCCGGATCGAGGACGCGCATGATGCAGACCTCGCCGTCGTTCGTCGGCAGGGTCGCGACGCGAAGGTCGATCATCTTGCCCGAATATTCGATCTGGAAGCCGCCGTCCTGCGGCTTGCGGCGCTCGGCAAGGTCCATGCGGGCCTTGTCCTTGATCTGGGCGATCATGGTCTTGTATTCGTCCATCGCGCCTTCATGGATGATGCGGCGCACGCCGAGCATGCGGAGCATGGCCGTGTAGGACTTGCGGCGCGGAATGATGTGGATGTCCGAGGCGCCTTCGTTCAGCGCCTTGTAGAGCAGGCGGTCGAGCATCGTCTCCTTGGTCTGGGAGATGTCGTCGATGGCGCTCGACTTCTTCATCGCGGCGATGAAGCCGTTCATGGCGGTCGGCAGGAACGAAACGAAATGGATCGTTTTGTCGCTGTAGTATTCGTAGACGATCGGCCTGACGATCTCCTCGTCGAACATGGTCGAAACGTAGACCGTGTCCTCGGTCTCGGCCGAGATCATGATGTTGTATTCGTCGAGCAGGTTGCTCGGAATCCTGGAGCGGGCGACGCTTTCCTGCGCGATGCGCTCGGACGAGGTCGCGAGGATCGCCTCGACGCGGTCCTTGTCGGTCAGGAAGCCGTTGGCCACGAGAATCTGCCCGATCCTGTCGCCGGTGACCTCCTGCTCGCGGGAGGCGGCGTCCAGCGCCTCGCTCGTGATCAGGCCCTTGTGGAACACGTATTCGCCGAGACGATGCCGGGGCATGGCCGAGCCGTCGGCGCGCATGATGGCCGGCGAAAGCGTGGCCGGAGCAGGTGCGGCGGGCAGGGTGGACTTCCCGGCGGAACTTTCCTCCGAAGGCTCCTCTTCGACAGGAACGAACTCACCCTCGACCTGGTCGTCGGAAGCTACGGACTCGGCCGAATCCTCGGAGGACAGATCTTCCCCGTGGACAGATTCCTCCTCGACGGTTTCGGCCTGAACATCGGCTTCGGCTTGCGCATCGGGGGCGACTGCAACGGGTTCGGCTGGCGCCTCCTGCTCCGGCTCGGCGGGGTCCTCGGCCATGATGGACTCGGCGACGGCATCGACGTCGGCTTCGGCAGCCTGGCCACGGGCCGCGATCAGCCCGGCGATGGCGGCCCGTGCGGAATCGAGTCCTTCATCGGCAGGCGTCGACACGAGTTCGGACGCAATGTCCGCAAACTCGCCGTCGTCATCGGCTTCTTCGGCAGAGGATTCAACGTGAGCCTTCGCCTCGTTTTCAGGCGCGGACGCCAGATCGGTTTCGGCGAGTCCTTCGACGGCGTCTTCCAGCTCGGCAAGCACAAGCTCGTCAGGCAGGGACGCGGAGGATTCGTCCACAGGTCGCTTCCTGCGAAACCTTCCGAACAGCGAGGTCAGGAAGCCTTTGCGCGCAGGGCGTTCATGCAGGGCTTCGTTATCGTCGATTTCCATTTACGTCCCCGGGACTGCTGTTAGCGGCGGCTCTTCACGAATCCCTGCAGGTACCTCTGCAGACGGGAAAGCGGTCGGTACCAGGCAGCCCAGCCGCCCAGGATTCCGGCGACGATCCACAGGGGGGACGAGGCGTAGAGGCCATAGGCGACGCTGGCGGCGGCAAGAACCCAGTCGAAGGCCTTCATCGCCGGCGTGTCGAAGTCCACCGTGGTCATCTTCCTGATGTCCATCATCGTCATTGTCCTTTCAGCTTGAAGCGCAGGATCACCTTGTTCTGCGCGCCGGCGCACCGATCCCCGAGGCAGACCTCCGCGAGTTGCTTGCCGGGACACATCATTGCCGCAACCGTCGCGTCGGAGAGGGCCTTTCGCGGATCGGTGACGTCGGCCATGGTGACCGTCGTGTCCTTGCCGCTCTGGGCGACGCTGACGGAGGGCAGCGTGTTGAGGAGCTGCGCGCACTGGCGCTCGGTCTCGGCCCATTGCCGGGCCTCGCGCTCCTTCATGTCGACGGTTTCCTTGATGACGAAGGCTCCGGCGCCGAAGAAGGCGAGGGACGTCACCATCATGGCTATGCCCATGGCTGTGCGCGGCTTCATTTCTTGTTTCCCTTGTCGACGGGCACCGGGATCGGCGCGGGCATCGGAGCGTGGGCGGTTCCTGTCGCCCGTTCACGAGCCCTCCTGCGAAGCTCCGCCGCGGTCAAAGGCTTTCCGTTGGCGCCCAGGTTGGCGGCCGGAGCCGCCGGGGCCACCGGAGGCTTGGCGGTTGCCGGAGCCGCTGGAGGAGTCTGCTGCCCGGGCTGTGCGCCGGGAATGCCTGCGGGCGCGGGGGCCGGGAGGGGCGCTGGCGGTGCGGCCGGAGGCGGTGCGTCCTCTTCCACCTTCGGCATCGGCATGATGCTTTCCCGCGCCTTCTGGACGGCCTTCGCGCCCTCGTCGCGCAGTTCGCGCAGGCCGGGCACGACGTGCGGACGGCGCTCGACCGACCACTTGCCGTCCTTCATCTCGATCTTGGAGACGATCTCCTCGACGCCCGTGCCCTGCACCTGCCCCCACTGGGCATGCGGCATGGACGAGAAGTCGACCGCGCGCACCGAAGGCCCGGGATTGGCCGAAACGGCATAGAAGGCCATCGAGCTGATCAGGAAGATGGCTCCGACGCCCGCCATGGCCGCGCCGGTCATGAACACGCCCGTGCCCTTCCGGACGGCCGGCTGCATCTTCGTGATCATCGCCAAGGGCGGCTGGTCCGAATTGATGACGGGCAGCGATTCCGACTTGGACAGCAGGATGCCGAACGGCTTGCCGTCGCGCATCATGATCTGGAAGGCGCGGTCGGCGCTCGGGAACCAGAACTTGCTGCTCGGGTTCTGCGACAGCGCCTCGATGGCCGCGCCGATGTAGCCCTTGCCCGGACCGCCCTCGTGGACCTCCCACAGGTATCCGCCCATGAACGGGGCGACGGCGTACCAGCTCGCCTCGAGCGCGGTGAAGCGCCTCGTGATGAAACCCTTGGCCAGCTCGATGGCGTCGTTCTTGGACTCGACCCCTTCGGTCCAGCCCATCATGGCGTTCATGGGCCGCAGGCCTGACAGCTCCTCGGCCATATCAGTCCTCCGCCTCGTACACGGTCACGGTCGGACGCATGATGATGAAGAGCGCGTTCCGCTGGACGGTCTGGCTCCGCGAGCCGCCGACCTTGTTCGTGCCCTGCAGCTGCTTGCGCAGCATCGAGGGTTCCGTGCCCGCCTTGGTGTCGCTGTCGAACTGAAGGCCGCCGATCACGACGGTCTTGCCCGCCTGGACCCGTACGATGTCGTTCATGTTCTGCTTCTGCACCAGCGGCTGGGTGATCGACCCGATCTGGTTGCCGGCGCTCAGTTCGACGAAGTCGAGGATGGCGTCCAGCTTCACGTCGACGTCGACCGTGACGATCTGCGCGTCCGAGTCGTACAGCGGGCTCATCTCCACGGTCAGGCCCGTGTCGACCTTGTCCGTCTCGGTCGAGCCGTAGATGTTGTTGCTGTTGCTCGTGCTGGAATTGGAGACGCCCTTGACGTACGGCACCTCCTGGCCCGACTGCAGCTTCATCGTCGAGCCGGAAAGGGTCCGGAGCGAAACGTTCTGCGTCACGTTGGTGGTGCCGAAGTTCGACAGGAAGTTCAGCGCTCCGGCCACCGTGAGGGCGCCGTAGGTGCCGAACACGTTTCCGAGATTGGTCTTCGAGAGCGTCAGTCCCGCCGTCGTCAGCTTCCCGGCGGCGCCGACCAAGTCGGCGTCCGTCGAACCCGCTGCGCCGCCGCCGCTGCTCGTATCGGTTCCCGTGCCTGTGCCGGTTCCCGTGCCCGACCCCGTCCCGCCGTTGTTGACCGGGTTGTATATCTGCGAAGTGCCGGACGCCCGCGCCGCGGCGGCGCTGCCGGTCAGCTCGTTGATGCCCTTCGGGGTCTGATCGAAAGCAAGCTGAAACTTGTTCCAGTCGAAGCCGACATCCGACTTGTCGTTCAGCGCAAGCGAAACGACGGCGACCTGCATATTGACGACCGCCAGGTTGCGGGTCATTCGGTCGAGGAACGGGCCGATGATGTGGTCCTGGCTGTTGGGCGAGGCCGTGTAGATGATCTTGCCGCCGCGGAGCGAGGTGACCACGTTGTCGGCGCCGAGCTTCTCGATCTCGCCTTTCACCGCCTCGATCACGTCCTTGTTCTGCGGAAGCGTGATGGCGTAGCGCTCGTGGTTCGAGATGTAGATCGTGCCGTTCTCGTACCAGGTGACGAGGCCAAGTCCCGTCCGCAGCGTGGACATGAGTTCGCCGACCGTTCCCTCGTAGCTGAGGAACGGCAGCTTCTGCTTGAGGATGTCCTCGCCCTGCGTCGGGTCGGACCACTGGAAGGCGACCTGAAGGTTGACGGCGCTCAGCGTCGTCACCAGGGACGAGAGGGTGGCTTCGTTGTCGGCCGGGAACTTGACGTCGATCGGCATCGAGGCGATGGCCGCGGGCAGCGGCGGACGCAAGGCCGCGACCCTCATCGAGGATTTCGGCACCTTGACGCGTTCGATGGCTTCGGGCTGCTCGTCGACGAAAGCCTTGACGGCCTTCGCCCGCTGCTCCACGCCGTCGGGAAGCTCGCCCGGCTTCGGGAGCTGGTTCGCGCAGCTTGCGATGAAGGCGCTACTTAGCGCAACGATCGCTGCCCGGCACGCCGTCGCCCGCCACCTGGAAGAGTGTATTGTCCTTGTCACGGTACAGGGCCTTTCCGTTAACGCATGAAATGAACTTGGCCCCTTCCGGAACCTTGTTGGCTTCGGGGTTCGCCGCCGCGGCGATCGTTCCCAGCACGCCTGGTGCGGCCGCGCCGGCGGCAGGTTCGGGAGCCTTGAGGGACGCTTCGGCGATGGCTGAATCGATGCGGCGGCGGATCTTGATCTCGAGCGCCGCCTGGGACGCCGTCACGTCCTGCATGATCATCGACTTGATCTCGGGCTGGAGCTGCCAGACGATGTTGCGCATGCGCTCGTCCTGGCGTGCCTGCTCCTCGTCCGCCGACGGCGGAGGCGTAAAGGGGTTCGGACGTTCGATCTTCGGAACCTCGTGCGGGTCCGCCTTCTTGCTGTCCTGAGCCTGGGCCGCCGCACAGGCGCAAATCAGAGCCGCCCCGGCGATCGCCAATCCGAATCCTATGCGCATCGCGCCCGACGCCTCCGTATCCTTGCCATCGAAAGATGAGCGCATGAACACGAGGGGGAGGTCAAGGACTCGTGAGACAATTTCTTGACGGCATGATACCGAATCCTTGAGCAACGCGGCAGAATCGCAGTGAACATCGAGCTGAAACTGATAAAGGCGATAACCGAGGCAGGACTCGCCGCCGGCGAACGGGCGGCGGGTCTGTCTTCCGACGCCCATGCCGCCGCGGAGAAAGCTAAAGCTCTGGCGGCGGAGGCCGCCCGGCTGCGAGCCGTCGCCGGAACGCGCGCCATGGGTCCCCGCTGGGCCCGGATCGGCGCCCTTAACGGCCTGTGGTCGGCCATGTCCAGCCGTCTCTGGTGGCTGATGTGGTCCGAGTCCGTCGAAATGACCGAAAGGCGCGCCGCCCGAGCCGCGAAGGCGTCTTCCGCAGGCTTGCGGCAGTCCACGCTCCACGACGCGGAACGTCGCAGGTTCGACGGGCTGGCCTCGGCACTCAGGGCGGAGGCCGCCGGGCTTGAGCGCATGCCCGAGATGCCGAAAGCTCTCCGCGAACAGGCCGAGACGGCCATCCGCAAGGCCTCGGCCGCCATGAAACGCAAAAGCCTGCGGGCGGAAGCGGCGAGGGAAGCCTTCACCCCTCTCGCGTCGACCGCCAGGAAATGGAGGAGGGCGGCGAAGGCAAGGGCCCTGTCAGGCGGCAAGGCCCGCTCGGGACCCGCTCCCGCAGCGCCCGCGACCCTGCCGGAACGGCTCTACCTCCCCATCCCCTTCGGAATGCATCCGTACGCCAAGGCCGCAGGCGCCCGTTACGATCCAGAAGCGGGCAGGGGCAGCCGATGGTTCGTGCCGCCCGGCGCGCCGCTGTCGGATTTCGAGGAGTTCCTGCCGCTCGCCTACAGGTCTACGCCGCCGAAACTGTCCTTTCCGCCTGTCCGTCACGGCGCGTCGAGCCAGAACCTGTGGAGCCTCTTCGACAAGGGGACCTGGAACCGCATCCGCCAGATCAACTACGAGAGGACCGGCAGGCGCTGCATCCTTTGCGGCAAGCAGAGCGGAAACCTCCTCCGTTACCTGGATTCCCAGGGAGAGGCGAAAATGGGCACCGTGGAGTGCCATGAGATATGGGACTGGTCGGTGCCCGATCCGGACGTCAGCATCGGCGTCCAGCGGCTTCGCGGCATAGCGGTCTGCTGTTTCGAGTGCCATCAAACCTTTCACGACGGATGGGCGCGAAGCACCGCCCGCCGGAGGGGAGTCGAAGACGAAGTCGCCAAGTTCCTCATGAAGCGGCGGTCCTTCCTGACCCGCAAGGACCCCGTGCAGGTCGCGCTGGAAATGAAGGCTGAAGCCGCCCGCCTGCGCGCGCATTCAGGCGTCGGACTGTGGATCGTCGACCTGTCCCATCTAGGCCAGCAGGATTACGTGCGGCAGATGACCCCCGTCTTCTCGGAGGGCAATCTTCCGGGAGTGAAGCCCGGCCAGATCGCGGGCCTGGATTTCGTGACGGATGCCGGAGCTACGTGGCCTTCCGTAACGGCAGAAAGCCTGCATGCCTCGCTCGCGGACCTGTACTCCGTGAACCCATTGAAAAGGCTTCGGAGTCCATCCCCCAAGAAATTTGAATCCTTTGCCCATACGCCGTTGACCATGGGCGGTCCGTAGCCAACCATTCTTGGAGGCCAAGTCTCCAGCGAGGGAATGCGGAAGTGAACAGGATCAGCGAGTACAGGCAGCGCGCAGGGCTGGAGCTTCATGATGTCGCCGCTGCCGCGGGGCTGGACGAGATCGAGGTGGCGATGGCCGAGCGCGGCATCGACCTTGTCCACTTCGATGTCGTCGTCGCCCTCGCCGAAGCCCTCGACGCCCATCCGGGGGAACTGTTCCCCGGGATGGCGGCGCATTTCGACAGCATCCAGGAAAGCGAGGCGGAGGGAGGCCTGCGCGACGAGATGCTTGCCCCGGAGAAGTCCTCGGCGTTCCTTCTGGCGGGCATCGATCCCGACATCGCAAGCTGGTACGTCATCGTCAGCCTTCGTTCCGGCAACGAGCGGCGATACAGGGTTTCCTCCCTGGAGCGCGAGAACATCCGCAACGAACTGGCTCTCGGCGAAGGGGCCGAAGGCTTCCTCACGTTCATTTCCGACTGCCGTAGCGTCGCCATCAGCAAGTCCGCCATCTCGGAGCTCCGCATCACGAACTCGGCGAGCTATGCGCCTTTCTCGTCCCACGAAAGCGCCTTCAGGGTGGTCATCCTCTCTCCCCGGTCCCCACGGCCGGAAATCATCGCGGTCGAGCCCGACGGCGGTGTGGACGGGGCAGGACCCCGGCCCTTCGCGGACTTCGTAGAGGCGGCGCGCAACGGCAAGCTGCCGGCGAGCTTCCTGCTGATGGAAGAGGACGGCGACGAGGTCTACATCGGCATTGATAGGGTCGAGGCGATCGAGATTCCGCTCGGAGTCCTCATGCCCGACCTGTACGGCAGCGAGTACCCGTCGCCGCCGGAGAGCCGTCCTGCGACCCTGGAGGACATGGAAGCGATGGGGCAGGCGTAGTTTGTGGTTGAGCATCCCGAATCCTTGTGAAAGCATTCGGGTATGGAAAATCTGAATCCTTCCCCATTTTTGTCCGAATCCTTCCTAGCCGTCGCCGCGACGGGGCTGGAGCCTTCCGCGCTTGCAAGACGGCTAGGATTCAAGCCTTCGGAACTGAAGGCGTGGACCAGCGGAGCCAAACCCGTTCCCGACGAGGCTCTCGCGGCCATCCGTTCTTTGGCGCCGCAAAGGATTCGGCCCATTACACCGGACTTCCGCTTCATCGACCTGTTCGCCGGCATCGGCGGCATGCGCAGGGCCTTCGAGAGCGCCGGCGGCGAATGCGTCTTCACGGCGGAATGGAACGCCATGTCGCTTCGGACATACCTGGCAAACCACGGCGACGGCCATCCGGTCGCCGGGGACATCACCAAGGTTCCGGCCGCGATGGTTCCCGACCATGACGTTCTGGTGGCCGGATTCCCATGCTTTCCCGAAGGGACCCTGATAGAAACGGATATAGCCCCCACCCCGATCGAGGAAATCAAGGCTGGCGACATGGTCGCTACGCACCGACGGCGCCTTCGAAAAGTCCTCAGCGTGATGAAACGCGAAGGCGCGCCTCTCTACGAGGTCAAGGTCACGGGCGTTCCCAGCTTCAAGACAACGGACGAACATCCGTTTTATGTCCGCAGGCGCAGCAGGAAATTCAATTCCTCCACCCGCCGCTACGACTACACGTTCGGAAAGCCTGAATGGGTTGCGGCAAAGGACCTGGACGGCGAATGCTTCGCTGCATTACCGATGGATGACGAATCCTCCGATTTCGCCTTCGCGGGCAAGGCAAAGGAATTCTGGTACCTAGTCGGCAGATGGCTTGGTGACGGTTGGCTGATCGATCACCCGAGGACCGAAAAGGGCAGGGAGCACCAGAGGGTCAAGAAAACCATTATATGCACGGGTTCCAGCGACGCGGACAGCCTGCTCGCAAGGATTCGTGAGGCAGGCTTCCACGCCACCCCGGCGCCGGAAAAAACCGTGGTGAAGTTTCACATCTGCTCGCACGAACTGACGGACTTCCTGTCCCAGTTCGACAAGGGAGCCGCTGGAAAATTCGTGCCGCGCTGGCTGTTTTCCGCTCCCAATTGGGTTCAGTCGGAAGTCTGGAAAGGCTGGCTCGATTCCGACGGGTTCAAGTTCAAGGATACGGAAACTTACGAGGGAACCACTGTAAGCAGAAGCCTCGCCTATGGCCTCGCCCGGCTTGCCAGGAACGCGCAGGGCAGGATCGCCCGGGTCAGGCGCAGCCGGGTGGCGCGCACAACGGTCGTCGAAGGAGGGACCGTCAACCAAAGGACCCAATACAAGGTCACTCTTCCAGTCCTCAGCCAGGGGTTCATCGAGGACGGCTTCGCCTGGTCAAGGGTGAAATCGGTCAAGGCAACGCAGGAAGCAGCCACCGTCTACAATTTCGAGGTCGAGGAAGACAATTCCTACGTCGCCGAAGGGATCGTGGTTCACAATTGCCAGCCCTTCAGTTCGGCCGGAGTGTCGAAGAAGAACTCCATGGGCCGGCCGCACGGTTTCGCCGACGAGACCCAGGGGACGCTGTTCTTCGACGTCGCCCGCATCATCGCCGAGAAGCGGCCGCGCGCCTTCCTGCTCGAAAACGTGAAGAACCTCCTGTCGCACGACAAGGGCAGGACGTTCGAGGTTATCCGGCGGACGCTGGCGGAGGAACTTGGATACGCGGTTTCATTCCGGCTCATGGACGGCAGCGCGTGGGTTCCGCAGAAGCGGGTCCGCATCGCCATCGTCGGCTTCCGCGACGGCCCGGCCTTCGACTTCGACACCGTGGACGTCCCGGCCTCGGGGCCGAAGCTGTCCTCGATCCTTCACTCGGCGGGCGAACCGGACGCAGGCGGATACCCATACGCGCCGGGCGGGGTTCCCCTGCCGAAATACACGCTGACGGACGGGCTGTGGTCCTTCCTCCAGGCATACGCCGCCAAACACGAGGCCAAGGGCAACGGTTTCGGTTACGGCCTCGTCGGGCCGAACGACGTTGCCCGCACCATATCGGCCCGCTACGGCAAGGACGGCTCGGAGATCCTGATCGAGCAGCCCGGAAGAAACCCAAGGCGCCTCACGCCGAGGGAATGCGCGCGGCTGATGGGATTCGACCGGCCGGGACAGGAGCCTATGCTCATTCCGGTTTCGGACACGCAGGCCTATCGCCAGTTCGGCAATTCGGTCGTCGTCCCCTGCTTCTCGGCCGTGGCGGTCGCCATGTCGAAGCGGCTGGAGCAAGGAGCTTCGGACGGCCTGAAGGCAGCCTGACCGGAATCGACGGCCACTGAAAGCGAAGGAGGCGGGCACGAGGTCCGCCTCCTTCCATGTCGTCGAGCAATGCCGCGCTGCTTGCTTCGAGGCTCAGATGCCGAACTGGGCAAGCTCCAGGTCCGCTTCAGGAGCCTGCTTGCGGGACATGGCCCTCACGACGAATCCCAACGCAAGGTCGAGATGTTCCCGCGGAGGTTCGGCCCCATGGGAAGTCACGGATTCCATGACCGACTGGCCGTCTTCGCCTTCTCCCACGAAACAGACCGTCCGGATCACCCGGCCGTCCTCGACGGCAACCATGTATCCCCTGCCGGCCGAAGCCGCCGTCGCCATGTCGGCCAGATCCCTGCCGAAAGCCGCTGAAAGGGCGTCTGCCTCCATAAGGCTCGTCACCTCGAAAGCCCGAGCCTTGCCCTTGTACATGGCGACGTCGCCAAGTCCCTGCTCGAGCCACTCGATGCCCTGCGGGTCGCGGGTGTCCCATGCTTCCAGAGCGAGCTTTACCTCCTTCATTCGGAAGTCGAGAACGGCGTTCCTCGAATCGCCGCCAGGGTTCAGGTATCCGTTGAACCTCGCCGCCTTCACCTTCTCCAGAGATCCCGCCTCGGCCAGCGCCGCCATCCGGCGCAGCGCGTCGACAGCGGGCATCGTCACCGCGTCGTGCTCGTAAAGGGCGGTCATGAGGTCGTGCCAGGCCTTGCCGAACGGAATGTCCATCTCGGAGATTTCCTCGGTCATGTCCCTCATCGTCTTCCATGCGATGGCCGTAAGGTACTCCTGCTCGCCGCGGAACCTGACCTGCCACGGTGAATGGGATTCCACGACGACCCTGTTCACGAAGGCCGCGCCGCTCCTGCGGGCGATATCCTCGCCCATGGCGATGGCCCTGTCCGTTTCGTCGACCCCGAACCTGAGGCAGCGGGAGGGGTCGTATTCGCTTTTTCCCTTCGAGAACCGCTCGCCGCCGTTTACGGCTTCCGTCAGCCGGACCTGTACCTGTTCGCTGTCCATGACCAGCGTGACGGCTGGTTCGGCCACCTTCTCATAGAGCCAGCCGTCGATGACGACGAGGGATTCCGCCCTCCTGGCAAGCTCAGCGGCAGTGACGTGGCGCTTGCTCTCCCATTTGCGCATCTCCGTATCCTCGCTTGCCTCGACCTCTTCCCGCGTCGTGGGGAGGTCGGGGCTGGATTGCCGCCATCCGGCCGAGACGTGCTCGTCTCCGATCTTGTACCAGCCGTTGAAAGGGTTGGAGAGGTCGACGGAGTAGACAGCCTCTCCGAGTTCCTCGACGGGCAGCCTGCGCACCCAGTAGGAGCCGTCCACGACCCGGACCTCGACCGGTTTTCCGTCCACCATCCCGAAAGGGAGGTATCCGGGCTGGTATGCTTCCGATTCGTCGGGCCAGGCCTCGCCGAGGACGTGGGCGACGGGAGCGTCGGCTGGATCGATCTCCCTGATGTCCACCTCGAACTTCGACTGCATGACCGCCTTCTCGACGGACCGCTTTTTCGGCCTCACGAATTCCGAAACGTAGGTGCTTGGGATTTCCAGTTTCACGGCATGAACTCCCCGTCGGACAGGATCATGTCCTGTTCCTCTCCGCAATCGTCCTGAAGCGCGGTCGCCAGCGCGCCGAAAAGCTTGTCCACGTCGCCTCCTTCCGGAAGCGAGATCGGCCAAATTGTCCCGTCGGGGTCGAGCGCAGCCAGCGCTGGCTCAAGATGCCTTCCCTCTGAAAGGAGGATGCGGTTGCCGTTCGCCGCCGCGTCCAGGACCTCCCCCGGATCGATTCCCATTTCGATGGCCGCATCCGTGGCCTGGCCTTCCGAAAGGACCAGCGAAGCCGTGCGCCCGTTCGAGGAAACGGAAGAAACGTTGGGCACGTCGACGTCGAAATACGCCTCCGCCGGACGGAGGCTCCATCTGTCGAGTATTTCGGCGGCCGTCTCCCTGACCCACCTGACGCCCCCGTGCTTCAGGTACTCCGCCTTTGCCTGGTAGATCCTGTCGGGGCGATGGCCGGTCCAGTGACCCGTGGGAGTGAGGCGGTCGCACACCGCCTCCACGGTTGCCGGGTCGGCTTCGTCGGAGACGGTGGAAACCCGGTAAAGGGCGTCGACCAGCCGGGGCGTGACGCGCTTTCCGGAATCGCGAAAGGCGTCGCGCAACATGTAGAACGCCTCCAGGGCCTCCCAGTGCAGCGACTTGATCGAGGATCTCAGCGTACTCATCAGGCTCTCGCACGCCTCCACGGTGTCGTAGCTGGCTCCGTCGAACGTGGACCGCGACGGATCGAGAACCTCCACGGCAGGCATGCTGGCGGCGAAACCGCGAATGCTGTCGGCATGCTTCAGGGCGGCCCTTTTGTTGTCTCCGTATTCCAGGTCGTAGAACCCGTAGCTGCCTCCATGCTTCTCCTTTGGATGGGGACGCGGCATCACGAGTGCTTCCGGCTCGCCGTATCTGCCGATCTTCACGATCGGTTCGGGCGTGAACTCAAAGGTCGTGCCGTCGACGATGATGAGGTTCCTCGAGAATTTCCGCAGTTCCTCCCCCTTGGCCTCTCCCTTGTCGTCGACGAATTTCCGCAGAGGGGTAGCTGCCGTCGAGTTCTTCCGTACGACCTCGGCCCCGGTCATGATGCGGGTCGGGTACAATCCGTCCTCGCTGGCGCGGACCTTGGCCCGCCCGAAAAAGGTGTTCGCGATGTCTTTCGGATTGTCGGACACGAGCGTCGAGGCCGGAACGGACTCGACGAAATAGTTCCCGTCGAAGAAACGGATTTCGCGCAGGCTTCCGTCTTCCTTGAGCATGTAGCGCCGGCCGTGCTCGTCCTTCGTGTCCCTCGGGTTGCCGACCTTCATGACCACGGGAGCGTCTTCCGGATTCACCTCCCGGATATCCAGTGTCATGTGCGCGGCGCCCGTCTCGCGCCGTTCGTTCTGGTGACGGTACGGGATGAATACGATCTGATAGTGGTATTCGATATCAAGCTTCACGGCGGACAATCCTCCCTGGACCGCCATAGTCGCCCATCGGCATGAAAGTCGAAACGCCGGGAAATGTAGCCCCACGGCAACGGTCAGGACACCAAGTTGCATGGTTCATCGTCACTCGCCCTGAAATTGAGCCGTTTGTGGGCCGCGGGGGCTTGAGCCCCTTCCGGACCTCGCGGAACCTGATTGTTTGTCCGGATGAACACATGGTCCATGTCCATACCCTGATCGTCGAGCTGGAGGAAAGGCTTCCGTCTGGAACGGCGCGCCTTGGAACGGCCGACCTGACCCTTGCCGCGACGGCCGCCATCAGGCGCGGGGAGGAGTGGAAGGACGACAGGGTCCCGGCGACGCCGGAAGTGTCCGCGGCCCTGGGGCACCGCGGCCGGGTCGCCGCCTGGCGGGGGGACCTTTACTCCAAAGGATTGAATGCGGCGTTTTCCGCGTTCGCCTCCTCGATGACGGCAGACGGCCTCGACAGGCTGGAGTTCCATATCTCCATACTGCAGGCCGCCAGGCGGGTGGCGGCCCACGCGGAATGGCTGGCGGCCGCCGTCGCGAAGGCGAAGCCGCTGGAATGGCCGTCCGAAGGGCGGATATGCTGCCCCCTGACCGGAGAGATCATGCCGTGCCATGCCGTCTCCGACCTCGACTCCCCGTTCGCCTTCGGGGTGGTCGAAGGCGTGTTCGCGGGAGTCGACGCCGGAAGCTTCGCCGACTTCCTGCGTGACTGCGACGGAACCATGAACGCAGCCGAATACCTGTCCCATTCGATGAGCTTCCCGGAACTGTGGTTCACGGAACCCGGCTTTCTCGACGAGGCGGGGGTAGAGTGGCTGGCGACGGGGGATTTCGGGGCGCTGGCCGCGGCCGTAGGCAGGTGGAACGACATGCAGCGAGGCGGAGTCCCGTTCTGCGACGTCACGAAGATTCACCTTCTGCGCGGCGAAACGAGGAAAGGCGTCCTCGCATGGTGCCGCGACCATATCCTGCGGTCCCGGGGACTGGTCGACGGGGTCGGCGAGCAATCCTTTTCGACAAGCCGTTGACAAGCCGGAATTGCCGCTGAATCCTTTCGGTAAGCCTTTCGCCGACGGACGCGCGGGGGCGCAACCGAATCAACGAAAGGATTCGCTCCATGAAGAAGGTTCTCATCGCCCTGGCCGCATTCGCCATGGGCACCGCCGTCGCCCATGCGGACTCGGCGTTCGACGGCATCTACGCAGGCGCCGAAGGCGGTTACGGCTCGGTCAAGGTCGACGGCGCGGGCCACGACAGCGCGTTCTCGGGTTCGGCATTCGCCGGCTACGGCACGACCTTCGGCAAGATCTACCTCGGCGGCGAGGGCGAGGTCGGCATCAACGGCGCGGAAAACAGCGTCGGCGGCGTCACCGTCAAGCAGAAGGTCAACTACGGCGCCAAGGCCAAGCTCGGCTACCTTGCCACCCCGAAGGCGCTGGTCTACGGCCTCGCCGGCTGGGAGCACGCCGAGTTCGACGTTTCGGGTTCCGGCAGCGAAGGCACCGACGGCGTCAAGTTCGGCTTCGGCGCCGAAACCTTCGTCCAGAAGAACCTGTCCGTCCGCAGCGAAGTGACCTACACCGACTGGAAGGACAAGGGCAGCCTGCCGGGCGGCAACGAGGTCAGGACCACCCTGGGCCTCGCGGTCCACTTCTGACGGACGAGGGACGGCATGGCAGTTCCTGCCGTCCCGCATGTTCCGATGGAGTTCGAGGTCGACAGCGACACGAGAGCGGACGATGTCTTCATCGTCCGCTTCTCTGCATGGGAGGGACCGATCGAGGCCCTTCTCGACCTCGCACGGTCCCAGCGGCTCGACCTCGCGCGGATCGACATGGTCGACCTCGTGGACCAGTTCCAGTCCGTGGTCGCCCAGGCGATGTCGCTCAGGCTGGAGCTTGCGGCGGACTGGCTCGTCATGGCGGCATGGCTGGCCTACCTGAAGTCGCGAATGCTTCTCCAGCGCCCGAAGGCCGGACAGGAGAAGGAGCAGGACGAGGACGTCCTGGCCTACCACCTGAAGCGCCTCGACGCGGTGAAGACGGCGGCGTTCGCATTGGCAGCCCGGCCTTACCTGGGAAAGGACTGGTTCGCCCCCGGCGGCGAACGGAAGACGATCCGGGAGACGAGGCTGGGAGTAGGCTTCGCCCAACTCCTCGCCGCCTACCCGAAGCCGCGCTTCTCCCCGCCGACGTCCAGCCCCGACCTCAAGCCGTTCGACCTCGTCTCCGTCGACGCAGCCATCGCGAGGCTGTGCCGGGACATGCCGGCAGGGCGCTGGACGCCCTTGCTGGAGCTGGTTCCGAGATCGGAAGGGCTTCGCCTGCGCTCGAACATCGCGACCAGCCTCGTAGGCTCCCTGGAGCTGGCAAAAAGGGGAGAGGCCGAAATCTCGCAGGACAGCCACGACAGCCCGGTCATGGTGAGGAGGGTCGGCCATGACGCCGCTTGAGCGCGTGGAGGACGAGGCCCTCGTCGAAGCCCTTCTCCTTTCCGAGGGCGAACCCATGACGGCCGATGAGATCGCCGGAAGGCTGCCTCCGGGCGCGAACGTAATGGCCGCCCTGGCGGGGCTTTCGGCCGCCTACGCCGGGCGCGCCATCCAGGTCGTCGAGGTTGTGGGCGGATGGACGCTACGCACCCGTCCGGAGACGTCGGGTCTATGCCGGACGATGCTCGCCAAACCCGTCAGGCTGTCGAAGGCGGCCCAGGAGACGCTCGCCGTCATCGCCTATTTCCAGCCTGTGACCCGTCCCGAGATCGAGCGCGTGCGCGGGGTCACGCTTGCGAAAGGCACGCTCGACATCCTGATCTGGTCGGGCTTCGTACGGCCGGGCGCGCGGCGGCAGACCCCCGGCAATCCGCTCACCTTCGTCACGACGGAGGCGTTCCTCCGACAGTATTCGCTCGCCGGCCTGGACGAGCTTCCAGGAATGGACCGCATGCGGGAACAGAAGCTGCTCGACATCGCGCCGGACGTGGGAGCCTTGGCTCAGGCTGCCGAAAGCGCCTTGCCGGAATGAAAGCCGACCTCTTCCCGTTGCCTCTTGCCGGCCGCGGATCGACCCTTGCCGTCAGGGAGGCAGCAATGACCAAGCTTTACCACGTGGCCTTGAGCGAACTCGAATCCAGCATCCGCGAGGATGGGCTGGATCCGGAGCAGCGGATGATCGCGCTGTTCAGGGAGCCTCCGGAGGTCCCTGACGGATTCGACGTCTGGGAGGTCGAGGCCGACCTCGATCCCGCCGCCGGAGAGACCGCCGTCAGTTCGGTAGCGATCGGCCCCGAGAGGCTGGAGCTGATGGGCAGGGCCCCGGAATTCGGGATGTAGGCCCAACCCGGCGTTGCAGGCGCGCGCCAACGGCGCGATGCTTTCGTAATAGGGAACGGCTGGATGATGGAAATCGTGGATTGGAGGGCGGTCACGCCTGACGAGCAGGAGGTGATCGACGACATCGTCAGGAAGGCGGCCGGCGCGCTTCGTTCCGCCGGGTTCGACGCGCATCCGCCCAGGTTTCCCTTCGCGATGCACCACGACAGGCTGCGCATCCGGCTTCGCACGAACGACTCGAAGCCCAGGCACTCGGAAGTCGCCAAGCTGCTGAACCGATGGGCGGCGGAACGGGACTTCGCCGAGGCCTACGCCTGGCAGGCGGTCATGGGAGCCATCCAGGAGCTCGAGGCCAAGTCGGGCAGGCAGGTTCCGGAAGCCCTCAAGGCAGAAGCCATGGAGGGCTGCGGCGGATCGTTCGAGCCGTGGGCCAAGGCGAGGATCGGGGCGGCGGCCTAGCCGGGCAGGCTATCCACCAGGCTGTCCATGTGGGCCTCGAGGGCCATGGCATGGCTTTCCTCGCCCGTTCGGTCGATGGACGACAGCAGCCTCGAATGGAGGCCGAGCGCATCCGAACGGGCGAGCATTGCCGAGGCGATGTCCTCCAGCGAATACGTTTCCTTCGGGTCTGCCGACGGGTTCGAGACGGCCATCTCCTGGATGGCGAAGGCGAGGCTGTCCGTTTCCTTGCGAAGGGCAGGAATGCGGCCGATAGCCATGTCGACCGCCGCCGCGCCGCGGGCCATGCGCTCCACGCGCCCCGCATAGGCCGACTGCGCCTCCATGTCGGCTGCGAAATCGGCCGGAACTTCGGAGCCGGGCCGGGACCCCCGCTTCCATCCGAGCGCGGCCGCCAGCCCCTTGCGGGCCTTCGGGGCTTCCGGGACGTCCTTGCGGGCGGGAGCGTAGCGCGCCTTCGCCCCGTCGAGGCTGCGCACGAGTTCCTCCATGGCCTTCGGCAGTTCGGCGAAGGCTGCGGCCTCCCGCGCGGCGAGGGCCCTGATATCCCGCGCGCCGTCGGCGGGCCGGGTTTCTCCGGAGACGACCGCCGCGACTGCCCGGGGAATGGCGGATGCCACGTCTACGGCGTCTGCGTTGGCCGCCTCCATCCGCTCCAGGAC
>Ga0222422_100253_pt1 | contig 24337 bp, 32 predicted proteins | sample 3A1ome_FD_182469 | JGI IMG/M metagenome (GOLD analysis project Ga0222422, IMG submission 182469) | Enriched microbial communities from leaf-cutter ant dump, University of Wisconsin, Madison, United States - 3A110A (version 2) | ecosystem: Environmental > Terrestrial > Nest > Insects nest > Nest...
ACCGTCCTCTCCCCGGCCTCCTTGCGGCCTACGACCGCTACGACGGGAACCATCATCTCCCGCGCCAGCACGATGCGTCGGGAGAGCGTCTCGTTCATGTCGTAGAGCACCGCCCTGACACCCTTTGCGGACAAGGCGTGAACCACTTCATCCGCATATTCCGACTGATCCTTCGAAACAGGGATGACCGCCACCTGGTCCGGTGAAAGCCAGTAGGGCAGGGCGCCGCCATGATGTTCGAGCAGCATGGCGACGAACCTGCCCATCGACCCGAACACGGCGTGATGGATCATCACGGGGACCGCAGCCGACCCGTCAGGGGCGACATAGGAAGCGCCGAGCCGCCCCGGCAGGGCGCAGTCAAGCTGGACCGTTCCGCATTGCCACGACCGTCCCTGGCTGTCCTTGAGCACGAATTCGAGCTTCGGCCCGTAGAAGGCGCCTTCCCCTTCCTGGATGAGACAGGACAGCCCGTTGGACCCGGCCGCCTGCGACAGCTGCGCCTCGGCCCAGTCCCAAAGCGCGTCGTCGCCGGCGCGAACCTCAGGCCGCGTCGACAAGGCGACCTCGAACGATCCGAAGCCAAGTTCGGAATAGACGCGGGAGAGCAGGGCGACGAAGCGCGCGACTTCCCGCTGCACGTCCTCTTCGCGGCAGACGACGTGGGCGTCGTCCTGTTCGAAGGCGCGCGTCCGCATCAGGCCGTGCATGGAACCCGACGGCTCGTTGCGATGGCAGGCCCCGAACTCCGCGAGGCGGAAAGGCAGTTCCCGCCAGGACCGGCGGCGGTCGTTGAAAATGCCCAGATGGCATGGGCAGGACATGGGCTTCAACGCCATCTCCCGGCCGTCTCCGTCCGAAACGCAGAACATGTTGCGGCCGAATTTCTCCCAATGCCCGCTGCGTTCCCACAGCGACCGCGGAAGAAGCTGCGGCGTACGGACTTCCTGGTAGCCGAGCGCGCGCATCTGGCCGCGGATGTAGTCCTCGAGGATGCGGTAGACCGCATATCCACGGGGATGCCAGTACACCATTCCCGGGCTTTCCTCCTCGATATGGTAGAGGTCGAGCCTCGATCCGAGGCTTCTATGGTCTTGCAGTTCCATCTTCCGTGCTCCTGCTTTCGAATGGGAGGACACGGGGCGCGTTCCACGCATGAAAAAGGCCCCGTCCGTTTCCGGCGAGGCCCCTGTGCGATGACGCTGGAATTCAGCGCGCGATGCAGCACGACGGCCCGCCGGAGGCGGTCGTCGTCGTAGTCAGCGCGATATGAATCCTTGCATTCATGCTTCTTGGGTAACCTGGAAGACGCCAGCGGTCAAGCATCCTCATTGTACCTTGCCCTTCGACAAGGAAGGATCGACCGGAACAAGCGCAGGAAACCGGCTCATGGCCAGATCGAACAGCCCGTCGTCCATGGAGAACTGGAAGGCCAAGTCGCCGAAGGCGGTCTACCGCGCCAGCATAGGCCCGAATGCCGTCTGGGACACGGACCGGCCTCGCCCCGACCTCGCCGTCGCCGCCAAGGTCTCGCCCGGCGGCCGCATGCTGATGGCGTTCGAGATGAAGGAGATCCGGGACTATTTCGTCGAAGGCCACGCCGACCAGGAGGCGCAGGTCGAGCCAGACGGCGCGGAACGGGCAAGCCCGCGTCGCACGGCAGAAGTCCATGCCTTTCCGAAGGCGGACGACCTGGCGGCCTCCATCCGCATCTACTCGGAGGCCCGCGCCCTCCTTAACGAAGCCCACGACGCCATCGAGCGCGCCTTCAACGACGAATTCGCCCGGCTGTTCGACGCTGGCAGGGCAGGAGAGGCCATATCCCTCCTGCGCATCATGCCGGACACGCACCTGCGCTCGTCTGCGATTATGCGGCTGCAGGATGCAGGCTGGAACTTCGACGCCAACCCGATCTGGAAAGCGGCGCCAACGGCCTACACGCGCGAACAGGCCGTCGCCCTCGTGCAGTGGCAGAGAGCATCCATGCAGGAAGCTTCCGCCAACGAGGCATTCGCGAAATTCGCCATGGAGCGGGTTCAGGAAATCCTGGACGAAGAAGGGAGGGAAGCCGCCGAAGCTTTCGGACTGTCGCTTCCCGGCTCCGTCACCAAGGCGTTCGTGATGGACCGCGCGAGATACGGCAAGCCAAGGGAAGCGGACGAGGGGTCCCAGGCTCCCAGAATGTAGGGGCCGCTTACGCCGCTACTTTGCCTCGGCCTCCTCCAGGAGGGCCGCCATTTTCTTCTTCGCCGCGCCTGGCAGCTTCACGGACTTGAGGGCCTCCAGATTCGAGACGTCGCCGCCGACCTCGATCAGCCCGACCATGCCCATGCCGAAATGGGGTTCGCACTTGTAGGCGTAGAGACCGGGCTTCTCGAAGGTGACCGTGATCTCCTCGTTGATCTTGCCTTTCCAGCCATCGGCACCCTCCGGCAGCATCCCGGCGATCGACATGGAGTCATGTCCCTTGTCCTTCGCGACGAAGGTCACGGTGTCGCCCGGCTCCACCTTCAGGAAGGCCGGGTCGAACTGCATCGGCTTGCCGTCGGGTCCCTTGTTCACCATCTGGATCTGGTGATCCGCCGCAAACGCGACGGGTGCCGAGAGCGAGGCGGCCATCAAGGCTCCCGCGACAATCGAAACGGCTTGCATACGGAACATGGGGGTATCCTCCATCGGTGAGCGTCCACTATGGAAATAGGCATGAGGCCTATAGGTTCCAAACGGACGCCAAAGGACTTTTCGACGCAGCGCCGATGTCGGCTTGCAGGCGAACGTGATACTCCTGCGGTGGAAGCGACCGAATACGAGGAACGCCACTATGCCGAACGACCAGCCATCCCCCGTCCATCTGCTGCTGGCCTACGCCTCCGGGACGGACCATGAGGAATGGAAGCCATGCGACGGACCGAGGCCCGGGTCGGTTCCATTCGCATCCTGGTTCGTCCGCAGGAGCGAAGGCTATCCCGACATCTACGCCATCGTGTCCGGCGATGCCGAGGAAACGACCGTCGAGCTGATCCCGGCCGCGCAAGGCGAAACAGATGCCTTCCTCGTGGCGAAGGGTGCCCTGGCGAACGATCAAGAGACGGAGCCGACGGACATTGACTGCGGCGTGGTTTTTCAGGGTCCCCTCGACGGACTTGAGACCGCAGCCTCTCCCGCAACGCCGTAAGCCGTTGCGGGCCGCCGCCCGCGGAACTATTGTCCAGCCAACGAAAAGGGGAAAGCCATGAAGCCAGGCACGATGCAGATCGAAGGCGAACACCTGAGGATCAACATGGAGCCGGAAGCGGGAGAGCGCGGAGCCACGCAGGCTCAGCTCGACAAGTGGATGGAGAAGGCCAAGGGCGGCTTCCATACAGAACAGCTGCGGGACGCCTTCCGCCAGGTCTCCGACAAGGAGCACTGGAAGAACGACATCGACGCCGTCGTCCCCGCCGAAATGAAGGAAATCCTCACCTACGCGATCCCCTTCCACACCGGCGGAGGCGAGGTGGAGTTCTTCGATCTCGGTGACGGGAACCTGCGGGTGACGGCTCCAGGCTACTGGTCGAATGGCATGGAAGGCTGATCCGCCCGAAGCGGTCGTCTTCGACGCTTTCGGAACGCTGATCACGGCGGTCCCCGGCAAGGACGGGGCTTACCAAACGCTGGCCCGCGACGTCGCGGCCGAACCCATCGACTTCAGGCGAAGCGCCCTGACATGCCCCGCATCGCTCCATGAATTCGCCTTTTCACTCGGAGCCTCCGACCCAGCGAAATACCAACGCATGCTCGAGAGCGAACTGGAGGGATGCACCCTTTACGACGACGTGCGTGACACGCTGGCCTTCCTCCGGGCCACGGGCGTGCGATACGCCGTCTGCAGCAACCTTGCCAGCGGTTACGGCGGAAAGGTCCGGGAACTCGTTCCCGGAGCCGAAGCCTACGTCTTCAGCTACGAGACCGGGCTGGTGAAACCGGAATCCGGCATCTACGGAGCCTGCTGCGAGGCGCTGGGCCTTCCGCCGGAAAAAATCGCTTTCATCGGCGACACCCCCAGCATGGACTTCCAGGGCCCGACGGCAGCAGGGATGCGGGCCGCCCTCGTAACGCGGAAGGCCGGCGACGGCCTCCTCGCCGCCATATCCCGACTGCCCCGAACCCCTACAGCCCCTGCTTCCTTGCCAGGACATGGCGCATCCTAATCCTCAGGACAGGAGAACATGCCATGAGTGACGAGATCGAGACACTGGACCTGGGCAACGGCCGCACCGCGGAGATCGTTCAGGACTCTGACTGCAGCCAGCCGTTCGAAGACGACGACGCGGTCCATATCGTGGTCCTGAGCCGTCGCTACAGGGACCCGTCCAACGGCGCCTGCGGCAGGACTCCCGACGAGATCGAAGCATGGGAGAAGGCAAACCCCGACTGGTTTACGACCCCGCTGTGGTTCTTCGAACACTCGGGGATCGCCTATGCGGCAGGAGCGAGCAACCCCTTCAGCTGCCCCTGGGATTCAGGACAGGCGGGCATCGTCGCCCTCAAGCGCTCCGAATGGGGCAACGGCAATCCGACAGACGAACAACTGGCCGAATACGCAAACAACGTCGCGCAGGAATTCGGTCAATGGGCGAACGGGGAAACCTACGGCTACATCGTCAGGGACAGCGACGGAAACGAAGAGGATTCCTGCTTCGGCTTCGTCGGGCTGGACAGGGTCAAGGAGGAGGTCATGAACGAGCACGGGCCTCAGTCTATGGCTCCGGCAGCCTGACAGGATTCAGGACTGCTTCAGCGCCGGGCGCGGACGGCCAGACGGCGAATGCCCTTGGCCGCGGCGGACGAGGCCTCGAACGCGCTCCAGACCAAGACAGCCATGAAAGCCGCCCAAGCCAGCCTGTCCGACATCGCGACAGGCTGGAAGGTTTCCGCAGCCGCCATGGCAAGCAGGCTCCGTAGGTCGGGAAGCAGGAAAAGCGTCGCCAGGACGGGAAGGCCGAAACGGCCTCCGACGGCAGACGCGGCCAGTTTCATGCGGTTGAAGGGCAAGCGCAGAATCTTGTTCATTCCGAAAGCGTACTCCCGTCACCCGGCCGGCGGAAGACGTCTTCGCTCCGGCTTTCCCTTGCATAGGAAAACAGCGGCAGCCGAAGCTCGACAACCGCGGCCATGGGAGAAGGCGAATGCGGCTGCGCGCCGACCGGACGGTATCCCTTCTTCAGCTTCGCGGCGACCAACCGGGCGCGAGCCGCTTCGGCCTCGCCCGGGCTGGCGAACAGGTCTACCCTCACGGAGCCGACCCTCCCGATCCGGCCCCATGAGCGGACAAGGGCGCTGTCTCCGAACATGGAGGCCGACACCTCTACGACATAGAAGCGGCGCATGTTGCGCGACGGGTCGACCTTCCGGAGCAAAGTCGGCGGGAACCCGGTTTTGGTCCTGCATCCTGACATGGCCTGTCAGGTAACGCGTCGAACTCAATGGAATCCAACGACTAATTCGAATCGTTCCTGGCGTTCCGATTCACGCCCTTGATGGATCGCCGCAACCTGGCCGATCAGGGTTTCGGCGAAGCGGCGCGAAGGCGCGCCACCTGGGCCTCCACCTCATGGAACCGTCGCCGCCAGGGATCGCTCTCACCCTTTGCTCCGAGGAAACGCGAGATCGGGCCGTTGTTGGCGCCGCTTGCGTGCGGCACCCCGGCAAGGATGCGGTCACGCGGAACGCCGATCTCCCGACAGACGCGGACCACCGCTTCCGTCACCATGTCGCCCATGGGGACGATGACCGCGTCCGGACAACGGGAAAGCTCCTGCGCCAGCCATTTACGGGCCAGCCCGAACAGGAACGGCGTACGGTTGAGATCCGGGGAACGGTTGTAGTCCTCGCCGTCGGCGAACGTCGGGTACCTGAGGGCCGACATGAAATGCGCCCTGGCGGAGTCCTCCCGCCACAGGCTCGCCGTCGTCGAAACGCCAAGGAATCCGTTCACGCCGACGGCGTCCATGATCTTCACCAGATTGTGGCGCCTGGGACCGGCGAAGCTGGCATGGACTTTGGCGCGCGCAAGCGCCTCGTTGTCGGTCGCCCCTTCCGCCAATGCCTTGCGCGCCTCCAGGATTGCCTCCCGCATCTGCTGGCGACCCGGCGTGATCCCAACGATCACGACTTCGGCTCCGGCATTCACATGGTCGAAGGGCGCATAGACGACCTCCAGCCGCTTGCCGCCTTGCGAATGGCTCGCCATCAACAGGCGCCGGGGATGCGCAATCTCTTCAATGGCTTCCCGCTCCGTCATCCGCGCGATTTCGGCCAGAAAACCGGATGCATCCCTGCCGACGGGCAGCGCGCTCTCCGGAAGGGAAACGGCAGCTTCCACACGGGCGGCAGGAACGGCCGCGCGCCGCGGGGCAGGAACGACGACAGCCGGGCCGTCGGGAGCCTCGGCGTCGACGACGCCTTTGCTCACGAGGCGGCGGTCGCGGGTGCCGCGGATGCTCATCCAGATTGGCCATCCCATCCGCAGGCATTCACGAAGGCCCTCGATGTCCGCGACGGGCACCCGCTTGCCGATATGGTGGCGCTGCTTTCCGTTCGCGGGATCGGCGGCCCCATAAAGGCCATCCTCGAACAGGTGAGGCACGAGAACCTCTCCCGTGTCAGGCTGGATTCGATACAATGGCGCTCCCCGCGTCCAGAATTTCCTTTAAGCCCGTCGGTCAGGCCGCCGCCGGGATCGAGAGTTCGGCGACGAAACCTGCCAGCGCGTCCTCCCGGGCCTTTTCGACCGCGTCCTTCACCCGGCGGTGAGCGTCCCAAAAGCGCTTCTCGCCAACGACCTCGAGGATGTCGATCGCCTGCCTGGCGCTTTCGACGGTATTGAACCAGACGGCACCCGGCATGGCGTTGCAGCCGTCCTTCACGACGACGAAGCCGTCGCGGATATAGAAGCCCCTGTCGAACGACAGGACATCGGCATAGTCGCGCTTGGCCTGAACCGTATAGCCCTTGTAGGAATGCACACCCCTCTCGAAGCGCTCCCGCATCTCCTTGTCGGTGAACCGTCCTGCCATGCCTGCCTCCTGCCGCTCCGGAAGCCGTGCAAAGGCAAGGTTCCGTGGGGATTGCTTTCTCTCATAACTCCTATCATTATGTCAACAAAATTTGCCGTCCTGAATCAATTCGCAAAGGGGTACCCAATGCTCGCCGCATACCTCCGGCTGTCGCCGGGCGGACCTTCCAGGGAGGCGCAGGCGCTGACGGTCACGGAGGCCTTAGGCCGCCCCGTCACCGAATACGTCGACGGCGTCGCCCCCGGCCCAGGACTCCCCGCTCGCAGGCAAGCCATCCACAGCCTTTCCACCGGGGACATCCTCGCCGTGGCGGACGCCGGGCGGCTGGGGATATCGGCTGAAGACATCCTGTCCACTCTTGTGGACATCCTGGGCAGGGAGGCGGCAGTGCTGGACGTGTCGACGGGAGATAGCGTGGACGGGAGGTCCTCGCCTGAAAGCGCCCTGCGCTTCGCGATGCGCGCGGCGCGCGCCGTACGCTCGGAAAAGGCAACGGGACTTCGGGAAGGGCGAAAGGGCACGGCCCGGAAAGGCGGCGCCCCGGCGGGAAAATGGAACGTGGCGGAGGCCGAGGCGCGCCGGATGTGGGCGGACCTCTCGGTGTCGGTCCACGAGGTCGCAAGGATTGCGGGGACCAGCGTCCCGACGCTTTACCGCAGGTTCGGAGCCCGAAGCCGCATCGCGGCCTCCTGAGGATTCCCTGTTGACACACTGTTAATAAAGTGGGGATAAGAGTGGGGAATAGAAAGGATGTCCCCATGACGCTCCACAAACTTTCCGACGCATTCGTCCGCAAGGAAGACCTCGCTCCCGGCCGCTACAGCGACGGCGGGAACCTGTACCTGAGCGTCAACCCGGCCATGACAAAATCCTGGGTGTTCATGTATTCGCGCAACAAGCAGCCGCGCCGCGAGATGGGCCTCGGACCCTATCCGGGCATGTCTCTGTCCATGGCCCGGCAGAAGGCCGCCGAAGCCCGAAGCCTTCTCCTTGAAGGGATCGACCCCCTGGACGAGCGCCACAGGGAGTCCTCCCACCGCTATACCGTCATCGGGAAATGGCCGTTCCCGTACGACATGGTCCGTTACGACGGCTCCCGTCCCGCCACCGAGGCGGACGAGGAACTGATCGCCCTCTATTCCGGCGACCATGCCCCGGACCGCAGCGTGTTCAAGGGCGTAGCGATCGACCTCGTCGGCCCCCGCCGTCCGAACGTCGCCCGTTGGGAAAGCTTCGGCTGGTCCGTTCCTTCGGAGAACCCGCGACAGGTCGTTTTCGACGAATCCCGCCGCCCGCCAGCGCGCCCGAAAACCGACGATGAAATCCGCGAGGCGGCGCTGAAGAAGCTTTCGCCTGAGGAAAGGCGGGTGCTCGGACTTCAGGCTTCCGCTGCCTAATCGCGATTAGTCTAATTACGGTTAGACGCAGGGATTTCCAAAGCCTGCTGGACTTTGGCGTCAGCAGGCTTTGCCACAAGGGGAAACGACGTCTGGAGATCCGGTTGTCAGGCTGATATTGGGCGGCCGCTGTTTTACTGCGAGGCCGCCATGCCGCTCCACAAGCTCGACGAAGGATTCCATCGCAAGCCCGGCCTCAAGCCCGGCCGCTACAGCGACGGCGGGAACCTGTACCTTAAGGTCGGCAGGACTTACTCGATGTCCTGGGTGTTCATGTATTCCAAGGATGACTGCGGCAGGCGGCGGGAGATGAGCTTCGGTCCTGTATCCCGGGTTTCCCTTTCCGCGGCTCGGAAGATGGCTGCGCAAGCGCGGCGGCTGCTTGCCGAAGGCATGGACCCCTACGAGGCGTTCCGCAAAACGGACGCCGACGGCGAGGCGGCGCCGTCGGGCATTGCCGCAGGTATCCCTCCGGCCGGGGCCGAATTCCGGAAGCTCGAAATTGGCTTCGAGGTCACCGGCCTGCGCAGGCTCGGTTCCTGCAGATGGGAGGTCTCCGGCTGGATGCCCCCGCGCATGGAATCCGCGAGGGAGGCCGCCCTCGCCAAGCTGACCGCGGACGAGCGCCTCGCCTTGGGGTTCTAAGGCTGCGAGCCGCCCGCCTCCCTCAGACGCCAGGCATCGGTTAACCATGTCTGGATCACGGTTGATATTTTGCTATCACGATATCCCGGGTTGATGTAAAAGGCCGCGCATCAGGCGTGGGGCCGAATCACCGTACGACATCGAGACCCGGACGATTGGCCGATGAAGCAGCTGCTTGCACGGATACCTGAGCCTTTGCACCGGGAAGCCCGCAGGCTTGCCCTGGACGAAGGGACGACCCTGGCAAAGGTCGTCGAGGAGGCATTGACGGCGTTCCTGAAAGGGAAGGGCCGTCCCGTTGACCAGAGCGAGGGCCAGGCCGATGAACGTCGCCGAGATCGAGCTTAAGCTGAGGGAACTGGCCGGGCGGCCATACGATCCATCCACCCTTCCGTACGACATCCTCCAGATATACGACGCGCCGCGCGCCACGCTCGCCAAACTGCGCAACGGCAGCATGAACAAGGGCGAGGCGAAGGGCGATGTCCTGTGGAAGAGCAAGCTCTACTTCCGCCCGGCCCGGAAAGGGAAGGCGGCCGAGACGCTGGACGTCCTCAGCGCGTCGCCCGCCGCGGCCTCGAACAAGCCCCGCTTCCTCATCTCGACCGACGGCGAAGATCTGTCGAGCCTCGACACGAAAAGCGGCGAGACCTTCCACTCCCGGTTCTGCGATCTCCACGAACAGTTCGATTTCCTCCTGCCGCTGGCAGGCGTGGAGCGCTACAAGGCGGTGGCCGAGAACCCGGCCGACATCAAGGCGGCAGACCGGCTCGCCAAGTTCTACGACGCGATCCTCGAGCACAACCCCGACTGGAAAGCCCCCGAAAGGCGCCACGCGCTCAACCAGTTCATGACGCGCACCCTGTTCTGCATGTTCGCGGAGGACACGGGCATCTTCAAGAAGGACCTCTTCACGAAGACCGTCGACGAATTCACCGACGAATACGACGCTGGCGACGTCCATGAAGTCCTGGGGACGATCTTCGACGCGATGGACCGCAAGAAGACAGACAGGAAAGGTCTGCCGTCCTACACTACGGACTTCGAATACGTGAACGGCGGACTGTTCCGCGACCGCACCGACATACCTCCATTTTCCAAGAAGGCGCGCCGCGTGCTGATCGAGGCGGCACAGCTTAACTGGGCTGAGATCAATCCGGACATCTTCGGATCGATGATCCAGGCCGTGGTCGACCCGAGCATGCGCGGCGACCTCGGCATGCACTACACCTCCGTGCCGAACATCATGAAGCTCATCGGTCCGCTGTTCCTCGACAGGCTCGAAAAGGAGTTCGAGGAGTCGAAGAACAGCCCCAAGCGGCTGGAGCGACTGCTGTCCCGGATCTATCGCATCCGCGTCTTCGACCCCGCCTGCGGGTCCGGAAACTTCCTCATCATCTCCTATCGGGAGCTCCGGCGGCTGGAGATGCGCATCTTCAAGCGCCTGCAGGAAATCTCGCCGCAGTTCACGCTGCCGATGTCCCAGGTTCGCCTCAGCCAGTTCTACGGCATCGAATACGCCGACTTCGCGGCCGAGACTGCCAAGCTGTCGCTCTGGATATCCGAATACCAGGCGAACAAGGAGTTCGAGGCCACGTTCGGATCGGCTCCGCCCGCGCTGCCTCTCAAGGATGGAGGCAACATAGCCACCGAAAACAGCCTAAGGCAGAACTGGAGCGCAATCTGTCCACCATCCGGACATGAAGTCTATATCGTCGGAAATCCTCCTTACCTTGGCCGTGCCCAACAAACGGAGGAACAAAAACAGGATATGGCCACGGTGTTCGAAGGACGGGTTCCTAAGTACGGGAACATGGACTACGTAGCCTGCTGGATCGCCAAGGCGGCGGAATACGCGATCCATTCAGATGCGGAGTTCGCCTTCGTCACCACGAATTCGATTTGCCAAGGAGATCACGTCGGCCTGCTTTGGCCACTCATCCTTGAGAGCGGGCTGGAAATCTCTTTCGCTCATCAATCGTTCAAATGGAAGAACAGCGCCACATCGAACGCTGGAGTATCCTGTGTTATCGTCGGCATCAGGAAAATTTCAGAAGCTTCCAAGCATCTTTATTCGTCCGGGACCGTCAGGACGGTGTCGAATATAAGCCCATATTTGGTTGAAGCTTCCGACACGATAGTCAGAAGCCGGCCTGATCCGATCTGCACGCTTCCTAAGATGAACTTCGGCAGCATGTCCAACGACGGCGGACACCTTCTTTTTTCTCCTGCTGAAATGTCCACGGTCGTCAGAGACCAGCCAGAGGCAAAAAGGTATTTCAAACGTATTTTCGGCTCTCAGGAGTACATCAAAGGCATCGAACGCTGGTGCCTATGGATAGAAGACGGCCAAGTATCTGAAGCCATGGCCATTCCGCAGATAGCCGAGCGACTGGCTAAGGTTTCCACATATAGAAGCGGCAGCAAAAGAGAGGCGACCCGAGCTTTTGCCGACCGTCCCCAGGCATTCATCGAAAACCGCTTTCAAGAAGGAGAAGCTCTTTTCGTTCCTCAAATTTCGTCTGAGCGACGGAACTACCTGCCATGCGGCTATTTGCCAAAAGACTCTCTCGTGATCGCTCCTCACTTCGTTATCTATGATCCCGAACCGCATGTTCTAACGCTGTTGATGTCCCGGCTACATTCCGTATGGATAGCAGCGGTTTGCGGCCAGCTCGAAACCCGCATCCGTTATTCCAACACCCTCGGCTACAACACCTTCCCATTCCCGGATCTGTCGGACAGCCAGAAGAAATCGCTCGAAGACTGCGCATGGAAGGTCATCGAGGAACGGGAAGCCAGCCCCGGCAAGACCATCGCCGAACTCTACGACCCTAAAACGATGCCAAAGGGACTTCTAAAGGCCCATCAGGACCTCGACGCGACCCTCGAGACCATTTACCGTGGCCGCCCGTTCAAGGACGACACGGAACGGCTTGAACATCTTTTCAAGCTGTACGCCGCGAAGACAGGCAAGGCCGTGCCTGGAACGAAGGGGAGGGGGAACCGATGACCGACCTCGTCAAGGTCGCCTACGGACAGACAGGCTCCAGCAAGAATGTCGACGCGATGGGCATGCGGGAAATGCAGGCCCGCGTGTTCGAGCACCGCAACGCGCAGTTCCTGCTGGTGAAGGCTCCTCCCGCCTCCGGCAAGTCCCGCGCCCTCATGTTCATCGGCCTCGACAAGCTCGTGAACCAGGGCCTCTCCAAAGTCATCGTCGCCGTTCCCGAGCGCTCGATCGGGGCTTCCTTCGCCCCGGCCGATCTCCGCGCCCACGGCTTCTTCGCGGACTGGACGGTCAAGGACGAGTGGAACCTGTGCTCGGGGGCGGGCAATTCCGGCAAGGTCGACGCCTTCGAACGCTTCATGAAGTCGCCGGACCGGACGCTGGTCTGCACCCACGCCACCCTTAGGTTCGGCTTCGAGCGGGTCGGCAAGGACGCGTTCGAGAACGTCTGCCTCGCGGTCGACGAGTTTCACCACGCCTCCGCCGAGGAGGACAGCCGGCTGGGCGAGGTCGTCCGGACGCTGCTCGACAACAAGGACACCCACATCGTCGCGATGACGGGTTCCTATTTCCGCGGCGACCAGCAGCCCATCCTGCGGCCGGAGGACGAAGCTCGCTTCTCCAGGGTGACCTACACCTACTACGAGCAGCTGAACGGCTACGAGTACCTGCGCACGCTCGGCATCGGCTACCACTTCTACCGGGGGCGCTACACCAACGCGATCCAGGAGGTCATCGACGACGGACTGAAGACGATCATCCACATACCGAGCGTCCAGTCGGGCGAGTCCACCAAGGACAAGTACGTGGAGGTCGACCGCATCATCGACCACATGGGGGAGGTGCTGCGCACGGATCCCGAAACGGGTCTCCATCATGTCCGCACGAAGAATGGCAAGGTCCTGAAGGTCGCCGACCTCGTGCAGGAGGAGGGTCGCGACCGGGTCATGGCGACCCTCAGGAACGTAAAGGGGCGCGACGACCTCGACTGCATCATCGCCCTCGGCATGGCCAAGGAAGGCTTCGACTGGGTCTGGTGCGAGCACGCGCTCACCGTCGGCTACCGCGGATCGCTGACCGAAGTCATCCAGATCATCGGCCGCGTCACCCGCGACGCGCCGGGCAAGTCGCACGCGCAGTTCACCAACCTGATCGCCGAGCCGGACGCCAGCGAGGAGAAGGTGACCTTCGCGGTCAACAACATGCTCAAGGCGATAGCCTGCTCCCTGCTGATGGAGCAGGTGCTGGCGCCCAGCTTCAGGTTCCGGGCGCGGCGCGACGGGGATGACATCGAAGGCCACCGCCAGGAAGGCGAAAGCGGAGACGAGGCGGGCACCGTCACGATCAAGGGGTTCCAGGAGGCCTCGACCGAGCGCTCCCGCCAGATCATCGAGACGGACCTCAACGACCTGAAAGCGGCCATCCTGCAGGACGAGGTCGTCATGCGGGCGGCGATGAGTCCGGACGAGTACGCGCCCGAAGTCATCAACAAGGTCTATATCCCCAAGGTCATCGAGAAGCGCTACCCCGACCTGACCGAGCAGGAGATCGAGGAGATCAGGCAGCACGTGATCGTGGACACGGTCATCAAGCAGGAAGCGCTCGAAGGCGGGTTGACGGGAACGGGGCAGGAAGAAGCCGGCGGGACGGCCGAAGGAGGAAGCGGAAACGACGACGGCGAAGACAACCGCGACGGCCGCTTCGTGCGCCTGGCCCGCCGGTTCGTCAACATCGACGACCTCCACATCGACCTCATCGACAGCGTGAACCCGTTCCAGCAAGCCTACGAAGTGATGTCGAAAGCCGTCACCGCGGGAGTGCTCGAACGGATACATTCCACGATCAAGGCCCGCACCATCGCAATGACGGAGGCGGAGGCGCTCATCCTCTACCCCCGCATCGGCGATTTCATCCGCCAGAACAACGGCGCCTACCCCAGCATGAACAGCGCCAACCCGATGGAGCGCAGGATGGCGGAGGCCGTCGTCTGGCTGCAGAACGAGAAACTCAAGCGGAACAGGCAGGCCGCACCCGCGTGACGACCCGGAAATACACACTCGACGACATCTTCGCGGAGGACCTTATCAAGGCCCCCGCGCTCCCGACGGCCGCCGGTTCCGAGGACAGTCGCGTCAGGCAGGGCTTCGAAGAGATAAACCGCTTCGTCTCGGAACACGGAAGGCCGCCGTCTGAAACCACCGCCGACGGAGGCCGCGTTTCCACCACTGAACGCATGCTGGCTATCCGGCTCCGCCGCTACCGGGATGATCCGGAGCTCGTCGCCCGCCTCACGCCCTTCGACGCATGGCGACTCCTCGTTCCAGACGCAAAGCCTTCCGCTTCGAAACCGTCGGCGCCGACCTCCCTCGACGAAATCTTCGACAGCGACGACGGCATACTCTCGTCGGAAGCCGACGACATCTTCAACCTTCGCTTCGTCGGCTCGGGGAAGGAACTCGTGGACTTCGCCGCGGAACGGCGGAAATGCGAGGATTTCCATCTCTACGCGCCGATCCTCGAAGCTTGCGCGGCGGACATCGAGAGCGGCCGGAGGCAAACCCGCCGCTTCGCCGGCGAGCAGGCCATCGAGCAGGGTGATTTCTTCATCCTCAACGGGATCATCGTCTACGTCGCCGAGGTCAAGAAGGACGAGATCAGGTATGGCCGCAAGGACGCGCGTCTCACCTGCATCTTCGACAACGGCACGGAATCCGACATGCTGCGGCGATCCCTCGCGCGGCAGCTCTACGACGACGGCAACGGACGCAGGGTGACCAATCCGGAGGCTGGCCCCCTCTTCGGGGAGGACGTTACCCCGCAGGACGTCCGCAAGGGGTGCGTCTACGTGGCGGTGAGCCTGTCGAAGGATCCCGTGATCGCGCAGATGGAGAACCTCTACAAGGTCGGGGTCACGTCTGGAAAGCCGGAACGGCGCGTCAGGCGCGCGGAGTTCGACCCGACCTTCCTGATGGCCCCCGCCCGGCTGTTGAAGACCTACACGATCTACAACGCCGACCCCGGAAAGGTCGAAAGCATCCTGCATGCCTTCTTCGCGGATGTGTGCATGGCCGTCGAGGTCAAGGACAGGTTCGGCAAGGCCATCAAGCCGCGCGAGTGGTTCGTGGTCCCGCTGGAAATGGTCGACGCGGCCGTCAAGCGGATGCTGGATGGCACGATCGGTGAATACCGATACGACATGATCTCGCAGGCAATCGTGAGGCGGGACGGCCCTTCCGCATAGCCGACGGCCGTCAGGCCCGCGTGATGACGGCCTGCAGAAGGTTCACCGGGCTGCCGAGGAAGGCATGCTCGCCGACGGGTTGCCAGCTCGCGTCGCCCCAGCGCCACCAGCGGTCGCCCCTGCACGCGACCCCGTCGGACTTGTGCCTCCACCCGGCCGGAAGATCGAATTCCCGCGGCTTGCAGTTGCGGTCCAAAAGCGTCAGTTTCGCCTTCTTGCTCATTCGTCGGCTCCCATGGCAAGACGCACCGCCGCGGTCGTGCCGCAAACCATGCCGACCGCCGCCTCGTCGCCTTGCGAAAGGCGCATTCCCGAACCGGGAGCGTATTCGGCCGCAACGGCTTCGCAGCCAAGAGCCACCGCAGACGGAACCCCTGCGAGACGGTCGGCCACGGGCGAAGCCCACAACAGCACGACGACGGCCCACAACGACCCCCGCACCAGGCCCGCAAGGTCGTCTCCATGCCTGTGCACGGCGTCGACAAGCATCATGACCCCTGCGGAACAGAACAGCACCAGCCAGAAGTTGCTGATGGAAATTGCACCCAAAGCCGACTGAAACTGCTCCATGAATCCTCCAAGACAAGGACTCATATTCAGTCGAACTCCCTTCGTCAAGGATTCGTTTTCCATCACACAGGCAGGAAATTCTGAATCCTTTAAGGCCTATTTCGGAGAGGGAGCCGCTTCATCTTCGTCGTAAAGCGCCCTCGGATCGGGGCCGACGTCGTGCATGCCGAATTTCACCAGGCCGTAGTCCATGATGAGGCGGGCGTATGCCGCGCTCCGCTTGCGGTCCTCGAGAAGGTCGAGGAGATTTTCCATGCCGTCAAATCCGACGCCGTCGGCGATCGACACAGCCGCCCTCACGCGTCTCGAAGGCTCGTATGCCGGGCAGGCGGTCTTTTCGATCTTGGGCAATTCGATCTTGTCGGCGCTGTAGTAGTCGCGTTCTTCCCATTCGCCGCCATAACGCTTCAGGAGATCGCGAACCGCGGCGATCGACTGCTCGGTTCCCGGCCCGCTGATCTTCTCCACCTTGAGGTTCTGGATTTCTTCCCAGTCGATGAACGAGGACGCATAGACCGACAGGGGGATTTCCTCCCTGGTTCCCGGATTGACCGCAAAATGCATCCAGTAGCGCCCGCTGGATTCGTTTTGGTGGAAATGCGCCTTCGCCGCCACGCCGCGCGCGGCGAACCCCTGCTCGATCAGGTCAACGACGATGAAAAAGTTCGGTTGCCCATCCAGCTTGGCATAGATGTGGTTCCGGTCATGCGCAGCCATTGCCGCCTCCTTCGCTTTCCCCGCCATCTAAACGCAGCGGCAGGCTTGCCGCAAGCGCGGCGCCCAGGACGACCCAGGCGACCGCCACATGGATTCTTGCGCGCGAAGGCCGAAAAGTGGCATGACGGAAAACGAAAGGCGAGGCTCATGGCCAGCAACCCCCGCAACATCGGCATCGACGACACCGTTCTCGACACCTGGTTCGAGCGCGACCGCGCATACGTGATCCTGTACGAGAAGGACGGCGAAGGCGGCTTCGGCGAACTGATCGCGGAATGGTGGGACGACGACGTGATGGAGGCGGTCGAGGACGGCTTCCTGAAACCGCGCGATTACCACGGCAGCGCGTTCGAATACGCGGAGCAGGCAGGCCTGCTCGATCCGGCCAACCGCGTAAAGAAAGAGAAGGTGCGCACCGGATGGGTGATCGTCCACTCCGAGCTCGGAGCGCTCGTTACATGGCGCGGCGGTCAGATGGTCTGGAGTTCGTCGGCCTCGGAAGCCGACCTCAAGCGGGGTGCGACCGCCTTTGGCGACGAGGAATCCGCGCGTGAATGGTTCGACGACCAGGACGAAGGCTTCCAGGAAGCGCTCGACTACCACGAGTTCGAACTGGACGTCGCCTTCGAAGGGAACTCCTTCCCGTCACGCGTTTCGTTGGCGGCCATTGAAAAGGCCGGAGCGATCCCTTCGGCGGCCGAAAGCACCCTCCAGCCCTGACCGGCTGGATCAGCGGCCCAGCCGCGGGCTGTCGTCCTGGAGGTCGTTCAAGGCTTCCTCCAGCTTCTCGTAGGTGCGGTCATCGGACAGGTCCGCGTCCTCGAGGGCTTCCATCAGCTCCCTAAGGTCCTCGGCCGACAGCTTGACCGTGGTCAGGCCCGCCTCATCGTCGTTCTTGCGCTGGCTTCTGGCCATGGTGTCGGCGACGATCGCCACCGCAGTGTCGGCGTCGAGCCCCAGCTCCGCGTTCAGGCGGTCGGCCGCCTCGTGCGCGGACGAGAAGTCGTCGAAAAACTGGGGGCGCGGGCTGTATCCGGCCTCGCCCAGCACGGCCACGCCGAGCATGAACCCGGATTTTCCGCGGAAATGCATGTTGGGCATCGCGGCGTAAGCGAAGACCTTCCCCTTGTAATTGGCACGCTCGGCGGCGATCAGTTCCTGGTCCATGTCTTCCTCCCTGTTGCGGATTTCCGATAGACCATAGCCCGCCGACGCGCAAGCGACCGCCGACGCGAATCGTTTTCGGGCAGGCGTCTGCAATCATCGAATCCTTTAGGGGGTTGCCAACCTTCAAGGATTCGATTATCCCCCCGAAAAGGATTCATCGAACGATGTCCGACAGAATGGAGAACTTTTTGACCAATGACCCGTGACCAGCTTGCCCAGATGATCGAAACCCGCATCGGCCAGGACAGCCCGGACACATGCTGCCTCGCGGCGCATGAAGCCCGCGAAATCATCGCCGCCCTCCGCGCCAAGGCCAAGCCTTCCGCCCCCAAGAAGGTCCGTTACGCCAGGGCGCGCGGCGCGACACTCCAGATCCAGAGATCCAACGTTCCGGACTCCCTGCACGACGAGGGCGACGTCATTCTCGCCTGGGTCAACGAAGGCGACATCGGCATGGCCGGGAAGGAAGTCGCATGACCGAAACGCGACCTGATCGGCTGGCGCAGGCGCGGGAAGCGTTCCATGCCGCCGTCGAGGTGGAAGGAACCGGAACCGTGCGCGGTCTCGACGACGGCGTGCGCGCCTACGTCGCGCGCCTCGCAGAAGGGAACGCGGACCTTCTGGCGAGGCTGGAAGACCCCGACTTCCGAAACGAGTTCCAGCACCTGCGGTCGTGGACCGACCTCGACGCCATGCACAGCGAAGCGGCGGAAGCCATCCGCACGGTCCAGACCGAAAAGGCGCTGCTTGCCGCCGAGCTCGAAGCCGCCCGAAAGGACAACGAAAGGCTGGCCGCCATCGCCGAAGGGCGCCTGGGCGACGCAAGGCTACTGAAGGCCGGACCGGACGGGCAGGGCGGTTTTTCTTTCGACCTGTCAGGCGGTCCCGTCCAGTTCATCGCCGAATACCTCGCGCAGTTCCTCGGAAAGGGCGAAGAGGGTGGCTTGCGCAACTACGCCGAAATCGAGGTCCATCACGGCGAGATCGGCCCCATGACGCTCACCCTGCAGCGCCGGGCGGGCAAGACCCCGCACCAGTTCAGGCAGGAAGCTGAAGACAGGGAAGCCACCCTTCAGGCCCGGCTCGACGCCATCGAGGCGCTGCTGGCGGACCTGCGCGCGGATCCGAAGGATACGGACGGAAGGGAAGCCTCCATCGTCGAAACCGCCTGCAAGGGCTACTGGCCGATGCACTGGCCGAAGCACTTCGACCCGACCGACTCCCTGTCCATCAAGGGACACATGCGCAAGGCTGCGGCAGCGGCCGTAGCGGAACTGCTGCTCCTCGCCGAGGCCGCGAAGGACGGCGACGGCTCCAAGCCGTAGAGCCTCACGGCCCGGGGGAAGCCCCGGGTCCCCGGCCCCTGAAGGCGGCGTCGAAATCCGCATGCACGGCTTGGAGCCTGGCAGCGAACGCCTCAAGCGTTTCAGCGGGCCGCCAGACGAGGGACTCGTGACCGTCATGCCCGTTTGAACCGTGCTCGAAGAACATTTCCGAGCTTTCCGACCTGAACTCCGACATCAGGATGTCGGAGCTTTCGTCCACCGCGAACGGCTGCAGGACAACCTCTCCGGTCCGGGACGATACGCGGACGAAATACCCTGAATTCGTCCCGACACGCGCGGCGAGATCATGGGTGGGCCTCATCTCCCCGAAAGACGGTTCGTAGTCGAGCGGATAGTTCGAGCTCCATTCAAGGCCGGATTCCGTACCCCACCGTTCGACAGCTTCCCTGAAACGCACCGAGTCAGCCTTCCTGGCGAACGGGCCGAGGCCGCGGGGCTGGTGAAGCCTCATCGGCCCCGCCCCCCTGAGCCGCAGCGGCTCGCCCCCGTTAAAACCCGCCGGCGGATCGAACGCGTCGCGGTCCATGTCGCCAAGAGGCACGACCTGGCCGTCGTCGAACGCCACCCATGACCATTCGATGGCCTTGCCCGCGCTTTCGAACACGTTCCTGTAGACGACCCCGTCATGCCCTGACCGCTTGAGAGCGCCCACAAGGACGCCGAACCATTCATCCAGCACCCTGCGGACGTCCGTCTCGCGGCCCATTACCGCCTTCGCCTCCGAGACAAGCTCCCGGATGCGCATGCGGTCGGTTCCGTCCAGATGGCCGCACAGGGCCGCGGTGAGCCAGCGTGGATTCCAGATGCCGGGATCGTCTGCGATCACCAGAGGGTTCTTGACGGCGAGGGCGCAGCTCACGAAACGCCAGCCGTCCGCCTCCGATGCCTCGCCGCGCAGTATCATGTTGCGCCTGCGCTTCTGCGCCTGCGAGCGGGTGCCGAAATGATAGCCGAGGTCCGTGGTGCGGCCGAAGCTGTCGAATCGCCTGTTCGTCGCATGATGCAGGACGAGCAGCCTTCCGTCGACGGTCACCGCCCTCGTCCCCTCCAGCCTGCGCAGGCTTTCCCCGTCGACCATCGTAATCTCCTTCGTCCCTCAGGATAGCGCGGCGGCCGGCAAGCATCCCGTCGCCCCTGACAGGAATGCGGTCATGGCTTCGGCAGGCCCACCCCTTCGGGGACGAAGGCGGGATCCACCTCGCCTGGATTGAGGCCTGGCAGCAGGCTCTCCATGAACTCGCGGTCGTCGAGACCAGCGCGGCCCGACTGGAACATGCCGAACGTGCCTTTCCGCGCGACGCGGTCCATGACTTCCCTCGGCCGGAAGGAAACGCCGAGATAGAGCGACGTCTCCGGTTCCTCCCAGGTCGGGTCGACGGCCATGCCATTCGCGTCGACGCACCAAGCGTGCTCCACCGGAAGGACGATGCCGCTCGCGACAAGCCTGCCAGACAGCGCGTAACCCTCCTCGTAGAGCAATCCATGCCGCTCGGCGTAGACAGCCGCGTTTCGAAAGCACGCCTTGGGCTGCATCCGCCGTCCCTTGAACGCGGTCCCGCCCCTCGGGACGCCGATGGCAAGCACCAGCCGTGCGATCGGCATGTCGGCCCCCAGAAGCGCCCGCATCGAGAGATGCGACCTCAGCGCCTCCTCGAGGCGGGTGTCAATTGCAGTTTCGGGAACAGCGTCCATGGCCGATTTCTGCATGACGGCCACGCCAAATGCAACTCGAGTGCAGACAGGGGCCGGAAACGCGATCTACCATCAGAGAACGACCAGACGAAATACGGAGGATGCCGTGAACCATGTGGCGGAAGCGCTGAAACCCGTCGTCCAAGCGGGCGGCCGGGTCGTCCTGTGCGGAAGCATGGCCTTCCACGAGGATATGTCCCGGATTGCGGCCACCCTCGCGGGCCACGGCATCGAATGCGCAAAGCCTGAAGCCCTCGATCCTGAAGCGGAAACCGGAGAGGCGCCGCTTGGCCGCGAATACAAGCGCAAGGTCTCGCGCATTCACATGGACAAGGTCATGGCCCCCTCGACGGCCGCGATCCTCGTCGCCAATTTCGACAAGCACGGCATTCCGGGCTACGTCGGACCGAACACGTTCGCGGAGATCGCCGTGGCGTTCTCGCAGAACAAGCCGATCTTCCTTCTGAACGGGTTGCCGGACATATACGCCGACGAGCTGTCGGCATGGGAAGCCGTCGACCTCAAGGTGGTCACCTGAAAAGGATTGGGAGACATTGCCCTGCAACGAATCCTTGACAGGTTGGGGACGCATGTTAAAGGGACAAGGATTCAATCGTCCGTACGATCGCATCTCGCCGGGATGCGTCGACGCGACGGAAAGGGGCCGATAATGGAACGTTTGATCGCACTGTCGCTTGGAATCCTGCTTCTGGCGGGATGCACCGAGGAAGGCCGCCGCGAACAAACGGCGGCAATCAACTCCAACCTCCCCGAAGGCTGCGAGATGACCGACGCCGGGCGCTACATAAACATCGAGGTCCTCGTGGTCACCTGCGAAGGCCGCACGGCGTCGACCGTCAACATGGCCTGGCGCGCAGGCAAAGTGCAGCACCACGCGGCGACCGTAACGGTCGAAGACGAATGAAAGCTCCGCCTCTCTACAACGGCCCGGTCGAGACCGCCCTAAGGGTGCTGACGCTTATCGAGGCCTTCAACCCGGACAGGCTGAACCTGGAAGAAATCAGGCTTCTGGACCATTTCGTCGTGTTCGCAGGAGACGCGGGCGCACCCATCAACCTCCACCCGCCGACCCGGGGCAGGGCGAATGCCTTCACTTTCCGGAAATCCTTGCTGTCGCCGGCGCTGGAAGCCCTTGTAGGCCTCGAGATCGCAGCCGAGGACAGGACGGGGCCGAAGACCAGCTACGGCCTCAGGGAATCCGAAGCAAAGTCGCCGCTGGCAGAGACCGGATCGGATTATCTTTACGCCCTGCGGGAGACGGCGCTCTGGCTCAAGGAAGCCAGCGACAGGGAAGGCCGCGGCGCGTTCTTCTCCAGGCTACGGGACAGAATGCGGGTTCTCCTGCAGGAACCGCTGGAAATGCCCGAGAGCCAAGCCGAAAGGTTCAGTTTCCTGAGGGCGAACTACGAAAGCGACTGTAGAAGGGTCGAAGGCACAAGAGAAGGAGCGTCTGTTCTGCTGGAATGGGCCCTGGAAACCGGAAACAGCGTGCCCGGGCTCGAATACAGGACGCTCGAGGCGGTCATCGAGGCCGCAAACAGGGAAATCGGTTCGGTTCAGGCCAACCTTAAAGGGCTCAAGGAAGTCATGGAGACGGCCGGCTAAAGGCTTCTCCGGGCGAAGGCGCGCCGTCCGGCGATCCGAATACCCTCTCCCTTTCTGACAGCATCATGTCGCGAAGGGCATCGACGGAAAGGCCGAAGCGCGCGATGAACACGTGGAGGACCTCATCCTCCAGCAATTCCTCCAAAGTCGCCTCCCGCTCCATTGCCTCCCCCGCTGGCAAAGCCATTCCGCCGCGCAATTGCAGGTTTCGAATGCCATGCCGATGATCCAAAACGATATGTATCGCATACCGTTACGGCTAAACGTTGGCGTTCAGTCTCAAAAATTCAAGATGTCGTTCAGTCGACGGCCATCCACCATTGTGCTGACCCGACCGTCCCCGTCAAAGAGGGAGGATTCATGTCCGGCGATGGAAGGTGAATGCCCTCAGCCTTCCAGGAGGGAGGATTTGCGCACCACCATCAACCCGTAGGAAAGCAAGCCGGAAACGAAGAGGAATGCGGCGGCCATCGCGACCGCCATGGCCGGACGGCCGAGGCCAAACAGGAAGGAGAAGGCGGCTACGGGTCCGCAGGCGACGACTCCGGCGAAGCATGAAGACACGAGGAACGCGAAGATTGCGTCGCCGGACACATGGCGGACTCCGCTTTCTTTAACGTTCGGCTCCAACTTGTTCTCCTGAATCTCGTCAACAAATTTGGATATCCGCAGGATAGCCTTGAATTGCGAATCCTTTCAAGGGGACCCCGGAATTCGGCCTTTCCCCATTTCCAGTCCCCGAGCCATAGCGGCATCGATCGCCGAGAACATATCGGGATGGCTGCTTATGGCGTTGCCCTCCTTGTCCAGCACCTCGAAGGGAAGATCGTGCGGCTCTTCGATACCGGCCAATGTGCCGGCGTCATCCGGATCGTCGGGATCCAGCGGGCACCTGATGCGCACGAAAGGACCCTGAATGGACGGTCCCCAGAACACCGCCTGCGCGAAGTCGTCGTAATGCACTACTTCGACGGCCTCCCCCTGGAACAGGACCGCCTCCCGCGCAGACAGACCGAACTCGTACTGCGAGATCGTGCGCAGCGCGTATTCGTCGTCGGCCAAAATCGCGAAATTATAGCCGGGAACAGCCGACTCCGATCCATAAGTGAGGGCGAGGCGCCGGACATCCGGCGTGCCGAAGAGGAATCCCGATTCCGCAATCTCGCTGGCATGCGGGCCAAAGTGAATGAGCCATTGCTCAGGAGAGGTGAGCCCTTCCCCCCGCAGCTCCATCTCTCCCCTATATGCGCCGGCCGAGATGGCGTCGAGAAGTGCGGTATGCTCGGAGAAGGTTGCCGGCATGGATGAGTTTCCTTCGGTCTTAACGCTCGCATCCTTTGGATAGCATGCCCGCTTGCCTGTGAGAGGAGGCATTCCATGGCATTGCCTCATTCAGGGCGTCGAGGATGGCCGAACCCATTCTCGATTGTAGGATTCGTTTCGGTTGCCCATACTAGGCGGAGGAGATTTCAACATGGCTGATGAAAGACGCATGCCTCCGCCTGTCCGAAGGCCTCCGCCTCCGGCGCGCCGCCCGGTTGTCGTCGAAGCGGCTCCGGAAGAAAGGTTCACCTTCTTCTGGCAGGGCATGTTCAGCAACTGGTATTCGCGCCGCTTCGAAGTGGACAGCGTCGTCTACTCGCAGGGCGAGCAATGGATGATGGCCGGGAAGGCCAGGCTGTTCGGCGACGCGGAAGCCGAACGCAGGATCATGGCCTCCTCCAATCCAAAGGAGCAGAAGGCGATCGGCCGCGGCGTCGTGCCATTCGACGAAGACGTCTGGAACGCCAACGCGAAGGAAATCGTGAAGCAGGGGAGGCTCGCCCAGTTTTCCCAGCATCCCGACATGCTGGAGGCCCTGCTGGCGA
>Ga0222422_100254_pt1 | contig 24279 bp, 31 predicted proteins | sample 3A1ome_FD_182469 | JGI IMG/M metagenome (GOLD analysis project Ga0222422, IMG submission 182469) | Enriched microbial communities from leaf-cutter ant dump, University of Wisconsin, Madison, United States - 3A110A (version 2) | ecosystem: Environmental > Terrestrial > Nest > Insects nest > Nest...
AAAGCCTTGCGAGTTCTTGGCACGCTTCTTGTAACGACTCCATACGCAAGGACTCCGGAGAGGATTCAGCCTCGATTCCTTGCTCCAGAGTGGAATTCGGCTAGAATCGGGACAGCGTGGACGTATCATGATGAAACACCAGAACTCGAAGGACCTGCTGTCCTACTGGGAAAGGCTTCGCGGCAACGACGCCGCGCCCGACCGCCTCGCCGTCGAACCGCGGGACTTGGCCGGCATCCTTCCGCACATCTTCATTCTCGACGTTTCCGGCCCGGCCGCGGCGTTCAGGCTCGCAGGCACCGCGATATGCTCCGCACACATGGGCGAGCTTCGCGGGCGGCATATGTCGTCGCTATGGGAAAGCGAGGACAGGAACCAGATCGAAACGCTCGCCCGCTCGGTCTCCGAAGAAGGAGTAGGCGCCGTGATCGGCTCCAAGGCAGACAACGGCCACGAGACGGTTTCCTTCGAAACCCTGCTGCTTCCGTTACGCAGGGAAGGCCGGAACGAAGGCCGCCTGATCGGCACGCTGTCTCCTTTCGGAAAGACATGGTCGCTCGGAAGCTACCACATGGGGCCGCACAGGCTGTCGTCGCTTCGCATGCTGACGGAAGGAAGAAGCATTCCCGGAGCCCTGAGAAGGGCGGGCCTCACCGACGGCGGCGAAGTCCATGTCCTCGACTTCTCGAAAAGAGTGAGAGACGCGCTGCCGCAAGGTCGCCGCGTCCGCCACCTCACCGTCATCGAGGGCGGAGCGGACGCGCTGGCCTGACGGCCGGACGGATCGATAGACAGGAACCCCTGGCCCTCCACTTAAGGCAAGCGCTCTTTCCTTAAGTGACAAATTGTCCGTAACGCATTGTTTTACAATACGAAAACGCATGCAATTTAGAAATTGCGCGCGTCTATCCGAGACGGCTCCCCCGTAGCCAGGCTTCCGTCTCCCGAAGCTGCGCCTCGATCCATTGCTCCCATGCAACGTCTTCCTCGTCCGTGGGACCTGCCCCGCCCGCCAACGGCCGACCGTCCTCTTCCGTCCGAACGGAATGCGACATCCGCCTCAATGCGGTTTCAATAATTCTCAGCATCCCCAGCCTCCTGCTTCCCTGTAACACGGACGGGCCAGCCCTGACACCGTCCTGGGCACAAACCCTGGGTTGCGTTGCATCCCGGCAACTCCAAACTTGCCGTTCGCAGGTCGCCAGGGCATTCTCCGCCCTGAACAAGGAGAAGCCGTTCAATGCCCAAGATCGCGCCCGAAGCCATTCCCGACCTGAAGTCCACGGACGTGCTGGCTGCCAAGTCATGGTTCGAAAAGCTGTCCGGCCTTGGCCTGACGTTCCATGCCGACGACTCGGTCGAAGGCATTCCCGGCCCCGACGGAGAGCCGCTCCTTTCGGAAGAAGCCGCAAGGAAGGTCGACGCGACGATGTCCGTCCTGCACGAGGCCGCCCGCGACTGGTCCGATCCCGACTTCATCTACAGCCTCGCAGGCGAGGGGCGTTTCGCGCTGGAGGCCGACTATCCCGGCTTCGTGATCGACAAGTCCATCCCCGACGCCAGCAGGCTGGGATACGTCTCCGTACCGGGACAGGAACTTCCCACCGTCATCGTCGAGGACATGGGGGAGTTCGTCGCCCTCCAGTTCGGCCCCACCGAGGGAAGGCTCAGCGAAGCCACCGTTTTCCGCGCCGTTCCCGTCAACGGCGTGCGCTTCGGCGGCGACAGCTACGTGGACGTGTCGGGCGCCGAGCTTCTCCTCGACGAGGCCCGGGAAGCGGATTCCATGGAAAGCCTCACCACTGCCGCATACGCGATCCTCGAGGAGAAGGCGGCGGCTCGGCGCGCTCCCGCGGCTTGACCGCCGCCGGCTACCAGGCAAACATCTAGGACCTCATGCCGCCGTCCGACGCGGCCATACACGGACGGTGCCATGCCATGTCTCGCAAAAAACCTCGTCAGTACGATCCCGGACACCCCGGAATCGGCCACAACAACCCTCCGCCGGACGTAAAGCTCGCCGTCGTCGGCAGCCGTGGCTTCTCGAACTTCAGGTTCCTGGAGAAGACACTCGAGGAATACCTCGGCAGGGTGATCCTGTTCATCAGCGGCGGCGCCGACGGGGCGGACAGCCTTGGCGAGAAGTGGGCGAGGCGGCACGGCATCGAACCGCTCGTATTCGAACCGGACCACAAGAGGTACCGCCACCCCTACCACCACCGCAACCGCCTCATCGCCGAAGCCTGCACGCTGCTTGTCGCCTTCTGGGACGGCCGTTCGAGCGGGACAAAGTACACGATCGACTATGCCCGCAGGATCGGCCGGGAAGTCAGGATTGTCCGCTACAAGTAAGGGCGGCCGCCACGCTTGCGAGACGCCGCGGTTTCCTCTAAAGGATTCACATCGAAGGAGACCAGCGAATGGCACGGATCGTCATCCCCAAGACTTTCCTTATCGATCATATGGAGCGTGACTTGCCTACTCCGGCAATCCTTGCCGAGGACCACCGCCACTTCGCCATCGATTCCGCCGATCCGGCTATCGACGAACTCAGGAACGACGCCGAATACTACGCCTCGCCCGACGGCCCCGACATGGCCGGCGGCCTGAAACGGGCGGCTAAGGCGCTTCTCAGTGCCCTGGCTGCGGCCACCGCCGAGCCGTCGCCCTGAAACCCCGCAGAGGCTTCGTTGCAACTGGCAGGAGCCTCGGCGACCATTCCGTAATGGAGACAGAAGGCGAATTCTTCGACGTCATGCCCGGGCTGGCCCGCCCCGGCCACTCCTCGGCGCTCAGAAAGTCATACGCCGGAAAGGTCCGCCAGAGCCTGAAACCTGGTTTCGGCGGCTCTTGGCCGGGATCGGGCCGCATCGGCCTGAACGTGGCCGGAAGGGACAAGGCCCGTGCGGCGAGGCTAGGCGCGAGCATCGGACCGGATTCACGCGCCTGCGTGGAGCGTGCCGCAGCCGTCCGTGACGAATTCCAGGAGTTCGCCCCGCTGCTGGCGCGCCGACGTTTCGTGCCGATGCTGGTCGACATGATCCCGACGTCGTCCTTCGGGGCGTCACTGAAGAACCTGCTCACGGACGACTGCTGGAAATCGCTGCGAAAGGCTTCCTTCTCGCCTGCTGGATACGTCTGCGAGGTTTGCGGAGAGGCGAACGGACCCGTCGAATGCCACGAGGTCTGGAGCTACGTTGACGGAAAAGGCCGGGACGGGTGGGAGACGCAAACCCTGAAGGACCTGCTTTGCCTCTGCGCAGACTGCCATGAGATGTTCCACCCTGGACTGGCCGGATTGCGCGGGCGCGGCCGTACGGCGGCCGAGCGGCTGAAGGCCGTCAACGAGTGGAGCGAGACGGAATGGCAAACCGCCCGCGCCCATATGGAAACCGTCCATCGCGTCCGCAGCAAGCGGCGCTGGAAGCTCGATCTGAGCGCGGTTTCAGGTTTCGGAGTGTTGGAGATATCCCCTGCTTGGAAGCGGGAAGGAAACACCCTTTCGAGCCGCAACAGCTCCGGAACCTCGCGGACGCAGATCGTAGGCGCAGACTGCCGCCATGGCGGCGTCATGATCGCAAACAGGCCGGCTCAGGAAAGCAGGCGGCCTGAAACGGCAAAGGAACCCGCTTCGGCCATTTCGTCGATCACCTCCTGAGCCAAGGGCTTCCGGTCGGGAAAGGCGGCGTCCCACCCCCTCACGTAACCGCCCAGGCCGACGGCGATTTCCCTGTCGCCCTGATAGATGGCGGCCGCCAGCCGATGGTAGCCGTCTTCCACGACGAAATCCCCGTCGTCCGAAATCACCTCGATCGAGACCGGGGTCCTGTCGCGGTTCTTCACAAAATAGGCGACCCGCCTGACGTCCCAGCCCGGGGACAGTCCGTCCCTCCTTGCCATCTCCTCGTAGTCGGCCGCTAAATCTCCTGCTTCCAGCGCCTTCCGAACGTCGGCGCGACGTATCCGACCGCGGCCCCAAACATCTTCGCGAAAAGGGTTCGTGAATTCCGCGATACGGGAAACGCGCACGACGAATTCCGGCTCCCCCGGGCTGAATCCGGGCTCCGTCTCCAGTTCGCCGGCGAACCGCGCCGGAGCAAGCATGTTCTCGACTTCGTGCGCGAAAACCTCCAGTACCTTCTCCCTGAAAGCCTGCCAGCCGTCGACCGACGCCGACGAGCCATGAGCGACCATGCGTCTCGGTTCGGAGGCGCTAAACACCTCGTACCACATCTTGCCGAAGCGGGCGACGCATTCGCCGCGGTCGTGCACCCAAACGCACGCGCCATCGCTCTCGGAGACGATGTATGGACCTGACGGCCTCATGACTTTTCTACGCCCATGCAACCACCTTCGTGCCGCCCCTGATAAACCTCGCCCTCGCCATGTCTACCGTCTTCACGAACAAACCATCCTTGATGTTCACCCCAGGGATTCAATGATATGAGAGGAATGGCTCAACCAACAACACCGAGGGTCCTGATGCTCCGAACGGTCCAAATGCCTTTATTCCTCCTCGACGACAAGGATATCGAAGGCCTTATAGAAAAAGCGATGGAGATCATGACGGAACTGGCTGGCGAAAGGGAAACCACGGAGCTGCCGCCCCTCATCGCATCCTTAAGGACGGAACTCGAAACCCGCGGCAGGATTGTCACGTTGAACGAAGACGGGACCTTCTCCTTCGGCGGCAGCCAGGACACCGGAGGGTTCTCTCCCTCCTGAAGACGGGTTGAGAGTTGCCTCCGCCTGCGCGATCTATAGACATCCGCAACACGCAAACGAGGGGCTGTGATGTCCGTACCTAAGGAATTGGCCAAGGCCTACGAGCACATCGCCTGCGTGGGGGTGCTGAACGACAACGGCCTTTCGCGACAGGCCTGCTACCATCTGCTGGCTGCGATCTCCAACGCATCGGCTGCGCTTACCGACGGAAAGGGCGGATTCCGGTCGTTCGAAGAAGTTCCCCAGAAAGCCTTCCTGCGGACCGGCCCCATCCAGATGACCAATCTCACCGCAGCCCTGCAGGGCATAGCCGCCGACGACGAGGTCGATGAATCCCTCGCGTTCGACTACGCCGCGAACGGATCGAAGATCGTCGACGGCTTCATCGCGGACGTCCTGGACTACCTCAATCCCGTCGAGGCTCCGGCGCCGCGCTGACAACCTGAAGCATGCGGGCAGGAAGCGTTTCCGTTTTGCCCGACCACATGCTTGAATCAGCGAATACGGAGGAGACCCGAGTGATGGCACCGTTCGCGGAGGAAATTAAAAGCGCCGAAGACCACCATGCCTCGGCGGAACTTCTCATCGACCGATACCCCCTGCTCGCCTGCGAGCATCTGCTGTCCGCGGTCATCCATGCAGCGAAAGCGGCCAAGGCCGGATGGGCCGGGCCGATCGATTTCGCTGCCATTCCCGCCTGGGCGTACCGAAACTCCACGCAGGCCGACATGACGAAGCTCACGGCCGAACTTCGCAGATACGTGCGCGAAGGCAACAGGGAAGCGCCGAGCCTCGCCGGATTCAGCAAAGCCGCCGCCGCCACAGTCGAAGCGTTCATCCTGGACATGGAGACCCTCGGCTTATCCGAAGCCCCGACGCACCGCTGGAACGGCAATGCGGAAGCCGCGCCGTCGTTCAACGTCTGAGCCCTTCGAGACAGAACCCGCACAAGAACCGACCGAAGGCATAGATGGCCGAACCGTTCCCCATGGACCCGGAAGAACTCGCACGGGCGATCGACATTCCGCTCGTCGAATGGCCGGGCAATTGCCACGGGATCGCCTGCGCCGTCCGCGACCTCGTGCCGGTCGAAGGCATGCGCCTCGCCCGCGGCCACTGGCTGGGCGACGTGTCCAGGAAGTCGGTATACAGGTCGAGCGGCGTCATCCAGCACAGCTGGCTCATCGCGCCCGACGGCAGGATTCTCGACCCGACGCGCTGGGCCATCCTGTCTCCGGAAAAGCCGTCCATCTACCTTGGTCCGAACGACTCCTACGACGAGGGCGGCCGCATCCTCGCCTCGCGCATGCCTCCGCTTTTTCCCGGCGCTCAAAACCCGTGGCGGGACATGGTGGAGGCAATGGACGAAGACCTGAGGGAGGAACTGGCCGCGGCCCTGTCTGCGGACCCGGAACACCTCATGAGCCTTGGCACCTGGCTGGAGCACGCCGTCAAGTCTGACCCCAGCCAGGTGCCGGAAGCCGCCGAGGTTTTCGGCATCCTGGAAAGGGCAGGGCGAAAGGCGGCGATCCCGATCGACAGCTGGCACAGGGTCATGGAACCCGAGAAGCTCTTCTGCAGGCCGGGCAGCAACAGGACGTTTTCATTGCCTGAGGCCCCTGAACTCAACGACGTGGAAATCGTCTGGGAAATATTCAACCGTTTCCTGACGATAGAGGAGCGGCCTAACATAGAAGAAGAGATCGGGGAGCTGGGCTACAGCCTCGACGGCGACCTGTGGCGGCGGCTGAACGAACTGGAGGGCATAAAGTCCTGGCTGCCGATGAACCTGCTCCCGAGGGATCTCTGCGACACCCTCAGCGTCATCGCGGGAGACCTGCTCGGAAAGGGGTTCGGCGAGGAACTAAAGGTCGAACGGTTCGCCGCCTCGCTTGGCGTGGACGTGCGCAGGCTCGACGCGCTGCTCCAGGCATTCGGGGAACGGTCGGGCTACGATCTTGGCTGGCACGTTACCGCACCGCCGAAGCGGGAAAAGCAATCCACTTTGGCCATGTAATCCCGAACTCCGCCGGCAGGCTACAATGCCATACACAGTCGGCCACGCGCATCGGGAACCACAATGCAGATTCTGCGCAACCCTTGGACCAGGCTCCCTATCATCCTCGTTGTCGCCTACGTGGCTGTGCTTGCCACGGTTTGGGCGATGCAAGACCGATTGATCTTCCCGGGCGCCTACATGCCAGCGCCGAACTTCACCTCCCTTCACCTCAATAAGCTGGATGGCATGACGCTTCCCGGCCCTGGCGGCGGCTTCTTCGCACTCGTCTCGGCCCCGAAGGAAGGTAGGCCGGTCGTCATCGCCTTCCACGGCAACGGCATGTACCCCGAAGACTTCGGCAGCATCTCCGCCGATCTCGTAAAAATGAGGGCAGGGGTCATCGCTCCTGCATATCCCGGCTATCCTCGGTCCCCCGGACACCCTTCCGAGGCCGCCATACATGCGATGGCAGAAGCAACCTATGACTGGGTCCGTGCCACATACCCCGCATCGCCTGTCATCGTTCTCGGACATTCGCTCGGCAGCGGCCCCGCAGTGAGGCTCGCGGCACGGCACGAGGTTTCCGGCCTGATCCTGCTCGCTCCCTTCCTGTCCCTTTCGTCCGTCGCGGTCGACAAAATGCCGTTCCTGCCTGTCAGCCTGTTGCTGTCCTCTCCATTCAGGAACGATCTGGAGATACCCAACGTCACGGCTCCCGTCCTGACCATGCACGGCAACGCCGACCAGGTCATTCCAGCCACTTCAGGCGAGGCGCTCATGCGGCTAGCAAAACCCTCCGACGCATTCGTCATCTTGAAGGGCATCGACCATGAGTGGATACTGTCGGACAAATCCGCCATCAGCAGAATCCACGCTTTCGTCGAGGATACGGCGACCACCGTGGAAAACGACCCGCCGGCGACGAGGGAGAACAACCGATGAACGACCAGTCGGAAGCGGCCAAGGCCGTCGCGGAATGGCTAGACGAGACCGAGGGTTTCTCCCTGCGGCGAGAACGCCTCCACGCGGACCTCGAAGCGTCTCCGTCCAACGTCCTCGCATGGCTGGAAACGGCATTCACCCTTGGCATCGAGGCCGCGCGCGAACGCACCGAAGCGAATAGCGAACTGGAAAGCTGGATCCGTGAACGCCGCGCGGAAGCCGAGAAGGCCCGTAATTTTCCGGTGAACACCTGCCCAGCCTCCCGGCATCTGCAGATGATGGCGGACGCCCTGGCCGACAGCGGACGCTATCCCATGGCCGAAGAGGAGCCGTCGCATGTCGCGGGCAGCCTCTATGCGGTCCTGGCCTCTCTTTGGGAGGCAAGGACCAGGATCGTCGAACTGGAAGGGTTGCCGGAATAAAAGCCCGTAGCCGAGGCTACACGGCAGGCCCTGCCCCCTGCCGGCACATGGCGGCTTCCAGTGCCTTTTCCGGCGTCGCCGGCTTACGGGCCAATGCCTCGATCACGGAAGACCGGGCAGTCTCCGTCTCCTCTATCCACGAATAGAAATCCACGACTGGAGCCGAGTAGATCGAATGGCCGTGCAGGCGTTCATAGAGCGTCGGCTCGTCCAGTTCCTGCTGAAGGATTGCCAGGACTGCCGACAGCGCCGAAGCGGAAGCCTCAGCCAGATACGGGTCCGCCGTAAGGTCGGACGGACGCTTCCATGACAATGACTTCCACTCCGGAGACGGCTGGTGTCCCCCGGCGACTGCGTTCCATACGCGGGAGGCCGTCCGCGACGACGCCCGGCTGCCATTCCCGGCGAAGCTGTAGTCCGAATGGTCGCCGACCATCGCCAGCGTCAAGACCTCGCCGGAAACGACGTAAAACAGGACGACGTCGGGATTCCGGCTCATGGCCCAATGCCATATGCCCCCAAGCGGTCCGGCTGGATTGAAGGGTTTGTCACGGGAGCTCGGCCGATGCTCGCCAAGCCCCCACTGCCGCAAAAGCACCTCGATTTGCCCGCGATAAGCGTCATACCGTCCATGCGAGCGAAGCGGCTGAAGCGTATCCCAGAACAGGGACGAAAAGTGAACCTTGCTGATCCTCGCTCCGGACATGCTGAACGCCACGACCCCCCCGTCGATCTTGCGGGAAGGCGCGGCAATCCAGAAGAGGAGTAAGGCTAGTCCTGTTCAGCCTCGCCGAGTGCGACGATGGCGTCCTCGACCGACATGCCCTCGCCGACATCGGCGGAATGGATCGCCTCGGCCAAGGCAGTCTGGCGCACCTGCTCCGCGGCGGCGATCTGCGCCTCGCCGCGCTCGCGGGCTTCCGCGAGAAGGGCCTTACGGCTTTCGACGTTGAGGGTAGCGGACATCGAGCGAATCCTTTCTGCAAGGACTCATATAGCCATTCGTCGCTTCGTTGTCAACAATTTAGCTTGCCGGGAAGGAAGGCGGCGGCGAGCCGTAGCCCGCCGCCCAGCCAAAGGCTTTGCCGCCCTGCGGAGTCACGGCCCAAGGAGTTGATAGACCGCCTCCGCTGCCAGTGTTGTTGCTGTCGACACGACCGCTGGCTGCGCGCCGCTGGACCACCCGGAGGAAAGGCTTCCAGCATGGCCACCATGACTTGGCCACAATTCATGATGGCTCCGCTGCGGAACCTGTCAACACGAATCCTTCAGGGAGCGGCCGTCGTCGCTTCCCGAACGGCGATTTCCTCCACCGCCTGCGCGAGATGACTCTGAATGACGGGAAGATGCCGCATGAATCCTTTGGCGAAGGTCAGGCGGTCTCCCGTATCCTCCAGGACCGCGCCTTCCGGCAGGGCTTCGGCCAATGACTGCCAGAGGGCGGTGCCGTCGAAGGCGGACCTGAAGGTCATCAGGTAGCCCTTGCCCGTGACCGTATCGGCGACGAAGCGCGCCACGCGGTTTCCGTCCTTGGAAAGCGATACCGTCACGTCGCGCTCGAGGCCGACGTCGGAGATTTCCGCCTTCCAGCCCTCCTCGTTCGCCACGGCCGCCATGAGGTCGGGGAACGCCATCTTCATTTCCTCGAAGGCCTGCGAATGGTCGATCCATATGACCTGTCCGGTATGCTTGGGAAACTGCCTGCCGCCCTTCCTCGCGGCTCCGTAGGCCACGTTCTTTACAGGCTCGTCGATCCTGCGCAGGGCGCCGGATTCGACCATCGCATCGAGGAATTCGCTGTCGGGGCGATGCAGGTAGGATTTCTCCAGAATGCTCTTGCTGGTGCGGAGCGCGATTTCATGGACCTCGTCGCCGTCGACGAGGAACAGACCGCCGACGAGCGAATGAATCTGCGCACCGGGTTCCGCGTTCCTGCTTTCATGCACGGACGTGAGGGCCATGCTGGCCCCGATATAGGTATTCGACTCCGCCCATCCGACCTTCTGGAAATGGAAGAAGGGTTCGACGACTTCGTAGTAGCGGTTTTCCAGTGCCATGGCTTGTCTCCGTGCCTCAACACCTTGTCCATCCGTATCGCGAACGACAACAGGAACGCCCGGCAGTTGCGGATCCCATTCGGGCGCCGCATCCTTGTCCGGCTCACAGGACTTGCGTTTCAGATGCCCATCCCACCACCCCCGGCCCGCGCGCAGCCAGCCGTCGACCGCATTTTCGATAGCCGCCCGGTCAAGGACCCGCTGGAGGTGCTGAAGACGGTGTTCGGCCACCAGGCGTTCCGCGGAAGGCAGGCGGAGGTCGTCGACACGCTGGTGTCGGGAGAGGACGCGGTCGTGCTGTTCCCGACCGGCGCCGGGAAATCCATGTGCTATCAGGTGCCCGCACTCTGCCGCGAAGGGGTAGGGGTCGTCGTGTCGCCCCTGATCGCCCTCATGCGGGATCAAGTGGAAGCCCTGAGACAGGCCGGGGTGAGGGCCGAAAGCCTGAATTCCAGCCTGTCCTATGAAGAGTTCCGCGCCGTGCGGGAAGACCTCGCGGCAGGAAAACTCGATTTCCTGTATGTCACGCCGGAGCGCGCCGCCACCGACGGCTTCCGCGACATGCTGCGCAACGTCAAGGTTTCCCTTTTCGCCATCGACGAAGCCCACTGCGTCTCGCAGTGGGGGCACGACTTCCGCCCCGAGTACCGGATGCTTGACCGGTTGGCCGACTGGTTTCCCGGCGTTCCGCGCGTCGCGCTGACCGCGACGGCCGACCCTCACACCCGCGACGACATCGTCGCACGCCTGAGGCTCAAGGACGCCCGCCTGTTCACGACGAGCTTCGACCGTCCGAACATCCAGTACTCGATCGTCGAACGCGAGGAACCTAAACGGCAGCTCCTCGAATTCCTGTCCCGCCACAAGGGGCAGGGCGGCATCGTCTACTGCCTGTCGAGAAAGAAGGTCGAGGAGACCGCCCAGTGGCTGAACGCGCACGGCGTGCGGGCGAAGGCATACCATGCGGGCATGGACCGCGCCACGCGCGACGCCAGCCAGGACGCGTTCCTCAAGGAGGACGGCCTCTGTCTCGTCGCGACCGTCGCCTTCGGCATGGGCATCGACAAGCCGGACGTCCGGTACGTCGCCCACCTCGACCTGCCCGGATCGGTGGAGGCCTACTACCAGGAGACGGGACGCGCGGGGCGCGACGGCATGCCTTCCGAGGCATGGATGTGCTACGGCATGGCCGACGTCGTGCAACGGCGGCGGATGATCGACGAAGGCGACGCCGTCGAGGACGTGAAGCGGGTCGAGCGGGCAAAGCTGTCGGCCCTCCTGGCTATCTGCGAGACCCCGGACTGCCGCCGTCAGGCAATCCTCTCCCATTTCGGGGAAGCACATGCGGGCGGCTGCGGCAACTGCGACGCATGCCTGAAGCCCGTGGAGACCTGGGACGGTTCGGAAGCCGCCAAGATGGCGCTCGCCGCCGTCTACCGGACAGGCGAACGGTTCGGCACGGCCCATCTCGTGGACGTGCTGACGGGCAAGAGCACCGACAAGACGAGACGCATGGGACACGACACGCTCGCGGTATTCGGCGTCGGCAAGGACATCCCGCCGAAGACATGGCAATCCGTCTACAGGCAGCTGCTCGCCCTCGGCCTCGTCAGGGTGGATCACGGGGCCTACGGCGCGCTCAAACTGGACGGCGAGTTCCGGGCAGTGTTCCGCGGCGAACGGCAGATCCAGTTCAGGAAGGACCGGGCGGCCAAGGGAAAGGCTTCGCGTGGGCAAAAGCCATCGGCCGCGTCAACCGCGCTGTCCGAGGACGAGGCCAGCCTTTTCGAGGCGCTGCGGGCCGAGCGCTCGGCGATATCCCGTGCGCAGGGCGTTCCTCCCTATGTCGTCTTCAACGACGCGACGCTCGTTGCCCTGGCACAGGAAAGGCCGCAAAGTCTGGAGGCGTTCGCGGTCATTCCCGGCATCGGGCAGGCCAAGCTCGACAAATACGGCGAGCGTTTCGTCGGTCTAATTTCCAGCCACGCCGAGGCGCATGAAAGCCATGCCGAAGCGCCGGGAGCCGCATAATGGACTGATGCATGCCAAGGCCTTTTACTGGCATGACCAGACAAGGAACCGCCATGCTCTACCGCCTGCCATTCACGTTCACCGCGGTCTCGATAAAGAAAGGCCATCGCAAGATGGAGCCGCACATTTTCGGCGACTGGGCACTCACGGAAATCCCCCACGTCACAGCCGATGAAGCCCCCGTTTCCATGCGATGGCAGACAAGCTGGGCAAACAAGCAAGTCACCCACGAAGCAAGATGGTTCGAAGAAGCCAACTGGGCGCTCGCGATCCCCCGCGATCCAAGAGTGCCGACGCCAACCTACGGCCACGACCACCTCGCCAAGCTGTCCGATACCGCCAAAAGGGAAGGGGGAAGGTTCTCCTCCCATCTCATGGCTTACTCAAGTGCGACCGGGCAAGATTTCGGAAACCTGAACCGCTTCCTGTCCTTTTCCAGGACCGCCCCCGGCCGGGTCGACGAATACGATCCCGCCGATCTTCGGGAAGTCTCGCAATCGGACCGCCAGCCGATGCACGACCGTCTCGTCCGGCATGCCTCCAACCTTCTGTTCGTCGACGGCCAGCTCTGGGTCCGCGGCAAGGAACCCTGCTACGCGGTGCACGACCACAACGCAGGCATGGTCACGATCCAGAACTCGGTTTCCGACGTTCCGGAGGCCTGGTGCCCTTCCAATAACAGCTTCTTCAGGGCCGACCGCCTCGACGAAGCCATGGACTTCGCAGCGGAACGGACGGGCAATCCGGCCACCGCCCCCTACAAGATCGAAATCCTGATGCCGGAGGCCGTGCTTTTCGACGACGAAGGTTTCGCCCTGAAGCGCAGCGCGAGGCATATCGTCGACAAATCGTTCGAAAGCATGAAGAATGCCCCCGCGAATGCTGTCCGAGCATGGCTGGCGGCGCGGGAAGCCGGCAACGGCAAATCGATGGACATGGAAGCGGTGGTTTCGGCCGTCTCTGAAATGAGCAACTACCTCAAGGACGAGGAACTCCGGCAGATCGCCGAGCAGGCAATCCGGCGCTGGGACTTCCGACCTATCGGAAACGAGTTCCCGACTCCTTGAAACGGGAAGGGCCGCCCTTTTGCACCTCCCGAGGGAGCGTGTGGCGGCCCATGACTCCTTAACCGTAGTGCCTGGACGAGATCCCGTCCATCGTCTCTACGCTTTCAGGCTTCACATCTCTGGGGAGAAATCGTCCTCGTCGTCTTCTTCGACGTCCTGCTCTTCTTCCTCATCGTCATCCTCTTCCGGCCCGTCGCTGACAGCTTCGAAGAAGCTTCTGAAATCCTGTCCAAAGGTCCTCAGCGCCTCATCTTGCGAAGCCGCAATCCGTCCAAACCATTCCTCGAAGACGGCGGCGTCGAGGTCGCCCTTCACCTCGGCCGCGATTCCACGCTCCGCCTCGAGCACGGCCTCCCCGGCCATGCAGACCGCTTCGCCCATCACCCCCGCGAAAGCGATGTCCTCGACGGTGCGCCCGAGAACGTCATGTGCGCCGATCCTGCGGAAACCGTATAGCGCGGGAGCGGCATCGAAACTGATCCTTTCGCCTTCGCCCCATACGCCGTCAACCATCATGCTTGGCAGCGCGGCGTAGAAAACCTTGGCGGACTTCAGGCGGGCTAGCCGGTCCTTCATCGGGAAATCTCCGATATCCCCGAAGAACTCGACTGCCATTTTTCCGTTGACGTAGCCAGCATGTTTGACCGCTGTCAGCTGCAGTCCTCCGCTCGCCGGAGTTACCACTACGCCGTCCCAGCTGCTGGCCAGCTCCTGAATCCGGATGATCGCTTCGAGACCGCGTTCGTTGCTCATTTCACTCTCCGTTTGATACCGTCCTCGACGATGCTGACCTGAAACGCTTTTCACAATCATGCGGCACACTTGCCTCAACGGCTCCGACAGGCATCATAGTTGGCCACACAAGGATGTCAGCATGCCGCTATCCTTCAAGACCGGGGACCTGTTCCAAGAGCGCGCCGAGGCCATCGTCAACACGGTGAACTGCGTCGGCGTGATGGGAAAGGGCGTGGCGCTGGAATTCAAACGCCGCTGGCCGGAGAACTTCCGGGCCTACAAGCGGCTCTGCGACCGCGGCGGACTGCGACCCGGGAAATCCTTCATTTTCGAGAACGCGGACATGTTCGACCCCTGCGGCCGACGATTCCTGATCAATTTCCCGACCAAAGACCACTGGAGGGACGGCTCGAGGATGGAGTACATCGAGGACGGTCTGGACGACCTGGTCTTGCAAACCCGGAAACTCGGGATCAGGTCGGTCGCCATGCCGTCGCTCGGATGCGGCAACGGCGGACTAGACTGGAAAGCCGTTAAGGTGATCCTGTCACGGAAACTCGAGACAATCAAAGACGTCGACGTTATCGCCTTCGAACCTATTCCCTAATATTCCTCAGTATTCCACGGCTCGAAAAATCACCGAATTGGTTCCATACCATATTCGCTCTCCATCGAAGTCCGTATCGGACAGCTAAGCGGGCGAACCCGCCGACGTCAACGAACGATCTCGCTTGACCTTCGTCCGCCGTCGTGCGAATCCTAGTTGATCGAATGCGGCCACGGCCGCGCAACAGGAGGCATCTACATGAGGAATACGATCTCCCGATAGCCTCGGATGGCTGGACATGCGTCCCGCCTGATTTTCTGCGCCTTCCCTGAAGGCATTCGAACGAAAGACTTCATCATGGATTACAAGACCGAACCGGCGGCCGCCGGAAGGGCGCTTCTGTTCGCCTCCGCGGCCACGTGGATCGAAGGCGACGCCGTGCGCCAACTTGAGCAGGCTGCCGAAAGGAACGGGGTGACCGCAGTCGCCGGGCTGCCTGACCTCCATCCCGGCAGATACGGCCCTGTGGGATCGGCCATCCTGTCCGATGACGTCGTCCACCCAGACCTCATAGGAACGGATATCGGCTGTGGCATGGCCCTCTTTTCCCTGGACATGCCCGCGAGGCGGGTGAAGGCGGAGAAAGCGGCCGACCGCATGAGGTCGCTGGGAGCCGAGTGGACGGACGAAGCAATGAAGGCTGGACACACCGAAGGCTTCCAAACCGGACACGAAGCGGCCCTCGGCACCGTAGGCGGCGGGAACCACTTCTGCGAACTGCAGGCCGTCCACGAGATCGTGGACGCGGAAGCAGCCGCCTCGGCGGGGATCGGCGCGGCGAACGCGCTCCTGCTCGTTCACTCCGGATCGAGAAGCCTCGGCGCGGCGACCTTCGAGCGGCACTGGAACGGAAGCTCGTCGGGTTCAAACCTCGATGGTCCGGGAGCCAACTATCTGCGCGACCACGACGTAGCGCTCGCGTTCGCCGCCCTCAACCGCCGCCTGGTCGCAACCCGCGCCGCGGAAGCCTTGCGATGCGACCTCGCTCCGCTCCTGGACGTCCCTCACAACTTCGCGGAAACGCTGGGAGGCGCTGTGCTGCACCGCAAAGGCGCCGCGCCGGCCGACAGGGGACTCGTTCCCGTCCCCGGGTCCCGCGGAGCCTTCACCTACATCCTTCAGCCGCTCGACGGCGACCCGAGGGCGCTGCATACCATCGCCCACGGAGCGGGCCGCAAGCACGACCGCCGCTGGATGGAGGCCAAGGCAAAGCACGGCAAGGAAAGCCATGACCGGCTTGTCCGCAATCCCATTGGCAGCCGCGTCGTCTGCGACGACCAGAAGCTGGCGGTCGAGGAATCCCACGTCGCGTACAAGGACATCGAGACCGTCATCGCCGACCTTCAGGCGTTCGGTTTGGCGCGGGTGGTGGCGGTCACCCGGCCGATGGTCACCTACAAGTCGGACGGGCAGGGGAGGGACAGGCGATGACTGCCACGGTTCTGTGGGTGACTTCGGGCCGTGGCCCTGCCGAGTGCATGGAGGCGGTCGCCCGCGTGGCACGGGAGATCGTGCGCGAGGCCGAGGAATCCGGGCTGTCGGCGGCCTGCGGCCTCGCTTATAGGGAGACGTCCGCCCAATCGGTTTCCGTGTCCGTAGGAGGCGACGGATCGGACGCCTTCGCCTCCTCATGGCTCGGAACGGTCCTCTGGACGGCCAAAAGCGGACGGCGTGGAGCGAAGTCCCGAAAGAACTGGTTCGTCGCTGTGCGCGAAGCCGAAGCCATGCCCGCGGCGGCGGCGCTTCCGGACAGCGAGGTGCGCTACGAAACCCTGCGGGCGGGTGGCCCCGGCGGCCAGCACCAGAACGTGACCGACAGCGCGGTAAGGGCCATCCATATCCCGACCGGGCTGTCGGCAATGTCGAGGGACGGCCGTTCCCAGCATCAGAACCGCAAAACGGCTTATCTCAGGCTTTCCGAAGTCATCCAGGCGATCACCGAGCGCGACCGGGCGGCGGCGGTCCGCAAAGACTGGCTCGGCAAGATCGAGGTCGAGCGGGGCAACCCCGTGCGGACGTACGAAGGCGAGGAAATGAAACGGCGGCCGTAGACAAGGCATGGCCCGCGGCGTTCACCGCGGGCCTGCGCTCACCAGTAGTAGACATGCGGCTTGGTCCGGTGGACATCCCAGGTCGCGTTGTCGGGATCGACCTCGCCGCGGAGCACCTTCTTGGTGGTCTCCTTGGCGCGGCGGCGGGCCGGGCGGCGATGAAACACGATGTCCCAGGCCGCAGGCCAAGAACTCATGTTATCCACGTTGCCAGGCTGGCGGTGACGGGGATAGCGGCGGCGGAAATTAGCCATGTCATCAGGTCTCCTGTTGTTACCTAAAATGACATGATGGCCTCCTTTGCTTGTTGCCGTGATCATGGACGCTGACGCCTTGCGGCGCAAGAACGAACCTGCTGACAACCGTACAGAACTAGCCTTCGTACATGGTTACCGTCTTAACCATGTCGCCGACTTTCACAGTCAACAAGACACTATTGTAAGGCTGGATGGGCAGGAATACTTGCAGGAACTTCCCGGTTTCGAACGTTCCGGTTGGAGTTGAATTCCAACTCCCCTGACAAATCCCGGCTGATGGACAAGCCATCCAATATGCTGGATGATGCGCTCCTGAAACTTTATTGACCGCGCTCAATTCCAACGGATAAGACTCGGCGGCTCCCGTGATTTTCACCCACACCGTCATATATTGACTGCCCGAGTCCGCCAGAACGAAATCATCCGGCGAATTGGCGGCCTTCGTCGTTACCGACCAGTCCGCACCACCACCTCCGACTGCCACATGCATCGTCGTCTGCGTTTCGAAGGATTCGCTTGCAGTCTGGCGTAGCTGAAGCCATTGGCCGTCCCCGATCGTGGATTCGATAGACCACGAACCGCAATCCTCCGTCTCCGAAAGACAGACCCGGTGTTCGCCTCCGGTCGATACTACGGGCACGTCGATGTCGAGGCCGCCGATCTGGACAATGCCGGACTCAACCACGGCACCCGGCACGATTTCAGTGGAAGTTGCGAATGCAAATGGATTCGGAGTCGTATCCTGAACAGGTTCGACTGGTTCCTGAACTCCGCCACCAGAACCTTCCGGAAGCGTGATCAGCCCGCTGCCGTGACGGTAGTATATTTGAGCGGCATCGGCCGCGCTCCATACCATTGTGGTCGCAAACACCGCGGTCAAAAGCCACTTCAAACGCATAGCCCACCTTCCTGCTACGACCAAAATCCTTGCAAAGGATAGGTATTCCAAACAATCAGGGTCAACCGCCGGCAGAAAGCAACCTCAACATTACAGTCAGTTATCCGTAGTTTGTAAGGACCTGCCAAATTCCTTCGGCCCCTCCACAAAGGAGTCCAATCCCTACATCGCCATAGCAGGCGCAAGGTCACCTTCCATCTCCACCTCGTCCTCATCGCCGTGCCAAGGCGACAGAACCAACAGGTCACGCGCTGTCAGGCCTTCGCTTATCTTCTGTTTGGCCAGTCCAAGATCCGTCCGGTAGAAGCCGTTCCCGACCATGTCCGCGCCTAAGGCGTCGCGAAGCATGTAATAGGCGTCGACCGCGTCCTCGACCAGCCAGGCGGCCATCACCCCGAATGGGTCGTGTTCCGGATGTTCGCTGCGAAGGCGCTTGAGCACGTCGTCGACAGTTCCCCCGGCCGCCCCGATATGAAACAGGTCCCTCTCGGTGCTGGACCACAGTATATAGGCCCAGCCTTCCTCGGCCGAAGGATGGGCGCCGTCGCGGGTGATCGACAGGAATTCCGCAACGCAATCCGCCGCGGGAGTGGCGCGCAGCCGATCGAGCGACCTCTCCATGCCCTCCCGGCTTCCGCGGACAATATAAGAGCGAAGGCGAGCAAGATCATTGGACACCTCCCTGGAGAATTCAGCCGACGGGTGGCCCATTTGCCTCGATACCGAAAACCAGTCGTAACAGTCACCCAGGGCGATCCGCGAGAACAGGCCCTTCACGACGCTTATGGCTTCTAGCGCTTTCGCATCGTTGTCCAGGTTCCGTTCGCCGTCGAGAATGCCGAGGACGATTTGTGCCGCAGCTATCCTTGCCGTCCACTCGCGCTCGCTGACGGGAAGCGTGCCGTAACCGTGCACCGCAAACCTTCCTCCGGGTACCTCCGCCATCGGCTTCCTGATCAGGTTGAGATTCGCCATGCCGCTTTCCTCCACGCGCTCTGCGAGAACACTGCCGCATGGAAGTGCAACCATCCACGGACCTAGCCGGACCACATCCGAATTCACTTGACCTGCGCAGGCGCGTAGGACCGGAGACGACGACATGGCCGACAAGGAAAGCTTCCAGTTCGAAATCTCCCTTCCGGTCGCCGGTTTTTCCGCGACACGGGAGACTATGGCGAGGACAAAGCCGAAGCCTTCGCCAAGGCAGCCGAGGCCGACTGGCATGTCCGACGCGCCGCGCGGGGATCACTGCGCGACGTCCTCGGACCTGAGGCCGAACGCATCCACATAGACCGGATCGAGTTCGAGGGATTCGACAGCGGCAACCTATCCCATGCCAACGGCTTGTGGCGTGTCGTCGCGACGGCCGAACCCGACCTCTTCCAGCGGTTCCTGACGGGCTGGGCGGGCGCGGACGCGTCGCTTGCCGACCACGTACACAGCCCGCCCGCGCAGGCTTCGATCTGAGGGACAGGGGAGGGACACCCGCCCCCGATTCACCCAGCCTGCACAATGCCCAGCCTCCCGGAGGACTTTGGGAAGCGTCACGCAACGCACCTGGCCTGCTATCGGTTCCGAAACGGATGGCGGACAGTGTCTACGACCGACATCCCAAGGGCTACTACGGCTATTCTGTATCCGCGAGCCGCTCACTCGTCATAGATGGCCAGATTGAAATCGCAGGGCGTGTCTACGCTGGAGAGCGTTCGAAGGCTCTCGTTCGACAGCTTAAAAGGCCATGGCTCCGTCGTCCACCAGTAAAGCACCAGCGACGCCGAGTTCCCTACTTGGCCGATCAGTTCGTTTAGCAGCCTCATGTCACCGAATTTTTCCCGGAAGAGAGCGATGTGGGTATCGAAATCCTTCGCCCTGGAGAGTCCTTCGGTCGAAAAATGATACAGATTGACTGGTTTCGGCATGGATCCCTGAGACCGTTTGTCTCCGCGGAAGCTCAATCGAGTCCCACCGACTGTTCAAATGCAGATGACAGTCTAGGATTTTGCCCTCGCCTTTCACCAGTTCTTGAACTGGTCGACGAACCGCTTCAGCTCGGCGACGTCCTGAAACTTCATCCCGCAGTCCTCAAACCACCAGTCCAGCGAAATCTCGTTGCCGTTCTGGACGCTAACGCCGGAAGCCCAGTCGACGGCAAGGCCGAGGGCATCGTCCACCCGCATGCCAAGGCTGACGCTCGATCCCTCGGCGTTAAAAGCCAAGAACTCGATATCGCTTCCATTGACGGCCACGTCGAAATCCCCGAAGCCCTCGTCCTCGAAGAGTTTCCTGATCCGGGGTGCGTATAGGGCCGCAGCGGCGCCGGGAACCATGCCAATCTCGCCCTCTGGAAGAGCGAACCTGCCGTCGTCGGCGAACATCGCGTCGAAAAGCGCGTCCTTCTGCGCGCCGATCTTTCCGATTTCCATAGCTGACTCCGGCCTCTGACAGGTTGATTGCCGACCAGAATTAGGCGGCGGCGCGGCATTGGTCAACGAAGCCCGTGCATCCGCAGCCGGACTTCAACCTCAGAGAGACGGCGCGACCCCTTCAGGCTGCGCATCCAGGGTCTCGGTCGACTTGATCACTTCGATTTCACGGACCTCCACGACCGCGTCTGGCAAGAGCCTGATTTCGCCTTCCTCATCGGCGTTCATGTAGTCCATGCGCGCGAGAAGGGTCGTCCGGTAGTCGATAGCCTCCGGCAGGATGTCCGCAGTGATCACTACCGTCGCGCCTTTCTGTCCAGGTTCTGCGAAATAGGCATCGGAAGCTCCGTCTTCAGCAGACCAGAAATAACCGAACCGAGAAGCAGGAAGGCGTTTCCCTTCCACATCTCCCAGATCGCGCAGCCAATCCTCACCAACGATCATCGTCCGGCTGATTTCGACCGTGTCATGCCCATCGAAAATGGCACGGAGATCGCACTTTACGTTCGCCAGACGCGCTTCCGCCCATTGGCGCACCAGGTCGGCAAACTCCGGACTTTCGATGCGGCACCATTCATCGTCCATCGTTCTCACATGTTCCGGCAGCAGATGTTCAAGGTCTTCGAGAAGCCGATATGGAGCGTCGTCTCCGCCTGAAAGATGGGGTTTTATCGAGATCGCCATCTCGTCCCAATACCGCCCCCCAGAATGAGACCGTGCGCTGACTTCGAGGACATCCGCCTCATCCACGGCCTCGAGCATTTCGACAAACGAGGACATCTCCACTCCTGTCTCCGGTTCCATGGACCACGATAGCGTGGCCTCAAGCAAGGCGCTCCGAACACGCGTCACAAGCTGGATCAGGGAGAAGGAAGGCTCGCCGACGGCAAGCCACCCAGACGTCTTTCTCGGCCGCTTTCGACCTCCCTGACCCAGTCCACCCTGATCTCGCCCTCGAACGACACCTCGCGCTCCCATGGGCAGGAAAAGAAATTCTGGAAGGTGGTGAACCAGTCGACCTGAGAAGCATCGAGAGTGCCTTTCAGCAGGATATCGACCGACTTCTGCTCGGGGAAGGGAGACGTCGTGCCTTCGTCAAGGGACCAGTGCGCTCCCGCGGCAGCCTGTCCAGCCTCAAGGGAATCCACGAAGCCGTCGAAGTCTTCCACCGTCATATGGCGGTAGACCGTTATTTCGGTCTTGCCGTCGAATAGCCCGACGATCCTGTCGAACCACTCCCGGCAAGCGGCATCGGGATCGGAGCCGTGCCACCCCGGCATTTCCGCTAACATCGAGTCGAAATCGACGTCGCACCCGGGATCGGAAACGAACCCTTCCTTGAACCCGACCATATCGGCCAGCGAGGCCACTTCGTCCCATTCCATTCCCGCATCTCTCCAGTGGAGCGAACCATATCCTATGTTGCCAGCCCGAAACCAAGGACATCGAATCCTGTAACCCGACAGACCCACGGCAAGACGTGAAGGATTCGCACATTGCCATCCAACAAGGATCCAGATAAGGGCTGGGGATAAATGGAGGTCGCAATGGAAGAAGAGTTCCGAATTCTTCACGAGAAGTACCCGAGACTGGTTCCCGAGACCACCTATTTCGAGCACGGTCCAGGCTGGGTCGGCCTGCTCGATAAATACTTCGCCGAGGTGGACGCGACGCTTCCGGCCGACATCCCGTGGCGCAACGCCCAGATCAAGCAGAAGTTCGGCACGCTGCGCCTGTACTGCGAACCCGTATGGCCGGACCGGAAGCCTACCGTCCTGTTCGAGATCGCCATCATCAACGCCGGCCAGCAGTTCGTCCACGAAGGGCACGAAAACGAACTGGACGAAAAGCTGACCTGGGCGAAGCGTCTGGCGGAAGCCCGGTCGGCACATATCTGTGAGGAATGCGGCAAGCCGGGCAGGCTCGTCGTCAGCGACTATTACTACCACACCGCGTGCGAGGACCATGCAGACAACGGCAAGCCCGTGGAAGGGGAGGCCGTCCTGACGGCAGGAGGCAAGAAATACCAATACGATCCCACGCTTGACGAAATCGTGCCCGTCTCCGATTGATTGATTTCGACAGGGGATGCGCAAATGCTAACTCGGCTGTCGGGAGAGCCTTGCACAAGAATGTGCCCCTTTTGCTAGGACCCTATAACGCAAAAAGAATTCCCCAAACGGGAACAACGGAATGAGCGAACGACGGCAACCGCGGGCCACGCTATCCGTCCTTGAGAGGACATTGAACAGGCGAGGGGGCTTTGCGCTCCTTGCCGAACTGTCGCCGATGAATCCGAGAGCCAGAGAAATCCTCAAGCTCAATGGCTGGCATGTCTTCGAGCTAGAAGGCCGCCAGGTCGTAGGCAAGGCGCGGTCAGCCCGCCACAACACCTTCTACGAGACAGCCTGGCTGACTGATGAAGAGGCCGAAATCCTCGCAGTTGTCGGTCGGACGGGCAAAACGACGTGGAAAGAGCTCGAAGCCGCCTTCCTACAGGCAGAGCGGGTGTTCCCTGACAAATCCATCGCGAACCTGGTCCGGCTTGGCTACCTCGAGACGGAGAAGGTCGCCTGGTTCAGGTTGGGCGAAAAAGGAAAGGCCTCGATCGCCGCAAGGCCGGGCCGCAATCTTCAGGTCTTCGACCTTCGGCCTCCCGCGCAGGAAAAACGGTCCTCGGAGATTCTCCACAGGATCGAGGCCATGCAGACGGCGTGCATGGGTTCGTTTCGACCCGATGAAGCCGCGTTTAAGGACGAACAGGCGAAGCTGGACACGGCCGTCATCGTCGAGGCAGTCACCCGAGGCAGGATCATTCCCGGAATTAAGGTCCTCAAGCGCCTCGGGACGGACGAAGCTGGCCTTGACTCCTCGGTCCGGCGCCTGAAGGCGTGCGGCGCGCTCCGCAACGGAGAATACAATAGCCTGGTTCCCGCCGCATTACCCGACCTCATGGCCGAAACCTCGGCTGACGAGGGGACGGCATGGACCATCGCCCTAAGGCTTGGCCGGTTCCGTGCGGAGGACGCGCAGGCCGTCTGGCTGCATGCCGCGAGCCGACAGGAAGTAGCCGTTTATCCGTTGCTCGCGGAAATGATCGCGCGAGGGCACCTCGAACCGGAAGGCGACGGCCAATACTCCGTAACCGCCAGCGGCCGGGGATTCGTGGGCCACTTCATCAAAATGGCAGCGGAGCTTCGGGAGGGACACACGCTTCGCAACGCCGTTGCCGAGGCGGACTTTGCCGTCTCGGTCTGGCGAAAGCGCACGTATCAGGACGGCACCGGTCCCGCCTTCATGACCTGGCTGCCTCCAGCCTATGGGAATGAAACCCATCAGACCCTTCCGCCGTTGCCCGGAGACGTCCGCACCTTCGCCATCACGAAGAGAAGCTACAGTCCCCGTACCGATGAAGACGGCTTGCGAGCAAGGGCGTTCGACGCGCTCGCTATCGGCCCGACCGACGCCCGCTCGCTCGCGGACGGGCTTGGCGTGGACGAAGCGAATGCCTGCTGGGCCTTGTGCTGGCTTGCCGCGAGAGGCCTCGTGAAAGATGTCTCTCCGGGAGCGAGAGAACGGTCGGCGGCATGGGCCTTATTACTGGAAACGGTCGGGACAGCCGTGGAGTGCGGAAAGACCTCGATCCCTGTGGTCGATCAGGACGAATTCGACCTGGCCACCGTATTTCTGGCTGACAAGGGAGACCCAATGGTGCCGCGTGGTTGCGCTCCCGCTTATCCCGCCACCACCAGAGGCCGGCTTGTGCCTCAACCGCCGCTGCAAGAGGAGCCCCAGCGTGGAACGACGGCGGCGAACGTCCTGGCCCGCCTGCGGCAGGGACCGGCGACGGTCGCCGAACTAACCGACGGATCCGACGTTACCGCGGTCAGGATTCGCGGCATAGTCGACAAGCTGAAAGAGAAAGGCTTTGTGGAAACGGTCTCCACCGGACCGCTCACCTTCGCGGCTCCCGGACACGCACCTTGGCCAGGCCCAGACCCTTTGGACGAGGCTCCATCCGCTGCATTGTCACCTTGAGATTCCTGCCATCAGGATTCAGACTGG
>Ga0222422_100259_pt1 | contig 23696 bp, 17 predicted proteins | sample 3A1ome_FD_182469 | JGI IMG/M metagenome (GOLD analysis project Ga0222422, IMG submission 182469) | Enriched microbial communities from leaf-cutter ant dump, University of Wisconsin, Madison, United States - 3A110A (version 2) | ecosystem: Environmental > Terrestrial > Nest > Insects nest > Nest...
GCGGTGACGGTCGCCGCGGTTGTCCTTGTCGCCCTTGCCCTTCCAGCCGGGGCGGCCGTCGCGACGGGTCTGCGCGTCGCCCTTCTGGCCTTCGCCCGCCTGTCCTCCCCGTTCGGGCCGGTTGCCTTCGGCATCCGGCTTGCCCCTGAAGCGCTGACCGCCCCGCGCCGCGGCGTCCTGACCCTGACCTTGATGCCCATGCCGGCCGCCGCCGCGCTGGCGCTGGTCGTGCCGCTGACCGCCGCGCTGGCGCTCGAAACGCACCGGACGCCACAGCAGGATCGGCTTGGGGGCTTCGGCCTCGCCGGCGCTGGAGTTGCCCTCCTCTTCGAGGGGAGGGTGACCGACCGAAGACCGGTCGGGAGGGGTTGCCTCAACCGCTCCGACTTTCTCATCATCCGATACGTGCTCAGAGGTTTCCGCCTGCTCGGCAACGGGAACGTCGGAGCCCGTTTCGGCGACCCCCTCCGCCGCCTGCGGCTGAAGCCCCTCGCTGTCGCTACGGGCGTTCGTCGCTTCGATCGACAAATCGCCGTCGATCGACCGGCCTTCGGCCGGATGCTCCTCACCCCCCTCAAAGGGGGAGGGGGGCTTCGACCCTGCCCCGTCGTCGGCGATCGTCTCCACCGCCGACGTTATCTCTTCGGCATCCCCGATTTCGATGTCAGTCCGCGCAACGTCCGCTTCATGCGACGCATCGCTGTCCTCGGCAGGCGCGGCCTCGGAGAGGCCGTCCGCTGCCGGTTCCGCTGCGGCTGCTTCCGCCGCCTTGGCGTCCGCGGCAGCGGCGTCGGCCGCCTTCCGCGCATCGGCTGCGGCCTTCGCCTCGGCCGCCGCCAGTGCCGCGGCGTCGATGGCTTCGAGCTTCGCCTTGACTTCCTCCGCCGGCTTCGGCTCGGCGCGGTAGCCGAGGCCTTTCAGGATTTCCTCCATGTCGTCGGCGGTGGCGCCGAGGATCGACATCATCGGCGGCGTGACGACGAAGGCCTGGCCGTCATAGGCGCCGTCGGGACGCGGACCGGTGCCGGGCTTCCACATGGTGGCCGGACGGATCAGGTCGGCCAGCCGTTCGAGGATATCGACGCGCACGGCCCGGCGGCCGAGGTTGCGATAGCCCGCCAGCCGGTAGAATTCCTTGTCGAAGGACTGGTTGACCACCATCGAGGTGCGGCCGGAGGCGAGCGCATGGACGATGTCGCCGAAGCCGAGCTTGTCCTTGCCGTCGTGCACCAGCGCCCACAGCAGCGTCACCAGCCCGGCCGGCGCCGGCTTGATCAGCGCCGGGACGAAGACGTGGTAGGCGCCGAAGCGCACGCCGAGCCGACGAAGCGCCGCGCGGCCCTCCTGGTCGAGCGAACGGATATCCTCGGCGATCTCGCGCCGGTTGACGAGGCCGAGGTTCTCGACCAGCCGGAAGGCGATGCCGCGCGCGATGCCGGTGAGCTGTTCGGCGTTCTTCAGGTCCACCAGCGGCTTCAGCAGGCTCTCGATCTGGAAGTTGACGAAACGCTCGGCCCGCGCCTGCGCCTTGTCGCGGGAACCGCCTTCGAGCTGTTCGTCGGCAAGCAGGATGACACGGGGCTTCAGCACGTCCTCGCCGGCCACCAGCGTGCCGACGGGCGCGCCGATCCAGCGCAGCGTGCCGTCGGAAGCGAGCGCGATGTCGCCGTTGCCGGAAGCGGCGAAGCGCTCGGCGCGCGCCTCGAACTCCGCGGCCAGCGCCTTCTGCGCCGCCGCCTTCACCGCCTTGGCGTCCTCGCCGCCAGCGCCAGGATCGGCGGTGAAGCGGAACCCCTGCAGTTCGCCGACGTGGTGGCCCTCGACGAGGACCGTTCCGCTCGGGCTGATTTCGGCATCAAGCATGGTGTTTTCTCTAAGGCGCCGCATGAGGACGGAAGTCCTGCGGTCGACAAAGCGTTTCGTCAAGCGCTCATGCAGCGCATCCGACAGTCTGTCCTCGATTTCCCGGGTCTTTTCCTGCCAGTGTGTCGGATCGGCCAGCCAGCCGGGCCGGTTCGACACGAAGGTCCAGGTCCTGATCTGGGCGATGCGGTGCGACAGCGTGTCGATGTCGCCCTCGGTGGTGTCGGCGCGGCGCACCTGCTCGGCCATGTAGTTTTCATCGACATGGCCATGCCGCGCAAGGTCCATGTAGATGGAGGCGATCAGATCGGCGTGCTGGGCCGGCGCGATGCGGCGATAGTCGGGCAGGGCGCAGGCTTCCCACAGAAGCTCGACCCGTTTCGGACTCGCGGCCAGCGCGCGGATCTCCCCGTCCTTCGACAGGAAATCGAGCGCCTGCGCGTCCACCGCCGGCAGCGCCCGCGTCAGGCCCTCGACCGGCGCGTTGGTCTCGATCGAGCGCTTCAGCGCGTCGAGCGAGGCGAAGTCGAAGCGCGCGGTGCGCCATTGCAGCACCTTCACCGGCTCGAAATCGTGCGCCTCGATCTTCTGCACGAGATCCTCGTCGAACGGATCGACCCGCCCGGTGACGCCGAAGGTGCCGTCGCGCATGTGGCGACCGGCGCGGCCGGCGATCTGGCCGAGTTCGGCGGCGGTGAGCTGGCGGTACTGGTAGCCGTCGAACTTGCGGTTCTGGGCGAAGGCGACGTGATCGACGTCGAGGTTGAGGCCCATGCCGATGGCGTCGGTGGCGACCAGATAGTCGACGTCGCCCGATTGGTAGAGCGCCACCTGGGCGTTGCGGGTGCGTGGGCTGAGCGCGCCGAGCACCACGGCGGCCCCGCCCTGCTGGCGGCGGATCAGCTCGGCGATGGCATAGACCTCGTCGGCCGAGAAGGCGACGATGGCCGTGCGCCTGGGCAGGCGGGTCAATTTCTTCGAGCCGGCATAGGCGAGATGCGACAGACGCGGCCGCGTCACCACCGACACGCCCTTCAAGAGCTTCTGCAATATGCCGTGCATGGTGGCGGCGCCCAGAAGCAGCGTCTCCTGCCGGCCGCGCAGGTGGAGGATGCGGTCGGTGAAGATGTGGCCGCGCTCCAGGTCGTTGGCGAGCTGCACCTCGTCGATGGCGACGAAGGCGGCGTCCGTCTCGCGCGGCATCGCCTCGACCGTGCAGACCGAATATTTCGCGCCGGCGGGCTGGATCTTCTCCTCGCCGGTGACCAGCGAAACCCTGTTGGCCCCCACCTTTTCGCACAGGCGCGCATAGACTTCCCGCGCCAGCAGCCTCAGCGGCAGGCCGATGACGCCGCTCTCGTGCGCCACCATGCGCTCGATGGCGAGATGGGTCTTGCCGGTGTTGGTCGGGCCGAGGACGGCGGTGACGTCGCGTCCCGACAGGATCAGCGGCTCGGCGGTTTTGGGATGGATGTTCATCGGCTCGGGAGATCGCCTCAAGGGTCTTGCGCAGGCCGGGTCGGCGCCGTGACTGCCGACACATAGGCATTCGCGGCGCGGAGCGAAAGCGCAATGTTCAACAGGCAGTGCAAAACGGGCGCGCGAAGCGGCCCATCGCGCACGGAATTAACCCTTGGAACGAGTCTGGAACGAATCGGCGACGAATCGCTGACTCGTGCCGATTCCCGCTTCGTTCACGGCTAGATATGGACCTTGTCGGTAGTGGCTGCACCACATGCTGAATCCACAGGTCATCTGGCCCGGCACGATCTCGTCCCGGCGTTAACCTTTGCCGGCTTGTCGCCGCCGGCAGCGTGGCGAAGGTAGCGGATGGCCGCGCAAGATTATGGATTCGTTGATCTTTCCTAACGGAATTTAACCGATGAAAGGCCCTCTGTCAGCCTTGCCGTTAACGCTTCGACCAAAGCCGGAACGAATCGGCGACGAATCGGCGATGGAGCGATATTCCCCTTCCGTTCACCCCCACATTTTGTGTTTTCCACAGGCTGTCCACCGAGGATTCACAGCTTGGGAAGCGATGGCGCCGCGATCTGCGGCATCGGCGTTAACTTTCGCGTGCCGTATCGGCACAGCGCAAACGGAAACGGTCGCCAAAGCGACCATCCCGTTTCGTCTTCCTCGGGCAAGTCCGGGCGCAGCGGTGAGAAGCGGTCTGCAAAGCAGACGAAAGGCCAGCTGCTTGGCTTTTCGAGCGACGAACGCCCAAAGGTCGGCACGACCCGACGGCCATGCCTGAACGCCGATGATACGCGATACGGCATAGAACGAGGTGCCTTCCGCACCGCCTCGTGTGGACCGCAGCGTTCAGGCATGGATCCTATGGTCTTCGCGACGGCCTGCTTCGCCATAGGGGTGACGAAGTGCGTGGTGCCAAACACCCCGACAATTGCCGGGCCAAACTGCGCTCGCGCTCCCCCGGCGGTTCAGGCGAAGTATTGCCCGCCGTTGGCCGAGATGGTGGAACCGGTGATGAAGCCGGCCTCGTCGGAAGCGAGGAACACCACGCAACGCGCGATCTCCTCCGGTTCGCCGAGGCGGCCAACCGGAATCTGCGGGATGATGCGCTCGGCCAGAACCTTCTCGTCTATGGCCTTGACCATTTCGGTGGCGATGTAGCCGGGGCAGATGACGTTGACGGTGATGCCCGCGCGAGCGCCCTCCTGCGCCAGCGCCTTGGAGAAGCCGATGTCGCCGGCCTTGGCGGCCGAATAGTTCGCCTGACCCGCCTGACCCTTCTGGCCGTTGATGGAGGAGATGGTGATGACGCGGCCGAACTTCCTGTCGCGCATGCCGCTCCAGACCGGATGGGTCATGTTGAAGACACCGGAAAGATTGGTGCCGATCACCTCGTTCCACTGTTCCTTGGTCATCTTGTGGAACATGGCATCGCGGGTGATGCCGGCATTGTTGACCAGCACCGCGACCGGGCCGAGATCGGCCTCGACTTGGCTGACGCCGGCCGCGCAGGCGTCGTAGTCGGCGACCGACCACTTGTAGGTTTTTATCCCTGTCTCGGCCGTGAATTTCTTCGCCGCCCCGTCGTTGCCGGCATAGTTGGCCGCTACCGTGTAGCCGGCATTTTTCAGCGCGATGGAAATAGCGGCGCCGATGCCGCGCGATCCGCCGGTGACGAGTGCGACTTTGGTCATGAAGTATCCCTCCCGTTGGTCGGGAGAGCGAATAGGGAGCAGCGAATAGCGAATGGGAACGTTGTCCCGCCGCGCCGACGCCGTTCTTCCCTATTCGCTGCTCCCTATTCGCTATTCGCTCGATCTGTCGCTCAGTTCATCGCTTCCACGCACATGGCCACGCCCATGCCGCCGCCGATGCACAGCGTCGCCAGCCCCTTCTTCGCGCCGCGGCGCTTCATCTCGTGGACGAGCGTGTTGAAGATGCGCGCGCCCGAGGCGCCGATCGGATGGCCGATGGCGATCGCCCCGCCGTTGACGTTGACGATGTCGGGATTCCAGCCCATGTCCTTGTTGACCGCGCAGGCCTGCGCTGCGAAGGCCTCGTTGGCCTCGACGAGGTCGAGGTCGCCGACCGACCAGCCGGCCTTTTCCAGCGCCTTGCGCGAGGCAGGGATCGGGCCGGTGCCCATGATGGCCGGATCGACGCCGGCGGTCGCCCAGGAAACGATGCGCGCGAGGGGGGTGATGCCGCGCCGTGCGGCTTCCGCCTCGCTCATCAGCAGCGCGCCGGCGGCGCCGTCGTTGATGCCGGAGGCGTTGCCGGCCGTCACCGTGCCGTCCTTGTCGAAGGCGGGCTTCAGCTTCTGCATGGCGTCGATCGTCGCTCCGTGGCGGATGTATTCGTCCTGGTCGACGATGGTGTCGCCCTTGCGGCCCTTGACGGTGACGGCGACGATCTCGTCCTTGAATTTTCCCGCCTTCTGCGCGGCTTCCGCCTTGTTCTGCGAGGCAAGCGCGAAGCGGTCCTGATCGTCGCGGGTGATCTGGTACTGCTTGGCGACGTTCTCGGCGGTGTTGCCCATGTGATAGCCGTTGAAGGCGTCCCACAGGCCGTCGCGGATCATGGTGTCGATCATCTTGTAGTCGCCCATCTTGACGCCGGCGCGCAGGTGCTCGGCGTGCGGCGACAGCGACATGGATTCCTGCCCGCCGGCGATGATGATCTTCGCATCCCCGGTGGCGATCTGCTGCATGCCGAGCGCGATGGCGCGCAGGCCCGATCCGCACACCTGGTTGAGGCCCCAGGCCGTCGTCTCCTTCGGCAGGCCGGCATTGATGGAGGCCTGCCGGGCGGGGTTCTGGCCCTGCGCGGCGGTCAGCACCTGGCCGAGGATGACCTCGCCGACCTCGCCCGGCTCGACGCCGGCCCGCGACAGCAGTTCGCGGATGACGACGGCGCCCAGTTCATGCGCGGGCGTCGAGGCGAAAGCGCCGTTGAACGAACCGACGGGGGTGCGCGCAGCGCTGGCGACGACTATGGAAGCTGACATCTCTGGTCTCCGGAACCTTCTAGAAACGGGGCGGGAATTGAAACCCTTGCGACTTTTCTTGCCCTTTCCCAGGCCCGAGTCAAACCGGAAATCGGTCGAACGAGGCCATGGTCCTGTCGCCGGAGGAAAATGCTGCGCAGCATTTTGCGGCGCCGAAACGGACCGGAAGGTGCCGCACTGCACAAACCGCTTGGATTTGCGCCGGTTTTGCGCATATCCTTGAACAAATTGTGATCGTTATCGGCGGCTTACCAAGGTCGGCGGTATCGCCGGGAGGGATGTTGATGGCAGCGAAGGACGAGCCGGTGGTCATCAAGAAATACGCCAACCGGCGTCTCTACAACACCGGCACCAGCACCTATGTGACGCTCGAAGACCTTGCCGAGATGGTCAAGAAGGGCGAGGATTTCACCGTCCAGGATGCCAAGACCGGCGACGACATCACCCATCCGGTGCTGACCCAGATCATCTTCGAGCTGGAGAACAAGGACGGCCAGAACATGCTGCCGATCCCGTTCCTGCGCCAGCTCATCGCCTTCTACGGCGACCAGATGCAGATGATCGTGCCGAGCTTCCTCGAACAGTCCATGATCGCCTTCTCCAAGGAGCAGGAGCGCCTGCGCGAGCAGATGAAGTCGGCGATGGGCAAGTCGCCGATGGACATGATGAAGTTCTCCACGCCGATGAAGGCGATCGAGGAGCAGACGCGGCGCAACATCGAGCTGTTCCAGAACGCCATGCGCATGTTCACGCCCTTCCCGCCCGCGGCCGCGCCGGCCCCGCCCGCCGAGCCGGACAAGGAGGAGGCGCCCGAGAAGGCCGACGACCTGCAGGAACTGAAGGAGCAGATCGCCGCCATGCAGCGCAAGCTGGACAGGATGTCGTAGACGGGCGCTTGCGCCGTCCCAAGTCTTCGTGCTCGCCCCGCTTCGGAGTTTTTCGGGAGGGCGTCCGGCGCGCCCGCACAGCGCGGTGATGCGGTCGGCTATGCGAACGTATCCTTGAAGCGTTCCCTGAGCACGTTCTTCTGCACCTTGCCCATGGTGTTGCGCGGCAGTTCGCCGACGACGAACAGGCGGCGCGGCTGCTTGAAGCGGGCGAGGTTGCCAGCTATGGCCGCAAGCAGCCCGGCCTCGTGGAGCTCCGCGCCCGCCTGCGGCACCACCACCGCCACCACGCCTTCCCCGAGATCGGGATGCGGCACGCCGAAGACGGCCGATTCCGCCACGCCCGGCTGCTCGTCCAGCAGAAGCTCGATCTCCTTCGGATAGATGTTGTAGCCGCCGGCGATGATGAGGTCCTTGGCGCGGCCGACGATGGTGACGTAGCCGTCGGCGCTCTGCGTGGCGAGGTCGCCGTAGATGAAGAAACCGTCCGGGCGGAACTCCTGCGCCGTCTTCTCCGGCATGTTCCAGTAGCCCTTGAAGACGTTGCGGCCCTTGACCTCGATGATGCCGACGGCGCCGGGCGCGACGGGCCTGCCGGTCTCGGCGTCCGCGATGCGCAGCGCCACGCCGGGCAGCGGCGGTCCGACCGTGCCGGCGCGGCGCTCGCCGTCATAGGGGTTGGAGGTGTTCATGTTGGTCTCCGTCATGCCGTAGCGTTCGAGGATGCGATGGCCGGTGCGCGCCTCGAAGTCGCGGTGCGTCTCGGCGAGCAGCGGCGCCGATCCGGAGACGAACAGGCGCATATGGGCGGCGAGCGCCCGGTCGAAGCGCGGATCGGCCAGGAGCCGGGTATAGAAGGTCGGCACGCCCATCATCGTGGTCGCGCGCGGCATGCTGGCGACCATATCGTCGATGTCGAGGGCGGGCAGGAAGATCATCGAAGCGCCGGCCAGAAGGATGGTGTTGGTGGCGACGAACAGGCCGTGCGTGTGGAAGATCGGCAGCGCGTGCAGAAGCACGTCCCCGCCGGTGAAGCGCCAGGCCTCCACCAGCGCCTCGGCGTTCGACAGGAGGTTGTCGTGGGTGAGCATGGCCCCCTTCGAGCGCCCGGTGGTGCCGGACGTATAGAGGAAGGCGGCGAGGTCGGCCGGCCCGCGCTCGGCCGGAGCGAAATCGTCGGGCTGGCCGGCCGCGAGGTCGGCGAGCGTGCCCGAGCCGTCGGCGTTCAGGGTGAGCAGCGCCGCGCCCGTCCTGGCCGCCACCGGCGCGAGCGCGGCGGCGCTGCCGCCGTCGCAGATCAGCAGCCGGGCGCCGGCGTCGCCGACGAAATACTCCACCTCGGCCGGCGTGTAGGCGGTGTTGAGCGGCAGGAAGACGGCCCCGGCCGTCACGCAGGCGGCATAGACGGCCAGCGCCTCGGGCGACTTCCGCGCCTGCAGCGCCACCCTGTCGCCGACCGCCACGCCGCTGGCGCGCAGGGCGTGGGCGAGACGGGCGGCCAGCCGCAGGAACGCGCCGTAGCCGATCTCGCCACCGTCCTTCAGGAGGAGGAACGGTTTCTCCCGGTCCCGGTGCGGCGCGAAAAGCGCGTCATAGAGCGTATTGCCCACGATGATCTCCCTTCCGAAGGCAGCCTTCCGGCCCCGCCCCGAAGTACCAGCCACAAGCACGAAAGTCATTCTGGCCTTTGCATATGGCTCCTGTCCCGCCTAATTTGGCCGCCTCCTGCAATCGGGCCGCAGCAGACGTCCCCGCAAAGCCGAAAGCCGACCATGACCGAACAGAACCTCGTCCCCGTCTTCGACGGCCACAACGACACGCTGCTGAAGCTCTACCAGGCGAAGGAGCCCGACAAGGAGAAGCTGTTCGTCGACGGCGCGCCCGCCGACTGGCACATCGACCTGCCGCGCGCCAGGAAGGGCGGCTTCGCCGGCGGCATGTTCGCCATCTTCCCGCCGCCGGCGGAGAGGCGCCGCAAGAGCGGCCCGACCATGCCGAGCAACGACGAGCCGCTGCCGCCGGAACTGGCGCGCGAGGCGGCGACCGATTCGACCGTCGGCATGGCCTCGATCCTGTTCCGGCTGGAGCGCGCCGGCGCGCTCGCCATCTGCCGCAGCGCCGCCGACATCCGCGCCGCCATCGCCAGGGGCGTGCTGGCGGCGGTCTTCCACATCGAGGGCGCGGAAGCCATCGGCGCCGACCTCGCCATGCTGGAGGTTCTGCACGCCGCCGGCCTGCGCTCGCTGGGCATCGTCTGGAGCCGGCCCAACATCTTCGGCAACGGCGTGCCGTTCCGCTTCCCCTCCTCGCCCGACACCGGCGACGGGTTGACCGGGGCCGGCAAGGCGCTGGTCAAGGCCTGCAACCGGCTGAAGATCCAGATCGACCTGTCGCATCTTAACGAGAAGGGTTTCCGCGACGTGGCGAAACTGTCGGACGCGCCGCTGGTCGCCACCCATTCCAACGTGCACGCGATCTGCCAGCATTCGCGCAACCTGACCGCATGGCAGCTCGGCGCCATCCGCGAGACCGGCGGCATGGTGGGGCTGAACTTCGCCACCGGCTTCCTGCGCGAGGACGGCCGCATGGTCGCCGACACCGGAATCGACATCATGGTGCGCCACGTCGACGCGCTGCTTAAGGCGCTCGGCGAGGACCATGTCGGTCTCGGCTCCGACTTCGACGGGGCGGTGATCCCGGCGCCCATCGGCGACGTTTCCGGCCTGCCGAAGCTGATCGACGCCTTCGCCGCGCACGGCTACGGCCGCGAGCTGATCGAGAAGATCGCCTGGAAGAACTGGGCGCGCGCCCTGGAGAAGTCGATCGGCTGAAGGCCCGGCCGCGCCCGGCGGCATCCAGCCCCCTGCCCAGTCGCTGCAAGGGGGAGACGCCGACACGGCCGTCCGGTTGAGGATCACGGGTGTTGGCGGACCCCGCCGCCGCAAGATCCCCCTCCCTTACTGGTGGGAGGACCTGGGAACGGGGCACCGCCATGCGCGACGGCCAAGGGACGCCGGCAGAAGGCATGACCGTCACTCCGTACGCGCCGGCGCCGGCCCGGTGTAGCGCGCCCGCGGGCGGATCAGAGCGCCGCCATGCATCTGCTCGATGCCGTGCGCCATCCAGCCGGCGGTACGGGCGATGGCGAACAGCGCGATCTCGTGGCCGGCAGGCAGGCCGAGCGCGTGCACCATCACGGCAACGGCGAAGTCGATGTTGGGATGGAGTCCGGTCGCCTCGGTGATCGCCGCCGGCACCTCGACCGCGAGCCGCTGCCCGGCGCCGGCCGCGACGAGGGCGGCGAGCAGGTCGGCGGCACGCGGGTCGCCCTGCCTGTAGATCACATGGCCGAAACCGGGAATGCGCTCGCCCGTCGCCACCTTGTCGGCGATCAGCCGGGCGGCGTCGCCGGCCGCCAGTTCCGCCACCAGGCGGGCCGCCAGCGGGCCGGCGCCGCCGTGGCGCGGTCCTTTCAGCGCGACCAGCCCGGCAATCGCCTGGTCGTAGAGGTTCAGGCCGGTCGAGGCGGCGCAGCGCAGCGTGTAGGTCGAGGCGTTGAGCTCATGGTCGGCCAGGAGCACTAGGGCGCGCCGCACCAGGTTTCGCGCCGTCGCGTCGCCCGGCTTCCACGCCTCCGCCACCTGCCGGTGCAAGGGTTGGGCGGCCGGCTCGGTGCCGAGGATCGAGGCGGCCACCAGCCGCATGACCCGTCCGGCCACGCCGGCCCGACCGTCGGCGGAGCGGTTGAGGGCCTTCGGATCGGCGTTGCCGGCCAGCGCGGTGACGGCGATGGCGCGCACCAGCGGCGGCTGCGCTGCGGTGGCGCCGGCCACGGCGCGCATGGCGTCGCTCATCACCGGCAGGTTGCCGGGCGCGAACGGATCGGCGCCGTTGGCGTCCCACAGCAGCGTCGCGACCTGCTCCAGCGTCGCGTCCCGCGCCAGCGCCACGGCATGGACGCCGCGATAGAGCGGCCCCGCCTCGGTGATGGTGGAAACCGCCGAGTCCAGCACCGGCATTTCGCCGTCCGGGCCGCGCCCCGAAGCGGCGAAGGGCGCGCGGCGGTTCTTCAGCGCCCGCACGTCCTCTGCCCGGTAGCGCTTCTGCCGCGAATCCGGCAGCGGCTCCGAGCGGACCAGGCCGCGACTGACATAGGCATAGAGCGTGGCCGGCGAGACGGAGAGTTCGCGGGCGGCTTCCCCCGCGGTGAGATAAAGCGGTTCGGAAATGCTTTTCATATTGATCAGCTTAATCAAGATTGATTGCCGATCAAGGCGGTCGCACCTTGCCGCGATGCAGCAAGGAGAAAGCCCATGACGATCCATTCCACTGCGGCCGGTCTCGACGGCGTCGTCGCGGCGGCGACGGCCCTTTCCCATGTCGAGGGCGAGAAGGGCGAGCTCGTCATCGCCGGCGAGCGCGTCGGCGACCTCGCCGCCCGTCACAGCTTCGAGGCCGTCACGGCGCGGCTGTGGTCGCTGGCTTCGCCCGAGGCCGCCGGCGAGGCGGAGGCGGGCGCCCTGCTCGGCCAGGCGCGGTTGCGCGCCTTCCGCCGCCTGCCCTCCATTCTGGGCGTCACCGACGGCATGCCCATCGTCGCCGGCTTCCGCGCCGCCTTGGCGGCGCTGGAGCCGGAGACCGGCCTGCCGGACGAGGCCATGCTGGTCGGCGCCATGCCGACCATCGCGGCCGCCCTGGTGCGCCAGTCGCGCGGAGAGGCGGCGCTGGAGCCCGACCCGTCGGCCGGCCATGCCGGCGATATGCTGCGCATGCTGCGGGGCCGGCCGGCCTCGCCGGCCGAGGCCCGCGCGCTGGACGCCTACCTCGTCACCGTCAGCGATCACGGCATGAACGCCTCGACCTTCGCCGCCCGCGTCGTCGCCTCCACCCAGGCCGACCTGTTCATGGCGGTGACGGCGGCCTATTGCGCGCTGACCGGCCCCCTGCACGGCGGCGCGCCGGAGCCGGTGCTGGACATGCTCGACGCCATTGGCCGGCGCGAACGGATCGCGCCGTGGATCGATGCCGCGCTGGCGCAGGGCGCGCGGCTGATGGGCTTCGGCCATCGCATCTACCGCGTGCGCGACCCGCGCGCCGACGTGCTGCGCGGCGCCGTCGCCACGCTGGGCTCGAACAGCGCCGATCTCGGTTTCGCCGCCGAGGTGGAGGAATACGCCCGTGAGGCGCTCGCCAGGGCCAGGCCTGACCGCGCGCTCGACACCAATGTCGAGTTCTATACGGCCATCCTGCTCGATGCGCTGCGGATTCCCCGCCAGGCGTTCACGCCGGTGTTCGCCGCCGCGCGCGCGGCCGGCTGGACCGCGCATGCGCTGGAGCAGCGGCGCAGCGGCCGCCTGATGCGCCCGGCCTCGACCTACACAGGAACGATGCCGCCCTGAGCGATTTGCCGGCTAACCGTTCCACAGGCCTTCGGCGTGCAGGTCGTCCATGGTACGCGAAATCCCCTCGCGCAGGATCGCCACCATGGTGTCGATCTGCGCTCGCGTGATGATGAGCGGCGGCGACATCACGCACATGTTGATCAGCGGCCTGACCAGAAGCCCGAGTTCGTGGCAGTGCCGGTCGATGCGCTTGCCCACCGCATTGTCGAGTTCGAGCGGATTGTTGCTGTCGCGGTCGGCGACGCATTCGACGCAGGCCATCAGGCCCATGCCGCGCACCTCGCCGACCAGCGGCAGGTTCTCCAGCTCCTTCAGCCGCGCCTGGAAGTAGGGCGCGACCTCGCGGGCATGCGCCAGCACCTCGTCCTCCAGCATGTCCAGGTTCTTCAGCGCCACGGCGCAGCCGACCGGATGACTGGTGTAGGTCAGGCCGTGGGCGAACATGGCGTCGGGATGGTTGGAGCGGCGCAGCCCCTCCAGCAGCCTTTCCGAGATGACGACGCCGCCGAGCGGGAAATAGCCGGAGGTGACGCCCTTGGCGAAGGTGATCATGTCCGGGTCGAGGCCGAAGACATCGCCGGAAGCGAAGACGGACCCGAGCCGGCCGAAGGCCGTCACCACCTCGTCGGAAATATAGAGGATGTCGTTGGCGCGGCAAATCTCGCGGATGCGTCGCAGATAGCCCTCCGGCGGCACGATCACGCCGCCCGAGGCCTGGATAGGCTCGCCGACGAAGGCACCGATGCGTTCGGCCCCGATCCTCTCCACTGTCCGGCGGAATTCCTCCACCAGGAAATCGGCGAAGCCTTCGCGCGAAACGCCGGCCGGCCGCCGGAACGGATTCGGCGCGGTCAGCTTGACGACGAGGCCGTCGGCGCCGTCCATCCAGTCGCGGTCGCGCGGGCGGCCGTTGAGCGAGGCCGACAGGTAGGTCGAGCCGTGATAGGCGCCGCCGCGCGACAGGATCAGCTTCTTCTCGGGCCGGCCGCGGACGTTGTTGGTGAATTGCATGAAGCGCAGCGCCGTCTCCACCGCCGACGAGCCGCCGGTGGTGTAGAAGACGTGGGAAAGATCGCCCGGCGCATGGCCGGCGATGCGGCGCGCCAGCTCGGCCGAAGGCGCGTTCATCGTGTACCAGGGCGTGTTGTAGGACAGGCGCATCGCCTGCTCGTACATGACCCGCGCCAGTTCCTCGCGGCGATGGCCGACATTGACGCACCACATGCCGGCCGGGCCGTCGATCAGCTTCCTGCCGTCGCCGTCGGTGATGAAGACGCCGTCGCCCTCGCCGATCAGCGCGCGCGCCTCGGCGCCGACCGAACCGGCGACGGGCCAGGGCTGGACAAGATGGCGCGCCGCCAGCCCGGCCGGGCCTGCCGCGGCGTCTTCCTCCATCGCCCCGGTGGAGCGAACCTCACGCATGGCTGCCATCGCGATCCTCCGCCGGTGCGGATTCCGTCCGGTTGCGCCGGCGCGGCAACCCTCGTGAATCCCCGGCTCCATCACTTCATTTTGAATGTCCGTTCAATCAATATCGCAGAAATAGCGCTTGATTTCAATCCGGGGATACGCTCTTGATGACGACAACGGCAGGCGAAGGCGCACGGCAGACGGCGCCCGCCTGCGGAGCCGGTGCGACTGGGGAAGCCGCGCCGGCGCGGAAATGGGATGGCAGCGTGGCAGGACGATCCAGGCCAGCGACCGACAGGCGGACCGGGGCATCGCCATGACGGCGGCTGCGGAAGGGTCTTCCCCGCTTGCGGTGCCGCGAACGCGGAGAAGATCGCTTCTGCAATCCGAATCCTTTCAGGGCCTTGCCCTGATCGCGCCGACCTTCCTCTATGCGCTGGTATTGCTGGTGGTGCCGATCCTGGTGGTGATCGCCCATTCCTTCTGGACGCAGCACTACCTCACCATCGACCGCACCTTCACGCTGGAGAACTACCGGATCGCGCTGACCGAGCCGATCTACCGCGACCTTTTGTGGCGCTCGCTCTACATCTCGCTCGTCACCAGCGTCGTCACCGTGGTGCTGGCCTATCCGATCGCCTACTACATCTCCTTCCACGGCGGCCGCCACAAGGGCCTGTGGCTGTTCCTCATCACCATTCCGTTCTGGACAAGCTACCTGCTGCGCGTGATGTCGTGGAAGGTCATCCTCGGCTACAACGGCGTGCTCAATTCCGGCCTGATGGGGCTGGGCATCATCGACGAACCCATCACCGCGCTGCTCTACAATTCCAATGCCGTCATCATCACGCTGGTCCACGCCTGGGCGGCCTTCGCCATCCTGCCCGTCTTCGTGTCGCTGGAGAAGGTGGACCGCACGCTGATCGAGGCCGCCAAGGATCTCGGCGACGGTCCGCTGCGCTCCTTCCTGCGCGTCACCCTGCCGCTGTCGGTGCCTGGCGTCATCTCGGCGCTGCTGATCGTCATGATCCCGACCGTCGGCGACTACGTCACCCCGAAGCTGGTCGGCGGCAAGGACGGCGTGATGATCGCCAACGCCATCCAGGCGCAGTTCGGCAAGGCGTCGAACTGGCCGCTGGGCGCGGCGCTCTCCGTCACCACCATGATCGTGGTGACGCTGATGGCGGGAGCGGCCGTGCTCATCATCCGCCGGGCGGCGAGGCTGGCGCGATGAGCGCGGCCGTGGCGGCAACGACGCGCGTAAGCTGGCGGCGCTTCCTGCCGCAACGCGGCTGGCTCTCCGTCTACGCGGTCGTCTACATCCTGTTCCTCTACGTCCCCGTGCTGTTCCTCCCGATCTTCTCGGTCAACACCGCCGCGACGCCGAAATTCCCGCTCAACGGCTTCACCTGGAAATGGTACGAGGGCCTGCCGCATACGCCCGAACTGCTCAATGCCGCCTGGAACAGCCTAGTCGTCGGCCTGTCGGCCTCGGTGCTCTCCACCGTCCTCGGCATCTTCGCCGCCCGCGCCATCACCCGCTACCGCTTTCCCGGACGGCGCCCGATCAACGGGCTGATCATGGCGCCGCTGGTGCTGCCCGAGGTGATCGTCGCCATCTCCATGCTCCTGGTCATGCTGCAGCTCGGCCTGTCGCTGTCGCTGTTCACCGTGGTGCTCGGCCATGTGCTGATCTGCATCCCCTATTCGATGACGGTGCTGACCTCCGGCTTCGAGGGCTTCGACCGCTCGCTCGAGGAGGCGTCGGCCGATCTCGGCGAGAGCGCCTTCGGCACCTTCCGGCGCGTCACGCTGCCGATGGTCACGCCCGCCATCATCTCCAGCCTGCTGGTCTCCTTCACCATCTCGCTGGACGAGTTCATCATCGCCTTCTTCCTCACCGGCACGGAGGCGACGCTGCCGATCTACATCTGGGGCCAGCTCCGCTTCGCCGCCAAGCTGCCGGGCGTGCTGGCGCTCGGCACGCTGCTTCTGGTCGCTTCCTTCGTCCTTCTGTCCGTCGCCGAAGTGCTGCGCCGGCGGGCGGCGCGGCGCACCCAGTCCGAGGGAGGCCTGTATGCCTGAACAGTCCGGTCCGGACCGCTCCGGCCGCCCGATGATCGAGATCCGCAACGTCACGCGCAGCTACGGCGCGTTCAAGGCGCTGGACGAGGCCAACCTGTCGATCAGCGAGGGCGAGTTCTTCTCGCTGCTCGGCCCGTCGGGCTGCGGCAAGACCACGCTCCTGCGCATGATCGCCGGCTTCGACACCCCGACGACCGGCTCCATCGCCGTCGACGGCCAGCCGATGGACGGCATCCCGGCCAACCGGCGGCCGACCAACATGGTGTTCCAGTCCTACGCCATCTTTCCGCATCTCAACGTCGAGCAGAACGTCGCCTACGGGCTGAAGCGGCTCAAGCTCGAAGCGGGGGAAGAAAAGCGCCGCGTCGAGGAAGCTCTCGCCCAGGTGTCGCTGACCGGCCTGGGCAAGCGCGGCGCCACCGAACTCTCCGGCGGACAGCGTCAGCGCGTCGCGCTCGCCCGCGCGCTGGTCATGCGGCCGAAGGTGCTCCTGCTCGACGAGCCGCTGTCGGCGCTGGACAAGAAGCTGCGCGAGCAGATGCAGGTGGAGCTGCGCCGGCTGCAGCAGGCGGTCGGCATCACCTTCGTGCTGGTCACCCACGACCAGTACGAGGCGCTCGCCATGTCCGACCGCATCGCGGTGATGTTCGGCGGCCGCATCGCGCAGGTCGCCTCGCCGAAGGAGATCTACCAGCGGCCGGTGAACCGCCAGGTCGCCGATTTCCTCGGCGGCATGAATTTCGTCAAGGGCGAGATCGTCGAGGAGAACGGCGCCTCGCTCACCCTCGACACGCTCGGCTTCGGCCGCGTCAGGACCGACAGGCCGGCCGCCTTCGCGCGCGACGGTAGGCAGAACGGCCAACAGGCCACGCTCGGCATCCGGCCGGAACGGCTGCGCGTGCTGTGGGACGACGAGACATCGCCGTTCCAGGTTTCGGGCACCGTGGTCGAGCGCCACTACTTCGGCGAGATCACCCATCTGGTGGTCGAAATACCGGGGCTGGACAAGCCGCTGTCGGTGACCGAGACGAACGACTTCGGCGCCGACGACATCCCCGTCGGCGCCTCGATCCGTCTGGCCTACGACCCGGAAGCGCTGGTCGCGATGGCGGATTGACGCGCCCGCCCGATGGCTGGCCTCGGTCCTAGTTCCTTGACCGTGCGCCGCTTCAGTCCCAGCGGTACCGGCTGCCGGAACGGCGTCCGTCCTCACACGGAAGAGCGGCCCGTTTTGCCGGACAGATCCGCAGGTTCGTCGGCCGGGTGCAGGCGCAGGAAGGCGGAGGCCGCGTCGCGGGCGCGCTGGACGACCTCCTCGGGAGCGGGCGTCTCGACGAGGCGAAGCAGCAGGTTCATCACCAGCTCTCCCCAAAGCAGTACCAGGAACTGCCTTGCCAGTTCGGCGGGAGCCCCTTGCAGAAGACCACGCGCCCGCGCCTTGCCCAACATCGTCGCCAATTCCTCGCGCGCCGCCGCCCGGCCTATCGAATCCAGCGCCTGCGCGACCTCCGGCGCCCGTTCGGCCTCGGCGATCGCCAACCGGAAGACGCCGACGACGGCCGGGTCGGTGACCTCGCGCAGCAGCCGTTCCCCGAAGGCCGCCAGCACGGCGGCAAGGCTTTCGCGGTCGCGCGGTTCGGGCATGTCTGCCTGAGCACGCATCCGGCCGGCGCGTTCGGCGATGCAGGCGACCAGCATGTCGTGCTTGTTGCCGACCAGCGCGTAGAGCTCGCGCTTGGACACTTTCGCCTGGGTGGCGATCTCCAGCATGCTCGTCTGCGCATAGCCCTGCGCGCTGAAGGCTGCAAACGCAGCGTTCAGGATGCGTGCCCGGGCAGGTGCCGCCTGCCGGCCTGCCGGCGACGATGAATCCCTGGATGCGGCCGACATCGCCTGCTCCTTGACTTGGTACCGATAGGTACCATATCAATTACACCATCAATCCCGGTAGGGATAGCTCCGGCAGGAGGTGCACATGTCCCCCTCGACCATTTTCGGAATGCAGCTCGTGCTCGGCTATGTGCCGTGGCTTCTCTTCCTCGGCGCCTATGGGTGGCCCAGGCTGAAGGCGATGGACCCAGTCCAGGCGCAGCGCGCCATCGCCACCCTGCACAGCTTCCGCTTCTTCGGGCTCGTCTTCATCCTTCCGGGTGTGGTCGGCCGGGATCTTCCGGCCGGCTTCGCACTGTCCGCCGCCTACGGCGATTTCGTCACCGGAATGCTGGCGATGCTGGCGCTGGCGACCGTCCGGATACGGCCGCTGTTCTGGCTGTTCGTCCTTGCCTTCAACGTCGCCGGAACGGCCGATCTCCTCTTCAACTACTATCACGGTGCCCGGTTCGGGCTTCCGGAACAGGCGGGAGAACTGGCGGCGACCTACTGGATTCCCATCCTCTACGTGCCCGCATTGATGATCACGCATGTCGTGGCGTTTTATCTGCTGATGCGCCCTCGGCCCAGGACGTCACGACCCCTTGCCGAAAGCGCGGCTTCCTTCGCACTTTCCTCGTCGTCCGCCTCGCGCCCTCCGGGCAGGTAGGCGAACCGCAAGCCCGCCCGTTTGCAGTCTCGGCAACCGGGCGGGAACCCGCCGGCCTCAGTATCCCGCCTTGATCTTCTCGAACTCGGCGATCATCTTCAGCTTCAGGTCGGACGGCACCGGCGACTGGAACAGCGTCTTGTCGACGAACTTCTGCACGTCGTCGTAGCCCTTCTCCTTCAGCACCGCCTGGTCGACGCCTTCCATGCCCTTGGTGTTGGCCTGGCCGTAGCCCCAGTCTCCGACCAGCACCTTGGCCACTTCCGGATCGTTGACGGCGTTGAGGTAGTCGTACGCCTTGTCGATGCTGCCGGGCGCGTCCTTGAACAGCACGTAGCCGCACACCCAGGTCGACATGCCCTCGTCGGTGTCCTTCTTCGCCTTGATCGGCGCGCCGTTGGCGACCGACTGCACGGTGGCGTCGTTCCAGGCCCAGGCGAGATCGATCTCGCCGCCCGACAGCGCCTGCACGATGTCGGTCGTGTCGGTCCAGTATAGGCGCACGTTCTTGTGCACCTGGCGCAGGAAGTCGGACGCTTGGCTGAACTGCTCGTCGGTCATCTGCGTCCAGTCCTTCAGCCCGATGGCGAGGCTGGCCAGCGCATAGGCGTCGTCGACATTGTCGCCGATGGCGACGCGATCCTTGAACTTCGGATCGGCGAAGGCTTTCAGCGACTGCACGTCCTTCTCGTCGACCTTGTCGGAATTGTAGGTGAGCTGCGTGTCACCCCAGTCCCACGGCATGAACCAGGCCTTGCCGTTCTCGTCGGTGGCGAGGTTCTTCATCGCCATGATGCCGGGGTTGAGATCGTTCCAGCCGGTGATCCTCGAGGTGTCGAGCGGCTGCAGCAGGCCCGCCTCGCGCCACTTCACCACGCTCTGCGAGCAGGGATGGCCGACATCGGCCTTGAAGCCGGAGCGCACCTTCTCGAACGCCTCGTCCTCGTCGCCGAAGAAGGCGAAGGCCGGCGAATCGCCGTTCTTCTCGACATATTTGGGATGGAAGCTCGGATCCTCGTAGCCCGACCAGTCGAACACGATGAGATCCTTGTCCTCGGCCACGGCGATCGCCGCGGCGGAAGCCGCGAGCGTGCCGGCGAGCGCCAGGGTCAAGGTCAGTCTGCGCGTCAGGGTCCTCATCGTGTCGTCCTCCGTCCTTAGAGTGTTCCCGTTCGTTATGCGATGCGGATCGCGGTCCCGTCCGGAACGCCGTCGCCGCGCACGTAGTGCTTCGGAAAGACCGCGGCCAGAAACGCGTTGGCGGCCAGCAGCGCACTTTCGCGCGTCACCTCCTCCGTGCCCATCATCAGCCTGAGCCACAGTCCCTCCAGCGTCGCCGACAGGGCGAGCGCCATGGCCTGCGGCTCGAAGCCGTAGCCGCCGTCCGCCTTCAGCGTGCGGCAGAGATCGACGATGATGGTCTGGTAGGCGGCGTCGCGCGCGCCGCACAGCGCCTGATAGGTCGGCCGCGACTTCGCCTCACCCCAGAAGGCGCACCATGCGGCGAGCTTGCGCCGGTTGCAGATCGAGCGGTCGAAATCGGCCGCGACCAGAGCGGCAAGCTGGCGGGCGGGATCGTCGCCGGCCTTCTGCAAGGCGTTGCGCCAGTGCGCGGCATATTCGTCGGCCATGACCTGGAGCGTGGCGACGAGCAGCTTTTCCTTGCTCTCGAAATGAAAGTTGACGATGCCGCGCGACAGGCCGGCACCGTCGGCGACGTCGGCCATGGTCGTTTCCGAATAGCCGCGCCGCGCCAGCGAATCGATCGTCGCCTCGATCAGTTGCAGGCGGCGGACTTCCTTCGACTGCTTGCGGCCGCGCTTTTCCGGTTCGCCCCGGCTGCGTGCGGCGGGTTCCGGCTCTTCCGGCTCGGGCGTCTTCATGGGCGGGCTGGTCTCCAACATCGCCGGCTATCCGATCGCCTCCGGCTTCCATCCGCGCAGATGAGTGGGCCGGTGCTCGCCCGAGTCAAGTACCGTCTGCATGGCTTCCCAGGTGCGGATGTTCTTCTCCACATAGGCAGGCCCCACAGCCGCGGCGACCGCGTCGTAAAGCGGCCCCCTGAGCCGGGCGAGTTCGCCGCGCGCGACTTCCCGATACCAGGGATTGCGGTCGCGGGCCTCGACGCCGACGAAGCCGGCGCCGCGCATGGCCTGCATGTAGCGCGCCGGCGAAGCCATGGCGAAGGACAGCCCTTCCGCCGCGACATAGGCCTTCATCTGGGGCGACGGCTCGCCGTCATGCGCGATCATCCAGTTGGAAGCGGCGAAGACGCCGCCCGGCTTCAGGACGCGGAAGATCTCGGCGAAGAGAAATTCCTTGTCGGGCACATGCAGCAGCGCATCCTTGGAAAAGACCACGTCGAAGGCGGCGTCGGGAAAGGGCAGGGGACCTGGCGGCGCCTGCACGAAGACGACGCGGCGGGCGAGCCCCCGCGCCGCCGCCCGCCGCCGCGCCGCATAGACGACCGGCTTCTCGACATCGAAGCCGGTGGCGTGGGCAAGCCCGTGTCTCTCCGCCAGATGCACCGTGACGCCGCCCGCCCCGCAGCCGATGTCGAGAAGCGCCTTGCCGGCGAGCGGCAGGCCCTCGACGATCCGGTCCACCTCGTCCGGGCCGCCCGGCGAGAGATAGCCCTCGCCCCACAGCGCCTCCAGGAAGCGGATCGCCGTGTCGTCATATTCAGGTTCGGCCTCTGCCGCCTCGATCGTCATTCGCCGGCAAGCTCTCCGTCGTGGCCAAAGCGTACTGCATCAACGGGAAAACGCAACCGTATTTGTTGAACATTCATTCAATATTGCTGGACAGACCGGCCGCCGTCGTGGCAAGTTCCCGCCGTTTATGGACAGATCAGCGGAAGCGGGGCGCCGAGAGGCCGAGCCGGCATGAAGACATGGGACGCGATCGTCATCGGCGGCGGCCACAACGGGCTCGTCAACGCCTGCTACCTGCAGCGCGCCGGCCTCGACGTGCTGGTGGTGGAGAAGAACGGCTGGGTCGGAGGAGCGGCTACCAGCCGGGAGCTGACCCCCGGCTTCCTCTATTCCAACTGCTCCTATGTCTGTTCGCTGTTCCGGCCCGAGATCATGCGCGACCTGGAACTGCCGCGCTTCGGCCTGCAGGTGATCGCCTACGAGGGCGGCGCGGTGTTCACCCGCGACGGCGACCATCTCGCCAACTACCGCGACCACGACGCGCACCGGCGTGAATTCGCGCGTTTCTCGAAGCGCGACGCCGAGGCCTACGACCGCTACGCCCGCGACGTGACGCGCCAGTGCCGCTTCATCCAGCCGCTTCTGATGCGAACCGCGCCGGATCCGACGAGCTGGAAGCCGCGCGATCTCGGCGAACTGCTCCATCTCGGGAAAAAGTTCGCCGGGCTGACGCAGGAGGAAATGGCGCTGACGCTGCGCTTCTGGACGATGTCGATCTCCGATTTCCTCGACGAATATTTCGAGACCGACGTCATCAAGGCCAATTTCTCCATCTCCGGCATCATCGGCACCGCGCTCGGCCCGATGTCGCCCGGCACGGCCTATGTGCTGCTGCACCACTACATGGGCGAGGTGGACGGCTCGGTCGGCGCCTGGGGCTACGCGCGCGGCGGCATGGGCGCCGTCACCAAGGCGCTCGCCGCCTCCTTCCAGGCGTCTGGCGGCACCATCCGCACCGGCGCGGACGTGGAAAGGGTACTGGTTCGCAACGGCAAGGCGAAGGGCGTCGTGCTGTCCGGCGGCGAGGAAATTTATGGCAGGCTCGTCGTCTCCAACGCCGACGTCAAGCGCACCTTCCTCAAGCTGGTGGAGGAAAAAGAGCTGCCGGACGTCTTCCTGCGCCGGGTGAAGAACTTCAAGATCAGGGGTTCGTCCGGCAAGGTCAACATCGCGCTGGATTCGATGCCGGAATTCCCGGCGCTGCCGAAGGATTCGCCCTGCCTGCGCGGCGATCTGCACTTCACCGATTCCGTCGAGCGCATGGAGCGCGCCTATGACGACTGGAAGGCGGGCCGCTGGTCGGCCGATCCCTTCCTCGACATGATGATCCCGACCACGCTCGACCCGACCATGGCGGCGCCGGGCAAGCATTTCATGAGCTGCTTCGTGCAGTACGCGCCGCCCAAGGTCGAAGGCCGCGACTGGACCGACGCCGACCGCGACGCCTTCGCCGAGACGGTTATCTCGCAGATCGCCGACTATTCGCCCGGCTTCCGCGACCGCATCGTTCATATGGAGGTGCGCACGCCGCGCGAGATCGAGGCCGAGGTCGGCCTCACCGAGGGCAACATCTTCCAGGGCGAACTGACCTTCGACCAGCTTCTGTTCAACCGGCCGGTGCCGGGCTACGCGCAGTACCGGTCCCCGGTCGGCGGGCTCTATATGTGCGGCTCCTCCACCCATCCCGGCGGCGGCGTCATGGGCGCGCCCGGCCGCAACGCGGCCAGGGAAATCCTGCGCGACCTCGCCAGGCCGGACCATCACATGAGCGCCGCCCATGACGTCATCTGACCGCACGGTCTGGGATGCCGTCGTCATCGGCGGCGGCCACAACGGCCTCGTCTGCGCGGCCCTGCTGGCCAAGGGCGGCCGCAAGGTGCTGGTGCTGGAAGCGGACGGCCAAGTCGGCGGCGCGGCCCGCACGGAGGAATTCTTCCCCGGCTTCCGCGCCTCGACCGCCCATGTGCTGAACCGGCTTCATCCGGAGGTGGTGAAAATCCTCGAACTGGAAAAGCACGGGCTGGACTTGTCGCGCAGCACCCCCACCCCCTCCCCGCAAGGGGGAGGGGAACCTGGTGGCGCGACCACAATAGACCTGGGACAAGCGTCGCGGGCGGAATCCATCTCCCCCTTGCGGGGTGGGGGTATCTCCGGCCCGACCTTCGCTCCGACCGTCGTCTTGTCGAGGAACGGCAACCCTCTCGTCCTTCACGGCGCCTATGGCGAAGTGCTGACCGGCGCCACCCCTGCCGAACAGGCCGCATGGAAAGACCTGCGCGCCCAGCTTCTGCGCTATGCCGGCATCCTGAAGCC
>Ga0222422_100262_pt1 | contig 23491 bp, 20 predicted proteins | sample 3A1ome_FD_182469 | JGI IMG/M metagenome (GOLD analysis project Ga0222422, IMG submission 182469) | Enriched microbial communities from leaf-cutter ant dump, University of Wisconsin, Madison, United States - 3A110A (version 2) | ecosystem: Environmental > Terrestrial > Nest > Insects nest > Nest...
GAACGCGCCGGTGAAGGTGGTGGTCAGCGTGGTCGATCCCTGCTTTCGTATGCCGCGCATGGCCATGCACATGTGCTCGGCCTCGATCAGCACCGCCACCCCGCGTGGGATCAGGACTTCCTGGATAACGTCGGCGATCTGGGCCGTCATCGTTTCCTGCGTCTGCAGGCGATGGGCGAAGATGTCCACAACGCGGGCGATCTTCGACAGGCCGACCACCTTGCCGTCCGGCAGGTAGCCGACATGCGCCTTGCCGATGATCGGCACCATGTGGTGCTCGCAGTGCGAATGGAACTGGATGTCCCTGACCAGGACGAGGTCGTCGTACCCCGCCACTTCCTCGAAAGTCCGGCCCAGCTCCTCGGCCGGGTCCATGGCGTAGCCGCCGAAGAGTTCCCGGTAGGCCTTGGCGACCCGCTTGGGCGTGTCGTGCAGCCCTTCGCGGTTCACGTCTTCGCCCGCCCATCGGATGAGGGTCCTGACGGCGGCTTCCGCCTCCGCCTGCGAGGGGCGAATGTCCGATGCGGCGGGAGCGAAGTCCCGCGAATATTTCAAAATGGCGTCCATAGATGCGGTTCCCGTAGTCCTGTCTCGCAGGACGAGTTGAACGGAACACGTTTTTCGAGGATTGAAAGGATCTGGTCGAAAGAGGCGTGCAGATTTCGCGGGGGCTATATCGCACCTTTTTCCTTCCGTGAAGGGGGTATGGTTAAAAAATCGGCTGAATGCCAAGAATTCGTTCGGCCGTCCGTCGAAGCTTCGAAGAATTCAGTTCTTCCAGGGTTGCCCCATGCCCTCGGCGATCCTTACCATCGGTTGCCTGATCGACGGAAAGGACGCGGAGAATGGCCGACGACGGAATCCCCTTGGCGACCGCCCTGCCGCCCTTCCTTTACCATGGGACCTCAAGGCTCTATCTGGACCAGATTCTCAGGGATGGCCTCCTGCCCTGCACGATGACGGGCGAGGAGGACATGACGTGCCTCGCCGACGATCCCGAGATCGCCATTCACCATGCCATGTGCCAGGCGGAGTCCGAGGAGGCCGACCCGGTCGTTTTCGTCATCCCGATTTCCTGTTTCGACACGGCCTTTTTCCGGCTTGAGGACAACTTCGTCCGGCTGGGACCTTCCGAGGGTCGCGGGCTCGCCCTCAACCACGCCATGACCGAGAAGGAATGGCAAAGCCTCCCTTGGACATGGCAGGGCATGCTGAAGGACTGCGGCGCGGTGGGCTACACCGCTCCTATCCCGGTGACTGCAGGGATGATGGCCGAAGGCCGCAACGAGGACGAGCTGCGGTCGGCTATTCCGCTCATCGTAGACGGAACCGCGGCGTTCGAACCCGGCCTGGCCGCCTGAAAGGACTGGACGATGATTGAAGGACTTGAACTGCTGAGGTCGGATTGCGCGGAGGCTTTCATGCCCGGCAAGTTCTCGACGTCGCGCCTGCCGGTGGCCGTGGCCCGGCTCGCGGACGGCGCGCTCGAAGGCGACTTGCCCTGCTGCCTCGACATGCTGGTCAAGCTGCCCGGCGGCGCGGTCGCGCTTCCGGAACCCTACGCCTCGCATGAAGGGATCGCCGCGTTCATGCGGGAATGCGTGGCGTTCGAGGACGGCCTTGTTCCCGGATGGGAGGAAACCCATTATGCCTACCTCACCGTCGACCGCCGCATCGTCAAGGAAGGCAATTCCCACAGGTCCGGCGGCTGGCATTTCGACGGCATGCAGGGCGCGCGCTATCCGGTGAAAATCCAGGCATGTCACCAGTACGTCGTCTCAGATCGCCTGACCACGGAATTCGTCGCCGCTCCCACCGACGCCACGGGCCTGGACGAGCTCCGCCACAACTGGTTCGAGGAACTCGGCCGCCAGGTTCCGGACGACTCCGAAATCTTCGCTCCCGAAGGCCTCGAGATTTACGCGATGTCGGCTTACCAGCTCCATAGGTCGCGCATCGCCAGACCGGGCGAAGGCGGCTGGAGGACGTTCCTGCGGCTCGACTTCTCCCTCAAGCAGCAGGACAGGCTGGGCAACACCCCGAATCCGGTTCTGCCCGCCCCCTTCGAGTTCGTGCCCCGAGACCTTCCGGCAGGGCTTTCGCGGGGCATAAAAGACAGCGGATGGGAAGGCGCGCGCGTGTTCGGCCCCTGTTGAGGCCGATCATCCACTGAAGAGAAACAAGGAGGGACGATGGTTGGCATATTCGACGAAGCGCTGCGGCCGTACGAAAAGGCGATCAACGGGATCGTAGCAAGCAACGTGGCGCGCGGGCATTCGCCCGAAACCGCACGCGTGATCGCGGAGAGTTTCGCGCTCTATATGCTCGGCTATTACACGCTTGAGGGCGCCGCTCAGGCGGTCCATGCGACGGGTTTGGGCGAGGAAGCGGCCCGCGAGGCGGCTCTCACCTTCAAGGAAGCCAAGCACGGCGCACTGGCCTGATCGCAATTTTTTTCTCTGACCGCCGTTTAGCTGCCTGCGGCTGTCGCCAGCCTGTCCGTGACCTTGTGGCCGTGCAGCCATGATCGCGAAGCCGACAGGGAATAGAGAGGCATGTATCTGGAAGGCGCGTCCGCGGAGCGGATTTCATCGCCGTCGAGATCGAGGACCCAGTCGGCTTCGCGACCGGCGACGATCAGGACGGCGTGGTAGGCGTCGACGTCCTTGAGCTTCACGACGGCGATCGCCATTGCCTCGGCCGGCACGCCCGCCTTCAGAAGCATTCCCATCTTCAGGATCGCGTAGTCCTCGCAGTCCCCCTGTCCGGCCGCGATGGTTTCGACCGGCGAGGCCCATTCATCCACGCCGTACTTCGACTTTTCATCGGGGACGTACCGGATGGAATGGTTGACCGTCCTGTTCGCCAGCTTCAAGGCTTCGAAAGGATCCGTCGCTTCGGCCGCCCTCGCCGTAGCCGCATCGAGCACCGCGGCGCGCCGTATGCACTCCCGGTCCTTGCCGCATGCGGGCAAGGCGCTGAAATCCATCTTCGACAAACGCTCGATCGCGTCCGGCAGCCGCGACTGCAGCGCAACCGAGCCGAACACGGACGGATGGCTGCCGTAGTCCTGGAAGCTCCCGGCCTCGAACGCGCCCGAGCCGGTCACCGTGCACAACAGCAATCCTGCGGCGGTCGCCATGGCTGAAAGGATTCCGTTCAAGGGCATCGATCCTCGTTGAAGGATTCGATGGTGACCTCGCCTCCTGGCGCCGTAAAGCCCGGAATGCCGGAGACGGCGTTACAGCACCGTCATCCCCATTCCCTTCCTGACGGCCAGCAGCGTTGCGGCGACTTCCTGCCTGGCCGCGGCGGAGCCGGCCTTGAGGATGCGAAACAGCTCGCCGCGGTCGGCGAACGCCGCCTCGCGCCGGTCCCTTACCGGGCCGATGGCCTCGTTCAGCACGTCGACGAGCCTGCGTTTGAGGGGGACGTCGCCGAGGCCACCCGCCCGGTACCTTTCCTTGAGGCGGCCGACCTCCTCGATGTCGGAATCGAAGGCGTCGAGATAGGCGAAGACGGCGTTGCCCTCCACCTTTCCCGGGTCCGACACCTTGAGATGGTCCGGGTCCGTGAACATCGACATCACCTTCTCGCGCACGGCGTCGGGGCCGTCCGACAGGAAGATCGCGTTGCCCAGCGACTTGCTGGCTTTCGCCTTGCCGTCGATGCCCGGCAGGCGGGTGACCTTCGACAGCACGGCTGAAGGCTCCGGCAGGATGTCTGCATCCGCGATCCGGTTCACCCGCCTTGCGATCTCCTGGGCAAGCTCGATCATCGGCAGCTGGTCGTCGCCGACGGGGACGTGCGTCGCGCGGAAGCCCGTGATATCGGCGGCCTGCGACACCGGGTAGCAGAGGAAGCCGACCGGGATGTCGCGCTCGAAGCCGCGCTGCCTGATCTCCTCCCGGACCGTCGGGTTCCGCTCCAGCCGGGAGACGGTCACCAGGTTCATGTAGAGGGCCGTCAGGTCGGCGAGTTCCGGCACGGCCGACTGCAGGAAGATGGTGGTCCTTTCCGGGTCGATCCCGACGCCGATGTAGTCCGCGACGAGGTTCGGAATGGCGTCGGCGACTTTGGCGGCGTTGCCCGCGTTGTCGGTGTAGGCCTGCATGTCGGCGATCATGACGAAGCAGCGGTAGCTGCCGTCCTGCATCGCGACCCTCTGTTTCAGGGAGCCGGCGTAGTGGCCAAGGTGGAGCGGTCCGGTCGGGCGGTCTCCTGTCAGGACGGTGGATGCGGAATTCCGATTGTTGAATGCGGTCGACATGATCTGGTCCTTCCTGGTTTCAGATGGACCGTCTCCGCATGAGGATTCGCGAGGGAACCTTCCTTGCGGAACGGTCCCTTGACGTCTTTGCTGTGCTGGATGGTGTCAGGCGTGCAAAAGGTTGTGGGCCGTCCGGTTTCCCGAACGCCACCAGATCGATGCGGGGGAACCCGCGAAACCTTCTAGGCGATTGCACATGGGATGGTTATGGCATGGTTGGAAGGGATCGGCAAGTTTTTTTGAGCGTCCAAACTTATTATGCCTATGCAGTACTACAAGTTGTAGAAAAGAAAAATGAAGGACAATCGTGGATTGATCCATCACCGCAATCATTCGCAAGCCATCTGTCAATGGCCGTGGAAGGATTCAACCCCTAACATATTCTGTTGTCGTTTTAGTCCTTGAAATCAATTGTGCCGGTGGAATTGGCACCCAATCATATTAGTGGTTTTGATAATGTTTGGGTCTACACTGCCGTGATCACTATATCTTCGGATAAAATTGATAATGAGACCCATAAGGCATCTGGGTGGGTTAGTGCCGCTCTCGCGTTTATTGAACGATGCGGTCTTGATCCAGATGCACTCGGTATCCAAGATTTGATAGATGCCGCTGACGCGTTCGCATTCTGTAGTCACCGATCAGCAGATTCCGGCGTTCTGGCCCGCCTTGCCCGAGGACTACCTCCCAGAAATTACCCGGCTCGTCACAGATCGATGGTGTTACCAAAACTGCGGGTAATCATAAAATCAGCTAAGCTTACGCTCCAGTCTGAAGACCCTGATCTTGATGAAGTCAAACAGATACTAAGCAACCCACTCTTAGGGAGCTTACCAACGTGGAGAGGGGCTGCCACCGACTGGATTCAACTCGAATCAACGACGGATTATATTGAGACATCTCTGCAAAGTGGGGTCGATACAGGCACTGTCGAAGCCTTCCTCTCCTGTCCAGAAAGAATCCTGACAGCCTTAGAGAAGGAAACATTTCGGCAAACGGAATCGGCCATCAGGGGGATAGGGGTGACGATGACACGCGCATTCGCCGCGGTTCTGGATGCCGTCGTTGACGGGTCTGACAATACGGCGTTTTTGGTGCCATTTTCTTCAGCAGAAATGAATGGCCGTGACATCTATGAGTGGATTGGCTCGTCAGCAGTAGAATATTTAAGAGTAGGAATGTGCTACAATGGTGCGGTTCCATGATTAACTTCCAGCCTCGCGTTAATTCATGGATCAGATTGAGGGATGGTTCATATGCTAGCGTCTCGGCATTGGACGTCCCTCGGATTAGCTACGTTAGGCCAGGATCGGACACCATCGAGACGGACTATCTCTATGGGGTGGCAGCGGTCGTTATACCCGGATGGGAAGTGATACATCTTCCTACCGTGAAAGGTGCACTGACGTTCGGTCAGGGCACCGTGATCGGAACAAGAACTATTGCGGGCGTGCCCGTTGGACTCGTGCACTTTCACGACAGCGGTCAAGCCCGCTGGATTCCTTCGTGTCATCTTATGCGAATTATGTCGCCCGAAACGTATTTCGTGCATGGTAGAAACGACCACCCTGAACGACACGTAAAAGGTAGTGCGCTTGAGCGACTGCGGCTAAGGCTCCTGGCGGAGGCTGTAACAGCATGGAATGATGCCACTGGCTCCTTAGATCGGCTTAATATAGATCCGCTACCTCACCAGATTGATCTAGCCCATCGCATCTTGCAGTCTGGAACAACGAATTGGCTGATAGCTGACGACGTGGGACTAGGAAAAACCGTCGAGGCGGGCCTCGTTCTGCATGGCCTGAAAAAGCAGCGGCCAAATTTACGGTGCCTTATCCTGTGTCCGCCCGGCCTAGTGGGCCAATGGAAAAAGGAGATGCGCGATAAGTTCAATCTAAAATTTAGGATATACAAAGAAGATATTCCAGCCATAGAATCTCCGGATGATTGGGCAGGTATATCTCTTGTCATTGCGTCAATAGACACTGCGGCTCACGTCAGTCATCGTGGAAAATTCATCGAATCTGGACACTGGGATATCGTTGTTTTTGACGAGTCTCACAAACTCAGCAAGCATTCTCGTTCACAGGAGACGCAGCGTTATTCGCTTGCGGAGAAGCTGCGTCCAAATGCGGACGGCTATCTGCTTTTGTCCGCGACTCCTCATCAGGGCAAAGAAGTACAGTTTAAGAATCTGCTGAAGCTCGTAAGGCCAGCGCTTGCAGAAAGGATCGAGACGTTACGAGGGGGAGACTGGTCCCTCCTATCCGAATTTGTCATCCGGAACGATAAGGACAAGGTTACAGACAAAGACGGCAACCTGCTGTTCAGGGGGGTCGAGACGAAGCGCGTGGAAGTGGCCCATGATGGCTTGGCCGCCGAATTCTTCGACACATTCGACGACTACGTAGAATTGCTGGCTGAACATTTCGGGCATCGCGGCCTCTTCACCTCTATCTATCGCAAGATCGCCTCTTCCAGCATTTATGCCGCTATGAAGGCGCTCGAGAAGCGGCTCGCGCGCGTGCGCGCTGGGACCGTCATGAGCAGCATCGCTGAAACGGCGACAGACGAGAGTGTCGACGGGGCAGACTTGGACCTTGAACAGCAACTGCCGTCCGCAGAGACACCGGATTTCTTGCCTGACGAATCCGATCTCCTTGAGAATCTGATTGAGAGGGCAGCTATCGCGCATGCTTGTGACCCGAAAAGACGGAGTTTCATCGAACTGGCCAGACAGGCACAGGATACTTCCGGATCGATGCTGGTGTTTACCGAATCCCGCGAGACCCAAGAGATGCTTCGTGGCACGCTTCTCGAGGCAGGAATTAGGGTATCCGTCATTAATGGCTCAATGAATCACCGGGGAAAAACGGAAGTCGTGGAAGAATTCAACAGTTCGGGCGGCATTCTTGTATCCACGGAGGCCGGGGCCGAAGGGCTGAACATGCAGGCAAGATGTCATTTCCTCGTAAACTACGACCTCCCATGGAACCCATCTCGTATCGTCCAGCGTATCGGCCGCCTCTACCGTTATGGTCAGAACGAGATCGTCCGGGTGATAAATCTCGTTTCGGAGGCAGGCTTCGACGGCAGGCTTCTTTCGGTGGTCTACGGGAAGGTTCGGACCATAGCCGAGAACATGCACTCAGTCGAAGGGCTGAATGCGGAGAGGATGACTAGTCGTATCGTTGGTGACCTTCTCGATCTCGTCGATGTCGAGGATATTCTCACCAACGCCTCGCCAAGGACTGAAAGCCGGGACGAGGCAGCGATTGAGGCGGCGGTGCAAGAAGCCCGTCATTCACTCGAACGCGGCCGCGAAATATTCGAAAACGCGGTGTCCTACGATCCAAGAGCGCGTCAGGGAGCAGTCCCGCTCGACGATCGCCATGTGATGTCGTTCGTCACTGGCGTGTTACCTCTCCTCGACCAAGGATGCCAGCCTGTTAGCGACGACCTTAAGATCGCGCGAGTGAGGCTGAATGGACGCTACGCGGCCCTCATTCCCGGGGCGCCACGCAACGAATGGTTCTCGGTCACGTGTGATCGGGACGAGTTCGAAAAGAACAAGGCGCAAGGCATTCATCTATTGGATTTCCATGATGGTCTCGTGCGTTCCTTGATGCAGTCTGCTCTTACAGATGATTTCCGCGGCAAGCATGCTGTTGGCGTTCCTCTGCCGGTTGGAACAGGTGCGATCTTTTGCTCCCGGGTTCAATGGCAGGATTCGAAGGGAACCCTGACATCGAGAGAGACCGTATTCTACGCCACTGACCACGAAGGAGAGTTCGCACGCAATCCTGCCTGGGTTTCGGATATGCTTCTCCATCCGTGGAAGGCATTTGAGGAAGATGTGGGAGAAGATCGAGGCCGTGTTCGCATGATCGACGAACATCGAAGCGTGTTGGACGGATGGTTAAAGGAGCGGATGGCCGAGGGTTTTCAGCTTCCCAACGACATCATGACGGTCGGCATTGGATGCGGGATCGTACCTAATCATGGGCAAGGGGGAACCTGAAATGGACAGCCAGGTATTTGATCTGGACGAGGATGACGTCTCCGTACGCAATAAGGAACCCGTCAAGGCGGTCTTGGGTGTCGGAACCGAGGCGTATGCTGTTCTCGGAGACCTCGACATCTCGAAACGCCAAGAAGCGCGCATCCGGTACGGGCAATGGATGGACTCGGATACGCTCGGGAGAATGCGTTTGGCAGACCTACAGGCATTAAAGGTGGCGCTCCGGCACGTTCCTTCGCCGCCTCCCGCGGACTTACCCTACTGGACCATATCGCCGGAAGGCCTGCCTGCCGGCCTTGCATTGTCATCCGCCTATTCATCGGAACGACAGGCAACGGAGGTTGCTTCAGAAACTCTGTTCGGCGAGGCAACTGCACTCGGCATCCGGCCCGACGGAGACTGGCAGGCATTCGTTGGCGGCGCAAGAGAACTGCTGTCCATTAGACGCGGGATTCTTTCTACATGCCGCGCGGTGGCATCAATGTTCGAGGTCGGGTGGGGCTGCGCGCCTACGATCAGTCAGGCGGCCGCCTTTCTGCGTGCCTATCCGGCTTTGATTGCAGCCGGGACCGAATCTCTTTCGTCTAAATTTCGTGGCAAATTGCCGACGTCTGATTCGTTAGCAGAACTCTTTCAGTTGGGACACAATATTAATCTGGCATCGGGTGCGTTTGTAGAGGAATTCGGATTCCGGCCCGCAGAGTTCGGCCGGGACACGTTGCAGGGTCTTGAGCGCGGTATAACTAAAGCAAAGGGAGGTGATGTCGTCCGGGCGGCCCGGATGCTTGGCGTCCAAATCAGAAGCGAGTCTTCGGCGAGGCGTTTTATCGACCTGATGCAGCATTATCTCGGACAATTGGACAGGCTGGACGAATCGGCAAAGGGAATACTCGGTGCAGCTATCGACCATCGCGACCTGCTCCGACTCGCCATGTTGGCGGCTGACGTGGCTCCTACGCGGAATGCCAGAGTAGAGTTCTTAGCGGGATTGGATATAGGCGCACTCTCCCTTTTGCTTCCTTCGGGAGAGCTTCATTCTATCGAACGAGCCGAAAGGATTCTTGTCCGGAATGCCGCAGCCGTCGAAGAGCCGGTGTCCTTGGCGCGGCTTGTCGCCGCCCTGGAGAAAACCGAGGATGGGATCAAGTGCTGGCTGGACAGGATAGATGCCCTGACAGACGGGAAGGTTTTTCAGACTGTCGACGAGTTCGTCGTTTACTGTAGGTCACGTCAGGTTTCGGTACGCTCCGATGTTCTCGGTGTCACGGTCGCAGACGATGCAGAAGCTACAGCCCTAGATGGGTATATCGAGTGGTTGCTTCAAGTCTGCGCCTTGCCTGTGCCAGACAACGTCGTGGAGTTCCTCTGGAAAGAGAAAGGCGGGCCGCTGGCAGTTGGCGACGTGGGACAGTCGGAATTGCCAGTTGACAAAGAATTAAGAGAAAATGTTCCCCTTGAAATCGAAACATCGGATAGTCCCAGTGCAGATGTCGACTGGACATCATTGGCGGTCAGCTGCCTAGCAAACATAGCAAACCTTCATATTTCCTCTCCCATATCTGACCAGCCCGAAATCCTTCGTGACGCACCAAGAGTCTTCTTCCGTCTGCAGGACGGGATGAATGAGTCACAGTTGTGGAAGAGGCTGGAATCCATACGCAAGAGAGCGGAAGAAGTTGCGGAAACTACCAGGATCGAAACACTGCATGACTTGAGACGGACACTGTTTCGTGTGGACGACTTGAGTAGGGGTAGGCCTCGTTTTAGCGACCACGATGAGTGGAGCTTCGAGGAAGCCGTTCGGGAGGCTGTGTTGGCCGGGATGAGGCGTCTGAGAGATACGTCGATCGATCCAGAACGGTTGCAGAACATAGTCGAAGCCGCCCGCTCCCTGTCCTACCAATTCTCTGAGGATCTCCATCTCAAGATGTCTCCCTCCGATAATCCGACCCCCGGAGTGGAGCATGCGCCGACGGCAGTGGCTTTCCTGGCCTATGCCTTGAGGAAAGAAAAGATGCCAATTGAGACTCTCATGGCCACCATCCCCGTGGAGGGTCGCGGCAGGGCCGGGGTGGCTATCGACGACCTAGTGCGCGCATGCCCAGAGATGCTCATCCTTGCGTTTAATTTATTCCCGGACAAAGCCGTTTAAGCTTGAGACAGGGGCGCTCGGCTCCGCTCGGAGAGCACCAAACTTGTTACTTGTTGGCCTGGATCATGGAGTCGGCCCGGTCGGATTTCGTCTAAAGCCATGGGGACGAACCCTCGCAGGAGATTTGGATCGCGTTCGAGGAATGGAACGTTTTGTTTGCGCGGGAGAGCGCTTCCGCCGCCGACATGGACGACGCGGCTCTTGCCGACTACCTGCGGGGTGTGGGAGCTAGGCCGTGGAGGGAAGACGAGGACGAGTGCAGCATCCGCGAGGTGTTAGACAGTTTCAAGAGTAACGATTCCGGTCGAAAGGCGAACTCACAGCCCGAACCTGGGTGCCTCGTCTATCGCTTCTCGTGTCTTATTGGTCGGTGCGATCTTGTTAAGTGGTGCCCACATCGGTAGTTGTTCAATAATTCTAGCATTGACGAGGAATGTGTCTGCGGCCGGGATTTCAAAACTTTCCGGAGTAATCAGGCACCCTGGGCGGTTGGCCCACCTATCTCGGTACAATTCGATATGCTCTGCTTTGATCCTGATGACCGCTGGCTTCGATCCGTCTTTCCGGAATTCGAAGTTTCTGGTCAACGCCGTGGATTTTGCCCATGAGACGGCAGATCGCCAGTTGTCAGTCAAGAAGACGCCGCTGGCGAGATGGGCGTCATCAACGACGCCTTTCCAGCGAGATTTTCCGTAACCGGCTATGAGGCCGTTTTCGATGATCGAAGGAAGGGCCTTCGAGGATGTGCCGTGATAGACGAAGTACGGCCAGAAGGAAAATAGGTCCCTCAGCTTCTCTGCGATGTCTTCTGCTGTCTTGTTCTTCATGAAGAGAAAATGATGCGAGTCCTTTCCACGGCGACGCTCGAATACCGTTGCGGCCGCCGTTATGAGGTCGAGTGTCTCTGGATGCCAGAGCGTATCCTTGCATCGTTCGGTCAGGGCTAGCAGATCGTCAGTCGCATTGGTGACTCCTGGTGCCTCGAGGGCTTCAATAATTTCGCAGACGTCAGCTGCGACGCTCTCTTCTTCGATGTATTCCATCTGTCTTGGCTCTCTTCGGGATGTACGGTCTTTCCCGCGCACGTTTTCACCAGGAATAGTATTTTTGCTGACCCGATTCGGCCGAGACATACTCCTCGTCGACCCTTCTGCCGATAGCTACAAGGTGAGGTTGATCGGATGACAGCAGCGCCTTGCCGATCCATCTATCGAGCTTGACCTCTCCGACCTTTATCTCTCCCTTGACCCCGAAAGCGGTAGAGATGGTGTCGGAAATCTCTGGGAACTCATGATCATACCCGAAATAACCCCCGAACAATCCCTCGAGACGCCCATCGACCTTGTCGGCAAGGATGATAAACGGTGCGATATTGACCTTCCTCGTCTTACCGTTCTCCATCTTGAAATCTGCGTTCAATGGCAGGACATCACACACCGTGATCCCTAATTCCGTAAGGTCGGCCATCGAGGCGGGAATTCCTCTAGCCGGCCACGGAATTTCAGTGGTGGCGAACAAATCACCGAGTGCAACGCTCACGAACAGCTTTCTACCAATGGCATGCAGGATCGCCCCGTCCAGCGGGTCCCCTTCTTCGTAACCCTGCCGGCGGGCATCAGGCACTTCTTTGGCCAAGGCGGCTTTCACCGCATTATTGAAGGCTTCTGCGTTTACCCGTTGACGTGCCATTTCGATCTCCCTCAAAGGAACTGTTGTCGACAGTATGCCGGGGAGATGCGAGGGGCAATTTGAGGTTTGATCTGGTGTGGGGTTAGAACTTGGCCTGCTTTACGGAAACGGAAGCTTTTTCGACGGACATGATGAGATGGCTTCAAATCTTGGGAACGATTCCCAAGCTTATTACGTTGCCGGACACATAGGGAAAGCGTTGCATACACATAGGGTTACTTCGCCGACCATGGCATAATTACGTCGTCGCAATCGGATGGATGGTGCCGCTGTGAAGTTTAGAATAGTTCTTGCAGTCGGTGCGGTCCTCATGGGATTGCCTGTAGCCATAGGTCTTTTAGGGTTGTTTGGAGCACACCTCGAGACATCAGGCGGAGCCTTTGTAGGCAAACCGATCTCGATCAATGGCCCTGATTTCATCGTCGACGCGATCGAAAACTGCAAGTTCGGTCCGGGCTGGTTCGGCCCCGGGAGTAACGGGTTACACGTCGACTGGGGAGACGGTGCGCAGGTATTCTCGGGGCTTAAGAGAGGCGCATCCTGCGCTGATCGCCAACGGACGCATATCTACACCGTTCCCGGCGAATATACACTGAGGGTGGTCAAGTGGCATCCTGGCCCGACTGACGCCCCGGTCACTGACTGGAAGGACGAGGTCAAGGTTACGGTTACGGGGGCCGCGACCAATGACTTGTTGAAGATGAAGGATATAGAAGACACCGAATTTCGTTATCAGGCTTTGGTCCCCGTGAAGTGGACGGCTTCTGCATCGGAGGATTCTTCGATCCGACTCGAAGCACTTTTGGATGATGGGACTGTTATCGCCAGTTCGCGTGAGATTCCGTGGTCGATGGTTGGAGACGGAGAGGCGGGACTGTCGCTCAACACGAGAGAATATGACCGTGCTCTGTATGCAGGCGAGAGTATTTTCTTCGTGCGTACGAGCCTTATCAGAAATGGCCGTGCTATTGCGACCGATGTCAGCGGGCCTTTGAAAATGACCGCAAGGCATCATGAGAACATGGAGAAGAACCTTCTGAAATGGGCAAGGAACGAAGGTTCTCGAATTGTCAGCATAGGAATTCACACGTATGAACCTGAATGTCTTTCCTATCGGATTGACTGGGGGGATGACCAATCATCTGAAGAGATCACACCGATAAGGGAATCCTGTCGAAACGACAGCCAGACGATTGAGGTTAAACACGCCTATGTCGAGACGGGGACATACAAGATAAAGATTTGGACGAATGGATACAGACCGTTCGAACCGCTCGAGAATAACGTGGCGTTCACTGAGACAGAGGTATTCGCCGATGAGTCCTTGAATTTACCTCAACCGGAAGCGGTGCGGGCCGCCCCGCCGGCATGCAGGATGAGCCGCCCAAACGATGATGCTGAACTGATTCTATTCAGTACGGGCGAAGCTGCGGCGACCTCCACAGTCTATATCGGCAATCCTGATGTGGTAACGACCGTGGCTCATGTCCGGATGAAGCCGGGCGATAAGCCCGTACATCTCGTCCTGCTTAGTAGCGGATCCTTCCTTTGGAAGCTGAGTGGCGAATTAGGGAGAATAGAGAAAGTCGTGGTGATCGAGCCTGCGGGAGGAAGAAACTCGGGTGTCCAAGGAGTGCCGCGTGATAAAGTGGAGTTCGTCGGTGGCGGCGGATTGAACTGCATGAATAATTTCTACGGTCCGAACACGGCCGATGCAGAAAGTGCAAGCGCTGCTGTTGCTGCCATGGCTGGCAGGGCCCCCGACGAGGTTTCCGGCATACCCCGTCTTTATTCCGTGTCCCTTCCCGGAGCGGACTTTGAAGTCCTGAAGCGGAAGCCATGGGCTCCTGCCGGCTTCGATGGTGAGGCATGGGAGGCGGCGATACGCTTTTCACCAGCTGGATTGATTGATACCGATCTATCATCGGTAGTGGCCCAAGTAGAAGCAGGAAGATACGAAGTGCTGCCGCAAGGATTTGGAGTCGCACAGCTACTTGCCAGCGGCCATCTCGAACGTATGGATGGCCGCGACAATTATCGAATCGCCAAGGAATTCTCTAGGTTTCCTGCTGGTCTAGCTGGAGCCCACGACGTGAACTTCGTTCTTGGTCGAGGCGTTGGGATGCCGGCTGGCGGAAGCGGACGAAACTGCATCCTGGAAGAAGTGACCGGCGAGCGGAAGGGCGGTGCTTGTTGGTTCTGAAGCGCAGGGCCTCCGCTCGCAACAAGGTTGGACAGTTGCCTGATGAGAAGCTTTACCGCCCGTCTGACCTGGTGACATCCAGAGTTCTCCATCTTGAACAAGGATTACAGAGCTTGGAATCAGGCACCGTTCCCCCTTGGCGCATCTTTTGCGCGAAACCTGTTGGACGCGATTTGTACCTACATTCTGTAGGGTGAGAACGACGGCCTTGTCGGCCTCGATCCAATCTTTTGTGACAGGTCGCGCAGCAGTGCCGAAGACCGCCTGCCCGGCGGGACTGGTGTGCTCGACGCCATGAAGGACTCGGCTGAGGAGCGGGTCGTCCTCGCCGTCAGGGAAGCGCTTGAAACCCTTCTCAGGAACGTGCCCGTCTATTCCCTGAACAACGGTACCTGGAAGCACGCCGCGGCGGCGACCGCCCTCAAGGATGTCCGTTTCGAGAATGGCTCCGCCGTCGCTGTGCTTGATGCCCGGAAGGCGGCCGGGACACTGGCGCTTCTGGCGGCATCGATTCTGATGGGTTCCCTCGCGGGACTCGGCTGGGTGATGGCGGTCCTGCGGCTGTAATGGGCGACGTGTGCTGCAGTTCCTACGCCGCGCATAACCTACGGAGATGGGGCGGCAGGAGGCACGTGGGTCTTGTCGAGCTGATATCCCTTCATGTCGATCAGGTCGGCGATCTCCATGAGCTCGCGGGCATGCACCAGCTTGGGCTTGTCGCCGATGCGGCCGGCGTAGCTGAGAACCTCCCGCGAGCGGTTGAGCGTGCGTAGAAGCCCACGGCACGCGGGAACTTTCTTGGACAGCTGGTTGGCGCACTCCTGCTCCATCGTATCCGCCAAGGCCGCATCCAGTTCTGCAAGTGTCGGCAGCGTCGAACGGATTTCCTCGATGACTGAAGCGAAGTCGACCCCGGCGTACTGGCCGGAGATCGCTCGATGCATGTCAGCACCGACCTGCCCGACGATCTTCTCGATAACCGACGAGCGCACCTCCTCGAGTATCGACCTCGAACAGTCTTCATCGGTATAAGCCTCTAGTAGATCGGGTTCGGCGGCGAGAATGGCCGCTACCTTGGCGGCGTCGGTCGGAACCCGTTCGGCCACGCGATCGTGGACAGCCTTCTGCAGCTCTCTCCGGCGGACGCGTATTGTGGTCTCGTCGACAGGGAATCCTGCGCCGTTGGCGATGCCCGCACGGACCTTCCCGAGGATGGCCGGGATTTCGCTGGAAAGCTTTTCCGCTTGAGTTGCGGTGAAGGAGGAGTGGTCGGTCATTTCGTTATCCATTTCAAGATGCTTGTACGGAGACTACGCTCATGGCGCGCAAGAAAGGGTTTCCAGGCCTGTGGTCTCCGTGATCGCCAACGAACGTTGCCGGGCGTGAACGCGGCGATCGACATGTCGGTTACGCTTGGTGTCATCCGTTGGCCAGGATGCGGTCAGGCGCGATAAAGGCTCCTTGTTCGCTCACCAGCCGTATTCGCTGGCCGTCGGCCAGACCTCGGCCTTTTCCGATAGCCATATATCGAGGTTGGCGGTGATGTCGTCGCAAAGCCCATCTAGGAACCGTTTCCCTTCGTCCGAGTGGACCTCTCCATAGAGGGTAGGCGAGATCTCGATGGGCCTGGCGAACCTGGATAGCGTCCGTTGTGACAGCGCCTTGTTGAGCCTGTAACCGTCGTCACCCACCAGCAGGTCGACTGCTTTTCTCAGCATCGACGACACTCTTCTGCCGCGCCGGTCGCGGGAGACATAGAGGTAGTCAACCTTCATTCTGTAGCTGAGGCAGCCCGAATCCTTGGCACCGGAATAGACGGAGACCGTCCTCTTGAAGGTGACGAAGCCGCATGGCTTACGGTCCCGTGGCGCGGTGACGGCGAGGACCGTCATCTCCTTCTCAACCGAGGTCTGCAGCCATGACTCGATCCCCCATTCGTCCCTTCCCGCTCTTTTCCTGAGCGTGGCTGCCAGCTCCTTTGCCCGTTCTTCGGTCGTTATCTCGGAGAACCTGAATTTCCTTCGATCCCGCCAAGGCGACCACTCCTCCTCGTAGAACTCGCTTTTGAAAAGTTCCGCGTAGAGTATGTCGAAGCTCCCATTTCCGTTTGGGTCGAGCGCGGATATGCCAGGTTTCAGCTTCACGATCTTCGCAAGGAGGAGCAGGTCCTTCTCCGCGGCCTCGTCAGCCACGTAGACGAGATCACGTTCGACCTTCTGCCATTTCGGCTGCCGCTGGGAAAGGTCTCGCTGCCTTTTCCGCGATGCCTGCGTTGGTCCGACCGGGTTATCCGTCATGGCTTCCAATAATACCGTATGTCAGTAGGTCTATGCCGTTTAATGGGTTGCGGGGTATTCCAGAGATCGAGAATGGTGGATCATGGCCTCTTCGCCGGAACGCGGTGGCGGAGTGTATCATTTGCGGCGTCGGCCGCAAGAATTGCAGGAGCGTGGAATGATCCAGATGACGCCGGAAGCCAGCCTGAAGATGGCCGAGGATGAGCTGCACGTCGCCGAGCAGCAACGGAATTTCCTTCCCTTGCTTGGCCTCGACATCTCGCGCAGGGCGATCCTTCGGATTCTGAGCGTCATGGCCCCGGAAGCCGATCCGGAGATGCAGGACCTGAACAACGAGTTGGAGGGTGCGCTTCCCGGGGTTCCGCTGGCAAGGACTTGCGGGCAGGCGATCAACATCATGATCGCCGAGACCGAGGAGATCATTGTCGCGGGCGACCCTTCCCGCCCGGACATCGACCGATGGATCGGCAACTTGCTTTACTTTGGCTATTCCTACCTACAGGATGCCAGAAAGATGATGCAGGTCGAGCCGACACCCCCGCTGAGACTGGTGTATAAGGACGCCACGGCCTCTTAGGCATACCTGCGGTCGATGCCGCAAGCAAGCGCAGGGCTGCCGCGGTCTCGCCTGAGGTTGTTGGCGTCGACGAAAGCCGGGACACTGGTCGCCTCATCGACAGCGGAGTTGCGCCTATGGGTTTTCGCCAATTCCAGATCAAGATCGTCCGGCATGATCGCCCAGACGACGAAGGGCGGTGGATTGAGCGCGTGGTGCCGGACGAGTGGCCGGGCGACGACAAGGCTGGATCGCACATGCTGAGGACTCCGCCTGAGTACGATGCCGAGATCATGCCCGGCTACCATGCCGTCCAGATCGTCGAGGTGCAGCCTGCCCCGCCCGACCAGCCGGGCAGCATGCGGGAGATGGCCGGCCTCCCGGCAGGAGACTTCGACCTGCCGCAGCCGGGCGGCTACCGCATGCGCTGAAGGACTCGGGTGCCCGCATCGGCAGTCGACCCCTTTGAATCCGGTTGGCGGCAGGTGCGGGCGGTAGCCATCAAGCTACCTGCCTCCAGCAAAGCCTTTGCAGTGAGCGTGGTTTCAAGTAAAAGGCGTCGATGGATTCATTCACGACCGATACGCACGTGGGCCGCATGACGCTGTCGATGGAAAAGGACAGTGACGGCGCCGGTAGGGTCTCTTTCCGGTTTGACGCCGATTCCGACCTTGAGGAATATACCCTCAACGACATCGAGCTCGACGAGCTCTCTTGTCCCAGACCTGTGTGCATCCGCGAAGACGGGGATTCCAAGGACGTTCGATGGGCGTTCGCGGTCTGGCTGGCAGGACAACAGGCTCTCAAGGAATTCGCCCGTCACGCGGGCAAGGAATTCGCAGAGAGGATGGCCGACGTATGCGCGCGCCTTTGTGCCGACATGGAAGCGAAACAAAACCGTCTCGAGAGCCTGATCATTGCAATCGAGAAGCTCGATCCCATGTCGGTTGAACGCCTCCTTGCCAGAGGGGAGGCGGAGAGGATTAAAGACGACCTGGCTGAGCTTGGATGGAGCTTGCATCTCGCGGAGGAACTCTCGGGGATGAAGGAAAGCGTGGCCGTCGCGTTACCTCGCATCCCAGGCTGGCCGGAAGTCACGGTCGTGCTTCAGGAAGGCGGAACAGCACGCGTTCGACCGATATTCGAGGGGAGCCTCGACGTCAGCATCGACCGCGACGACAAGGTAAGGTTCGAAGGCCGCGTGGTCCATGGTGGGGGGCACTACGCAAGGAAAGACGGCGAACTGCGCGAGAAGTGCGCATACGCAAATTCCACGGGGCGGCGGCCAAGCCTTGAATGGATCGAGAAGGCAGAAAGCGTTTTCGAGCAGGCCGCCCAGGAATACCAGCGGCAGCACCCTGATCTCGACCGCGCGGTGCTCGATCATGCCGATTTGGTTATGCGCTACATCGAGACGTCGAGAGCTGACGAGTTCGAAATGTTTTCGACCCCGCTCAACGACAACCTGCAAATTCTGTTCCTTTTTGACGATCATTCCCAGAATTTCAAAAATGGGATTTGGGAACTCGGTTTCGATAGGTTCGTGGTGCGTCGGATTCCCAGCATTGGAAATCCGCCCAAGTCCCGGACCCCAATCCACGGTATCTCAGCGCTCTTGAAACGCTGCGCCGATGGTGAGATGGCGCTCCTGGACTGGATCGGGACCTACTCGAACAGTGGCTTGGGGGCGGGACTTGATACCGCCACATCCGCGGCGACGTCGCATGTGGCCCGGCACGCAATCGAGATGTTCGACAAGAGCGGCCTCCTGAATCGAGCTTCTGGCTGAAATAGGCCGGGAACTCGATCCGCTCTTTCTGCACGGGCTGCGCATGCTTGCTGGGCGTAGACCTATCTGTGCCCTGAATTTCGCCAAGAAGCTTCGAACGGATAGAACCTATCGGGATGTTCCCCTTCGGCCAGCGCGATGGCGAGACTTCCGCGTACGACATCCTTTGACATTCCCTTGTTCTTGCTGAGAACGGCCAAGGCGATTTCATCGCCGAGCGCCGCAGCCGTCCTGATCAGGATATCGGCATCCCGTTGCCCGCCCGCCGCCTCCCCGCGGACGATCATCATGGCGAGGTTCATCATGGCCTCCGCCATTCCCTGTCCAGCCGCCAACCGATAGAGCCTCTCTATCTCGCGGAAGTCGGGATCACTCTGTTTGGCGAGAGCCATGGCGGCCTTGTAGGCGGCGACGGGGGAACCAAGTTCGGCGCCAAGCGCGTACTGGCGGAATACCTCCGGTCCGTTCCGCTCGGCCGCCATGTGCGAAGAATGCATTCCCGTCAGGAGATCTCCCATCACCATCCTTGCGTGAGCCAAGAGGTCTTTTGCGTCCTCGGAAGCGTCTCCGCTTTCGAGCTTTTCGATGGCGCTCTCGACCAGCTTGACCGCGCCCTCGAAATCCCGCTCGGTTCCTTCCCCGACAGCCTTGTTGAGCGCCAGGTTTACCGCCGACGCCGGATCGTGAGGGGCGCATGCCTCCAGCACTTCCACGAAGGCCCCCTTGGCAAGCGGCTTGCAGATATTCAAAGCGGAAGTCGCGATCGAGCCGGCGGCTTCCCACATCCTTTCGCTGATGGCGAAATGACAGAGGTCCAGCTGTTTCGCGATCTCTGGATCGTTGAGGGCTTCGTTCACCGCCCTCGCGACCTCTGACCTTCCGGTCGGACGCAGTCTCTGGACTATGGCCCGTGCAACCTCGTGGCGGATGCCCAAAGCTTCGATTGGCTTGACCTGCTGCCCCTCTCTCCTCCGGAGTTCGGCAGCGTCGCATTGATGGTCGTCCGGGGAAGGAGGATGGCTTCCAGCTGACTTCGCCATGGCCGACCATCCTGGCCACCCGAGCATCGCCGCAACAGTTTCGAGAAGCTGCTTGCGGCGGAGGACGATGCCGACGGTCCGGAGCTCCCAGTCGAGTTTGTAGGCGATGCGTTTGGCGCGGTGGATAGAATTCTGGTGGAACATGGCGGCCTCGCTGGCTAAATCTGGATCGAGATCAGCCGCCCCGGTGACATCGCCAGGACGGAATGAACAGTGATCCTGTGCCGCGTATGCGAGCTTGTGCCGAATCGGCCGGGCCAAGGTCTGCCACGGGCGCATACTGACAAGGGGACAACGTCCGGTCAATACGAGTCGTGCATTGTATGTTCTACGCTCTTGCCGTTTAGTTCCGAATCGCGCTAATAGAGCACTTGGTCGGCGTGTCGACCCGCGAAGCGCACCGCTTCAGCCCGCCATGGGCATCACGCAGGCAATGCTTCTCTGTCCTTAAGTCCGACCACTGTCTCGCCCACTCATGTTTTCGGGAGATCGACATGCGGTCCGAGTGCGCCGGCCCAGCATGGATTTCTCGGAGGCACAATGGGAGACCCCGTCGGACCTGACGGATTCCGTTTTTCGTCGTTACAGAGAGCTTCAGTTGCAGCGAAGCGCCTGAAGTCTGCGATGGTGGCGGAAGGCCATGAATCGAAGCCGCTCGGGTGGTACAGGAACATCCTGGCCAAGGTCCTGGAACACAGGGATTGGACGGCCCTTGTCCAGTCCGTAAAATCGGACCTTCCCTTGGGCATCCTGGACCACGAAATCAGGGACATTGACCAGCTTATCTTTCGGCGAATCCGTCAGGCAGAGGCGCTCCGGCGCCTGACCGGGATCGATGCCTCTATGGCCACATGGCTCATAGACGAAGTAGAGCCGACAGGAAGCGGCACCGGGCCGTTAAGAGTCGACGGGCCTGACGACACATTGGCCCTGCGCTATGTTTTCCCGCCGCTTCCGCAAACGGACGAGGGTATGCTGGACCTGTATTCCGCGGAAGCCAGAGCCGTATGGAACGAAACGACTGAATACGGTTGCGCATTCGTCCTGGCGGACTACTACGCCGAAAACCTTGGCTTCCTTCCGATGCGTGCGTCGAGACTGAGTAAATGCACCTGGAAGATCGAGGTTTTCGAAGGGGTAAAGGCCGTCGCGTCCACGGCATTCTCCCGCTACGCCATCGCGTCCCTCGACGAGGATGAGCCGCGCCCGCTCCGTCCGACGGAGATCGCATCGGTGCGGCAGGAATGGATAATAAGCGAGTGCAAGCTCCCAGTGCGCGGTTCCCGCAGGCAGGACATCGCAGAGATGCTTGGGGCGATGATGGCCATGCACATGGTCCAGGACCTTGTCTGGCTGCTTTCCTATCCCCGCCCTCCGGTGACTGGAAGCGTCACCGTGGAGGTCGATGTTTACGAGGAGGACAAGGACCAGGTCCTCCTCGGTCAATGCATTGCAGATGCCCACGAGTTCGCAATGGAAATTGACGAGGACAACTTCAGGGAGGCGGAGGGGCGCGCGTATCGGCTAGAGCCGCCTCTAACCCGCCGTATTCGCGACCTCTGCCCTGAAATTTATCCGCTGCTGCTCAAGGATGATTGAAGCCATGCGCTACACATCGACTCTGCCAAAAACGCTGACCCGCCTTTTTGACGTCTTCGGGAGCCTTGATGAGACTACGCTCAGAAACGTGCCGTTCTATGCGACGCCTGGTGGCGACGCGCTCTTCACTTGTATCGCCGGCGAAATCGGGTTCTCTGGCAGTTGCAGTTTCTGGATATTGGCGAGGGACGGCCAGTTCCGGCAAGGTTGGGCGACGGTCCAGCTGCCAGAACTCCGAACGGAAGCCGCAGTCAAGGAATTAGCCGAAGAAATCTCGAAGAAGGCGATTGAAGCGGCCGCTGCCGAATGCAAGGAGACGGAATACGGCCCTGACAGGACTGTCTATGACTACGGAGGCTTTGAAGGCAAAGTCCCCGATTGGGCTGTGCCAGAACACCCGTTGGGTGGTGAATGGCTCCAGATCGTATCCGAGACCGCGGCCACGATCCTCGATCGGATGCTGCGCAATGTCGACGACATTGCGGCGCGCCTCGTCCGCGAAACGTCGTTCAGTTTCCGTCACATGAACCTCGTCTGCGGAGATCACCTGACCGAAGAAGGTCGCATGTCGATAATCGATGCGGCTTTCCGGCTCCCGGTGGCTGTAGGACCAATTCTCGACATCAAGCGGTTCAGGAAAGCGTTCTACGACGTTGGGGACTTCAGCGTCGCGCTGCAACGCGAATACGGGATAGGAAAAGAGGCGGAGCGCGTGCTTGGGCTGATGAGCGCCGCCACTCTCCATGGGGAGAGCGCAATGGTCTTGCCCGGAATCCTTGCAACTTTGGGGAAGATGGATGCTGACGATCTGTCTCGGATTTCCGAAGGAATTCAGGCCGAAGGCTTGTACGTTGACATTCGTGAACTGGCTTGGGCGGTGGCCTTTGCCTTCAGCTACGACGTCGACGACCCGGATTCTTATTCGGAAAATGCTGTGCAGATAGGCCAGACTTTGATCCGGATGATGGCCCGTGACGGACTTGTCGAAGACATCATTGAAGGAAGGGAATGCCTGCTCCTCAAGGAAAACGTTCCATATGGTGAGGGCTACCTCCAGATTTCGGAGTGTCTGCTTTATGCGTTCGTGCTTCCCCACATGCCCGAATGGGTGTTAGCCCGTCCCCTGCCAAGTAACCTCGAACGTCTGAGGCACCTTGTTCTCGTTAACCTGATGCTTTTCGGGGGATCGAAATGCCTTCGGGAGTTCGGTGCGATCTGGGACGAGTTTTCCAGTGACATTCCTCTTGGGTGGACCATGGAGAACGCGGACGATGAGCTTAAGGCAGAATTCAGGGCTGTTCTCGAACGGGTCATGCCGGCGCCAGACGATGCCTATCGTGCGTGGATGCTCGTCAGCAGCATTGAAGCTCTTGGCACGCAAGAGGAACGGAATCTGCTTTCCGTTGAAGAACCTGACTAAGCCGATGCTGTGAATGAGCCGACAAACAAGCGTGCGGAAAATGGGGCTGGATGGCTTCGACCGCGGTTAGGCCAACGCCACCCCGTCATTGTCCACGATGTCGCCGGCGCGATTGTATCGGTTTCCTTCCAGGTCGTGGTTCCGGAAGTGCCTATGGGACCGCGTGAGGCCGTTGCCGAAATGGGCGATGTCCTCGTTGTCCGAGTTCCGGAGCTTGCGGAGCCAGTCAGAGAACGCCGACCGGGAAACCGTGACTTCCGTGTCCGTGAAATCATCGCTGCTTACCGCAGCGGGCTTTCCGTTCAGATGCAACGCGATCGGGCCGGCCATCGCCGCGCCCGGGTACCCCATCCAGTCGTCCCATACGTGGATGCAGAGTTCGTCGAAAAGATCGGCTTCACCGTCGTGCCATGCCGCCATCAGGACAGCGGCGGCGTCCACCTTCGTGTCGGGGA
>Ga0222422_100268_pt1 | contig 22975 bp, 16 predicted proteins | sample 3A1ome_FD_182469 | JGI IMG/M metagenome (GOLD analysis project Ga0222422, IMG submission 182469) | Enriched microbial communities from leaf-cutter ant dump, University of Wisconsin, Madison, United States - 3A110A (version 2) | ecosystem: Environmental > Terrestrial > Nest > Insects nest > Nest...
CGCGCCGGACGCCAGGCCCACGCCCTTCCAGGTCAAGCGCTCCAAGGGTTTCGAGGGCATGGCCTCCAGCCCCGACGGCAGCAAGCTCTACGCGCTGCTCGAAGGTGCGCTGTGGAACGAGGACGCCAAGGCCTACGAGAACCTGGACGGCAAGCAGTACCTGCGCGTGCTGGAGTTCGACGTGAAGCAGGAAAAGTGGACCGGCCGTCACTGGAAGTACGTGCTGGAGGCCAACCACCACGCCATCGGCGACTTCAACATGATCGACGCCACCACGGGCCTGATCATCGAGCGCGACAACGGCGAAGGCACGGCCGACAAGGCCTGCCCCGAGGGCCAGAAGCGCCCCGACTGCTTCCACGACCTGGCGAAGTTCAAGCGCGTCTACAAGGTGGAGCTGACCGACGCCAACGCGGGCGGCGCGCTGCGCAAGATCGGCTACATCGACCTGATGGCCATCCAGGACCCCAAGCGGATTGCGCGCAAGCCGCTGACGAACGGCGTGCTCACGTTCCCGTTCTTCACCATCGAGAACGTGGACGTGGTGGACGCCACGCACATCGTCGTGGGCAACGACAACAACCTGCCGTTCAGCTCCAGCCGCGACCCGAACAAGGCGGACGACAACGAGCTGGTCCTGCTGGAAGTGGGTGAATTCCTGCGCGCGAAGTAACGGGCCGGGGCCGGGTGGCACAATCCCGGCCCACTATGTTCACCGGCATCGTTCAAGCCACGGCGGGCATCGCCGCCATCCACGACCGCGCGGGCCTGCGCACCTTCACGCTCGATTTTCCCGAGGGCTTCTGCGCGGACCTCGCCATCGGCGCCAGCGTTTCCACGGACGGCGTGTGCCTCACCGTCACCGAAATCGTCTCGCCCACCCAGGCCAATTTCGACGTGATGCTGCAGAGCCTGAACATCACCACCCTGGGCAGCTACCGCGAGGGCGACCGCGTGAACGTGGAGCGCGCGGCCAAGGACGGCGCCGAGATCGGCGGCCACCCGCTGTCGGGCCACGTGGACTTCACGGGCACGCTCATCGAGCGGCGCGAGTTCGACAACAACCTCGTCTGGCGCGTGGCCGTGCCCGAGGCCTTCCGCCGCTATGTCTTCGCCAAGGGCTACATCGCCATCCACGGCGCGAGCCTGACGGTGGCCGAGGTGGACCGGCAGGCGGGCTGGTTCGAGGTCTGGCTGATCCCCGAGACGCGCCGCGCCACGGTCTTCGAGGGCAAGCGCGCGGGCGACCGCCTGAACATCGAGATCGAGCGCAGCACCCAGGTGGTGGTGGACACGGTGCGCGAGGCCGTGCAGGAAAGCCTGGGCCGCCTCGCGCCCGTACTGGAGGCGCTGCTGCAGGAAAAGGGTCTGTCGCTCGACGACTTCGTGCCGCCGGCCGCGCTGCCCAAGCCTTGATCCGCGCCCTCGGCCTCCACGACCTGCCCGGCCTGCTGGCCGTGCAGCTCGCCTGCTATGGCGCGGACTTTATCGAGAGCGCCGAGGTCTTCACGCGGCGGCTGGCCAGTCCCGCGAACTGCTCGCTGGCTTTGGAGCAGGACGGCCGCATCGTGGGCTATCTCGCGGCCTACCGCTCCGCGCTGCACAAGGTCACGCCGCTGCACCGCGACTTCGACACCGTGGAGGCTCCGGACACGCTGTACCTGCACGACCTGGCCGTGCACCCCGCGCACGCGGGCCGGGGCCTGGCCGCCGCCCTGCTGGCGCCGCTGTGGCAGCGCGCCCGGGCCGAGGGCCTGCGCCACAGCGCCCTGGTGGCGGTGCAGGGCGCGCAGGGCTACTGGGAGCGCCACGGCTATGCCGTGCTGGCGCTGCCGGACGCGGGGCAGCGCCAGCGGCTCGCTGGCTATGGCGGCGGGGCCGCCTACATGGCGCGGTTGCTTCAAAAAGAATAGCTGCTGGCGCTTTTCAAATGGTCGATTCAGGTGGATTTGCCATTGAAAACCAGAGAGAGCAAGCGCGAGCAGCTATCAAATTCATATCACGCCTTTTCGGCCTCCTGCGCCATGATCCAGTCGCGGAACTGCCGCAGCGCGGGGTCGATGAGCGTCTCGGGCGGGTAGACCAGGTGGTAGGCCAGCGGCGTGGCGAGCGCGCCCGCGCCCTTGCCCACGGCCAGGCCGATCAGCTCGCGCGCGGCCAGCTCCCGCGCCACGAGGGCGCGCCGCGCCAGCGCGAAGCCCCGGCCCGCCACGGCCGCCTCGACGGCGCCGTTGGAGTGGGCGAACACCACGCCCTGCTCGCAGTCCACCGTGGTGACGCCGTGCGCCTCGCACCACAGGCGCCAGTCGCCGCGCTGGCCGTCGTGCAGCAGCCGCGCGCTGGTGATGTCGGCCGTGCGCGCCACGCGGCGCGGGGCCACCAGGCGCGGGCTGCACACGGGGATCAGGTCGTCGGCCACCAGCACCTCGGACTGCAGGCCGGCATAGCGCCCCCCGCCGTGGCGCACGCCGAAGTGCACGCCCTCGGCCTGCAGGTCCACCAGGCGGTTGGTGGTGCTCACGTGCACGTCCAGCAGCGGCGCCTGCTGCAGAAAGCCTTGCAGGCGCGGCACCAGCCATTGGGCGGCGAAGCCGGGCGTGCAGCTCACCAGGATCACGCGGCGCCCGGCGGCCGCCACCATCAGGCGCGAGGTGGCTTGGCCGAGCTGCGCCAGCGCCTCGCCGCAGGCGCCCTGGTAGTCGCGCCCCGCCGCGGTCAGCACCAGGCCGCGCGGCTGGCGCTCGAACAGCGCGCAGCCCAGGAACTCCTCGAGCTTGCGCACCTGCTGCGACACCGCGCCGGGCGTCACGTGCAGCTCCTCGGCGGCCTGCCGCACGCTGCGGTGGCGCGCGGCGGCCTCGAAGAAACGGATGGCGGCGAGGGGCGGCAGGCGCATGGCGGTGTTCACTCCAGCTAAACAGGTGTGGAGGATAAATCGTTTGCCGCGGCTGCACGGGGTTTGCCAGAATCGGCGCCATCATGCCTACCGCCAGCCTCATCCGCCTCCTCGTCCTGGCCGCCCTGTGGGGCGGCAGCTTCCTCTTCATGCGCATGGCCGTGCCCGTGCTGGGCGCCGTGCCCACGGCCTTCGGGCGCGTAGCCCTGGCCGCGCTGGGGCTCATGGCCCTGGTGGCGCTGGCGCGGCTGCGGCCGGCCTTCCAGGGCAAGCTGGGCGCGGCGCTGGTGCTGGGCGTGGTGAATTCGGGCGTGCCCTTCCTCATGTTCGCGCTGGCTGCGCGGGTGCTGCCGGCGGGCTATAGCGCCATCCTGAACGCGACCACGCCGCTCATGGGCGTGCTCATCGGCGCGCTGGCGTTCGGCGAGCGCATCACCGCCGCGCGCCTGGGCGGCGTGCTGCTGGGCATGGCCGGCGTCGCCGTGCTGGCGCAGACCGGGCCGGTGGCGCTCACGCCGCCGGTGCTGCTGGGCATGGGCGCCTGCCTGGTCGCCACGGCCTGCTACGGCGCGGCGGGGTTTCTCACGCGCCGCTGGATCACGGCGCGCGGCGGGCTGGACAGCCGCCTCGTCGCGCTGGGCAGCCAGTGGGGCGCGGTGCTGGTGCTGGCGCCTTTCGCCGCCTGGGAGCTGTGGCGCCAGCCCGGCCTGCCCGCCACCTGGCTGGCCGCGCCGCCCGCGGTGTGGGCCGCGCTGCTGGCCATGGGGCTGCTGTGCACGGCGTTCGCCTACGTGCTGTATTTCCGCCTGATCGCGGACGTGGGGCCGGTGAAGGCGCTCACGGTGACCTTTCTCGTACCGCTCTTCGGCGTGGCCTGGGGCTGGCTGGTGCTGGGCGAGGCGGCCACCGGGGCGCACGCGGCGGGCGGCGGGCTGATCGCCTGCGCGCTGTGGCTGGTGCTGCGGCCCGCGCCGCCGGCCCGGGCCTGAGATCCGTTCTGAGCGCGGCGGGCGGGCCGCCACGGCCCGTGGTCATAATCGCCGCATGCCAAACCGCTGGAAACCCAACGTCACGGTCGCGGCCGTCATCGAGCAGGACGGCCGCTTCCTCCTGGTGGAAGAAGACACGGCCGACGGGCTGCGCCTGAACAACCCGGCGGGCCACCTGGACCCGGGCGAATCGCCCGTCGCCGCCTGCGCGCGCGAGGTGCTGGAGGAAACCGCCCACGACTTCACCGTGACGGGGCTGGTGGGCATCTACCTGAACCGCTTCACGCGCACCCGCACGGGCGACGACATCACCTACCTGCGCTTCGCCTTCACCGGCGCCGTGGGCGCGCACCACGCCTGGCGCGCGCTGGACGACGGCATCGTGCGCACGGTGTGGATGACGCTGGACGAGATCCGGCACTGCGCCGACCGGCTGCGCAGCCCGCTGGTGGTGCGCTCCATCGAGGACTACCTGGCCGGGCAGCGCTTTCCGCTGGAGCTGATCCACACCGACGCGAGCGTGCTGCAGCCGCGCTGACGCGGCGGCCGCTCCCTTGCCCCCACGCCCGCGCCGGCGCACGGGGGCTGGGATAATCGCCCGCCTATGAACAAGCAACGGGTGGTGGTGGGGCTTTCGGGCGGCGTGGATTCCGCCGTGACCGCCTACCTTCTCAAACAGCAGGGCCACGAGGTGGTCGGCATCTTCATGAAGAACTGGGAGGATGACGACGACAGCGAATACTGCTCGTCCAACATCGACTTCGTGGACGCCGCCGCCGTGGCCGACGTGATCGGCATCGAGATCGAACACGTCAACTTCGCGGCCGACTACAAGGACCGCGTGTTCGCCGAGTTCCTGCGCGAATACCAGGCCGGCCGCACGCCCAACCCCGACGTGCTGTGCAACGCCGAGATCAAGTTCAAGGCCTTCCTGGACCACGCCATGCGCCTGGGCGCCGAGAAGATCGCCACGGGGCACTACGCGCGCGTGCGGCAGAACCCGGCGACGGGCCTGTTCGAGCTGCTCAAGGGGCTGGACCCGGCCAAGGACCAGAGCTACTTCCTGCACCGCCTGAACCAGGCGCAGCTCGCCAGGACGCTGTTCCCCGTGGGCGAGCTGAAGAAGACCGAGGTGCGCCGCATCGCCGAGGAGATCGGCCTGCCCAACGCGAAGAAGAAAGACTCCACCGGCATCTGCTTCATCGGCGAGCGGCCCTTCCGCGAGTTCCTCAACCGCTACATCAGCCACGCGCCCGGCCCCATCCAGGACGACCGGGGCCGCACCCTGGGCCGGCACGTGGGCCTGTCCTTCTACACCCTGGGCCAGCGCCAGGGCCTGGGCATCGGCGGCGTGAAGGAAAAGGGCGCCCAGCGCGGCGGCGGCGACCACGCCCCCTGGTTCGTGGCTCGCAAGGACCTCGACAGGAACGTGCTGCGCGTGGTGCAGGGGCACGACCACCCCTGGCTGCTGTCCGGTGCGCTGCAGGCGCAGGACGCCAGCTGGACGGCGGGCCATCCACCGGCGCCGGGCACTTACGCAGCCAAGACCCGCTACCGTCAGCAGGACGCCGCCTGCACCGTGGTCCGCGCGGACGGCGCGGGCTTCGAGCTGGCGTTTCCGCAGCCGCAATGGGCAGTCACGCCCGGGCAGAGCGCGGTGCTGTACGACGGCGACGTGTGCCTGGGCGGCGGGGTGATCTTCAGCGCTGCTGCTACGGCTGCATAGCAAAACAGAAAGGCCGGGCCCCTTGCGGAGCCCGGCCTTGGCCATGTGGATGCGGCTGGCGGATCAATCGTCGTTGGTCGCCAAGCTGATCAGGATGCGCAGCACGTACCAGAGCATCAGCGCGATGGAGGCGAACAGGTGCAGCGCGGCGCCGGCCGGGCGGTCGGCAGGGTAGTCGTGGATGATGCGCGAGGTGTCGTACAGCACGCAGGCCCCGGCGAACAGGACCATGATCCCCGAGAACCAGATGCCGAGCTTGAAGCCGAAGATCGCGCCGGCCACGATGGTGCCCAGGGCCACCAGGCCGCCCACCTTGAGGATGCCGCCCAGGAACGAGAAGTCGGACTTGCTGGTGAACGCCGTCCAGGTCAGCGCCGCCACCATCAGCAGCGTGATGAACGCGGCGGCCCCGATGGCGCCGGGCACCAGCAGCTGGGCGATGCCGAACATGGGGGCGAAGATCAGCCCTTCCGCCAGCACGTACAGGCCCAGGCCCATGAGCTGGGTCTGCGGGTTCTCGGCGTTGTCGGCCATATAGGAGGCCAACCAGCCCACCAGCATGAACGCGCCCATGACGCCCAGCCAGAGGAACTTGTTGCCGCTGGCCATGAGCATCTTGGCCGTGGTGGTGGAGAAGCCGGTCATCATCAGCACGGCCGACAGCACGACGAACGCCAGGATGGCGGCGCCCAGGTGCTTGTAGGTGGCAACGATGAAATCGCGCCGCTCCATCGGAGCGCCGGCGGGTGTCTGTGGCGAAAGTGCGTTGGGATTCATGGATGGTTTCCTCCGGTAGTGAAATGTGCGGGAGGGGGCGCTGGCCGGCGGCGCTGCCCCTCCCTCCCTCTTCTTGTCTGTGAATGCGGATGCACCGGCGCTGGCGGCGCAGCGGATTGCGGGCTGTCGGTCAGGCCGCGGCCGCCTCGGTATGCAGCTCCTGGGCGCGCCGCAGCTTGCGGTTGGCCCATACGCCGGCGGCGCCGATCAGGAACAGAAAGACCGCGGCGATCCAGACGCCCGCGCCGCTGAACGACTGCGCCGTGGACTGGGCGTCCGCCAGCAGGCGCTGCTTGGTGCTTTCGTAGGAGATCACCGGCTGGCCGCCGACGACCACTTCGTAGACGATGTCGTTGTCGCCGGCGTCGAACAGCGCGGTCACCTTTTCATCGATCAGGTCGGCCACCAGGTCGGAAGACGTGCCGTGGTCGATGCGCAGCTTGCGCTCGGCGCCGCCGGCCTGGGGCGCCACGGTGATTTCGTAGTACCGCTTGGTGGCGCGGCGCTTGCGCTTGACGGTGACCTCGGAGGCCCCGGTCACGGTGCCCGCCAGGGTCTCCAGCTGTTCGCGCGGCTTGTAGGCGTGGTCGCCCTCGGCCTTCCACTGGCTCCAGACCGACAGGCCGACCAGCCCCGGGCCGGCCAGCAGCAGCAGCCACGCGTAGCCCGTGATGAAAATCAAGATCTTGCGGATGAACCCCATGACACTCCCTCTCTTTGTGTTGTGTTGCTTTTGATGCCCGCCGGCCCGTGGAACCCGGGCTCTGCGGCGGTCTGCGCTGCACGCGGAAAAACGTGCAAAACGTCAGGCCCGCGATGATCTGCGAACTGGGCGTTTTAGTTGTTTCCAAATGTTGGGGCGTGGCATGGACGCCGCAACTTGACAAGCATGCCCTTCCGCGTGGGAGGGAATTCGTGTAAGCCGCCGGTCAGCCTCCGGGCTTGGCATGCGATGCGGGCCTCTTGCGCATGCAGCAGCGCCGCGTCCCTGGCGGGAACGCGGCGCTGCGGTGGGGTCGAAAGAAGTGAGGAAGAAGCCGGCGCGGCCGGATCGTCAGAACGGGATGTCGTCGTCCATGTCGTCGAAGCCCGAGGCGGCGCGGGGCGCCTGGGCTGCGGGGGCTGGCGCGGGGCGCGGTACCGGTGCGGGCGGGCGCGCCGCGGGGGCTGCGCGGCGGGGCGCCTGGTCGTAGCCACCCTGGTCGCCACCACCGCCATATCCGCCGTCGTCATAGCCGCCGCCCTGCTGGCCGCCGCCCATGCCCTGGCGGCTGCCCAGCATCTGCATCTGGTCGGCGCGGATCTCGGTGCTGTACTTTTCCACGCCGCTCTGGTCGGTCCACTTGCGGGTGCGCAGGGAACCTTCCACGTACACCTGCGAGCCCTTGCGCAGGTACTGGCCGGCGATCTCGGCCAGGCGGCCGTTGAAGACCACGCGGTGCCACTCGGTGGCTTCGCGCATCTCGCCGGTCTGCTTGTCCTTCCACTTGTCGGTCGTGGCGATCGTCACATTGGCCACCTGGTCGCCACTGGGAAAGGTGCGCATCTCAGGGTCGCGGCCCAGGTTGCCGACGATGATGACTTTGTTCACGGATGCCATGCTGCTCTACCTCGAAGTTGGTGCGCGCCCGTTGTGCGGGGAAGTCCGGGCGCCAAACGCACCATTGTGCCGCAAGCTACCGGCCCACGGGCCTCAGGGGCCAGGTCAGCACCAGCCACAGTGCGGTCAGCGCCGCCGTGGCGGCGAACAGCCCCGGCGCACCCGCCCATTTCACCAGCGTGCCGCCCAGGGCACCGCCCGCAAACAGGCCCAGGGACTGCAGCGTGTTGTAGCTGCCCAGCGCCGCCCCTCTTAGCTGCGCGGGCGCCATGCGCGACACCAGGCTGGGCTGGCTGGCCTCCAGCGCGTTGAAGCCGCAGAAGAATAGGAACAGCAGCGGCCCCAGCACCCACAGCGTGGGCAGGGCGCCGCTGGCCGCGAGCAGCCCCAGACCCGCCTGCACCAGCAGCACCAGCCCGATGGCACCCAGCAGCGCCGCGCGCAGCCGCCCGGCGCGCTCCAGCGCGAACAGCCCGCCCATGGCCACGAACGACAGCACGACGGCGGGCAGGTAGACCTGCCAATGCTGGTCCTTGGAGAGGCCCGCCTGCACCAGCATGGCGGGCACGGCCATCCACATGGACAGCTGCACCGTGTGCAGCACGAACACGCCCAGGTTCAGCCGCAGCAGGTCGGGGTGGGCCCACACCTCGGCCAGCCGGCCGCGCGGGGCATCGGCGTGCTGTGCAGGCTCCGGCGGCACCCACCAGAGCACCACGGCGATGCCCGCCAGCGCCAGCGCGCAGGTCAGGCCGAACAGGCCCGGCAGGCCGATGCGTGCCGCCAGCAGGGGCGCGGCCACCAGGGCGATGGCGAACATCAGGCCGATGCTGCCGCCCACCAGCGCCATGGCCTTGGTGCGCACGGCGTCGCGCGTCTGGTCCGCCAGCAGGGCCGTCACGGCGGCCGATACCGCGCCCGCGCCCTGCAGCGCGCGGCCGATCAGCAGCCCGGTGAGCGAATCGGCCAGCGCCGCCAGCAGGCTGCCCGCCGCGAACACCAGCAGGCCCAGCACGATCACGCGCTTGCGCCCGAACCGGTCGGACGCGATGCCCAGCGGCAGCTGTAGCACGGCCTGCGTGAGCCCGTAGATGCCCATGGCCAGCCCGACCAGCGCGGGGTCGTCCCCGCCCGGGTACTTGCGTGCCTCCAGCGCGAACACGGGCAGCACCAAAAACAGGCCCAGCATGCGCAGCGCGAAGATCAGCGCCAGGCTGATGCTGGAGCGGCGCTCCAGCGGGGTCATGGAGGTGGCGGCGGAGGGGGAAGACGGGGCGGACACGGGCAGCGGCGGCGGCGTAGGGGCGAGAGCACCGATTCTCCCCCATGCCGCCGTCCGTGCCAGCGCGCCCGGCGTTTTATGCCAAATCGGCCTCCAGCGCTTGATGAGCAAGCGCTAATAGCTATCTATTTAATAGCTTGCATGCGCCGCCAGCCCAGCATGCCCAGCAGGAGCGACAGCAGCGCCAGCGCCCATTCGCCCAGCGTGGGGATGCCGGTGGCCGAGGCTGGAACCGGTGCGGCTGCGGCGGCGGGGGCCATGGGGTCGTTGACGTAGCCCACGCGCGGGTCGGTGTCGCCCACGCCGTTGTCCAGCACCGTGTAGGTGATGGTCCTGCGGTCGGCGCTGACCTGCACGCCGCCGTTCTCCGTCCACTCGAACCATTCCGACGTGGTGGCGAGCGGCGTCTTGGGGCCGTACTTCATGAACTTCACGTCCAGGGCCAGGGGCTGCGGGTAGGTGAGCGTGATCTTCACGCCTTGCGTGCAGCCCGCCGCGAGGAACTCGAAGGTGCCATAGGTGTATTGGTAGCCGGGCGGCACGTCGCCCGTGAACTCGGCGGAGGCCAGATTGCAGGTGGGGTCCGCCTGCGGGTCGGCGGGTTGCGTGGCGGCGGTGGCCGTGCCGCTGCCGGTGTTGCCCACGGGCACCGTGCCGGTGGTGGCGGCCTGGGGCACCACGCTGTTGGACGCGGCCGAGGCCGCGCCCGGACCTGCGCTGTTGAGGGCCTGCACGGTGAAGGTGTAGGGCATGCCATTGGTCAGCCCCGTCACCGCGATGGGTGATGCCGTGCCCGTGACCGTGGCGTTGCCCGGAAACACGGTGACGATGTAGCCCGTGATGGTCGCGCCCCCCGAGGACGCCGGTGCCGTGAAGTGCACCGCCGCCTGCGTATTGCCCGCCGTGGCCGTGCCGATGCCGGGCGCGCCCGGCGCCACCGCGTTCACCGGGAACGTGTGGCTGACCTGCGGCGCGGGCAGGTGGCTGCCGTCGCCCGCCTGGTCGGCGTGGATGGTGCAGTCGCCCGCCGCCACGAAGGCCAGCGCGCCGCCGGGGGTGATGGTGCACACGGGGGTGGTGGACGAGGTGAACGTCACCGCGCCCCCGGGGGCCGTGGCCGTCAGTGTGGGCGTGGTGCCGAAGTTCTGCGGGCCGGGGTCGTTGAAGGTGATGGTCTGCGGACCTTTGGGCGTGACGCTGTTCGAGGCGGCCGAGGTGGGGCCGGTGAGGGGGACCGCGTTGGTCGCCGTCACGGTGAAGGTGTAGGCCGTGCCGTTGTCGAGGCCGCCCACGGTGATCGTGCAGGCGGCCGGGCCGGCGCAGGAGCCGGTGTGCCCGTCCGGCGAGGAGGTGGCCGTGTAGGTCTGGATGGCTGTGCCGCCGTTGCTGCCGGGCACGGTGAAGGTCACCGTGGCCTGGGTGTTGCCCGCCGTGGCCGTGCCGATGGTGGGGGCGCCAGGCGCCACGGCGTTCACCAGGAACGTCTGGCTGACCTGCGGGGCGGGCAGGTGGCTGCCGTCGCCCGCCTGGTCGGCGTTGATGGTGCAAGAGCCTGCCGAGGCGAAGGCCAGTACGCCGCCGCTGGTGATGGTGCACACGGGGGTGGTGGACGAGGTGAACGTCACCGCGCCCCCGGGGGCCGTGGCCGTCAGCGTGGGCGTGGTGCCGAAGTTCTGCGGGCCGGGGTCGTTGAAGGTGATGGTCTGCGGACCTTTGGGCGTGACGCTGTTCGAGGCGGCCGAGGCGGGGCCGGTGAGCGATGCCGCATTGGTTGCCGTCACGGTGAAGGTGTAGGCCACGCCATTGGTCAGACCCGACACCGCGACGGGCGACGCCGCGCCCGTGCCGCTGAGGCCGCCGGGGTCGGCCGTCACTTTGTAGCCGGTGATGTTCGCGCCGCCGGTGCTGGCCGGTGCGGTGAAGGTCACCGTGGCCTGGGCATTGCCCGCCGTGGCCGTGCCGATGGTGGGCGCGCCCGGCGCAATGGCGTTCACGGTGAAGGTGTGCGATACCGTGGGGGCTGCGTTCCAGATGCCGTTGCCTGTCTGGTCGGCGTGGATGGTGCAAGAGCCTGCCGAGGCGAAGGCCAGCATACCGCCGCTGGCGATGGTGCACACGGAGGTGGTCGACGAAGCAAAGGTCACCGTTCCCCCTGGCGCCGTGGCTGCCAGCGTGGGCGTGGTGCCAAAGGTCTGCGGGCCGGGGTTGCCGAACGTGATGGTCTGGTTGCCCTTGGGCGTGACGCTGTTGGAGGCATTGGACGCCGCGCCCGTGCCGACGCCGTTGGTGGCCGTCACCGTGAAGGTGTAGGCCGTGCCGTTGGTGAGGTTGCCCACGGTGATCGTGCAGGCCCCGGGGCCGGTGCAGGTGCCGGTGCGCCCATGCGGCGACGAGGTGGCTGTGTAGATCTGGATGATCGAGCCGCCATTGCTGCCCGGCGCGGTGAAGGTCACCGAGGCCTGCCCGTCGCCCGCCGTGGCCGTGCCGATGGTGGGGGGTGCAGGCGCCACGGGCTGCACGGTGACGGTGATGGTGCGTACGGCGGTGTTGAAGCCGTCATGGACCTGCACGGCAAAGCTGTCGCTGCCGCTGTAGCCGAGGGTGGGCGCGTAGGTGATGGTGCCCGAGGGTGCGATATCGCCCCCACCCGATGCGGCGGTAGCGCCCGTGATCTGCAGGCTGCCATGGGTGGGCGGGGTGTGGACAGACCAGGTCTCCGTCTGGCCCACGTTCGGGTCGCTGACATGCAGCAGCGGCGCGACGTCGTTCGCGCCAGAGTCGGCGTTGACGGTGAGGGAGGTCGTGGCGCCCACGAAGACCGGAGCCACGTTGGTCATGGTCGTCGTGACCTGGGTGGCGCTGTTGCTGGCACCGTTGTCGATGCCGTCGCTGGGCTGCAGGGTGAATACGGTGGAGACCGTGCTGCCGGTCGGGCCCTGCCCGTACGTGGGGTGGAACACCAACGCCCGCAACAGGGTGGTCGCGGTGGCTGGCGCCGCGGCCGTAAGCACGTAGCTGCCCGCGACGCCCGTCAGGCTGGCGCCTGTGAGCGTGCCGTTGGCGGCCGTGTAGGTGATCTGCACCGAAACGTCGTTGCCGTCCGCATCGCTCACGCTCACCCCCGTGAAGGGCGCGATGGTGGCGTTGTCGTTCACGGCGCCCGCGGTCATGAAGCTGCCGCCCAGCACGGGCAGGGCGTTGGTCTTGAGCGATGCGCTGCCGGAATAGGCGCTGTAGCCATTCTCGTTGCCCGCCGCCACGCGGTAGTAGTAGGTCGTGTTCTGGCTGAGCCCGGTCACCAGGGCGGACGGGGTATCGCCCAGCGTGGCCGGGTTGTAGGCGGGCAGGCAGGCCGTGAGGCCGGAGTCGGTGCAGACCTGCAGGCGATGGCTGGACGCGCCGACGCTGGCGCTCCAGTTCGCCGTGAAACGCTGCGCACGCACATCGGAGGCCGCCTGCAGGTCCGGGACCGCGGGAATGGTGGTGCTGCTGACCGTGGCGGAGGGATCGCTGTCGCCGCCGCCGTTGTAGGCGCGCACGCGGAAGTAGTACGTGGTGCCCGCGCTGCTCAGGCCCGTCACTGTGGCCGAGGTAGGGGGCGTGGGCAGGCCGGTGATGACTTTTGCGTTGTAGCCCGCGACGAAGCTGGTGAACGCCAGGTCCGTCGCCACGTCGAGCTTGTAGCCCACCGCGCCCGACACGCCTTGCCAGTACACGGTGGTCGAGCCGCCGGACGAGACATAGGGCAGCACGCCGGAATTCAGCGGGCCGATGGCGGGCGCCGCCGGCGGGGGCACGGTGACCCCGGCCTGCACGCTGATCGTGCCGCAGGCCGAGCCGGTCTTGGTATACCCTGTGCCGATGGGCGGCGTGTCGGCGGACGAACCCACATAGAAGGCGATGGTGCCGTTGTTGAGATCGTTGCTGTTCGGGTTGTTGCTGACCACCCAGGTGGTGCCCGCGATGGTCGAGGTGCGGTAGAGGTACCAGCCGTTGCCGTCGTACCGCGGTGCGCCGTTAAGCGTGCCATTCTCGTTGTAGTTGCCCACGATCGCGGCGGGCACCACGCTGCCGGTTGGGCAACTCCCGGAGCCCGCGTCCTGCACCGCATAGCTGGCGGCATGGGCGCTGCCAGCCAAGAACAAGCCCAGGACCATTCCCACCATCGACCGCATTGCAATTCCCCTGTTTGGCGCGTCCTTGGGCCCCTGCCGAAAGCGGCCGGCCTGGGTGAAATGCCCCCAGGCGTGGCTTGACAACCATCAAAAACCGGCAAGTGTTCACAAATTGGCAACCATTGTCCAGGGAGCAATGACCGGCCGGAAAAGCGCGGACGCCTTCCGGGCGACTGCATTTTGGAAGGGAAAATAGCCTCTGGTGCTTATGTGGAAAGCGCTGATAGCTATTGTTTTAGCAGCATTCTGCGCCGCCAGCCCAGCCCTCCCACCAAGGCCGACAGCAGCGCCAGCGCCCAGGTGCTCAGCGCCGGGATGCCCGCCGCGCCGCCGCCCAGGGCCAGCGGCACCACGGGCAGCAGCGGGTCGGCGATGGTGCCGGGGGTGGAGTCCGCATCGCCCAGGCCGTTGTCGGTGATGGTGTAGGCCACCGTCTTGCGGTCCAGGCTCAGCGTCAGGCCCAGCGACGTGGCCGCATCCTGCGGGTCGAACCAGCCGCCTGCGCCGTCGGGCTTGCGAAAGCGCACGCCCTCGGGCAGCGGCTCGGGGTACTGCAGCGTGATCGTCACCGGCCCGCCGGTGCATTGCGTGGCCGTGAAGCGGAACTGCCCGCGCAGCGCCCGCAGCCCCGGCGGCTCGTCGGTGGCTGCCTCGAAGCGGCTGTCCGCCGGCTGCAGCGTGCAATCGGCGCCGCCGCCCGTCAGCGTGGCTGTGGCCGTGCCCGCCATGCCCGGCACCGTGCCCGCCGCCGATGTCATCACGACCGCGAAGCTGTGAGATACCTGCGTGGCGGGCAGGTAGCTGCCGTTGCCTGCCTGGTCGGCGTGGATGGTGCAGGTGCCCACCGTGTGGAAGGTCAGCACCCCGCCCGCCGTGATGTCGCAGACGGACTGCGTGGACGACGTGAACGTGGGCGTGAGTGGCGCGTCCGACGTGGCCGTCAGCGTGGGCGTGGTGCCGAAGCTCTGCGGGCCCGGGTCGTGGAACGTGATGGTTTGCGGGGATGGGGCCGACACCAGCACGCCGGTGGTGGAGCCCAAGCCGACCAGCAAGAGATTGGCATTGGCCCCGCCGCTGATCGCCGTGCCGCCGTTCAGGGCTATGCCGCTGCCCAGGGTCACGCCATCGGCATCCAGGTCGCCGGGCTGCACGGTGTAGGAAAAGGCCAGCGCGGAGGTGCCAGAGCCGCCGGTGTACGCCGCCTGGCGGGTGGTGCTGCCGATCGTCAGGGGGATGGAGGGCGTGCCACCCGAGGTGTTCACGGTAATGGAAGCGTTGTAGTTCACCGTGAAGGTCAGCACGTTGCCAGCGCCATAGGTGCCGCTGGCGGGCACCGTGACGGACTGCACCGTGGGTGACTGGGTCACCAGCGTGAAATTGTGGGTGAGCAGGCACGAATTGGCATCGTAGATGCTGACGGTGTACATGCCTGCGGCCAGGTTGTTGGCGATGGCGGCGGTGCCGCCGGAGGGCGACCAGACGTAGGTGTAGGCCGGCGTGCCGCCGGACGGGGTGGCGCTTGCCGAGCCATTGTTGTTGGAGCCGATGGGGTTGGACTGCGAACCGGTGCTGGACAGGGGCGCGGCTGGCTGGGTGATCGTGTAATTGAGCGTGCCCTGGTCGCCCAGTTTGTCGGTGACCGTCACGCTGTAGTTACCAGGAAGCAGCCCTGTGATGCTGGGCGAGTAGTTGTTCCCATTCGACCACAGATACGTGTACGGCGACGTTCCACCCCCTGCGCCGACCGATGCCACGCCATTGCTTCCGCCGTAACAGGAAACATTCATTTGAGTTGGATTCAAGGTAAGGACTGGCGCGCGCCTCATCGCCACGGTGTAGGTTTGGGTGGTGATGCCGTCCTGTGCCGTCACCACCACGGCGATGGTGTTGTTGCCGGTGTTCAACGCGATGGGGTCCGTGGGCGACCCGCTGGCTGCCACCGATCCGTTCACCGTGACCGTGGCACCGGCATCGTCCAGCGTGGGGGTGACGGTGATGCTGCTCACCGCGTTGCGCACCTCCGCCGTGTAGCTGATTGTGCCCGGGTTGAATGCCGGGGACAGCGTGCCTTGCGACAGCGCCAGGCCGGACAAATTGGCGTTGTCGATGGGCTGTGCCCACCCAGGCGCGCACAGCGCCAGCAGCAGCGCCATGCACCAGGTGAATCGCAGGCGCAGGTATGAAATCCAGGGCTTGTCCCGGTGCGTGGCGGGGGGCTTGGTGAGCCGCATGGTGGTTCTCGTTTCAAAAAACATAGCTGCCAGCGCTTGCCCATCAAGCGCTGGCAGCCAAAAACGTTCTAAACAATGTGCGCCGATGCTATCGGCATCGTGAGAATTTGTGAATCACGGAATGGCGTCCATCGCGCGCCCGCACCGCCCGGCGGGCGGCTCACCTATCATGGTGGGTTACGCTTTTTCCGCGCCCCGCCGATGCCCGACACCGCCCCCACCCCCGACGACGGCCCCTACCTCGCCCAGACCCTGCGCGAGCAGCGCATCAGCATCCGCGGCGCGCGCACGCACAACCTCAAGAACATCGACTTGGACATTCCGCGCAACCAGCTCGTGGTCATCACGGGGCTGTCGGGCTCGGGCAAGTCCAGCCTGGCGTTCGACACGCTCTATGCCGAGGGGCAGCGGCGCTACGTGGAGAGCCTGTCGGCCTACGCGCGCCAGTTCCTGGGGCGGCTGGACAAGCCGGACGTGGACCTGATCGAGGGCCTGTCGCCCGCGATTTCCATCGAGCAGAAGGCCACCAGCCACAACCCGCGCTCCACCGTGGGCACGGTGACGGAGATCCACGACTACCTGCGCCTGCTCTACGCCCGTGCCGGCACGCCCTATTGCCCCGACCACGGCCTGCCACTGGCCGCGCAGACCGTGAGCCAGATGGTGGACGCCGTGCTGGCCCTGCCCGAGGACACGCGCCTGATGCTGCTGGCCCCGGTGGCACGCGAGAAGAAGGGCGAGTTCACCGAGCTCTTTACGCAGATGCAGGCGCTGGGCTACATCCGCTTCCGCGTCGATGGGCAGATCCATGAATACGAAAGCCTGCCCGCGCTCAAGAAGACCGAGAAGCACAACATCGACGTGGTGATCGACCGCCTGAAGGTGCGCCCCGAGATGCAGCAGCGCCTGGCCGAGAGCGTCGAGGCGGTTTTGCGCGTGGGCGGCGCCGAGGGCAACGGCCGCGTGCTCGCGCTGGAGATGGACACGGGCCAGGAGCACCTGTTTTCCAGCAAATTCGCCTGCCCCGTGTGTAGCTATTCGCTGGCCGAGCTGGAGCCGCGCCTGTTTTCCTTCAACTCGCCCATGGGCGCGTGCCCGGCCTGCGACGGTATCGGCCAGCGCGAGGTATTCGATGCAGCGCGCGTGGTGGCCTTTCCGTCTTTGAGCCTGGCCAGCGGCGCAATCAAGGGCTGGGACCGGCGCAACGGCTATTACTTCGCCATGCTGGAGAGCCTGGCTGCGCACTACGGCTTCGACGTGGAAGCGCCGTTTGAGTCGCTGCCCGCCAAGGTGCAGAACGCCGTGCTGCACGGCTCGGGCGATGAGGAGATCGCCTTCAGCTACATCCTGGACAGCGGCGCGAACAAGGGCAAGGTGTATTCCAAGAAGCACCCCTTTGAGGGCATCCTGCCCAACATGGCGCGGCGCTACCGCGAGACGGATTCCGTGGTGGTGCGCGAGGATCTGGCGCGCTTTCGCAGCAGCCAGCCCTGCCCCGAATGCCACGGCACGCGCCTGCGCCGCGAGGCGCGCCACGTGAAGGTGGGCGAGGGCGAGCAGGCCCGCGCCATCTATGAAGTGAGCCACGCCACGCTGGCGGGCGCGCACGGCTGGTTCCAGGCGCTGGCGCTCACGGGGGCCAAGGCCGAGATCGCGGGCAAGGTGGTGCGCGAGATCACCACGCGCCTGCAGTTCCTGAACGACGTGGGCCTGAACTACCTGAGCCTGGACCGCAGCGCCGAGACCCTGAGCGGCGGCGAGGCGCAGCGCATCCGCCTCGCGTCGCAGATCGGCTCGGGCCTCACGGGCGTGATGTACGTGCTGGACGAGCCCAGCATCGGCCTGCACCAGCGCGACAACGACCGGCTCATCGCCACGCTGCAGCACCTGCGCGACATCGGCAACAGCGTGATCGTGGTCGAGCACGACGAGGACATGATGCGCGCTGCCGACCATGTGATCGACATGGGGCCGGGTGCGGGCGTGCACGGCGGGCGGGTGATGGCGCAGGGCACGTACGAGGCCGTGCGCAGCCACCCTGAATCGCTCACCGGCAAGTACCTCGCAGGCACGCTGCGCATCCCCGTGCCCAAGCGCCGCACGCCGTGGCTGCCCGTGGTGGAGAAAGAACCGCCCGTGCCCGCCAGCAAGCCCGCCAAGTCGCGCTTTCCGCAGACCGAGGCCAGCAAGCGCCGCGCCGAGCGCATGGCCGAGCACCATGCGCGCCAGGGCGCCGTGCAGGCCCTGCGCGTGGTGGGCGCCACCGGCAACAACCTCCAGGACGTGAGCGTGGACTTCCCCGTGGGCCTGCTGACCTGCGTGACGGGCGTCTCCGGCTCGGGCAAGAGCACGCTCGTCAACGACACCCTGTACGCCGCCGTGGCGCGCCAGATCTACCGCGCGCACGAGGAGCCCGCGCCGCACGAGGAGATCGTGGGCATCGAATACTTCGACAAGGTCATCAACGTTGACCAATCGCCCATCGGCCGCACGCCGCGCAGCAACCCCGCCACCTACACGGGCCTGTTCACGCCCATCCGCGAGCTGATGGCCGAGGTGAACACCGCCAAGGAGCGCGGCTACGGGCCCGGCCGTTTCAGCTTCAACGTGGCTGGCGGCCGCTGCGAGGCCTGCCAGGGCGACGGCGTGGTGAAGGTGGAGATGCACTTTCTGCCTGACGTGTACGTGCCCTGCGACGTGTGCCACGGCCAGCGCTACAACCGCGAGACGCTGGAAGTGCAGTGGAAGGGCAGGAACATCGCGCAGATCCTCGACCTGACGGTGGAAGACGCACACGCCTTCTTCAAGGACGTGCCCACCATCGCCCGCAAGCTGCAGACGCTGCTGGACGTGGGCCTCTCCTACATCCGCCTGGGCCAGGCCGCCACCACGCTCTCGGGCGGCGAGGCGCAGCGGGTGAAGCTGGCGCAGGAGCTGAGCAAGCGCGACACGGGCCGCACGCTCTACATCCTGGACGAGCCCACCACCGGCCTGCACTTCGCGGACATCGACCTGCTGCTCAAGGTGCTGCACCAGCTGCGCGACGCGGGCAACACCATCGTGGTCATCGAGCACAACCTCGACGTCATCAAGACGGCCGACTGGCTCATCGACATGGGGCCGGAAGGTGGCGCGGGCGGCGGCACGGTGGTGGGCGTGGGCACGCCGGAGGAACTGGCGGCCAACCCGGCCAGCCACACGGGGCGCTACCTCAAGCCCTATCTGAAATAGAGGCCAAATCGGCCTCCAGCGCTTACTCAGCAAGCGCTGGCAGCTATCAAAAGATTAGTGATCGAGCTGCTGCGCCACCTGCGCGTCCAGCGACGCCATGAAGCGCTCCACCGCGCGGGTGTAGCCGCTGTCCTGCCCCAGCTGCGCATTGATCTCGCCGTGCGCCAGCGCCTGCGGCAGCACCTCGGCGCGCCCGCCCAGGGCCTGCGCGCGGCGGGCCATGGCTTCGGCAGGGCCGCAGGATGCGTCGGCGCGCCGGGTGGAGCAGACGAACAGGAACGGCGGCACGGCCCCTTCCAGCGCGTGGTAGGGCGAGGTGCGCCGCCAGAAGGCCGGGTCGGCGCCGAACACGCGGTCGTAGAAGCGGGCGTGCGGCGCCGCCATTACGGCCGGCACGTCCAGGGCCGCGCTGTCCAGCGCCACGGCGCCCAGCCAGGGCCGGGGCACGCCGGCCTGCCGCGCCAGTGCGGGCGATGCGTTGAGCAGCGCCACCAGGTGCGCACCCGCCGAGTGGCCCATGAGGATGAAGCGCGACGGGTCGGCGCCCCATTCGGCCGCGCGGCGCTGGGCGGCGGCCAGGGCATCGGCCACGTCCTGCGCCTGCCGGGGCACGTCCGCCGCGGGGTGCAGGCGGTAGTTCACCGAGATGACGACGAAGCCGCGCGGCACCCAGCGGGCCACCTTCTCGCGCACCACGCCGCCGTGCGCCTTGTCGCCCAGGCTCCAGGCGCCGCCGTGCACCATGAAGACCACGGGCGCGGGGCCGGCCGGCGATGGCGCGGCCGGGGCGCGGGCGGCGGGCAGGTACACGTCCATGCGCTGGCGGGGCGCGGTGCCGTAGGGCACGTCGGCCAGCCGCAGCGCCGGGCTGGCGGGCGGGTCCTGCGGGCGGTCGAACGCCCGGGCGCCGGCGGGGGCGGCCAGGGCGCAGGCCAGGAGGACGGTGGGGATAAGGCGGCGGAGGAGCATTCCATTATTTGAACAGAATGTGCCCCCAGCGCTTTGTGAGCAAGCGTAAGCAGCTATTGAATTGGGAGCAATCTGTGCCCCGGCGCGGCGCCCCGCTCGTCCCCCAGGCGGAACACCGAGACCAGGTGCACCAGCTCCTGGGCCTGGCCCTTGAGGCTGCCGGCCGCGGCCGCCATCTCCTCCACCAGCGCGGCGTTCTGCTGCGTGACCTGGTCCATCTGCGTCACGGCCTCGCCCACCTGGGCCACGCCCAGCGACTGCTCGTGGCTGGCATTGCTGATCTCGCCCACGATGTCCGTCACGCGGCGGATGGCGGCCACCACCTCGTTCATGGTGCTGCCCGCGCGGTCCACCAGGGCCGTGCCCTGCTCCACGCGCTCCACGCTGGCGCTGATGAGCTGCTTGATCTCGCGCGCGGCGGAGGCGGAGCGCCCGGCCAGGCTGCGCACTTCGCTCGCCACCACCGCGAAGCCCCGGCCCTGCTCGCCCGCGCGGGCCGCCTCCACGGCGGCGTTGAGCGCGAGGATGTTGGTCTGGAAGGCGATGGAGTCGATCACGCCGATGATGTCGGCGATCTTCTGCGACGAGGCATTGATGTCCTGCATGGTGTCCACCACCTGGGCCACGACCTCGCCGCCCTGCACGGCCACGGTGCTGGCGCTGTCGGCGAGCTGGCTGGCCTGGCGCGCGCTGTCGGCGTTCTGGCGCACGGTGGAGTTGAGCTGCTCCATCGACGCGGCGGTTTCCTCCAGCGCGCTGGCCTGGCTCTCGGTGCGGGCCGAGAGGTCGGTGTTGCCCTGCGCGATCTGCACGCTGGCCGCGGCCACGCTCTCCGAGCCGCTGCGCACCTCGCGTACCACCTGCGTGAGCTGGGCGCGCATCTGCAGCAGCGCTTCCAGCAACTGGCCCACCTCGTTCGTGCCGTGGGGCACGGGCGCGCCGCTGAGGTCTCCCTGCGCCACGGCGCGCGACAGCGCCACGGCCTGCGACAGCGGCCCGGTCATGGAGCGCACGAACACCAGGGCCATGGCGCTGGTGGCCGAGAGCGTGACCACCAGTGCCAGCGCCACCCACAGCAGGCTGCGCTGCAGCGCGCCCACGCGGTCCTGCAGGACCTGCTCCAGGCTGGCCAGCGCCTGGGAGTTGAGCGCGTTGAGCGCGTCGATGGTGCGCGTGAATGCGTCGAAATAGTCCTTGGACGGGTACTTGAGCTCCTGCGCGTCGACCACCTCGAGCTCGGCCAGCTGCAGCGACTGCCGGATGCCGCCCTGCACGGCCTGCAGGCTGCTGCCCAGCGCCTGCTGGAACTGCGGGCTGCCCTGCAGCGCGCGGTCCAGCCCGCGGAAGGTCTCGGCCTGCAGCTCGGCCACGCGCTGCTGCAGCACCAGCAGCTGGCCCTGGCCCTGGGGCGTGAGCTCGCCGCGGCCCAGCGCGCTGGCGCCCTGGGCGCGCAGCATGCCCAGGTTCTCGCCGAGCTGCGGCGCCTGCACCAGCGACGCCTGGATCAGTGCGTGCGTGGGCGCCTCGGGGTCCACCTGCAGGCCGTAGGCGTGCACCAGCGACTCGCTCAACTGCAGCAGCGTGGCGATGAGCTGCGTGTGCTGCGCCGTGCTCTGCGCCAGCCCGATGCTGCGCGCATCCACCGCCTGCACTAGTGTGCGCCAGGTCTGCTGGGCGTCGGCCCAGGCGGCCGCCTGGGGCGCGGGCACCTGGGCGGCCGCGAAGCGCGCGGTCACCTCGCCCAGCGCGGCCTCCACGGCGTCGCGGGCGGCGGGGCGGCGCGCGGCCAGCGCCTCGTCGCCGCCGAACATGCCGGCCGACAGGCCCCGGTGCACCTGCACCAGCTGCACCACGCGGGTCAGCGCCTGCGCGGGCTGCACGCCCCGGGCTTCCTGCCGGGCGTGGCCGATGGCGCGCAGGGCGCCGGACACGTACACATAGGTGGGCAGCGCACTCATCATCAGCCCGATGGTTCCCAGGATGAGGAATTTTTCGAGCAGGTTCAGTCGGTGAAGCAATGACATGGCAAGGCGGCACGCCGGGCGTGCAGGGTGGAAAACCGGGGCGGGCGCGGGAATCCCGCAAAGTTGTTACGCAATGTAGGCAACTGCGGCTGGTGGGGCTTTGACTCACGTCAAGGGGGCGGTGCGCGCGGCGGATGGCTGGCGATAATGGGCCCACACCGACTCCGTGGAGGCCCCGCCATGCAATCCATCACCCTGCGTTTCCTGGCGTCCCAGAGTGCCCTGCCGCAGGCCGGCCGCGTGTCCGGCGGCACCGTGCTGCGCTGGGTGGACGAAGCGGGCTTTGCCTGCGCCAGCGCCTGGGCCAAGGGCCCGTGCATCACCGAGTTCGTGGGCGGCGCCCACTTCGTGCGGCCCATCCGCCCGGGCGACCTGGTCGAGGTGCACGCGCGCCTGGCCTACACCACCGACACGAACATGAAGCTGGCCGTGGAGGTACGCAGCGGCGGCATCCATGGCGAGCCGCTGCAGGAGGTGCTGCACTGCGTGGCCGTATATACAGCCGTGGACGCCGACGAGCAGCCCCGCGCCGTGGACAAATGGAGCCCCGAGACGCCCGGTGACATCGCGCTGGCCCAGCGCGTGAAGGCGCACATCGAGGCGGCGCGTACCGCGCAGTGAGGGTTCTTCTGCCCGGCGGATTTCAAGCCAAAATAGCATCCAGCGCTTGATGGGAAAGCGCTGGCAGCTATCAAAAGAGTAGTTTCACAGAACCTCAGAGGGGCCTGCGGCGCGCATAGCGCACCACCGTCACGCCCGCCCGCGCCTGGCGGACCGAGGGCATGACGAGCACGCAGTCGTCGTACGGCGTGGCCACGGGCACGCCCTCGCCGCCATCGTCCCCGCCGTTCCAGCCGATCACGGTGCCCGCTTTCGCGATCACCTCCAGCCCGGTGTAGGGCGCCGCGAAGCGGAAGGCGCTGCCCGTGGCGACCACGGGGCCGGTGACCTCCAGCGCCCACTGGCGCGGCGCGTCGGGCAGGCGCCAGCCGGGCAGCTGGCGGGCCAGCGCATCGGCGCCCACGATGCCGGACTGCTCCAGGAAGCGCACGCACTGGTCCTGCGCCACGGCGCG
>Ga0222422_100275_pt1 | contig 22710 bp, 24 predicted proteins | sample 3A1ome_FD_182469 | JGI IMG/M metagenome (GOLD analysis project Ga0222422, IMG submission 182469) | Enriched microbial communities from leaf-cutter ant dump, University of Wisconsin, Madison, United States - 3A110A (version 2) | ecosystem: Environmental > Terrestrial > Nest > Insects nest > Nest...
CCAGGATGCGGGCGGGGCAGTCGAAGGCCATCGGTCCCACGTCCTCGCTCATGTCCTTGTAGCGGAAAGTCTCGAAGCTCCGTGCGCGCGGAATGAACTCGAGTTCATAGATGGCCGCCCAGACGCTTGTGGTGCCGTCCGCATAGGTCGATTTGACCGCGGCGTAGGCGGTCCGCCTGTTGACGATGGCGACGTCGAGGCAGACGTTGCTCCGTTCGCCGGACTCCCACGTCAGCTGCCGCTTCATCCACTCCGCAACGTTGTGCGGCTTTTCCATTCCGGTCCAGCCCATGGCGATCTCCTTGCTTCAGGCAGATGGTGGGCGTTCGCGTTGAAAGGTACCATGAGCCGGCGCTTGCCGGGTTCCTTTTGTCACCTTCGTGCGCCCGGATATCCCGGATATGTCGCACGAAGGTGACAAAAGGGAAGCGCCTACCGGATCGCGGTCTTGCGGATCGAGCGCTTCGAGGCGAACTCGGAACCGTCGACGCGGCCTTCGCCGAAGTCGTATGCCGCCTTCCGGTCCGGATCTGCGGCGACGGAAGTGGGCCGGCTTGTTCTGTAAACAACGGCGCAAACCGCCCACAGGACAAGGAGGGGCGCGATCGTCCATGTCAGCGCGCGGTCTCCCCATTCGGCTATCGAGACGAGCGTAGTCCTGCCTGGCACGGGCATTCCCGAGAACATGGACATGACCAGCAGCGCAAGAGGGATGGCCGCGGCCGCTGAGGCCAGCAGGCATGCCGCAGCGGCCCACTCGAGCGACTTGATGGCGATCCTGTTCAGGCCATGACCGATAGAGTGGTTCGACGGCGTGAACCCCAGCAGGGCCGCGAGGGCCAAGGCTCCAGCGAGGGCCGCCGGGAATCCGCGGCCAGGCAGGACGAAAGCGGAGGCGAAGGAACCGCTGGCGAACGCCAGGAAGCCTGTGCTGGCAAGGACGAGGACGGGGATCGGCAAGGAAACCCAGCCCGGCCGCCCCCAGTCGACGGTCCTGCGCCATGCGAGAACGCCCAGCCAAAGCGCGAGGGCAGGACCCAGCGCAAGGCTGCCGAAGGTTTCGGCAAGCGTGCCAGCGGCTTTGCAGGAACCCGTTCCCGGAAGGCAGCCATACGCAATCACGGCGGCCCTGACCGCAAACCCGGCACCCAGGACGGCGACGGCCATAGTCGCCGCCGCCGCCAGCGCATGAACGGCATACCTGCGGGGTTTCAAGGGCGACATGGCTTGGTTCCTCTTCTTCTGGTGTTTGCCTGACCATGATGGCGCCAGGACAGCCACTGGAGGAAGGGGTGCCGCAGGGGCTTGTTGGCGGGTTGCGAGACGGCGCGTTCTAATGGCGCAGATTTTTCAGAAGGAGGGCCAGCCGTGCGGTTCCCAGAACAGTTTGAGCGCAAGCTCGCCGACCATGCGTGGACATGCCCTCCGCGAGGGCCGCTCGACCGAGCCGAATTCGAAGCCGTCGCCGGTCCCATGGATGGACTTGGAGAACCTCACCGACTGCTTCACTCCGTCCTCGCAAAATCCGGCGCCGTTCCGTTCCGTGAACTCGCCATCCAGTGCCGCATAGGGCCTGCCGCGGCAGCCAAGCTGATTGCGGATTTGGCCGGGAAAGGACTCGTCAGGGACGTTTCGGAAAACGCCGAGGTGAGGCGCGAGGTCTGGAAGCACGAATGCATGACGGCGATAGGCCATTTCGCGGACGAGAGCCTTACGCGCCTTGGCTTGCGCGCGGCCGTGAAAGGCGAGGGCATCCGAGACTCGGCATTGTGCATGCGCTACCTGAAAAGCGCTGGCTTCCTTGAGGCCATGGGGCACGGTGCGTCGCCGAAATACAGGATTCCGTCAGGCGAAATGGCCGTGGCGGAGAGGATGGACGATGCCGTCGAGGCCGAGACCGGATCCTTGCCCAGTCCGTAACCGACGGATACAGGGCCGATCCCGGCTACTGTCGCCAGCCGTATCCGCTGCGCTTCGGCCCTTCGTCTTCGCCGTCGGCGTCGACGGGAACCCAGGTCCAGAAATTCGAGATGCCGTGCGCGCCCCAGTATTGACCGCCGACGATCCTGACCTTGCCGTCCTGCGGATGCATGACGACGTCGCCCACCGCGAACGGCGCACCGCCCAACGTCTCGTGCACGATGTCCTGTACCCATTGCTCGACAGCCATGTCTATCTCCCTGTTTCCTCGATGGGGTTTCCTTGCGCGTCGACGGGCTTGCCCGCCAGCACCGCCGCGACGATGCGGTCGGCGACCGACGGGTCGGCGAGGATGGCCCTGCCGGTGCCCGAAAGGACATAACGTTCCGTGGCCCCCGGTTCGGCCGCATAGGAAACGGCCAGATGCCTCAGCAGCGCATCCACGGTCCTGCGGGAAACCTTGGTCAGGCCGAGCCAGCAGTCGATGCCGGAACAGACAATCTCGGAATCTTCCCAGTCCTCGCGCTTTTCGGCGGCGTCCATCTCAGCCAGGATTTCGAGGCTGCGCTTGCTCAGCATCCGGCTGCCCCGTCTGCCGCCGTTTCCGCCAGAGGCTCGCACCCTTCGAAGTCGTTCTCGTCGAACACGATCTCGACTACGGCGTAGGGCGGCCCGTCCAGCCATCCATCGCTTCCGGGATCGTCGGTCTTGATGGCAACGACGGTCCTCGTTCCGACGTCGGTGCAGCGCCAGCGGCCGGATGCGGTCGTGAACTCCATGCCGATGCGGAAGTCTTCGTGCTCCATGACCTTTTCCTCTTAATCCATCGCCTCGAGGACGAGCTTGAGGTGCGTCCTGTCGGAAAGGTCGAAACCGAAATGCTCCTTCACGCGCCGACGCAGGAAGGGGAGGGTATAGTGTTCCTTGAAAACGGGGAAGAACTGCGCGGGGATGGACGACAGGAAGGTCTCGTAGTTCACGGGAAGGTAGTTCTCCTTCAGCTCGCGCTTCCAGTTTTCCGTATACCTGTAGGTGAGGAGCAGGTGCGTCAGGCTCCAGTTCTCCTCGATCGACCCCCATTGGGCTTCCCATTCGTCGAGGCGCACGGGATCGAAGACCTGGCGCACGCGGGCGACCTGGATCGGGTCGGCGGGCCGGGTCGTGGTGCGGCTGACCATCATGTCCCGGATGGATACGTAATCGAAGCGGACATGGCCATCCATGCCCCACACGCGGGACCACATTTCCTTCATTTCCGTTTCGGACATGTAGCTGTGGGCCTCGTGGATGACGGAGGACAGCACCAGACAGGTGCGCTGGCCCTCTGCCCGCTTCTTTCTGATGGCATTTTCCACTTCATCCCACGAGGACGTGTAAAGGATGCCGGACCCGGGATTGTCCGTCTTCGCCCGCCTGATCATTTCAGGGTCGTTGTCGTAGCCGACGAGCGTCAGCCCCGGGAAGACCTTGTCGATGAAACCGAGCATCATTCCGTCGGCGCAGCCGAAGTCAACGAAGACGTTGGCGTCTACCTTATCCACGAAGAACGACTTGTCCACTAACGATTTGCCCATCTCGGCAATGTAGAGGTTGGCGTTGTCGATCGGGGTTGCGTCCATGGATGAATCCTTTCAGGCGGCCGGACAATGCATCCAGCCGCCTTCTTTGTCAACAATTTACGTGATGAAACGCGACAGGCCTTGCCAGCCTGGCCCCCGCTATTCGATCGGCGTGCGGCTGAAGCCCGTGAATATGGTCGACCCCAGCCGGTTCGGGCTTACCGTGTTGACGTTGATCGAATACTCATAGGGCGGGGTCGGCATGCCCCAGACCCAGTGGTGTGGGTAGCCGGCGTTCGAGCACTGGACGTTGGATCCCGTGGTGATCACGCTCATGGGTACGGACACCGCCGCTCCGATGGAATCCTTGACCGTGAAGGCGACGTATTCCTGGTGGGCGTCGAACGAAGACACGGCGCACTGTTCCGTCCGCAGCTCGCAGTCATGCTCGAACACGCACCTTGCATAGTCGTCGGCGTTCTCGATCGAGGTCAGTTGGATCTGCGGGTCGTCGGTTCCGGCGGCGAGACCGAAATACACGCCGTCGTCGTAGTCGGAATCACCAACCGTCAGATTAAGCATGCTGGCGAGACCGTTGAGCCAGCTGCCTTGCGACTGGAAATAAGGCGAGGCTTGCACGTCGGTGATCGTGTAGGGCGCGATTCCGCCCTTGAGGTGTATGTTCAGGGCCCTGTCGGTCCAGTTGGCGCTGTCCGTGAGGTCGATGTTCGTCTCCCATCCCGACAGGTCGACGGACAAGGGCGGCCGAGGCTGGGGATTTACATGCAGCGTAGTCGGCATCGTAAGCGTCCTGCCGTCCGGATCATGCCAGGTGTATGTGATTTCCTTGACCCCGCCGTCGTTGTAAAGGGCGGTGCCGCACCTCGATATGTACCATCTGTCCTCTGGCTGGTCGGGAATGAAATCGGCGAAATGCAGCAGGAAGAAGCCTTCCTCGAGGCTCGAAACCAGGCCTTCGCTTGCGCCGCCGGCGACCGAAACGGAGACGGTTGGTTCTCCGGAAAAACCTTCGACAAGGGATTCCAGGCAGAAGCTTCCGCTGGCGTCGTATTCAATGTTGGATTCCGGATAAACCGTGACGTTCCTGTATTCCGACGGGTCTGCGTCCGTGCCGTCAGGGTTGACGGCCCTTAGGCCGTTCGGTTCGTCTTCGCCGGGATCAGGGACTTCGTCCCCTCCGCTTCCGGCCTCACCCTCGTCTTCGCCGGACCCGTCGCCCGGAATTCCTGGGTTCTCCGGTCCTTCATCCCCGGCTCCCGGACCATGGGTTCCGCCGACGTCGTAGACGAGCCGTTGCTTGTAACGGAAGAGAATCGTCGAATCCTTGGCCAGGCTGTTCGCCGCCAACCCGAAAACCGACGCCAGAAGGAATGTGACGAATACTGACTTCCTCATGGCGGGTTCCGATCCATTGGTTGCCTGATTACGTAAGGATAGGCCGCCGGCAGGACTTGGGGAAGCAACGGCTATTCGCCACGAACGGTCACTGTGGTTGCATCGGGTTGTGGAGGCGGGAGCAGGAAGGGAATCCTTTGGATTTCCTGTGTCTTCCGCTATGCCTCAGGTCCCCGGGCGGTGTCGAAGCCTTGGCCGGCAAGGTGGATTTCCATGTACTTATGACTTACCCTCATAGAAACGTCGTCGTTTCTGGTGCTCGAAAGAATGGTGCAAGCATATCGCAGCCTGATCGTCTTTGCGGTCCTCCTCTATTCCGTGCTGGCTGCGGCCGCCGCCGATCCGCAGTTCTATTTCAGGTACAGGACCGGGCTGGCGAATCCCTTCTCCGTGACCCAGCCTTCCGATCCGGCCGACCCAGGAAACTATGACGTTTCGGTCTGGTACGTCGCCATGGTGGGAACGCCGTTCGAGAACGATATTCCCACGAAGCCCGGCGCCATTGTCGCGCAGTGGCGCATCGAGTCCGGCTCGCTCCCGCAGGGCCTGTCGCTCGACGTCGAAAACGGAAGGATTTCAGGCACGCCGGAAGAGACACTGGCAGGCCACAAGGTTTCGGTCCAGGGATTCGGCCCGAAAGGGGAGATGGGAACCAGCGCCGAAATCACGTTCGATGTGTTCGAGACGAAATCGAACGCGTATGCGGCCGAATTCTACGGGCATACGGGAAAGAACCTTTTCCTTGAGATCCAGCCGAACTCATCGGTCTACCAGTGGGTGCCGGCCGCTCCCTTGCCCGAGTGGGCTTCGACCTTGAACGGTTTCATCCGAGGCGTACCGTCCGAGCCGGGCGTTTGGCCTGTCGCCTTGTCGGGCCTTGACCCATTCGGTGATGAAATCGCTTTCGCCTTCGGTCATATCGTGGTCGAGGATGGGCCTGTTGTCGCCTATATTCCGGATCAAATCCGGCACAAGGACAGAAGCTTTTCTGTTGCAGGCACAGTCGGCCGCCATGTCGGGCCGCTTCGGTGGGAGCTTGAAGGAACTCTACCGAAGAATCTGTCGTTCAACAGTGCAGACGGCGTCCTCAACGGGGAGATTCCCAGTTTCGATACGGTTGGAACGTTCAGGTTGAAAGCCGTCGACGTGGACGGGGCTTTCGGATGGTCCAACGAGTTCAGGCTTGGAACGCTGCCACCCGACGTCTCGCTCCGGAACGCTCCCGACCGTTCCATGACGGTTAACGTCAGGTCGTCCTTTGGTTTCCTTGCTGAGGAAATGGCGGGGACGCAAAGTTGGTCGCTTGCCGAGGGCAGCCTGCCCGACGGCGTTTCCATCGACGGGTCCACCGGCGTCGTATCCGGCATCCCGACCCGCGCGGGCACCTGGAACGGTATCGTCGTCAAGGTCGAGACGGACCTGAGCGGAAGCGACCTTTCGAAGCCGTTCAACATCAAGGTCCATCCCGACACCTTGGCGGCGAGAGTGGCGGCGACCCATGTCCGCCTCGGGCAGCCCTATGCCACTCCCGAACCAACTGCGTCCGGAGGTCTTGCCCCTTATACGTTCGGCTTGCAGGAAGGAGGCACCCTGCCCGACGAGGCGGCGCTCGATCCCGAGACGGGCGTCGTTTCGGGCGTCATGCTGGATATAGGAAACGTCTCGGTTCCCGCCACGATCACGGACGCTACGGGGCGAACCGGAAATTCTTTCGTCATCGGATTGATCGGATACGGCGAACCGTCTGTCTCGATCGAACCGGTGCTGGAGGCCGTCAGGCTGTCGGAGTTCTCCGCCGAGCCGACGGTCGCTCCCTATAGCGTCATTCCGCCCTCCACGTGGAGCGTTTCGGGTGGAAGCCTCCCTGCAGGCCTCTCATTGGATACTGCGTCAGGGGCGCTGTTCGGAGTGCCCGAGGCCGTCGGATCATTCGGCCCCTATGTCCTGACGGTCACGGACGGCACGGATGCGTCGACATCGACGAATTCCTTTTATGTCAACGTCGCGGACCTGCCTCCGGTCGAGGTTGAAGCCCAGGACGTCGAGGTTTCGAGGCTGATCCAACAGAACCTGGCGATCGCGACCGTCAGGAATACAGTCGGCGCGGTTTCCTACACGCTTGAGGAAGGCATCCTGCCTGCGGGCCTGACGCTGGACCCCAACGGGAGGCTGAAGGGCCGCAGCGAGGATACGGGTGTGTTCTCCGGTCTCGTGATACGGGCCACTGACGAGGAAGGCAGGACTGCGGTTTCCCACGCCTTTTCCGTCGAGATGGTTCAACCGGGACCGGTCAAAGTGGTTTCGCCGCCGTTCGTGTGGGCGCAGGGTTCCGATTTCATGGTCCCTCCTCCTGTCGTTTCCAATGCCGTAGGCGATGTTTCATGGCAGGCGGTCTCCGGACTCGGGGGCCTGACGTTGGATACATCGACGGGGTCGTTGTCGGGACGCTTCGCCGAGACCGGGACGTTCGGCCCCTTCGACATCGAGGCGACCGACAGCGTCGGAAGGACGGTGGTCGTCCACGTTTCGATAGAAATAGTTCCTCCCCTTTCAGCCTTCGTTCCGCCTATCGTCGAAACGAACAGGCTGGCGGCCTTCGGTCCGGTCCTGCCAGAAATCTCCAATGCGATCGGTGAAATCGAAATAACCGTTTCCGGCGCCTTGCCTCGAGGCGTTTCCAAAAATGCGAGCACCCAGGCGCTGCGCGGCAAGCCTGCCGAAGAGGGAAGCTTCCCGATTTCCCTGTCGGTGCGCGATTCCATCGGCCAGACCCGCGTGCTGCAGACGGAAATCCATGTCGGTCCGCGGCTCGCGCTGTCGGTTTCCTATCCGGACCGCACGGTCTATGCCGGAAGCCAGTCAGGTTTGCCGCTTTTGCCGGAGACGGCGAACGCCGCAGGGGCCGTCTCGTATTCGGTGACAGGACAGCTTCCGGCGGGCCTTTCCCTGGAAGCGACAACCGGGGCGATCGCCGGAACGCCTTCGAACACTGGCGTTTGGGACGGCATCGTCGTGACGGCGACCGACGGCGAGGGGGCGACGGTGCAGACAGATCCCTTTTCCATCCATGTCTCGCTTTCGGGCCAGATAGAGGTGGCGGACCCCGTAACGATTTCGGCGCGCGCGAATTCCTTCTTTACGTCGCCCCCGGTCAAGGTCGGCAACGCGCTGGCTCCCATGGAGTTCATGCCAGTATCCGGCCATGGGTTCCCTGACGCGGACGGCATCGTCCTTCTTTCCAACGATGGATCGCTGACAGGGACCCCGTCGTCGACCGGGTCGAGGGAATTCAGGGTCAAGGTGACCGATGCGCTGTCCCGGACCAGGGAGTTCGGCGTGAACCTGAACGTTGTCGGAGATATCGCAGTTTCCATGGACAATGTGAATGTTCCGCGTGGAACGAGAATCATTGCGTCCCCGGACGCCTCCAACGTCGTCGGAACCGCTTCGTACAGCCTTGTTTCAGGCTCTCTGCCGTCATGGCTGTCCTTCAGCGCCTCCACCGGCCGTATTTCTGGCTTGGCCGAAAACGAGGGCGTTTACGGCCCCTTCCGCATCCGGGTGGCGGATTCGACCGGAGACGGAGCCACGACGCAGGACTTCACGGTGACAGTCGGGGAAAGGGCTGGCATAGAGGTTTCCTACTCGATCCCGCAGATGTTCACCGGGACGCCGCTTGGCAACCGCAACCCAACCATCGAAAACGCCATAGGCGAAACCGCATTTTCGATTTCAGGCGAACTTCCGCCGGGTATCGTTTTCGATGGTTCGACAGGCGTCATATCCGGCACGCCGACGGCAGCTGGGGAATGGGAGGCTACGGTCGTCGTGACCGATGCCGACGGTGGCTCCGGCTCGTCCGGGACCATCGCGTTCAACGTAACCGCTCCTGCCGTTCCCGGTGAGACGCTGGCAGTGAATTCCCCACTGGAGATGACCGTTCGCGTCGGTATCCCGTTCACCACTGCGTCGATATCAGTCAGCAACGGTACGGCTCCGTTCACATTCACGGGGTCGGGACTGGGCGACCTTTCCATTGACGCCGACACCGGAGCGATTTCAGGCTCGATGGCTTCGGTCGGAATGCGTACCCTTTCGCTCAAGGTTACAGACGCCAGGGGGCAGGAGAAGACTTTCCTTTATCGGATCACTTCCGTCGGACAGTTCGCAGCCTCGTTCGGAGGTGACGAGACCATTGCGGTGATCCTGTCTCCGTTCAGCTATACGGCGACCGCGAAAAACGCGATGGGTCCGGTTTCATGGAGCGTCGCTTCAGGAAGCCTGCCAGATGGCTTGACCCTGGATACGAGTTCGGGTCGCATCCAGGGGACGCCGACACAGTTGGGCGTCTGGCCGGGCATCGTGCTCCGGGGCGAGGATTCGACCGGGGAGAGCGGCGTGACCTCTCCGTTGACGATAAACGTCCAGGTCACTCCCGGCCCGATTCTGCTTACCGTATCCAAGCTGCAGGTGAGGGCGGGACAGGATTTTCAGACTGCCCTTCCATTGGTGGAAAACGCGGTGGGAGATTATTCCTTCGCGGCCCCCAAGACGGTGGAATACGGCATGGATTTCGATCCTGCGACTGGCATTGTCTCCGGCAGTTTTGCCGCCCCGGGCCGCTATGTCGTCAACCTCGACGTCACGGACACGACGAACAGGGTGACCTCCAAGCCGCTGGAAATAGAAATCCTGCCCCAGCTGCGGGTGACGGCGAAGCCCGTCTATGTCGAGGGCGGCGTGACCATGCCCTCGACCCGTCCATTCACGGTCGAGTACGCGATTGGATCGGTCAGCTATGAATTGCAAGGCGACCTTCCTCCCGGCATGACCATGGATTCCGTCGGCAGATTGACCGGAAAGCCTACGGGGCCGGACACCCCGTACGAGCTTACCGTTATAGTGACGGACGCTTCAGGAGATACCGCGGTCTCGAATCCATTCGAGATCGTCGTCCTGGATAATGGCTCTATCCCGGTGATCTCCGCATTGTCCCCGAAACCGGCTTCCATCGCCAACCTCCAGGTCGGCGTAGCGAAGACCGGCATCACCAAACCTACGATCAAGAGCGCAAGTTCCTGGAGCGGGCTGATCTATTCGATAAACAAGCCACTTCCTCCGGGTATCACGATCAACCAGGAGACGGGGGAAATCTCCGGAACTCCCGAAATCGGAACCGAGGGCATTTACGAGGGCTTTGTCATCAGCGTGGAGGAATCGCACGGGCGGGGTACGTCCAGCGAAGAATTCGCTCTCAGGATCAGGCATCAGGACACTCCCGCCTTCGCCTCCGTGAGCGGAACTTACCGAGAATACCTTCCGTTCCACATGGAGCCGGTCACCGTAACGAACGCGCATGCCTTCATTGGGACGCCGCGTTTCGAGTGGGCCGGTACGCCTCCTAACGGCGCCAACCTCGATCCTGACACCGGCGAGATTTGGGGCACGCTAACAGTGACGACGTCGAGCATCAACATGCCCCTGAAGGTTTTCGACGATATTGGCCAGATCGGCAGCAACGTTTCCGTCAATATCAAGCGCACTCCGTTGACGGTGACTCTCGACGACAAAGTTCTCGAGGCGGGAGCCAGTGTCGACTACACTCCAACGGTAACAAACGTCTCGGCAAACCCCACATTTACGCTTGCTTCGTCCGCAGGAGACTTGCCGTCCAGCCTTTCAATTGACTCCGATACCGGAAGGATAACCGGAACCATGCCGGTGGGGACCCACTTCCTCAGGCTTACTGTGATAGACATAGGCGGGGTAACCGCTTCGTCTTCCACAGGGTCGTCATACGCTAAATGGTTAGGAACGAGTTCGGAGCCTCTAGACCTGAATTTTGGGGCAATGACCGATATGTCGAACGGCATAATGGCCGCAAGTTCTATCCTGCCATTAACAGGCTTCTACGAAGAACAAACGGCATCTGTCAGTGCAAACGCCGGTGCCGTCGAGATCAGGTCATGCTATGACAGTGCCTGTTCCAACGTAAAGACCAACTGGTCTACCGCCCCCAAAAAGGTGAACAACGGCGACTACCTGCAATTGCGTGCCCTTGCTCCGACAGGAAGCCAGGAGACGTTGGTTGCAACCGTAACCATGAAAATCGGCTTTACTGTGACACATACTGGCACATGGTCATTGACATCAAAGATTCGCGCATCTGTTCCTGCCGAAAACATTATACCGACGGCAAAAACGACTGTTTTCGGAACAACCTTCTCGGTTAATGTTGCGGAATTTATTGACGGCATCTTAACAAAAAGTCCGACAGGCGTGCAGTCATGGGATAGCCTTACCTATGACTTTGGGCAAGATGTCAGCTTCAATTCCTTCGTCATCGGGATAGAAGACTCTGACTCTAGAAGGCTAACCCTCGAGATGGAAGTGAACGGCGTGTTTCAAGAAATATGGAGAGGTACTCTTTCAAAGAGCTCTAACGGTATTAAGAATAGCTTATTGACCACGGGCCATCATATAAGTAGCCGCATCAGGTTGCGAGAAACGAACGCCCAAAGAACCAGCCTTACCGAATTCAGGATAACCAATAAATGATCTAGGCCAGGCTGGGCGGCGCCTAAGGGACGATCCACCATTCGCATCTCAGGAATCTTGCCTACGCCTGCGGGATGACTTTCGCCGCGCTTGTGCTGGCAATCCCGCTTGCGGTTGCCTTCGTCTATGTTTCGACGTTTCTCTTCTTCGCAACGCTGTTGATTCCGATGTTGGCGGCCCTCTGGATTTTCTACCGGATCACCAGAGGGATGCTGATCCTGAACGAAGGGAGGCCCTATCCCGGTCTCTGACGGCTTTGGCCGTCGGGCTTCCGCCTGGCCGCCAGTATTCCCGCAAGGGCGATCAGGGTCCCTCCCAGAAACGTGGACGGCGATGGCGGAACGCCCGTCAGCATCCAGGCCATCGCGCCTGCCGATATGATCTGCAGGTAGAAGAACGGAGCGAGGTAGGAGGCCGGAGCGAGGCGCAGCGCGACGATGACCAACCAGTTGCCTCCGGTCGAGAATATGCCCACCGCCAGTGCCAGCAGGGCTTCGGCCAGGTTCAGGGAATGCCATGCGAAGGGCAGGGTGACGGCGAGCGCCGCGCAGCCGGCTACGGAGGACCATGCCATGGTGGTTTCCGTCCTTTCCGAGGCCATGGCTCTCGTCAGGATGGACGATATCGCCCAGCACAGGGCCGCGGCGGCGGGAAACAGGGCGGCGGGCGAGAACGCTCCGCCGCCTGGCTTAGCAATGACCAGGACGCCTGCGAATGCGATGGCTGCCGACATCCATCGCGAACCCGCCGCCTTTTCTCCCAGGGCGAGAGGAGCGATGGCCATGACCATGATCGGGGACGTGAAGTTGATGGCGGTCGCCTCCGCCAGTCCGAGCCTGCCGAGGCCGAGAATGAAAAGCAGCGTGGACCCGGTGATGGCGGCCGCGCGTCCGGCCTGGAACCATGGCCGGGCGGTTGCCAGGCCGTCTCTGCCATGCAGCGCGTAGGCGGCGGGCACGGAGATCACGGCGAAGACCAGATACCGCATCCAGGCGATCTGGGTCGCTGGAACCGTGGCCGACAGGGTCTTGGCCGCCATGTCCCCGGCGGCGAAGCACATGCCTGCGGCGACGACTGCGACGAGCGCGCCTGGATGGCGGACCCCGATGTCCTTCGGTGTGAATGCCTTAAACAATGGGGCGAAGCCGTACCGTCATTGGAAACGGACGGCCTATATAGGCAATCTCCGTCCTGCGTAACCCCTTTTGGACGGCGGCGCGTTCGTCCTATGCTGGCGTCGGTCATAGGCTTTTCCTGAAGCCGCTCCGGAACACGCACATGGAAAACGTCTCCCTCCGTTCAGCTGAAGGACTGATCGCCCTCATGGGGATCAGGAGCCTGGGACCGGCTACTGCGGTCAAGCTTGCCGGACGCTTCGGCGCCATGTCGGAAATCCTGGGATCGTCGCCGGATGACCTCAAGGGACTGGCGACGGAGCCGATCCGTAGGCTGTTGGTCGAGGGCGGCCCCGCAGTCGCCGACGCATTCGGCCGCGCCGCGGACGAGATCGCCAGGGCGCAGGACATGGGCGCGACGGTCATGAGCGCTTTCGACGACGAATACCCGAAACGCCTTGCGGGCATACCGGACAGGCCGCTGGTCATCTACACATCGGGCGACCTGACATTGCTAGACCGCTCGGTCGCCTGCGTCGGCACTCGGGAACCGACCGCCTTCGGCGCTGCCGTGTCACAGCGCCTGACCACGATGCTGGGCGAGGCGGGCTGGACGATCGTCTCGGGCCTCGCCAGGGGCGTGGACGCCATTTGTCACGAGGCCGCTCTCGCCTGCGGCGCGCCGACGGCCGCCGTGCTGGGTTCCGGCGTCGACGTCTACAGTTCGGAGGCCGCCTTTAACCTGGCTGGCCGCATCGTGGAGGCGGGCGGGGTCATCATCTCGGAGCAACCGCTCGGCCGGCAGGCCGACTCATCCTCGCTGATCAGGCGCAACCGGATCCAGTGCGGAGTGTCGGCCGCCACCTTCTTCATGCAGGCGGGAATGGAAAGCGGAACCATGCACACCGTCAGGTACGCCCTTCTGCAGGGCCGTCCGATTTTCGCTCCGGGCATTCCAGCCTCTTACGCCTCCGAGGAACTGAACCAGGCCGCCATGTGCATGACGAGGATGGCGGCTTCAGACTTCGCGACCGCCATCGACGCGAAGGAGAGCGTCATGGAAGCCGTCGGACGGCTGGACAGGGAGAACGCCGCGATCGAGATATCCGGCAAGGACAGCTATCCGGACGTGCTGCGGCATCTTGAAGGGTTGCTCGAACCCGCCCACCTGCCCGCGCCGTTGGCCTAGCCGCCGAAGTCACCTCCGTCGCCAGAACCAGACATATTCGTCGTTGCCCGTGTCACGGATTTCCTTGAGCGCGCCGAGTTCCCAATCCATCTCTCGCTCCCCTGTTCAGCGCGGCGACCAGTCGACCGACGGGTTCGCCCGGATCCTTCGTATCACTTCCACGGTCCCCCGCATGTCCACGACCGTCGCCCCGGCGGAGATGGCGAGCTGCCGTTTTTCCTGGCAGACGTCGTAGTGCGGGGACGAGACCGGCTGGAACCAGCGACGGCTGATCCCGATACGGTCGGCCATCTCATGCAGTTCCCGCGGAGTGTCGGCGAGCATGTGCGCCATCAGCATGTGACGGTAGGGCCGCCTGCCGCAGTCTACGTAGACCGCCATGTCAAGCCGCCTCCGGCGTTTTGCCGAACCGGTCGAGGAGTGTCCATGCGACGGGGCCGTAGACTACGGACACCACGACCCCGCTCAGGGCGGCGAATGCCAGTCCTACGCCGTAGCCTATGTTCAGCATCGACAGGTCGTCCTGCCATGCGTCCATGGCGGAGTTCGCCAACGCCCCTGCGAAATACAGCGTGCCGACGGCGAGGCAGAACACGCCTCTCTGCGGGAATCTCCTTTTGAGATCGGTGGAGAACAGCAGCACCAGCAGGCCGGGCCAGAATGCGGCATAGAGCGCGGCGGCAAGGGCTAAGGGCCACACCTTCATGGCCAGGTAAACCACTTCACCGGGGGCGAAGTCGCTGACGCCGATGGCCTCGAGCGCGAGTACGCCCGCGAACGCCGTTGCCGCTACGGCGACTGGATACATCACGGCCGGAAGCAGCAGGAAGAAGAGGCCGAAATCCTTCAGTGCGCGCAATCCCGTCTCCCGTGTGTTCTGGCGTCGATATGACAGCATCGCCCGAAACCATGGCGTCGAGAAGGGCAAACCGATGCCCGACAGGCCCAATCCTTGGAAATTGTTGACAACATACTCCGCAGCGGCTATTCGGATGGCGCGGGAGTCCTGCTTTCAGGATTGGCCCGACAAGGATTCAGAATGGTAACGCAGGGCGTCAAAATCTTTCGTGCGACGGGCAACAGAACCGGTCTTTCGGTGCTCGGTGGCGATGCCGTGACGGACGTCGAGGGTTTGCCGGACTTCCGTGTGGAAATCCATGTGTTCCGCGCCGCCGACATGGCGGCGGCTTTCGTGGCGGGACTCGAGGCTGCGGGACTTGGGAACGCCATGGCCTACGACTGGGAGCCTGAAACCACGGATTCGAACCGGACTGTCCTGCTTGCGAAGTTCGACGAGCCGAAAGCGGACGAAGGCGTGGCCGTCGTGGCCCATGGAGGGACGGGACACGATACCGTCTCCCACAGGAAGGCGATGGATAGGATCATGGCCGACCGCGCATCGGCGTATGCCGTTCAGGACGCCGAGGCCGCGCATGTCAGGAGTTTGCTCGGGACGTTCCACGCGGAAGCCGTTTCCAAAGGACCGGGATGGTACCGTTGCCTCGTCGATGGCGGTTGCGCCGTCTTCCTCGGATGGAAGGACAAGGACGGCCCGTTCAGTATCGAGCTGGACTGCGGCGATCTTTACGAGGGGAATTACGACGTGAAGGAGCTGGTGGCCCGGATGGCCGGGGAAGCGGGCTTCGGGGTCGATCACTACGACCACTGCCTCAACGCGGAGAACGTGCCTGCAGGGGAAGTGGTCGCATCCATCCGGGCGATGTCTGCGACCGTCGCCGTGGCCATGGAAGAGAAGATGCGCCTCGTCCACGAGAGGTTCATGGCCAACATGAAGATGACCGCGGCACGCCGTAGGCTCCTCGAAGCGGGCCAGCGCGACGGCATCGGCGTCTTCGTCCGCCGCGCGAGCAGGCGGGCCTTCGCTGGAGGGGTCGAGGTCGGGGCTTCGGAGATCAACGATCTGATCCGTGCGGGCTGGATCGAATCCGGAGGCCGCGGATACCGTGTGACCGACAAGGGCGCGGCCGCGCTGGCTGCGCCGAAGCATGGGCGAGAGCGCGCCCGCAGTGAAAGCGCCATGGCGCGCGGACCAAGCCGAGGATAGGGTAGGAGACCGTATGATGGAGACGACGATGGGTTGGCCTGAAATCATCCTGCTGGGCGTGTGCGTCGCCCTTGTGCTCTGCCCGCCGCAATACGACCCGGCGATCAGGCTGAAGGAATGGCTCGTGAAGAAGGAACGGCGCTGATGGCGAAGGCGCGCGCTCTCCCGCCAAAGCTGGCGGTCCTCGACGACGAGACCAGGGCCGTCTGCGCGGCATGGTTCGGCATGATGCTTCCCGACCATGGCGAACTGTTCTTCGCGATGAAGGAGCAAAGGCCTTCGCCGCGCGCCCAGGCGGCGCTCGACCGCCTGCTGGAGGCGGGCGTCGTCAGGTCGAAACCCAGGGACGGCGGCGTCAGCTACGTTCCCGTGGTCGACTGCAGCCCTTTGATGGGCTGGTTCGCCACGCAGGTCGGCAACAAGGCTTTCGCCTTCCCCTTGACCGAAAGGATTCAAGGGGAAGGTTCCGCCGGCTTCCGCATGGAGGTGGAAGGATCGCCTGAAGCGCTCAAGGCGGCCGCGATGGCCGCCGAGGAAGTCGAAGGCGAGGTTGCGTCGAGGAAGCGGTAGGCGACGGATGGAGGCCGATGGCATGGAACGGCATGGACATGAAGACTTGAATGCGGTGGAGGCCACCCCTCCGCAGCTTCAGGCGCTGCGCCTCATGGAGATCGAGGACGACGGTCCTTTGAGCGCGGGAACCATCCATGTCGGCCGCATCCCGGGGAGGATGGTGCATGCCTGGCGCGTCGCGAACAACCTGGTCTCCAAAGGGTTGGCAAGGCTCGAAGGCAACTACCTCTACATCACCGAGGCCGGGCGCCTGGCGATCGCGCGGGCGGATGTCCGCGCCGGGAAACGCCGTCAAACGACAGGAAAGACGAATGCTTGAATTGAAATCGATCCGGGAGAATCCGGAAGCTCTGGTTGCCGCCCTCGAAAAGCGCGGAGTCGCCGTCGCGGCGGACGCCGTTTCGTCGCTTCTCGCGCTCGACGCCGAGCGACGCACGCATTCGACGGAGCTGCAAAGGCTTCAGGAGGCCCGCAACGAGGCCGCCAAAGACATCGGCAAGGCGATGGCCGCGGGAGACGCCGCGCTTGCCGAAAGGCTCAAGGCCGAGACCGTCGCCGCGAGGGAAACGCTGCGCGCGATGGAGGAGGCCCAGCGCGGCCTCGACGAGTGCCTGAACGAGCGGCTTTCGACCCTGCCCAACGTTCCCCATGACGAAGTGCCCGCCGGGAAGGACGAGAAGGACAACGTCGAGGTTCGTGTCCATGGTGCCAAGTCTGTTCAAGGCTTTCCGGCCAAGGAGCATTTCGAGCTTGGCGAAGCCCTTCGGATGATGGACTTCGAGGGCGCCGCCAAGGTGGCAGGCAGCCGTTTCACCGTGCTGAAGGGAGGCCTTGCGCGGCTGGAGCGCGCGCTCGGCCAGTTCATGCTCGATCTCCACACGCAGGAGCATGGGTATACCGAGGTCCAGCCGCCGCTCCTCGTCCGCGACGAGGCGATGTACGGGACCGGCCAGCTGCCGAAATTCGCCGAGGACCTGTTCCGTACCACGGACGGGCGCTGGCTGATCCCGACCGCCGAAGTCTCCCTGACTAACCTCGTGCGGGAGACCGATATCGCGGCCGAGGCGCTCCCCTTGCGGATGGTCGCCCTCACGCCCTGCTTCCGTTCGGAGGCCGGAGCCGCCGGCCGAGACCAGCGCGGAATGCTGCGCCAGCACCAGTTCAACAAGGTGGAGCTGGTTTCGGTGACGTCGCCTGAGGCGGCCCGGGCCGAGCATGAGCGGATGACGGAGTGCGCCGAGGAAGTCCTCAAGCGGCTTGGCTTGCATTTCCGCACCATGCTTCTGTGCGCAGGGGACATGGGCTTCGGCGCACGCAAGACCTACGACATCGAGGTCTGGCTCCCGGGGCAGAACGCCTACCGGGAGATCTCGTCCTGTTCGGACTGCGGCGACTTCCAGGCGCGGCGCATGGACGCCCGCTGGCGCGGCAAGGACGGCAAGGGCTTCGTCCATACCCTCAACGGCTCGGGAGTCGCCGTCGGGCGGGCGCTGATCGCTGTCATGGAGAACTACCAGAACGCGGACGGCAGCGTGACCGTGCCGGACGTCCTGAAGCCTTACATGGGCGGCAAGGAGCGCATCGTCGCGGCATAGCTTAGCTTTCGGAGTGGACAACGGGGTGGACGGGTTTCGGCCGGGCCTCCCCTTCTGGTAGAACAGGCAACGGGGGAGACGCGGGATGGACGGGTTCGTCAAGATCGACAAGAGCATCGCCCGCGGCTTCTTCAACCAGGAGCTCAGGGCGACGGACGCCATAGCGCGCGGCTCGAACTTCGAACCCGACGCGCTGGACATCGAGAGGGTCTTCTTCGAGCACATTTTCACGAGGATCGGAGGGAAGTTCTCGATCCCCCTGCATGCCTTCAAGAGCGCGGCGCGAAAAATGGCCTCGCACAGGCTGCGATCCTGCGAACGCCTCTTCAGCATCAACCACAAGGTCGTGCCGGGATCGGACAGGAAATCGTTCATCGAGGCGGCGTTCCGCAACCGTCCGTCCATCGACGACGACATCCTCGTGACCACGGTCACCTATGTCTACGCCAAGCGCGACAGGCTGGTGATGGTGAAGAAAGCCTCTCCCCTTGCGGTGACCGGCCACGCCATGCGGCGATACCTGCAGCGGGGAGACGGGGTTTCGCTTAGCGACAAGGTGCTGGTTCCCCTTCTGGAGGAGATATTGGCAAGGGAGGGGCTCTTCGTGTTCCTGGCCAACGTGGCGGGCCGCTGCGGCGAGACGACTTTCGCGGTCCCGTTCAGGGAAGGGTTTCTCCTGTGCCTGCTCTCGGAGGTCCAAAGCAGCGCGGCCGTGGATTACGTCATCCTCACGAAGGACGACATGGACCTGCGGGAGGAGGACGGCCCGGCGAGCATTCACGTGCATCCCTTGGGATGGGAGAACTCAGGTCGGAAAAGGCGCTACGTCATTTCCGCCATGACCTTCGTCGGCCGTAACGAGATGAAGGAAGGGCAGGTCGCGCTGCACGACCTCGTTGAAGGCATATACCAGCGGACGAAGAAGGAGATCGGCCTGCTATCCGATCTCGACGGGGTATTCTATCCGGGGCACAACCTGTCGCTGTTGGACAGCCTCGATGCGGCGGCTCCCAGGCTCGACCGGGCCACGAAGGACCTGGCCGCCGCCCTCTCGTGGGACAGGAAGCTTTCCTTCGCCTTCACCAAGCGAGACCATTTCGACGCCGCTGGAGTCGACTTGCCGTCGGAGGCGATCCGCATGGGCAGGGAAGGCGCCACGCGATACCTCGCGACGTCCGCGGCATTCGGAATCCTTGAGCGTGGCGGCGGCCAGTTCTGCCATTTGCCGATGATGGGGCTGTACGACGCTCCGAAGGGAATCTCTTGTCTCGATGCGGAGGAGGCGTTCTCGGCCGATCCATATGTGGCAAGGACAAGCGGGAGCGTCGGCTTCCGTCTCTAGCTTGCGGCTATGCGGGCCTTGGCGCGGCCGATCGAGTCGAGGGCGTCCTGGACGTGCCTCTCGGCGAAGTCGCGGTCGGCGTGGGCGATGTAGAGTTCGGGCACGTCCAGCGACGTCAGCACGTGCTTCGTGCCGATCACGCGATGGACGATGCGGATGTCCTTGGCCTGCGTGTGCATTGGGTTCTCCCTCCGACATGCCGAGGATAGCGCCGTCGGGATACGCGGGCAACGTGGCCGGCCCGCGCTTGTGGCTTGGCCGCGCCCGGCGCACGCTGGGAAGGAAGAACGGAGAGACGAATTGGAATACGATGTCATCGGCGACGTACACGGGCACGCCGCGGCGCTGGAAGCCTTGCTTGAGGAACTGGGATACGCCGAGCGCGGCGGAGCGTACAGGCATGCCGACCCCTCGCGCATGGTCCTCTTTCTCGGCGACCTGGTCGACCGTGGCCCGGAACAGGTCAGGTCGATAGACATTCCCCGCCGGATGCGCGACGCGGGGACCGCGCTCGTTCTGATGGGCAACCACGAACACAACGCGATCGGATACGCCACGCCCGACCCCGAGCGGCCAGGACACCACCTGCGCATCCGCGGCTCCAAGAACCGCGCGCAGCACCAGGCGTTTCTCGATCAGGTCGGCGAAGGCAGCGGCCTTCACATGGAGCTCGTGGAGTGGATGAAGACGCTCCCCATGTGGTTCGAGACGGATGGCTTCCGCGCTGTCCACGCCTGCTGGCACCCTGACAGGATCGCCCTGCTGGAAGGACATGCCGGCCCCGACGGCGCGATCCGCGAGGACGCGCTCTACGAGAGCTTCAGGAAGGGATCGGCGCTCAGGGACGCCGCCGAGATCGTCCTGAAGGGCCTGGAGATCGATCTGCCGGACGGGATGTTCTTCCATGACGCGAACGGACACCGCAGGGAGAAGTCGCGCGTGCGCTGGTGGGACCGGGACGCGACGACGTTCGCGTCCGCCGCCATCGCCGAGGAAGGCATGGAAGGGCTGCCCGACGTCGCTCTGCCCGCCGCCGCGCGCCTTGACGGCATGACCGATGACCTGACTTTCTTCGGGCATTACTGGATGCAGGGCGACCCGCACCTTCTGACTCCGTTCCGCACCTGCCTGGATTTTTCGATCGCCAAGGGAGGCTCCCTGTGCGCCTATTCGTGGCGCGGCGAGCCCGTGCTCGACCCCCGGAACCTGACATGGGTCGGCCAGCCCGCGCCGGCCGCCGTTCCGTGAGCCGCTTCCGGACCGGACACTTCCCAGAAGCCGTCGTCCGTGCGGCGGTCGGCGGCCGCTGCCAGGATTTCGCCGTCGCCTTGCACAGGATGACGGGCTGGCCGATCGCCGCGCTGTGGAAGCATCCGGCCGGAGACGGCTTCGACCTTTCATTCGACCCCGTTCCCGTCCATGTCTTTTGCGTGGAGCCGTCCGGCCGCGCCGTCGACGTCGAAGGACTGTCGTCGTTCGATGACCTGACGAAGGCGTACTGCCGCAGGGAGGCCGATCTTGGCAGGCATGCCGTCGAGATTCACGGCGACGAGAGCGGATGGCTGATGGCCGCTAGGCTTCGCGGGTCCGACATGGCCGACTTTGCCGAGAGCGCCGTAAACGAGGCCGACGACGTGATACGCGCCTCGGAAAGCTTCCTCAGGCTAGTAGAGAGCCTGCAGGCCGCCGCCGGAGACACCTCGCAGCCCAGGACCCTGCTCGCGTGATCCTTGCGGCCTCGGTCGGTATGGTTGCGGGAACCAGTACAGGAAGGGAACGGACGAATGAGCGTTGACGCCACCGCGTTGCTGATTGGCGCGCCAAACCAGGAAGAAGTCGCCGCGGCGATCCGTCAGGCGTTCCATGGAACGGATGTGGAAGTCGACACGAAGGACGACGATTGTTTCATCCTTCGCTTCGTCGACCCCGTATGCGCCCCTGGGCCGAAAGACGCCAAACAGCGCATGATGTTCGTGTTCCCGGACTACGTCCATGACTACAAGAACGTGTACTCTGGCAGCAGAACAGTCCTGAGTCTCGGCGCCTTCGGCGGCTCGGTGGAGATCATGAACGCCCTGGCTGGCCGTTTTGGCGGCTTCGTGCGAGACTACGACAACGCCGACTGGCGACAGGTCGAACCCACCGACGGCAAGGGCATCGATTTCCCGGCCGAGGACAGGTTCCGCATCGCCGCCGTCGCGGCCGCCGGCCGGAAGGACGGTTCCGTGATCGCTTCACTCGTCGGTGATCCGGAGAAGTTCGCGGCGGTGTATGAGGCGATGACCGAATACCTTGCGGAGACCGCCGTTCCCTCGGCTGCTCCCTGATCCTGCGAGTCAGCCATCCTGAAGCGGGGCGGGACCGACACGAGGACTTAACTAATATGTGGAAGACTTTGCGGCGGTTTCCAACCCGCTGCGGCAACGTTGGTTACCGCAGCGTTAATTTAAGATTTCAAATATTACAAATGTTTTAGTAATGACGCCATGTATTCTTTGCGTTTCTCATAATACACAAAGGTAGCTCTTGCAAGATTTATAGAATAAATAGACACCCATAAATTAAAAAGGGCAGCGTATTGACCTTGTATTAGAGATCCTATAAAAGATATAATCATCAGCACCGAGAATCCTGATGCGGCAATTCTGTTTCTAAATCTTCCTACAAGAATATAATATAAAATCAAAATTAGTGAGCTGATAATAAAAAGAATAGCCATTTGCAATAATTGTGCATACATAAGACACATAGCAAGTAATATAGAAAAAACGCTTAGAGGCGCAAATAGCCATATTGATCTATTCAGATGCCTTTCAATGTCAGTTTTCGTAAATCTATCAAAATCAGGCCAAATATGCCATATATTTACCGATTCTGAGTTTTTCCAAGACGAATCTCCGTCTGTAGCCAAGCGAACATTTTTTGCAATTTGTCCATCCGCCTCAAAGAGGACACATGCCCCTGATTTCAAACTATAAGGACTTCGAGAATTGGAGCGGGAGAACATGTAGGCCTTCCCATCGCTTCCGGTTATCGAGCCAACCCCATCTTGAAAGCTAAAAAAACTAACTGTCCCTTCCATAGGCCCCCACCTCAGTTTGGCTATGAACACCGATTATGATGGTCTGGGGATACCCTGTCGGTGTCAACCTGTCTCAATCTTGACTATGGGGTACGGCATTTGAAGATCAGATTCGATAAACTACAGTCTCGAATTTGATCTGCTTATCACTGGTCTTTGATCTCGGTCGGCGCGCCGAAGTTCGAGCATTACAGGTTCTTGCAGGTATTGACGATCTCACATTGAAGGAGCGGGGCGGCACAATTTTTCGGCTGTTTCAGATTTTTGCGGAAGCTTCAAGTGGAAGCCACATTTTG
>Ga0222422_100276_pt1 | contig 22577 bp, 24 predicted proteins | sample 3A1ome_FD_182469 | JGI IMG/M metagenome (GOLD analysis project Ga0222422, IMG submission 182469) | Enriched microbial communities from leaf-cutter ant dump, University of Wisconsin, Madison, United States - 3A110A (version 2) | ecosystem: Environmental > Terrestrial > Nest > Insects nest > Nest...
CATAATCTTCCAGAAGGTTCCGGGTAAAGCCTGTGATTCGTATCTCCCGGTTCAGGTCAAGATCGACGTCTTGGACCGGAATGTAATCGCCTGGCGAGAAGATGTTCGAAACCGATCCAGAGCCGGCATAATTCTTCAAATAGTTTCTGTCAATTTTCAGATCGTACTGTACCCGCGGCTGGCTGTTCTGGGTATAGTACTCTTCTGCTGCTTCCTCCAGCTTTTCTTCTGCTTCGTCTATGTACGCTTGTGGGAGCCGGATGTCGGTGATGATGTACTCGTCTCCCACACTTACCCTGAACGCCAAACTGGAAGGTGACGGGAAAGTCATCTTATACTCGTCAGTGAAGGGAATCAGGGTAAAAGTCTTTGTATCGTTATTGTAGGATTTCAACTCAAAATCATAACCCGCCAGCTTCCCGGTCCTGAACGCTATTTTCGCGCTCGTTCCGGCAATCAACCACTTTGTATCGCTACCTATCTTTTCATTCAGGTCGAAGCTCATTGAACTATCCGAGAATGTCAACTCATCACCTCCAAGCCCCGATACTACTCCGATCCGGTTCGGATATATATCAGAGAAGGTCTTTGTATTCTCCTTCAGCCCGTATGCGGTTATGGCGGCCGAATCTTGCACAAAGCTGGTGCCCCTTACTTTTGTAGGAAGGCACAATTTCGCCACACCTTTATCGATCAGGTATTGTTCCGGTAGGTTCTGGCTCCCGCCGTACACGTACAGACGGGTTACCAGGTTTTTGGAGTCCACGTTCTTGCGGGTGAGCTCGTATAAGCCGCCAACCCGGCCGTACTTAAACGTAAAAGGAAAGTGTGATCCGGGTTTCCGGATATGTATTACCCGGGTACCGGCCGACTGGGTGATCTCGAATTCCTGTTCGTACTCTTCACAAAGTCGCTGGAGAACGGCCAGGCAATTTTCATCTGAAAAGGTCAGGGTCTTGTACTCTGAACCGGCCGGGAAGTCTCCGAGCGACCATTTCCCGGGGAATACCCGGTTGGCGTTGCTGACGATCAGGGCCGCAAAGTCCTTAATATCTCCAGTAAGGCTGTCACCAATGGTATTTGCTGGCAGGAGGAATGTAGCATCCAGGAGTTCGTATTGCACGCCTTCGAACTGCAGCTCATAGACATACCGGCCGGCTGCCTTGGTCGGCTCCGGTGCCTGATTTAAGGTGTACGTCTTCCCGTATACGTCTATTTTGCCACCAATCTTGAAAGTGATAGGATAGGCGCTTTCGACTGTTACAGACACGACATCCTCACCAAGAAGCTGGCTGTTTTGTTCTGCCTTGGTTACCGCTCTCACACCGGCCCGGGAGATGAGTTCGATCTGGGAAGTATCGGGGTTCGTTATTACAATTTGCTCCATACTACCACCCCGTTTGTAGTGAACGATGTAATAGCGTCCAGGACCCCGGCCACAATCGCATAGTACCGGCCATTGCTGGCGTAGGTATGGTTCAGAGTAACTGTTCCGATCACCCCGTCTGTCTGGCTGCCGTCACCCCAGTATACGGTAAGCATCTTGGTTGTGGTGAGTGTGATGGTCAGCGTGGCGGTACCACCGTCAAACCGCTGATGCATGATCACCCGCTTAACAGGATCTGGCTCCCGAAGATTGAGCGTAAAGGTTCCCACCATCAGATCATCGCGCCAACGCTTGCGGGTGACTACTCCGGTTTCGTTGTAAACTTCGAATACAAGCGGTTTGGTTGGGCTGAGCTCTATCATCAGCCGATTGGTGCCATCCTTGTCGAATTGAACCAAAAAGCTATTGAGCTTGTTAGCAAAATCCAGCTTCCCTGAAGCTTGCATAAAGCATTGCAATGATATCTCTCGCACTTCTACTCTCTTTCTACTAAGGTCTATCGCCTCGCCATGATAATCAGGCCAGTCAACCCGGAACGGCGCTTTAAGGGGCGGCCTGTCTAGGATCCCGTCAGATTCTGACACAAATACACCCCAGTCTTTGAAGTTTTTGCCGTCAATCCAGTAGTTAAGGGTAGTTTCGGCGGTGACTACCGAATTGATCTGCTCCGGTGTCAGGGCCAGGTTGTAAAGCTTGAAATCGTCTACATTGCCATATCCATAATCTCCGCTGTAAATGTCCTGAACAAACGATACGCCTACCGGCTGAGCTGAAAGGGTATAAGTCTGGCTTAAAATACCATTGATATACAGTTTCAAGGCAAGGCCTGATTTTACCAGGACAATCTGAACCCACTCGCCTTTGGGAATATTCAGGAGCCAGTCACTGTAACTGTTCACCCCGGAATACGCCACTACCAGGTGCAATTCTTTGCCGGTGAATCCATCCGGAAAGGAATTTTGTTTTATCCGGCCGGCCATGGTGAAGTCATTGGATAGATTCAAAATGTTGTGCTCCACTTCGGCCCGGCCATGGGCATCAAATTCAAGACAATTGCCAAATGGTCCAAATACGAATTCTGCATCCGTTACAGTGGCATCCTTCCGGCTCTTTGAGTAGTCGTAGGCCACCGCGGAACCTGCAGGTTCGTCAAGCGGGAGATTTAATACCAGGTTTTCTTCCATTGTTGTGTGTGTTAATAATTATCCCAATCCCGAGGCTCGCAATTCCCCGTCTACTGATTTGGTTTTACTGTCAATGCTTTTGAGGATTGGTTCAATGTTTTTCGTATTGGAATCGATATTTCTGGTGTTGTGTTCGATCGCATATGATGTAAGTAACTGCTGCCTGATTATATCAATGCCCTCCGTGAACAAAATAGTCTGCTTATTCAAGTGCCCAGACATAATAGTAGCGGTTTCCTGACTCATCCCCTTTACAGCTCCGGCCATACCCCTTTCCGTCGCATCTGAAGATGAAGAGTTCCACATATCAATTCCTTCGTTTGCTGCGGCAGATTTAACGTCTTTCATGAGCGACTCCACTAATTTGGCCGGCTCTTTTATTGCTTCCATGAACCAGGCATAATCATCAACGATGTTACCATCGCCTCCATTTGGATTTAAGGAGTCGGTAACTCTTTCGATGAATTGGTCAAATACAGGACTCATTACTGTAGACCATATCAGGTTTTCTATGAAATTTTCCAATGATTTTCCGGCCACTTCAAACATTTTTTGACTTGCGTCCTCTCCGGCCTTGAAAGCTTCTACCAGCGCATTCCTAAGGTTGTTGCCAAGATCACCAGCAAGTTCAACCACAATATTTTTTACCTGCTCGTTGGCTTTCTCTACCGCATCAGCCCAGTCCAAAGAGTTCTGGAGGATTTGTTTTGTTGAGTCGTCAATCTGGTTTGTGTTGATCAGAGTTTGAGCGAGCTCTTTGTTCAAATTACCCGTCCCATCAATTAGCTCTGGGAAAACATCAAGAAGCCCCCCAAGCACATCTTTTTTCTTTTTTCCTCCAAAAAGCCCTACTACCCCTCCAACAACAGCTCCAACAACAGCTCCAACAACGTTGCCTATAACTGGAACAACCGACCCTATGACAGCACCAGTTGCAGCACCAGTTGCAGCGCCCTTCCCAACATTACCCCAATCAACAGCATTTTTAAGGTCCACTTTCGCTTTCCCATCCTCCAACTTCTTCATTGCTTCCTGATAGCTGGTAAAAGCATCGGTTGCGGCAGAGAACGCATCATTGATTTCGCCGGCATAGTTCCGTATAAATCCGCTCCCGGTTAATTTGCTTTGCAGTAGAAGTTGCTCATTCAATGCCAGGGCGTATTCGTGCGCCAAGGCAATTTGATTTTGATAGAACTCACGCTCTTTCTCTTTGCGGTTCTTTGAGGCGGCTGTAACCATATTGATCAGACTTACCACTCCCTCGATTATAGTCGCCGCGGCTGCAAAGTTCTTTTCACTGCTGCTGAGTGTATCATCATTAAAGGTCTTGATCGTTTGATTAACCGATGCAACAGCACTTGAAATGCTCTGAAAAACTTCACCCATCGAGCCGTCCAGACCTGCCAAAGCGCCGGCAATGCCCTCGATGCCCTCCAGCATTTCAAAGAGCTTATCATTATCGGTCTTTTTTATTTGGTTTATGATCTTTTCAAGATCAATTCCCAGCTCCTCAAGGACATCTTTTATTTTTTCAAGGTTCTCTTTTGTAGGGTCGAGAATAAGTAATTGTTTATAGAATTCCTGAAGCGCCAAATTGTACTTTTTCTGCTTTTCCAGCCGGTCTTTGTCCCGATCAGCCCGCCATTTATAACGGCCTTTTTCAACATCAAAAAGATCTTTTTCCAGTTTGTACTGGGCGGCTTGAATCTGGGTTTCAACACCCTTTATTTTTGATTTATTCTGGAGCTTGGTTTGCTCCGCGTCCAGGTTCGCCATTGCCTCCAAAACAGCCTGCTTTTCCTCTTCGGTAATCTGTTCGGTCAGCTTTTTGTTCAGGGCCGCTTTTTTCTCATTGTATTCCTGATCAAAATCAAGCTTATCCTGGAGGAAACCGCCATACTCTTTTAAGGTTTCCTCTAAGAGTTTCTTTTCCTCCTGTAGAGATTGTCTTCTAAGCTGGGATAACCCATTCTGGAGCAGTTTTTCTTTCTCAATTTTCAGCGGATCGCCTGGAAGAATGTCTGATCCTGCTTTTTCCAGCTCGGTGATCTTGTCCTTTGTCTTGCTGGTAGCATCACTAAGGATATCTTTGATCTGTTTCTCCAGCTTTCCGGTAACGGTTTCCGTGTCAGCATCAGCAATGGCGGCATTCCATTTTTTCAGAAGGTCTGTATTACCAGCAGAGACCTTGTTGCGTTCATTTTTAAGCCAATCAGTGTAGGACTTGCCGCCTTTGAGCAGCTCGACATAGGTTTTATACGCGGAATTTCTGACGATTTCGTCGGTTGAATTTATAGCTTTTGCGTATTCGTCATAAGCCTTCTTTTTATCCTCCAGGTTCTTGATGAACGGATCTTTATCCTTTGATCTTTTACCCTTGTCCGGATCCTCATGGCCTCCTAGGCCCGAAGAACCATGCATAAATCGCTCCTGAAATTTGTTAAAATCAAAAGTATTCATGGCAGAATTCAACTCCATCTCCAACCCTTTGATATAGTCGTTTAGCGCCTCTTGGCCGTCGTCAATGCCGGGAAACCATTGTAAAATAGCGCCTAAAACAGTATCTCCGCCAAGTCTGAATTGACGTTTACTAGTCTGCCTTGCCTCATTGAGCTTTCCCGAAACTTCAATAATTTTGTTAAGTGCCTGTTGGGATTTCGCTTGAAAAAGAATGAGATTTACATAGTCCTCTCCCTTCTTTTGCAGAATATCATACCATTCCCCGAGGGTTTTATAGTGGCCAAAAGTTTCACCATACGTTCGGTTCAGCTCCTCTATTTTGCTTTTCTCCTGTTCCTTGGTTCCATTGAACTTTTCAATATCCTGAATTGCCGCCCGGAGCTCAAGCCGCGCCTTGATAGATTCTTCTCGGGCTTCATTTTCGGCCTGGGCGCGTTCTTTTATCTGCTGGGCCGCCCTCGCCTGCTTGGCGTTGTACATTTCTATCAGTGCCATAGCTCCGGTTATGGCGGCACTGAGGCCCAAAGTAAGAACATTCATCAAGGTTTGGGCCGAGACAGTAGTTATCCCAAAAGCAGCTGCCAACCTTCCTACTGCTCCAGTTAAAAGGGTTTTAGCTTTGGTTAGGAGGGATGTTCCGGCGATGGATTTGATATCAACAGCAGCCCCCAGCTCTTTGAGGTCGTTTGCCATACCAAAGGCCGAATTGAGCCTTTCAGTAACAGAACGTAGTGCATCATTATCGCCACTTAGCTTTTCAACTGCTCCAGATAGCCCGCTGAATTGCTTACCCATTCCCTCAATCATCCCGGAGGTATCCCCGAGATTGCTGTAGCCACCTGCCAGAGCTTTAACGGATTTCTCGTTTTCTTCAAGGGATTTTCCTATTCTTTTTGATGCCGCATCGAGTCTGCCGTATTCCTCTGTTCCTGTTTTTCCGGCATCAGTCATTGCCTTCAAGTTCTCCTTGGCGGCTTTATGTTGATCTGACAAGCTTTTGTAACTATTAGATAGCTTCTCTATTTTCGCGTCTTCAGCCTCAATAATCTTCAGTCTCTCGCGTAAATCACGTAAAGAGCCCTGCTGAAATGAGACCAAGTCTTCCTTCCCCGGGCTCCCGTCTTTGATCTCGGCAAGAACCTTCCCTAGTTCTTCCAAACTCTTGATGACCTCTCTTATAGGCTTTCGTTGAGATTCAAAGTAATCTCGAACTTGGTCGGTATATTTATCGATGGCGATAGAACCGCTTTCGAACTGCCCAGACAGCGCTTTTAGATCTCGTTCCGTCTTCTTAAAGTTTCTTTCAATGTCGGAGCCGTCAAACACCCCAGTAAAAACTAAACTCCCTCCCTGTACGTCACTCATCTCGGTATATTATTTATCGCCCTAAACATCTCATCGGCGCTTTGTTCTGTGAATTGTACTTTCTCGACTTTCTCATCACCATACACAACCCTGGCCTGATCCAGCATAATTTTCTGAAGCGTGACCCAGCTCACCGAATGGTGTAAATCTCTCCATGACCAACCGAGGTGTGAACACATGGAACCTCGCCAGCCATACGGGCTTTTTAGGCCGATAACTCTATGGGATTCTTCTTCGCTTTTGCTGTCCGTGTTCCCTTCATCAATCTCATAGAGTCGATAAAATCCGCCAGATTCAGCGAAATAATGACAGCCTTTGCTATCAGGTGCAATTCCTGCGGTGTCAGCCATGTCTTGAAAAACTTCGTAAAATTGCGCAGGGCTTCTTTGTCTTCATACTCACGGATCCGGCCCGAAATGGTCTGTTCCCGCACGTAATAATCCTCTCCCAGTGTGGCAATGGCCACATATTCGGCCAGCTTGTCCGCGTTGCTGGCAATGTGGCCCTTTACCAGGTCAAAGGTGTTATCGCCTTCCGCAATCTTCTGGTCATCCACCTCCAGGTCAATGCTTATAAGGCTGAGACGGTCCATTACCGCGAGAGTGGGTGGTTTTATCTCGAATGCTTCAACTTTTTCGACAGTCTCCTTTCTGCCGAAATACCTACCAAGACCCTTTACAGGCATCTTAACATGGGATTTTACCTGGAAGGGGATACCTTTCCCGGTAAGTGATTCCAGTTCTTTCTTTTCAATTTCCAATTCTTCCATATCAATTTTGTAGTAAAAAAGCCCCCGAACAGACGTTCAAGGGCTTTCGGGATTCAACAAAAACAACTTAATAAAATGAAGTCCTATTTTTAAGCCAGCTTCGAGAAAGAAATCTTCGGCTCGTTTGCTTTGGTTGGCGTCATTACCGTGGCCGTCACCTGCAGGAGCATGATCCCGGTTTTACCAACAGCGCCTTGATATTTGGCTGAAATCTTTGCCCGAACAATGTTGATTACGTGACCCTGCTCAGGCGTCACCTTGATAGACTTCTCAATGTTAGGTAGTTTCGATGGTGCGTTCCACTTCTCCGTTGCTCCGGTACCAGTGATCGTACCACCCAGTAAAGATTGCAGAACGGTATAGTCCGCATCCATAATTGAGAAGTTCAGGGTAGTTTTACCTGCCCGTTCGATGATCACCTGTGGATCTTCTTCTTCCTCGGCGTAATGCTCTGTACTCTGAGGGTCTTCCACGGTAATATTCGCAGAATCCTGGTAGGTGTTACCAAGCGCGGCCAGAGAAGATCCCATCCCGCCGTCTCCGGCGATAGCTCCAATTTCAATTTTGCTGAGTCCCAGCGTCCAAACCTTTGCCATTGTTGTGTGTGTTTATCGTTTACGATTTTGTATATATTATCCAATCTATCCGGAGGTTAACAAAATGCTGGTCAATCTCCGGCTCGTTGATCACTCCCATATTTGCGATGTACAAAGAGATACCTTCCTTTCGCTCCGTTTCTATTGCCGAAATTGCTAGGTCTGAAAGTGCTTTCAAGCGCGCCTCGTTCGGCTTTCTTTGTTCTACCCCTTCGATGCTTACCCTAAGGTCCGGAACGAAAATGTTCACATTGCTACGGCCGCGCTGTGGGCTGTATTCCCGGGTAACTGTTATAGTGTTTACTACCGCATCTTCCTTTTCCGAATTATCCGGTCTTTCACTGGAGTAGACTCCCCCCGAAAGTGCGCTCTTGAATGCCGAATTGGTATTCAAACACTTAAACAGTATCGCGTTCAAATCAAAGGATGTTTTCATATCCAAATCCTGCTGTGTAGTCTTCCTGTGTCGCATTTCAAACAAGCCCCTCCCGCTACAACCTCACCCGATTTCTTGCCGGATAGTATCCAGGAATCGGTCAATGTCGCCACATTTGCAACCTGGTTTCTCAGCACCATAACCTCGGTGCCCTCCGGAATTCGCTCAGAGCCTTTCGGCATCTGAATGAGCGACGAGAATGTTATCGCCTGTCCACCGGTCCCATTAATCACGTGGCCCTTTCCGTTGGTTTCTTCCCGACAGATGCCTTTCAAAACCCAACCGTTCGTTGCATTATCATAGTATCCAGTATCCGGATTCTGCACGCCTTCGGTGTGAATAAGCGCGTACAAGTATTGAGGATATTGATATGACTTTACCATAAATCCGTCATACTTGTTACAGTGGGCTGAACTTTCTCCGAAACAGGCTCTATTCCAATTTCCCTACAAAGGGCGTTATACCATAGTTTTATGGCACTCCAGTTCCACTTATTCGAATACCCTCCTTCTGTTATATCGGCAAATGGAACAAGGCTTCCAAACTCCATTGCCAGGGCTTTTTTTGCAAGTGCCACGTCCACATCCACATCGGGGCCGGGAATTATACCGGCTTGATTGAGGATGAGAAGATCTACATCATCCTCGGTGATATCGAACTTGCGAAGGGTTTTCGATATGTATTGTTTGTAAGTCATTTGGAGAGAATTGGAGGGGAAATCCCCTCCGTTCTGTGTCAGCGTTATCTATCCTGATAATCCAAATTACTTAGTCCAGGTACTGTTGGCCACATCCATCAATACAGCCCGGGTAGATCCGTTCCATGCCGGGAAGGCGTTGGCCAGTCCGATGGTTACTTCCTCAATCGGCTCCTCTTCGGCATACTTCTTAATGACGGTATGGCCGTTCAGGGCTTTAATTGCTTTTGAGCCTTGAAGTCCAAGATCGGCCGGCTTCTTCCAGAATGTGTTTCCCAGCACCTTGGATTCGGTGAAGGTCACCACATCATCCGCAAAAGGATTTCCGGTTATCCGGGTACCGTCAGTCTTCTCGATAGTGATGTCCTGATCGATTACCACAATCTGCAGCCCTTTGAGATAGGCCAGTCCCAGCAGAGAGGTATTTACTGTCTGCAAGGAGGGTGTCTGAGCGATGCCCAGCGCGTTATTGGCGAAAGATGCGCAGATCTTGATCACCTCTTCTGTTTCGGCGAACTTCGCAAAGGTGTTCAGGTTCATGAATGCGAACTTCGGCGAGATTCCTTTGCCATTGGCAAGCGACACAACAGCTTTGAAGTCTTTAGAAATCGGCTTCGCAGATGCGGGCGTACCCCATGATGCCGAACCGGAAGCAAAGCCAACTTTACGATCTGCATCAACCTGGTAGTTTACGTCGAACTCCGTTACAACCGAGTTGTTGTTATCGTTTGTCAGAGTCACCTTACCTAACGAAATGGATTGCAGCGCGATCCATTCCAGGCGGCTGGCAACTCCGTCCCAACAGTATTTGGTATCTTCTGCCCAGAACTCCACAAGTGCACGCAGATCCGCATTGCTGGAGGTCATCGCGCGCATGATATCATACTCGTTCAGATCGTTTTCGTCCTTCGTACGCTTAACGGCGATCTTAGGAATGTCGCCCTGAATGCGCGCAATAGCGTCACGGGTCTTTTTGGGGATGGAAGCACCTCTGGCCACAAGATCAGCGGCGATCTTCAGGCCAGATTGCGCCTCAAGCATTTTCCAATCTAGCGTAAAGCGCTCTTTGATGGGGAAAAGTGTGGGATAGTAGTACGGTTTCAGGTCATAGGTATGAACCTCTGCCTGCATATCTCTCTCGGTCAGTCCGACCATTAACGTCTCTCTCATCGTTGTGTGTGATGTTTAAAGTTTGTGCCTATTAAATTAAAGAAATGCTCTTCAGCTTTCCTTTCACTACAGAACCAAGTGCCGGAATAAGAGCTTCTCTCACCTGGGCAATTGTCCAGAGATTAACCAGAAGGTTGCCGCCTTGAGGCACATCATAGCTTTCGCCCACAAGGCCTACAGGTTGATATTTCAGCACAGATACGTTGGTGGCGGCTTCAGCTGCGGCCTGATAAACAACGGCGCCCGAAGCGGTTGTCAAGGCAACCCCCAGGGTTGTGCCAACTGTTAGGTCATCCGAGGTTGGGTCGCCCGAATTGGTTGCAATTCCGGTGATTGCGTAGGCCTTTTGACTTTCGCCGTTGGTGATGAAATCGCCCACTTTGAAGTCGTGCCCTTTTTTAACTGTATAAGCAGTTGCTGAGCCTGATGCATTGGCCGTAAGCTTAGCCACCTTAACGATGTGATACAGGCCGGTAACAGCGTCTTTCCCAAGGGCAGCTCCTTCATGCAGGACCTTGCCTGCAAAGTCGGCCGTCGCGACAGTTACCCCGCCGGGGATGTCTGCTATTTTGTGCGTGAAGGCGCGGACGATTCTCTCGTCCTTTTGCTTTTTAATTTGTAACATTGTTGTGTGTGATGTTTAAAGTTTTAAACCTCTTTGCCAACGAAGGCCCCGGAGGGCTCAGCCTTGGTCTTAATGTAATCTGCTACTGCAGAAGAAACCCCTTCGCTGTTGGCACTCCCGAATGTGGGTTTTTGATGCCCTCCGAGCCCCTGATCTGCCAGCTCCTGCGTAAGTGCAGCTACATTCTGTTTCGTTGTGTCCAAATACCCCTGAAAAGCGGCATCGTCCGTGAAAGACATATTCCCAAATGCCGATAGGATTGAATCCTGGTAGCTCTTCGGGGTGTCCTTAATGGCTTCGGCAAGTTGCTCCTTTCTTGTAGTAGAGATGCCAACTGTTTCAAACCCTGTGATCTTCGCCTGCAAAGGCTCTACGGCCGCTTTTACTGCGTCAGCTATTGCCTTTTGCATCGCGGCGGCATCGAACGCACCTGGTGCAGGCGCCGGATCCGGAGCAGGGTTTTCGGGCTTTTTTTCGACAAAGTCGTATTTCTTTTTCAGCCCTTGTTCATAGGTGGAATTAGAGCGGGAAATCTCCGCATCAGCATCTTTACGCCAATCAGTCACAAAACTGTTTACCTGCTCGGCGGTAAGCTTACCTACGAGCTCTTTTGCCTCATCTTCGGTATTAGCCTGCATGGCCAGAGATCCGGCCAGGACGCTAAGCCCGTCTTTTCGCACGCCTGCAAAAGCAGCCAGCAGTAGTGCGAGAATTTTGTCTTTCATGCGATTTGGTATTGGTTTCACAAACGTTCTTGCGAAAGTATATGTATTACCATAATGCGCGAAAAAAGACCCCCTGAAGTTATGGAAAAGTTATGGAGTCACTCAGGAGGCGGCCAATACCTCTTCATTGTCCAATAACCAATACGGCTTATTTGCCCCCTCCTTCTCGAACCGGTGTTTATTGTCGCCGTACCACTTCGAGAAGTTCTCCGGCATCTTGTCTATCTGCTTTGGCGTATATGCCTTCCCGGCATCTTTGGCGACGACGAACTTGCGGAGCTCTTCGTTCGAGATCGTGATCGGGGTCATGATGCAGCGGCATTGCGGGTGCCATCCGGTCCACAGGAACCATTTGGGGTAATCCCCGGCCAGTTGCTCACAAACGGGGCACGGAAAGCCATTGTCCCGGTTATTCGAAAGGGAAATGCGAAACCCAATAATGAGGGGGTCATCCTGGAAGTTCTTCCACATAGCGTAGCGCATCGCTGCGTTCATCTCCGTCCTGACAAGTCGCATGGCGTTCTTGTAGGAGGAACGGTAAACACCTTGGCCAGGGTGATACTTCTTGGCCGCTTCGCTCCATTCGAGTTTTCCGGTTTCCTTGTTTTTCACCCGACGGAATAGGTTGTCAGGCTCTTTTAGGTACTTATTCACCTCCCTGGATATCTGATCGGCGGATTTGCCTTCCTTGATTCCGTTTTGAACGATGATATCAATTTCGTTCTTTGTGTTACCTTCCAGATTCCAAACCTTATCCGAAAGGTTCACCCGTTTGGTGTAAGTTCTATTAGCAGACGCGGCCCGGCTTTGCTCCGTTGCGGCCAGTTTGATACGGTCGTATTTATCTTGGCCCAACTGATCAGCGACTTTCATGCCGGTGTTGATCATCCCTTCGATCTTGCGCTGCAGCTCCTTTGTGGGTTTTTCCAGGGCTTTTTGAACGGCCTTATCCCGGGAAATCCAAAGCGGCTTTTCTTTCTTGATGTATCGGATGATATCGGGAAGTTTGAGGATTTGGCGGTAATACAACAGAAATACCCTGTTCAATCGCTCGAACAGTTTTTCAATCTCCCGTTGTAATTGTGCTTCCTCAGAATTCATCCGTGTGTGTTATTTTGAAATCTTGTGAGCCGCCGAATACAGCCTCCAGCTTGCCCCTCAGTATCTCCGGCAATTTGAATTCGGCGGCGGTCAATACGTCGTATCCTTTAGCTTCAACGTAGCCGGCGTAGTACATCCCGGCAACCATCACCCCGCATATCCACTTATCGGCCATGGATCGGGCGCCTTCTTCTGCTACTCGGTGGCCGGCCGAAACACCGGAAGAGTGTCCGGATCCGTCACCGCCTTCGGCTTGGAAATATGAGTGTACGAGTTCCCCGTCTCGGTATAGCTGAAACCCGGTACTGGAATTTAGGGCTCCGGTCCGGTCCGTATATCTTTCGGTTGCGCCATCCCTGTCGTTTAGCTTCGCGTAATTAACAGCATCCGTAAAAGCCAACCGGAAAGCAGTGATGAGCTTTTCTTCCGTATTCTCCCGCAAGCGTTCTTTTGCTTCGGCCAATACCTTGTTTATGTCGAATTCAACTTTGAGGCCCATGTCACCACCAGAAAATACCTCCGTATATGAGGGTGAAGACAATGAACAATACAAACCAAAAGGCATTTGATAACCCGCTGAGAAATCCGCCGCTATCCTCTTCTTTGAATACTTTGTAAAGCATGAAGATTGCAATTACAATGTAGATTACCGTTGTTAACTTTACTTCTATCATGATCATACTGTTGGTTCGGTTATTCCCACATAGGCACTGGCGGACTCCTCGGCCTTAATCTGTTCGTATTCAGCATCCGGATCATCAGACCAGCCCATATTTTTTATGGTTGATTCCTGGGAGACGAACGGTTTCTGACCGTTGGCCAACAGCGCGATCTCCACCTGTTCGCGCTCATCGGTGATGGTGTACGGCCGTATCTCGGGAGTGATCGACAGCGATTCGCAAGCCGCAGCGTAGCCGCCATCCTTTTTGTTCATTTCGGCCAGGAAAGACTGAATGATTGAAAGGCGCCTTTGCAGGTATTCGTCAAAGATTTCCATTTTGTCCTGGACCTTCAGGTGAGCATCAGTAAACAGCAATTTTAGGGCGATGCCGGATATGGCCCCAATATCCTTCATAGCGTCGAAAGAAGTATCCGCGGTCTGGGTGATGGTGTTGATCAGCTTCAGTAGTGTATCAATCTCCAGCTTGATAGATTCAGGCGCATGCTCCCAGCTCAGGATCTGTGCTTTGGCTCCATCTTCGGCGCTCATCACTTTGCCGGTGTCTCCTTTCTTCGCCCAGCCGAGTATTTTACCCGTCACAAAGTAGGTTGGTGAGGCAAAATAGTCGTTTGTGTCTGCGAAATTGGAAAGTAGCACTTCCAACCGGTCAATCAGCCGCTGGACGTCGGCCCACTCCACAAAGTCTTGCCGGCCGTAAATGATCGGTAATTTTGGAATCTGCAGCTTTTTGGGGAAACCCTCTTTTTCGACCCAGCCACCATCTTTCTGCGTCCAGGCGTAATGATGTGCGCCGGAATCCAGGGTCATATACGACTCAAAATGCTTTATCTCTTTTCCTTCGTCATCCTGTGTGGCATACTCCCGGGAAAAGGCCACAAGGTCACCGTAATCATCAAAAAAGGGGAAAAGCTTATCACCCTCCAGTGGGTTGAAAATCGCGCATCTGAGCTTGAATTTGGAAGGGAAACCGTATCGGCTGTTGTCTGCCGGTACCGGGTACCATATTTCAGCGGCTTCGGTACAGCTGAACATTGCCCGGGCGATCTTCTTGTTCAGAGATTTGTCCTTATTGTCGTAGAGGACTTTTTTAACAGACTTGAAGACCTCTTCTTCCTTGGTGTTTTCAGTTGAAGCAATAAGATCAACCGGATTCCCAAAGGTGAACGAAGCTGCGCTCTTGACAATTCTTCTCTGAATTGCCAAAGCAATCCTGGCCACTGGCTCTGTACGAAAGGATCCTTCTGATTCATCACCAGAGGTTGTTACTTGCGTGGCGGCTCCGTTACTGGACGATTTAATCCTTACCTTTTTGTCAGGACGCTTGTTCACGTCCATCACGTCGTGCTTTTCCGGGTCGAGCTCATTTTTATACTTCTCAACGTCCGGCTCTGACGCCTTCCTTCCTTTCTTTAGATTGTCGATCAAGGCGCCCTTGTCTGCCAGCGCCAAAATATCTTTCAGTTCCATTGTTGTGTGTGTTTAGGTCGCTGTTGTTAAAGCTTTTAATCGCGTAATCCGTAAAAAACCCGTACAGAAAACCGCTCAAAAAGCTCAACATTGTTGTGTAAAATATATCCATCTCAAAAGTATCCGGTTAAGTCTTGTCCTACTCCGCGGCCCCGCCATTCTACCGTGCCGGTAAGTGCATCGGGGGCATCGTCATGTGTGTTTTTTCCCTCCTTCATGTAGCTGGTGAGATCTTTGTAGAAATCCGGCCACATGACATCCCATCCTTTTGGGAAAAAAGTAAGGTTTTGCACCTCTGAGCTCTTTGTAAAGATCCTGACGGCTTTATTGTCGTTTTGGTGAAACCATGTGAATCCAGTTGTGTTGTTGTGCATGATTCGGCATTGCGATTCTACGGCCCGCTGAAAGCTCCTGCCGCCGTTGTTGGACTCTATTATTGCAACTGCTACTTTATGCTTGGTCAGGTTTTCCGCCGTTTTCACCTCCGTATACTCCATTGGCCTTTGCGTGTACAGCACATCGATGATATAGTTGCCTATTTCGGTCTCTACGTAGGATATTGAACACAAATAATCAGAACCTGTATCTGCGGTATCCGTGTAGTTCTTTATGATTTGAGTTTTCGTGTGTGGTACGACCTCGTATGTTCTGAACGGTCCGTACATCAAACCCTCTACCGGCTTCGGGTCCTGCTGGTAAAGGCTTTCAAATACGTGGTTATTTCGCTTTCGGGCCAGTTCCAGCTTTGCCAAATTATGTTTTTCCGGCCATAGAGCCTCTCCCTCTTCCCTCGGATCGTAATCGGTAGGTTTCCCCTTCTTGATCGCCTGGAATATTACAATCACCCAGCCATCGGGATTTGTTACAGGGTCGTAAACGCCCTGTGCCGCGATAAGGCGGCCGGCCTGGTCGTTTTCGTGCCACCTGGTGAACACGATCAACTGCTGGCTATCGTTGTGTAACCGGGTTTCCGCCACGGTGTCATACCAGTCAGAAACATTTTCCCTGATCGTCGGTGACCATGCTGTTTTTGCATCCTTATACAAGTCATCCATGAGCAGGATATCAACCGGATCACCAGTCAGCGGCCCTCCGACACCGACAGTTTTAAATCCGCCCTCGTACCCAACAATTTCACACTCGTCCGAGGTCCTGATGTATCCAACCTGGGCGCCACCAAGACCGCCGCTTAGTCTTGTCTCTGGAAAGATTTCTTTATATTCCTGGCTGTCAATTACCCTTTGTATCTCCCGGTTGAATTTGCGAGCCTTCGATGCAGCGTAGCTGACAATAGCAATCTTTTTATCAGGATTTCGGCCCAGAATGAAAGACGGTAGCCGGCGTGTTGAGCCTTCACTCTTGCCATGCTGCGGGGGCATGAACACCATCAACTTTTTGATCTTGCCGTGCGCGAACTCATTGAGATAGCTATAATACCTTCTGTGGAACTCGGCCGGTTTGAAGTTCGGCATCGTTGCGAAGGTGAACTGCAAAAGATGATCACTGCTCATATCTTTCAATATGGCTTTGGCATCATCTATGGCCTTGTCAAGGGTGCTATGATCAGCTATTTTAACCATTGATCTTCCTTAGCAAATCCTCCAGCTCCGCTTTCTTTTCTTCGATACTTTTGACGGGAATAAGAGGCTTGCCGTCTTTCCCGGTCACCTCGTTGTTTTGGCGGTTTTTCCAATTCTCAGGATCTCCATTGGACAATGTGAATATGATCGCCGCGGTGTCCGGCTGGAAATGCTTATCAACAACCTTTTGCTCTTTTATTTTGGGCTTATCTTTCGCCTTGCCGTCTTCTCCGGTTTCTTTAACATTGACGTATGTAGTGTGCTTTTCCTGGACGGTGTAACCCTGAATCTTCTTTATAAGGCTTTTCTTTGCCTCAGCTACAAAGTAGCGCATACGAGCTTCTTCTGCCTTTTTAATAGACTCAGAAAACTCAGGTTTGTTTCTTTTCCAGGCATGAAAGGTTTCTTCCGAAATCCCCACCATTTGGCAAACCTCAGCAATAGTATAAGTATCCGAACTCATAAGCTCGAATATCCGATCTACTAACTTCTTGCTATACTTTGCCATGGTGATTTAATAGTCGTCAGTACACGAATAACCCCGTCCAAGCAGTTCGGCCATGAGCTTATTCCTTTCCGCCTCGGTCTTGCATTCTACTTCAAACTTGAATGCTGGCGTGTAGGTCTTTTCTTCAGGCTCTTCTTCGTCTTTGTCATCGCCATGGAACGGCAGATCAATTCCCCAATCTTGCAGGTCGTCAGCATCCCATTCATTTGCCAGCATATCGAAATCCCATTGGCCGAATGAGGCGTTGTCTTTTATGATGAATTCCCGCTTTTGTTCCTCTGAAAGACCTATTTCCTGTTTCACCCATCCTTCGGGGAAAAAGCCCTTGAACAAGGGCGAAAGAGTTATCAGAAAATCAACAACCTGGTCTGGGGAATGCTTTGGCGACGCTTCAAGGGTTTTCTTTGCGAATAAGTCACCGCGGTTCTGAATCTCAATGCATGCCCGGTCCCGCATATTCCCGCCCAGGGAAATCCAGTTTTCATCTACCACAATTGGGCGTATGGCCATCATTTGCGGAAACAGCACAATGGACTGAACAAGTCTCTCGAATTTATCGTCTTTGATAAACCGGGGATTCTCCGGATTTGGTTTTACCTGCGAAAGCTTAATCATAAGTATCTCAGGAAGCCAAACCACTTCCGGGTTTTCAGGTATGACAAATCATGCTCATTCTGATAGGCTTCTCGCTCAAAGCTCAGGTTCCGGTAAGCTTTGGACTTGTAGAAAAAAAGCTTGATAACCCATTCCAGGAGATACAAGAGGTAAAATGGGCAAAACATAACCACCAGGTTAATGATAACGCCGGCGGCGGTTTCCCAGGCAAAGAATTGTCCAATGATAAGGGACACGAATGTCAGCTCTCTGATTTGTGCCGTATGGATAGCTTCGTGATTGAGTGTCTTTTCATCGATTACCGATCCTTTGCGGGCAAACACGAACCCAAACAGGTTTATCGCCTTGAAGCCGGGAAATGGAATGATGTTGTTGAATATTACTTTCATGATTGTTTTACATTTCGTAGTGAGAATCAATACTGTTTGTTACTTTTCCGTTTACTTTGACATACCGGCCGTAGATGGTCGTGTACTCCAGTTTGAAGTTATTGGGACCTAGTCCAGTCGGCACATCGAAGGTCCTGAAATACACCTCATGCCCGACAATCGTTTCGTTGAATACGATCGCCCCGGCGCGCAAGGTGATTGCCTGGCTTTCTCCATTCTCCAATGTGGGGTTCATCAGCAAGAGGTGCAATTTCCCGTTGTAGTATATTCCGGAAGAGATGACTTCCGAGTTTATTTGTCCCCAGTATGGGTAATAAAAATGAATATGAACCCAGTCCATGGGGTTTGTTCCTTCCAACGGTTTCAGAATGGTTTGTACAGAGGCCAACCTCGAATGATATCTCCCCCAATAATCATCCTGGCCATAGAGTTGGCCTCCGTTATTAGGTAGTTCATTTTTCCAATATCCATCGTCCCATGTGGACGTAGCCATACCGCCAGAAAGGAGCAACATTAGTGTATCGAAGAAAATTTGGCTTTCTCCCACTTCTCTGGTAACTGTAGAGTTTCCACCGTAAGTCCAGTTTTCAGTTTTTGGACGATGTTCACCATATTGCAGGTACTGCTGGTTTTTTGTGTTCGTGGTCCAGGAATTATGCTCAAGCCAACGAAGCCCCAACTGGTCAGCCATGATGCCGTCGGCCCGCTGATATATTCCCGTAACGAACCAATTCGTTTCAGGCTTCCAAGAGCTTGGATAGGGTTGCGCTATCGGGTGCCATTCAAAACCAGCAGAAACATAGGATGCCTTTATGCTCGCTGATCCATCTTCATGGATGTCTACTATGGATGTCCCAAAGCGCTGCTCACCAGTAGAATAATTTATTATAGCGTATTTGATTTGGTCGTCTGGCTCTCGAAGAATAGTTTCTGTCTTCCCATATATGCTGATGGGAAAATTTTCGTCCCTGAATTTCCGTTTGCCTCCAACGATTACAAAGCTACCCCCTACCTTTTCGTAGATATCAATGTTGCTCAAAAAGGGCACACGTGAATAGGCACCATTTGCGTCAACAAACCATTTGGCTGCTTTCCAACCTGGGGTGTTGAATAGGATCTGCCCGGATGTGAAAGCCGCTTCAATCTCCGCTTTTGTTTTGCTCATCAGGGTCCAGTGATTCACGTGCCACCAGCGACTTATAGGCTGACCGTACATGAATATATTCAGCTTGTTTCCAGATCCCTCATACATTCCCTGAATGAAATATCCTATAAAAGAGATTAAATCTCCTCCTATCCAACTTTTAGGGCTCATACTTTCTTCGTCAATCATGAAGACCGACTCCGTTGCGTCAATATCCCAATTGGAGTCATCTATACTATTGGCGCTTGGTATATTGTATTTCCCCAACTCATTCACACCCTTTGTTGTAACTCCTGTAAAATTTATGTTTGTATTCCATAAATCTCCAGTTACTATAGCTGCTATATCCCCCCACTCTCCTCCATTTTTCCCGTGAGCAATCATGCGTTCTGCCGCAGTGTTAACCATGTAATACATCTGCTGAAATCCGTATGCGTTTTTACCGTCCCATCGAGATCTGGGGTAGGCAGATAGATTTGCTACATTTGTCCACCCTTTTGATAACATAGCCAACTTGCCGCCAATTAATGGTTCGTCAGCATACATAGCACCTCCATATCCCAGCACATTTTTCATGCCCACAGGGACTATGAGGCTCCCAAATGAGGGCCAATTCGTTGTATTATTGCCAACTGGTAATTGATAGTCTATAATACCACTATCTCCCGGCTCACCAGGCTCCGGTATAGTAGACTTTCTTACAAATACCCCGTCTGAGAGTTCATATTCTGATCCTAAGATTGACAAAAAATTAGAACTTGGAAATCCGGCCGGTCCAAACAGTCCATTAAGATCTGTATCTTCAGTTGTGATCACTATCCCTTCGGGAATATTTATGTTTATAGTATTTGGGCTATCCAAGATGTTCCCGCCACTTGCGGCGTATTCGCTGTGATCAAGCGTTGCACGAACCGGCCACCACTCTCCATTCATATAGTAGATGTATATCGCCAATGTTATACCTGTCTCACTATCGTACTGCCAATCAGCTACCTTGAAGAAGTCTCCCTCTTCATATTCATCACCAGGCCCTTCAGGTTCCTCAGGCTCCGCTGGAAGGTTTAGAAGAAAGTTTATTCGGTTCCTAAGGTCTACAAGGAACTTGCGATATATTCCAGTCGATGTAGAATTGATCTTTGCAGTTAATAGGGACTTTTCATCTTCCAATTCTTCAGAATCCAACTGAATCGCTTCAATCCAGACATTATCAATTGTTATTCCCAGACCCGAAGCGCGTGACTCTGCTGCTGCTCTTGAGGTGAAGCTTTCATTCAGCAGCTTGATCTTCATGCTGCCACTTTCTTGGTACTCTATGTATGCCCAGACTTTTGCCATTTTGCTTTGTGTGGTGTTAATCCACAAAATACCGAATCATATTTCTTTAACTTTTTGATCTTATTTGAAAGTTTTGGAAAAGTTATGAAAGATACCAGTTGACCACCTTTATAAACTCTTCTATTGTCTTGCACACCACATACTTATTTCCGGCCTCTTCGGCCGCTTCCTCCCACTCTTTAAGATATTACCCTGCCATCCCGCAGGGTCTTTGTTTTTCTGGGCCTCATGCCGCCGTTGGGCACCGAGAATAAAACTTTCCGGTATTGTGGGAACTGCAACCTGAACCAGGTGACGCAGTTTATTTGTGTGTTGGATTCTTCACGTTTCATCTCTCTGCTCTAAAAACTTCCCTATGCGAAACCTCCAACAATTCCCGATAATTAATATGCGGGTTGAACAGGATCACGCCATTCACCTTGTACCCCTCCATTACCTCATGTTTTACGGCTGCTTCAAAAGCGGCGTAACCGGTTTTGATTACCTCATCCTCGGTCATATGGTCAGACAGGTACCACTTGCGACCCTTCCATTCTTTCACCTCTCCGGTGTGAGAGCATTCTGCTTCGTATACCACTTGGAGGAACACCCGGCCGGCGGGGTTCTTATTGTCGTGCTCAACTCGCATCCGGAAAGGCATTCCGAATACTTTCATTTCGACATTGTCCAGTAACTGTTTGATGTTATTTATGTTCATTGTTCTGTCTCTTTTGTTGCCTTAACTATCCTTTTTGCGATATCCACGACATAATCAGCAATTTTAGCAGAACCGGCACCTGTACTTACAACTACAGGTAAAGCAATATCAATCAGGCGATCCAGCCTTTTCCTTTCATTGTATATCCTTTTTTCTTCGATTAAATCTAATATTGCTATAGCATCGTTAGTCGAAATAGTAATGCCCTCTTCGCTCTTAAAATCTACACTATCAGGATCGGTACCCAAAGTATTTGATACGTTAATTTGATTTTCCAGCCACTTGGCTACATCTGTCAATTTTTTCATTGTCTCTCACTTTTTAAATCCTTTAAAAAATTCTCTTCCCATTCTTTCCGCTCGGTTTCCACGGTCCGGAGTATAGCCTGTTCGTTCCAGGTGAACGTTTTTGTTTTGGGGTCGTAAGTGAATGCTGTACCGTCACGAACAACCTTTATTTCTACGTGCATTTTCATTATCTTAATAGCTTAAATGTTCTTTCCAAAGCGCAATAAACTCCGCTCGTGGTAGTTGGTTTAGTGTGGTTCCGTCTGCCAAGCATTTACGACTTTCGTGAACCTCTACTTCTTTCCCATTTTGGAATATTGCCAAATACCTTACATTGTCAGGATCCCCTCCATTAGGCCCTACAATGACTACCTTGCTTATATCAATCAAACATCGGTTAATGTCAACAATTGGAGATTTCTTCTCCCTCTCCACAATCCTCACGACCTCCTGAAGCTCGTTTTCGAGCAGGATTACGCCGTGTTCCTCGGACAGGTAGTTAAATAATTCTTGGTGTTTCATAGGTTAAAACTTCTTTCCTCCCACCTTTTCCCGGTTCTCCCGCTTATGATCAGCCCGTTGCCTGTTGTATTCGAGTTTTTCCACAATGGCACCACCCAGGTCGAAACCTTCCCGGCCGGCAAGATCACAAACACGTATCACGATATCAGCCAGCTCCACCTCTGCCATCTTCCGGTGGGGCAGGTGATCATCGTTTAAGTCTTTTCCGAACCCTTCCAGGGCTTCGGATACCTCTGAATGGATGAGGGCCAACATTGTGCCCACTTCCCTGGGGGTATCATGCCAGCCGGCTTCTTTTGCCTGCGTATGGCAGATAGTTACGATTTCGTTAATTGCTTGTTTCATTGATTCTTATTTTTGTTTCGTATTTTTTTATGCTGCCACTTTGTTAAAATGTTCCCTCAAAGCCCCTGAATGTGCCGAGAATATCGCCTTTGCAGTGTTCACCTCAACAGCATTTCCTATGAACTTCTTCTGTTCTGTTTGATTTCCTGCCAGCTTGTAATCTTTAGGGAATCCCTGAATCTGAAGCAGCTCTTTGACGAAAAGCATTCGCATCTTGATATCTACGATTCCAAAGTGGGCCATGAAAATTTTGATCTTAACCATGGTTTCAGAATCGTCCTTATAAATAGGAATTGCAAACCCGCCGCCTACCTCACACGTGATCAGACCTAGGGGTGCCTTATCCTGCCTGGCAATGATTACCGGACATGGCCTATTTATAGAGTTACCTACATTACCATATTGTGGGTTCAAAATAAAATGTACAGTCGTTAATGCGCTTTTGGGTACCTTTAATACCGTTGGTGCTGGCCGATCCAAAAGCGCATTAA
>Ga0222422_100278_pt1 | contig 22454 bp, 25 predicted proteins | sample 3A1ome_FD_182469 | JGI IMG/M metagenome (GOLD analysis project Ga0222422, IMG submission 182469) | Enriched microbial communities from leaf-cutter ant dump, University of Wisconsin, Madison, United States - 3A110A (version 2) | ecosystem: Environmental > Terrestrial > Nest > Insects nest > Nest...
TCGTCACAAGGCGTTCGGCTTCGGCGCGCTTTTGGTCCGGCCGGCGGTCTAACACCGCTCGCTTAGGGCGGATCTTCCCGTACGACACTTGTTGATGGTCACTCCCTGCGTCGCAGGGGTTATATACGTTTGCCTGATTTGAAGCGGCGAACGCAGTCGCGTATTTGCGAGGTTCTTTGACATGATAAGTGGTTTCAATAACTTATTTTAAGGTGACAGCTAGATCTTTCTGCTCAATGAGAATGCCTTTGCATGCGCAGGGATGTTCCTATTTGTGACAACGAAGAAACTTTTGCGTCTTTGTCCCCCCTGCACATGCAGGGATATGCCTGTCTACAAGAAGGGGCAGTCGGCCCGTGCCATGTACATCCTGCATTCGCAGGGTATTCCCAAAATTCCCCCGTCACAGGTCGGCAAGCTTCAGGTTTCCCCGCATGTGCAGGGGTACTCCTGCCCAGCCACAGCAAAGTGGTACACCTCATCGACTCATATGGTGGATTTCCTTGTATCCGCAGGGGTATTCCTCAGACCGACGAAATGCGTGCCAATCTGCGCCGACTACCCTGCATGCGCAGGGGTTTTCCGTCCTGGTCGCCTTCCTTCTCCTCCTCGGTATCGCTTACCCTGCACTTGCAGGGGTGTTCCACTTCAAAGCCGTCTGCTCGGCGGCCAACCCATAGTTCTCCTTGTACTCGCAGGGATCACTCTAGAAGGATTCGCTCCCCGTGAATCCTTGACATCCTCCCCCTTCAACGATATTCCCATGCGGCCAATCCTGCGCCCGCCGCAGGCACTGTCGATGGGAGTCCCTTGAATGCCGGAGATTTCAGAAGGAGGACGTTTGACTCCCCGCGAGCGTTATCAGCGTTTCATCGACATGGAGGATGCCGGCTTCCAGCGAATGCGTGAGCGCCGCCGCCGGGAGGGCAACCGCCTGACGCCGGAAGACGTCGAAATGCTCAGGGCCCCGAGCCGGGGCCGCACCGATGCCCAGATGCATCGCCGGAAGGTCCGCGACCCCGACAGCTTGATCAAGTCTCCTTCCTCCGCGGACTTGTTCTGGCGGCTGCCCGCCGTCGAATACCTGGTGGACAGGATTCCCGCGGCACGGCTGGTTCTGAAGCCCGAGCCGATGGTCGCGATCTATCTTCAGCAGGCCAAGGAAACGGGCCTGGGGCTGCGGGAGCAGTGCGAGGAACTCGGATTGCCGTGGGCCGCCAGGCTGCTGCAGGGTGACGAGATCACGATCGAGGCGATCAAGGTGGCCGCGATCCTGACGCCTTCGACGTTCGCGCAGACGAAGCGTGCTGGCGCCTGGGCGGGCATCGTCCTGCATGCGTACGCGCTGGGCAGTTGTGACGAGGCCGTAGCCTGGGTTGCGATGCATGCCGATGAAATCGAGCGGGACGACGTCGACTACATCGCGACCCTGGACGCGCTCCACCGTTCAACGGCGCCGGCGACCGTGCTGGAGCGGAGCGCGGAATGGCATGAGCAGGTCAATGCGGACCACTTCGCGAAGAAGCACGGCCGTCGACCGGACGCGAGCGCGCACGTTCCGGAAAGCCTGACGGAGATCGTCCTTCCGGGGTATGTCTTCAAAGCCTTGACGGATTTCGGGGCGTTTCAGGCGGAAAGCCGGGCGATGCACCATTGCGTCTGGAGCCGCTTCGATCTTCACTCAGCCCGGATTTACTACAGCGTCGTCGATCGGGAGACGGACAAACGGGTGGCGACGGCGGAGTTTGCGAGAAGCGGATCGCTTCTCGAGTGCCAAGGCTTCGCGAACGGAAAGGTTCCCGGTCCGGTCCTTGCAGCGGCGGCGGAAGTGACTGCTCGGATTCGCGACTTCTTCTCAACGGATGCATCGGAGCAGACGAAGGCGAAGGCGCTTGACGAGGCCATGCACGACCTGGGCGTCGTTCCGAGGGAGTCGGAGCAGGAGCCGGAGCCGCGACAGTTCTCCTGGCGGCGGCTGTTGCTTGGATAGGCATGCGGCGGAAATCGCGAAAGCCATCGGTTTGATATCGAACCGATGGATCCGATATCGGCGATATGGTTACGCATGTCGATTATATCCGACATGATAAGGTGTAATGACGACTATAATCGACATATCGGCTCATAAACCATTTTCCCAGTCGACAAATCCAAGAGTGTCGGTTATAATCGACAATAAATGCGATATTGTCGATTATAACCGACAAGAGGATAAAATGACCCGCCGTTCCGGTCCCGCTAACCTTCCGTTCGACGCCGAGGATGCCCTTCGTGAGCTGGGTCAAAATCTCAGGACAGCGCGGCTGCGTCGAAACATGACGCTTGAAGAGGTCGCGAGCCGGATCGGAGTCCATAGGGAAACGGTAGCATCCGCGGAAAAGGGCAGCCCCTCGGTCATGATGGGAACCTATGTTGCGGCGCTCTCGATCTACGGCCTTCTGTCCGATATGGCCTATCTCGCTTATCCGAACGCGGATCGGGAGGGGCTGGCGCTTGAATCCCGAAATGCGAGGGAACGGGCAAAGCCTAGCAGCGGAGGCATGAGCAATGACTTCTAGGTCTCCGGAAGGCTGCTTCGTCTACATCACGCTCCCAGGGCAGACCGAACAGGTCGTTGCCGCGAGGTTCGAAATCAGGATGTCCCGCGGCGCTTCCGTCGGCCGTCTTGTTTATGGCCGCAGCTATCTCGAGCGAAGGGACGCCGTGCCGATCGATCCCGTCGACTTATCGGTCCTCGATGACAAGGTTTACGAGCGCGCCGGCGATACGCCACTGTTCTCAAGCCTACGCGATGCCTTGCCGGACTATTGGGGTCGGCTGGTGATCGAACGGGCGGTAGGGGGCGAGCTCGACGACATCGGTCTTCTTCTCAGAACGCCTGACGACCGCGCCGGGGCATTGGGCTTCGGGCTCAATGCCACCCCGCCTGCGCCGAATTACGTCTTCAACAGGACTCTCCGTCTCGAAGACTTGATGAGAGCCGCACAGAAGGTCTTGTCGGACACCGAAGCAGATCAGGAACTCGTCCGTAGGTATGAACAGCTTAATCTGGTTGGTACCGCCATGGGCGGCGCTCGGCCGAAGGCGGTCGTGGAGGACGAAGACGGCCTGTGGCTCGCCAAGTTTCCACGCAAGGACGACAAGTTCGACGTTCCGCGCGCCGAGCACGCAATGCTGCTGCTTGCCCAGGAAGTCGGGATTTCGACCGCGGAATCAAAACTGGTCGTCATCGGCCATCAACCTGTGCTTATGGTGAAGCGGTTCGACCGCGAGAAGGTCGGCTCCGGCTACCTTCGCCATCGAATGGTAAGCGCGTTGACCGTATTGCGGGCATCGGATTCAGCGACGGACAGGTCGCGATGGTCCTATCCCCTGCTTGCCGACGCGCTCACGCGGGTTGACGTGGACCACGCGCGCTCGAAGAGGGATCTGTTTTCCAGGATGGTGTTCAACGCCTTGATCTCGAATGCCGACGATCACCCACGAAACCACGCGCTGATCGCCGACGCGCGCGGATGGAGGCTGTCGCCTGCATACGACCTTCTTCCACACTCGCAAGTTGCCCAGGACAGGATGCTCGGAATGCAGATCGGCGACGAGGGGCGCGCGGCGACCGCAAGCAACCTCCTGTCAGCGAGTCCGAGGTTCGGCGTCCAGAAGTCAGAGGCGGAAGTCCTGATCGACCGGATGCGGACACTCGTCTCGCATCGATGGTACCCGCTGTGCAGATCCGTCGGGATGACGGAAGCCGATTGCGGAATGATCGAAAGCGCGTTCGATTTCGAAGGCTTTGGAACTGTCGAGCATCCCTCAAATCGTTTCGGAAGTTGACCTGGTTTTCCAGGGGGACTCTGTCCAGACAAGATATTCTGCCAATTCGGCGTCTCATTGACTGCATACGCAATTTACGTATATACGGATGCCCTCAACGAGGAGTTCCATGGTCCCTGCCCGCTATCAGTTCGTGGACTACGATGCCCGGCGCGATCCGAAGACCGACCGCTGGTGCTGCAAGTGCCAGAAGGACCTGATGCCCGGCCAGCCGCACCGTCACGTCTACCTCGCGGCCGAGATGTGCGCAGTGCATCCGGAAGACATCGCCGAACGTGGCCCGCAACCCGACGACTATGGCTGGCACCTTCTCGGAATGGACTGTGCGAAGAAGCTGGGGCTTGAATGGTCGACGGACATCGAACCGAAAGCATGAGCGTGCGTTGTAGGCTGCAGGCGTTGTACGGGTTCATCACGAAGGGTCGTCGTTCCGCGGCTGGCATCGCACCAGCCACGCGCCCTACATCCCTTTGCCTACGCTTGGCTTCTTCACGCGCCCTGCCCTTACGAACAGCGACAGCACGTCCAACGCCTTCTCCCTCGTCATCGGTTCCTTGCCGGACAGGTTTTTCCTGAGTTCGGCTTCGGCCAGGGCCTCGGAGGCCTTCTTCGCGGCCTTGCCCTCGCCGTTTCGAGGCTTTCTTTTTTCGGTCATGCCGCCAATCCCAGAAGCTGCCAGCAAAGCCATGCGCCGAAGCCGCCGCCTGCGGTCGAGACGAGGAGGAAGCTCCCGTCGCCGCGCTTTCCGTCGAAGTTGAGCAGGCCAAGCAGTACGATGGCAGAAAACGCTGCGATGCCGACCTGCAGGGTCAGCGACAGCAAGGCATGGCAGGCGTTGGCCAACGTCAGGTAGGCTTCGGCCGGGAGCGTTTTCGAGGCGGCTTCGCGGCAGGCCAGGAACAGAAGGGCGGCGCCGAACACGATCAGCAAGTCGGCGAGGAATGCCGTCAGGAAATTGGCGAACGCCGTACGCAAGTCCGGGCTTTTGCTCATCGGCCCCTCCATCCTCACGCGGCCGGCCCCGGCGAACCCGGCTCTCCGAATGCCTTGACGACAGCCTCCGCGTCGACGACGTCCTTCTCGACCTTGGCGAGTTCCTTGCGCGCGGTCTCGAGGCGTTCCCTCGCCCATTCCAGTCCGGCCGCCGCGTCCTTGCGGGCTGCCGCGACGGCCTTGTCGCGGTCCAGGAAATAGGTGTTGTCGTACATCACCTGGCCGTCATGGGTGACGTTGGGCCAGCCGAACTCCTCGCAGGCCGTCTCGATGATCTCGGCGCCCTTGTAGGTCCGGTAGGTGTAGACGGGAATGGAGCGCTCGAACTCGTCCTTTTCGACGAACAGCCGGGCGAATTCGGCGGGATCGGCCTCGATGGCCTGCTGGTAGCGCAGGAGGTCGCCGGACAGGTGTTGGTAGCTCTTCACGAAGGAGCCGTCGGGCGCGACAACGATCAGGTCGCTTATGTAGGGCGAACCGATTTGCAGGTTTCCGTCGGAGACATGGACGATGTGCCTGATGTCGTAGCGTTCCTTGACGCGTTTCCAGCCCATGCGGAGTCCTTTCCTGCCGTGCGGTCCTTGTGAGACGGATTTCGATCTAGCCCTTGAATCCTTTAACGGTCAATGCCCGAAGCCCGGAATTGTCAAGCAACAAATGTTGACAGGATTCGAATCCTGGCGTAAGCCGCGCACTTCCGGAGGATTCCCCATATGGACAACGTTCACCTTTTCAATTCCTCGGCAGACCGGGCCGTCCGCGCGATCACGAATCCTGGCGGCTGCGCAGAAGTCCTGCCTTTCGACAAGATTTCGCCTCGCCAGAAGACCGTTGGCAGGATTCAGCGCCGCGTCGCGAAGAAGGCAGCAATCGGCCTCAGTGGCCGCGAAAAGGCCACGCGGGCGGTCAAGCAGGCGGATGCCGCTTCCCGTCCTGTCGCGACGCGCTCCGGACCTGTTCCGGCGAACCCGGAAAGCCTGGCCGCCCGGCAGGCGTCGATGATGGCGGTCCTTCGCGATTCCGGACCCTTTGCGATCGAGCGCATCGTGGAGGAGTTTTCCCCCTATATGACCCCGAACGACGCCGTCACCTGTCTCGAGACCCTCCTGGAGCGCGGTCTCGTCATCGAGGAGGATGACGGTTTCAAGGTGCCCTCCGTCGTGCGGGCTCCCGCCCCGGGAAAATCGGCCGCACCCCGTCGGGGCCGTCCCCGTCACGACGAACGCGAATCCACGGTGGAATCAAAAGCTCCCACGATGCGGCCGGGCAGGATGACGCTCCCTCCGTGCAATCTCGACCGACGGCATTTTCTGGTGACCTGCAATCCTGACATGGGTCCGGTCATCCGTCCTGAAACACGGCGTTTTGTCGAGGCCATCGGTTCTGGAACGGTCACCGGCAGGATTCCGCGGATCGCGGAGCGGGCCGGGATGGATTACCGCTCGACCTTGAAGGCGCTTGTCGAGTTGTGCGCGCACGGGCATGTGGAGGACCTCGATTCCGGTGCCGAGGAGCGGTCGCAATCATGGAAGGGTATCTGTGAATCCGTCATGGCCGCCCTTGCTCCAGGGGAAAGGGTTCCGCTTCACGTCGTGGCCGACAGGTTGCCCGGTCTCGAGTTCAGACAGGTGAAGGGGGGCGTGCTGCACGGCGTCTTTAACGGGGCCGTGGTCCAGTCGAAGCATGGCTCCGGAAGCTTGTTCGGCCTGCCGGGCGCCCGCACTGGCTATAGGTCGGTCGGCAATTTCGGAGCAGCACGTCATGCTCTTTCGGGAAAGATTCTCGAAGTTTTCGAAATGATCGAAAAGAGGCCGATGACCGCCCCTGAACTCTTTTTGGATTTAGGGGTGTCGAGGCAGCGAGCCGACCAGCTTCTCAAGAGGCTTTATGATCTGCGGTTGATCGACAAGTACTTGGTCGGCCATCGCCCCTATGTCTATTCACTCGCAGGCATGACCTTGGAATCGGTCGAGGCGGCTGTTATCGCGCACAAAGACACGGAATGGCCTGGCGATCTGCCGGGCAAGGTCCGGGCGGCGCTCAGGCAGCGCGAACCGATCGCCATCAAGACGATCAGCATGCGTGAATCCGCGGACATCGGCGTCGTGACGGCATTCGTCGAGAACGAGGCCAAGGCTGGACGTCTCGTGAGCCGCGGCGGAGCTTTTGCGCCGGCAGACATGGCTGACGAACTCGGAATTTTCTGTTTTGCGCTCGATCCGCGAAACCGGGGGTTCCTGTCCAAGGTCGCATCCCTTGGCTCCTTCAAGTTTGCGGACCTGTCTGGTTTCAGCGCCTTCAAGGTGAGGCACTTCGTATCCCAGGCTGAACTGGAGGGACTCGTCGTCCGCCGCCCGGGCCGCCGGGAGTTTTCGGGAGGGTTGGTGTACGACGTTACCGAAACGGGACAGAGGGCGGCGGGATATGTTGTCCGCGCGGAGGCCTCTGCTGACGAGGTCTTCTACCGCTGCTCGCGGGGGCAGTCCGTTCGTGCTCGCTCCCGGTCTTCGGTTCCCAGATTGATTACCGTGGCAGGGAGGCCCGCTGCCGTTCTGGCTGCATGCCGCAGGCTCGGCTCGGCGTCGACGCGTCAGGTCGACGCCGAGGCCAGAAAGATCATGGACGACGTGCCGAAGTCGTTTTCGATTATTGTCGGCGCGTATTTGAAGCTGTTGGTCAAGATCGGCTACCTTCAGCGGAGCGGCAAGAGGGGGAGCTATGTCTACAGCGTGGCGAAGCCCGGCGTGGACTTCCTCGAGGCGAACGGCGTCGCCTGACCTGACGCCTGTATCCGTCACGGGTCCTTGCGCCGCCCGGTTTGACCTCTTCGGGCAGGTGAACCTACCATTGCGGCTAGGACATTTGTCGGAGACCGGGCATGCGCTGCCTGAAGCATCTTGTGCTGACGCTTTCGGTGACGTTCGGCGCGCTCGCGTTCGCCGGGCCGTCCTTCGCCGCCGGCGATCCGGCATTCTATTTCAGGTGGAAGTCCGCCCTCCCCCAGCTTTCGGAAACGGTTGATCCTGCCGATCCGGCGGAGACGGGCGAGGATGACGGGGAGCAGGAGGGGCCGGAAGTCGAACTTGCCCTGTCGGGCGGCACCTTGCCGACGGCGGTTACGGGAGAAGCCTGGGACTTCGACTTCTCGTCGCTGCTGACCGCGGTCGGTGTGGACAAGGGCGACGTCTCGTTCTCCATCGTGCCCCTGCCCGGCGAGGAGTTCCCAGGCTGGATGTCGATGGGCGGCGGCGGTTCGGCCGTCGGCTATCCCGACAGGACCGGTTCTTACGGATTCGAGGTCGTGGCCAGCTACGGGGACGTCGAAAGCAGGCTGTCCTATGCCGTCGTCATCAGCGGGAAGGCTCTCGACGCCCGAAGGATAACGGCGGGCCAGGACCATACCTGCGCGATCGTCGGCGAGGGCAAGGTGATGTGCTGGGGCTATGATTCCTACGGCCAGATCGGCGACGGCAAGTCGCGCCTGGGCGGGCTGGACCCGACCGAGGTCGATGGCGTGCTGTTTCCTTCGATGGTTTCGGCGGGCGGCGATTTCACCTGCACCCTCATGCTCGACTCAACGGTCGTGTGCTGGGGGCGCAGCAACAGGGGACAGATGGGTCGCGGTACCCTCGCCAGCGGTCCGCATCTGCCGCAATCCATACCCGGCCTTGCCGGAGTGACGATGATCGCCACGGGCCAGCAGCATGCCTGCGTGGTGGTCTACGGCGGTTCGGTGATGTGCTGGGGGCTGAACGACAAGGGGCAGGCCGGCAACGACAGCCTTGCGAACCAGTCTACGCCTTTCCTTGTTCCCGGCGTTTCCGGCGCGACGTCGGTCGCGGCGGGCGCCTCCCATAGCTGCGCTCTCCTGAATGACGGAAGCGTGAAGTGCTGGGGCGTGAATTCCTCCGGCCAGCTCGGAGACGGCTCCAACACGAACAGCGCGGTTCCCGTTCAGGTGTATGGACTGTCGGGAGCGGTCGCCATCGGATCCAGGGGGCAGCATACCTGCGCGGTGATCTCCGACGGTAGCCTTCGGTGCTGGGGCAAGAACGACAGCGGCCAGCTCGGAAACAGGACGCTGACCGACAGCAACGTGCCTGTCGTGGTTCCGGGCCTGGGCGGCGTGATGGAGGTTTCCACCGGACTGTTCTCGACCTGCACGATCGATTTCGCGAACAGGGCGAAATGCTGGGGAAGCGGGGTAAGCGGCGCACTCGGACAGGGACGCTTCGAGGGAAGCCTGGAGCCTGTCGAGCCGCTGGGGCTGGAGGGCCTGACGGGGATCGTCTCGGGCAACAGGCATGCCTGCGCCATCGTTCCCGGAGACGTCCTGAAGTGCTGGGGCGACAACAACTACCACCAGCTTGGGGACGGTTCGGGGGTCGCGAAGAACGCCCCTCAGGCGGTCGTCGTCAACTGAACGCCCGCGCCCCTGCCGGGATTTCCGCTTTCCTTACGACGATCTCGACGTCTTCGCGCGGCAACGGGTTCCGCAGCAACGCGGCGTAGGCGATCTCCCGCGCCGTTTCCTCGATCCGGTCCTCTATGTCCTCCCCCGCGGCGCGGGCGGCGGCTTCCATGCGCCCGAAGACGTCTCCGATGGCGAGGTCGCCCTTCCCGGAGTCGAACACCTCGACCGGGGTGAGGCCGCCTGTCGTATCGATCCAGTCGGCCACGTGCAGCAGCTCGTGCGGGATGGTGACGAGCCACGCCTCGATTTCCTGCTCGACGCCGTCGCGGCCGTGCTCCGCCAGGAGCGGCAGGGCCACCTCCATGTTGAGATGGACCTCGAAGCGTTCGTTGACATCGAACCACTGGCCGTCCTCGTCGATCCGGCGGGGAGACATGACGGCGAAATAGCCGACCGCGTCTCCGTCGACGCCCCAGTGGCCGGCCTCTTCGTCGCCGCTGAGCACGACATGGACGTCCGTGCCTTTGGCCATGTCGGCCAGCCGGGGCGAAGCGGCCAGCGCCTTTGGCAGGAAGTCCTCGCAGATGCGTGCGAGCGCGGCGTTCGCGCTGTCCGGCGGGGAGCCTGTCCTGTCCTCGATCCTGATCGTCATGGCTGCCTGCGGCTTCGGTTTCGTGCTCCGTTCATCATAAGGGCTTCTTTCGCATTGATCGCGGATCGCGAAAGCCTGCCGCGGCCGTTCTCGGTTGCTGGGGTGAGGCATAGGCTCTGATGGCGCCGTTCAAGAAGGATTCTTCCCGTGATCGTCAACCTTCCCGTCCTTTACACCGCCGAGGTGCTGTCGAAATCCGGCACGCGCTGGTTCAAGAAGATGCCCCTGCTCCGGGTCGTGCAGGCGGAGGTTCCCGAAGTCTCCGCCGACGAGGTGGAGGTTTCGGCCACGGGCCTCGATTTCGGCAACGAGTGGATCGAGACATCGATCTGGCATGACGGCAGCAACTGGATCAGGGAGACGACGGGCGACTCGGGGCGGCGGCCGCCTGAAAGGATTGGCCCGCACGACGGCGCGCGGCTCGCTCCCCTGATGGTGTACGGCCGCGGCTGGAACGCCCGCTTGGAAGAGGTGGAGGGCTTTACCTCGAGGGAGGCCTTTTCCGTCAAGAAGGACTGGCTGGAAAAGGGAATGCCCCTGGAGGGGAAATACGACGACAGGCCGAAGCGGCTGTCGTCCTTCGATCGCGAGCGCGCCCGCCTCGACGCCTACCTTCGCGACGTCATGCTCGTTGACGGCGCCCTCTACAGGCGCATCGGGGTGCCCTTCTTCAAGGTGGACTGGGATGGCCGCAAGGGTTACGTCTGGCTGGCCGAGGGCTACGGAGCCGGCGAATGGGGCGGTTTCCGGCTGGACCGCATGGACGACCTCAAGGCGCACATCGAACGCAACTTCGGGGAGGACTGCAGATGCGTCCGCATGCCGGAAATCCGGCTGCCGCAGGCGTTCGCCTGGAACGACGAAGAGGAGTCCTTCGACGCGGCGTTCGCCTTCGCCATGGAGTTCGCCCGCAAGCACAAGGGCTGGGGCGAGGACCGCGACAAGGCCAACAAGGCGCTCTGGGAGGCTGACGCCGAGGGCCGCATGGACGGCATGGTCGACCGCGACAGGCTGGCGGAAGGCCTTGAGGCGTTCGGCGAGATCAACCAGAGGCGCAACGAAATCTCGCGGTCGAACAATTTCGAAGCCTGGGAGGCGGCCCACGTCGCGAAGGCGGCGGTCGACCGCTGGCGGCTCAGGCCACTGGCCCCGGACGCCGACTTCGGCGAGGATCGGCCGCAGGCTCCCAGGATGAGGTGATCTCAGGCCGGGGAGGACTCAGGCCTGACGGTAGCGGCCCTGATGGATTCCGGTCCGGGCACGCCCTTCCCGCCGACGCGCTGGCCCGCCTGGATGCGGCCGTCTCCGTCCATGAGCGCGAGGCGGCCCTGCGTATCGGGCGAGATCACGGCGAAACGCCTGCCTGAGACCGGGCGGTCGAGCGTGACGATGGCCGATCTCCCGTCCGGCGTGACCTTGGTGACGGAGCCTGAGAACGTTATCGGTTCCATGTCGCCCTCACTTTACTGGCTGCCGCTGTTTTCCCACGGCCGCTGCGTTTCTTCGAAGGGGTAGTAGCCGAGGCCCCAGCAGGTTACCTTGCGCTCCGCGTCGAGGGCGCAGGTGTAGTTGTTCATCGGGCGAACTTCGATGAAGTCGCTCTTTCCGCTCATGGCGACGACAGCATTGGCCGAGTTCGCTTTTGTGCTGGTTCCTTCTTCATCGAAGTTGCCGAGTTCGCCGTAGATGCCTGCACCCCAGCATTTCGTCGAGCCGTCCTCCAGCAGGGCGCATGTATGGCTCGTGGTGGCGTTGATGCTGACGGCGTGATCCACGCCCGCGACCTTGCTTGGGGTGGGATTAATGCCTGTATAGCTCCCGTTGCCGACCTGGCCGCTTTGTCCGTCGCCCATGCAGAAGACGTCGCCGGTGTCCGCTAGAAGGCAGGTATGGTAGGCGCCGAGGGCGATATCCTTGATTGGACCGATGGACAGGTTGCCTATGCCTATCGGATCGGGGTGGGATTGGGAGCTATAGGTGGCGTCGTAGCCCATCAGGCCATACGAGGTGGATCCCCAACACCAGACGTTGCCCGTGATCGTCAAGCCGCAGGTGTGGGCTGCGCCGATCTCGATTTTCTTGAAGGCGTTGAGTTCTCCCGACAGGAGAGGGTTGGAATACCAGAGGTCCGTCGGGAGCGTTATCTTTTCGATGGCGGCCCTTCCGTTGCCGACCTGGCCATAGTAGTTCTGACCCCAGCACTTGACATGGCCACCGTTGAGGATGGCGCAGGTGTTGTAGTAGCCCAGGGCCATGCTTTCGACGTAGCCATCCAGTTGAATCTGGACCGGGGGATTCCGCGTGGTGGTCGTTCCATCCCCGATCTGGCCGTATGTGTTGTTGCCCCAGCACCAGACGGTTCCGTCCGTTTTCACGGCGCACCAATGGTCGATGCCGCCGTAGAGCCTCTCGACCCCGGATTGCAATGCGGCGAACCGCGTCGCGGTCACGCCGTTGTCATACCAGACGGATCCGTCCTCCATGAGCATGTAGCGGGAATTCCCTTTGACGAGCGACTTGACCAGGGTTGGTATCTGCGTGACGGAGAGCGAATAGGTTTGCTTGAAGTCCTTGTCGTTGATGGTGGCGACGACGGTGAAGCTGAACTGCCCCCATGTCCGGGGCGTTCCCGACATGACGCCGCCTTGTCCTAACGACACGCCCCACGGAACGGATTCGCCTGGGTGGGATTCAATGCGCCAGCCAACCTTGCCCATGTTGATCGGGGCGGGTTCGATGAGCGAGGAGAAGTCGTAGCTCCATTCGGAGAAGCCGTCGGTTCCCGGAAGGGTGGCGGTCTTCAGGACGTAGTCGAGGTCTTCGTTGTCCGGTCCTTCGTCCGCGGTTCCGTTTCCGTCGTCAGGATCCGTCGTTCCACCGCCGGGGTTCGTGGCATCTCCACCGTCCGGATTCTGTGGGTTCCCTCCGGAAGCCTGATCGACCAGAACGCCTTTGTAGCGGAAGAATATCGAGGATTCGGCATGCGAGGCTCCCGCCAGCGACGCGAGCGCAAGCGCGGCGAGCGCCATTTTGAGGCATTTGCACATGGTTCCCGGTCCGTAAAAAAGCAATCCTTTTGAATAAGGGTATGCTTGGGCGGGACAGAGTCAAAGCCTGTGCAATGGAACTGGCCGTTCAGTTCGGCAGTCCGCGCTGGTCGCCGATCTCCATGGCCGGAACGTAAACGTCGAAATCCTCCGGCGTGGTCCGCAGCGTCGTCTCGATCATGCTCGAGACCCCGTTGCGGAATCCGGGGTCGATGTGGAACAGGAAGCCTTTCACGCCCTCCTCGGCCGTCAATCCGGGTATCCGGGTCTCGATCTCGCGCCTGAGATGCTTCGCCATCATGGTCAGGCGGCGCTTCACGTCCTCCTCCATCAGGTAGAACGTCTTGGGCGGTCCGACCGTTTCCCATTCCTCATCGCCGAGAAACGGGCGCAGCGCCTCGATGTTCTCCATGTCGCCGACGGCCTGGTCGACGACATGGGCGGCCGATCGCGAGCCGTCCAGCCGCGCCATGGCGGCGAGGATGCATCCCGACAGGGTGACCTTCACCTCGAGGGGGCTGTCCTTCATGACGGAAAGGATGTCGGACTCTCCGAAGATGTTGGCTGCCTGCACGGCGCGGCCGGGCCATCTCAATCCCGTTCGCGCACTGATCTCCCCGGCTTCCATGAAGGGCGTCGTGAGGTCCGATGAGCTTCGGCGGATGGAAAGGCCCGGATATCTCTGCGTGAGCCAGTCCTCGGCCTCGTCGGTCCCGTGGCCGGCCTCCAGTTTTCGGAAGATGAAGATGACGTTCGCCCGGCACGGACATCCATTTTCGCTTTCGTGGCAGTAGTCGCCGAGCGCGGCCGCCCGCTCCCAGGCCTTGATGCCTTCCCGTGGCGTGATGTCCGTTTCCTCCCAATGGTGAACGCCCATGTTGCCGTAGCAGGCGTGCGCGTTCGCGTTTCCGTCGAACACGGCGATCGCCCGCTCGAAGTAGGAGACCGCGTCCTTGGGCGCGCCCGCGTTTGCGACGGCGGCGCCGATATTGGTAAGCGAGCGGCTGACGACGTCGCGAAGCCAGTATTCGTCGTCAGGGGCGGCCGATGAGGGTTCGTCCGCGTTCCTGAGGCGCGTCAGCCCGAGTTCGGCGGCGAAGCCGAACAGGGTCATCGCCATTCCCGTCCGCTTGCTGCGCCTGCCGGCGGCGGGCCATTCCTGAAGCATGTTGCCGAGATTGTAGGCCGCGTTCGGACAGCGTCTGGCGGCCGCCCTCAGCATGTGCAGGGCGAGATGCCGATCCTGTCCGGGCGACGACATCTTGCGTTCGAGAATCCACATCGCCGTCTGGCCCTGGAGGGTGGCGGCGCGCCCGGCCTCGTCGTCTGCGAGGAAAAGGTCGGCGGGATTGCCTGTTTCTGCCTTTGGCTTTCCGTCGGCCTTGCTCTTGCGTGCGGGCATTCGGTCGTCCTCCCTGCGAACAGGGGGCGCAGTCTAAACGGATTGAGCCGTCAGTCCAGCCTGCCGTTCAGGAGCCGTCCGTTCCCTCCCAGGGACGCAGCGTGACCTCGCCGTCCCTCGGAGTGGCCCCGTAGCCGAAACAGGTGATCCTGCGGGAAGCGTCGAGCACGCAGGTACGCTCCTTCATGGCGCGGACTTCGATGACGTCGCTTTTGCCGTTCAGCGCCAGCACGGGTTGGCGTGCGGTCGCCAAAATTCCGTTCCCCAGCTGGCCATAGTCGCCCGCCCCCCAGCACATGACGCGGCCGTCCGCCAGGAGGGCGCAGGCATGGTCGGATCCCGCGCTGATGGATACGGCGTTGCCGATGCCCGAAACCTTCTGGGGGGTCGGGTTGCTGTAGTTGTCGCTGCCGTCTCCGACCTGTCCCTTCCTGCTTGTTCCCCAGCAGTAGACTTCCCCGGTGTCGATGATGGCGCAGGTGAAGTAAACGCCTGCGGCGACGTCCCTGGCCGCGTCGGGAAGGAACACCTCCCTCGGCCGAATCCGCTTCGTCGCTACGTCGCCGACGCCGACCTGGCCGTATGAATCGTAGCCCCAGCACCAGACGTGGTCGGTTTCCGAAATCGCGCATACGTGGTTGTCGCTGACGTCGATCTTGTGGAAGCTGTTGATCTCGCCCCAGTCCAGAGGGTTCAGCGCGCTGAGGCCTGTCGGGAGCGGGTCCAGCTCCGTCAGCGCGTTGCTGCCGTTTCCGATCTGGCCGTAGTAGTTGCTCCCCCAGCACTTCGTCGATCCGTTCGCCAGGATGGCGCATGTGTTGTAGTAGCCGAGTCCCATGCTGACGGGCGGGCTTTCGAGGCCCTGCACCGGGACAGGCGCCGGAACGACCGCTGACTGGGACCCTCCATATCCGATTTCGCCGGTTCCGATCTGGCCGTAGGAGTTGCTGCCCCAGCACCATGCGGTGGAGTCGGTCTTGATGACGCATCTGTGGCCGTATCCGCCGTAGAGCTTCGCGACTCCCGATTCCAGTCCGACGACCTTCTTGGGCACGTTGGTGCCGTCGTCGAACCACACGGCGCCGTCTTCCGTCAGGATGTAAAGGCCGTTGCCGTCGACCAGCGATTTCGCGTAGGTCCCGTTGGCGGCGACGTCGAAGCTGTAGGCCTGCCTCACATCCTTTCCGTCGACCGTTGCCACGATGTAGAAGTGCTGGAGGCCCGGTCCGAGCGGTGTTCCCGAGAGCACGCCGTCTTCCGACATGGAGAGGTAGGGCAAGGGAGGAAGGTTCGAGAACGGTTCGATCCTCCAGGAAACGCTGGCCATGTCTTCGGGTTCGGGGTCGAGCAGCGCCTTGAAGTCGAAGGACCAGGCGGAGCCTTCCGTGGCGTCCGGCAGGGTTCCGGACTTGAGGGAGTAGGGAGAGCCGCTGTCCCCGGGATTCGAGGGGTCTCCGGGGTCGGATGGCGACCCGGTTTCTCCGCCGTTTCCTTCGCCTCCGGTTTCCTCGCCGCCATTGCCCCCGTCGGGCGCGGCCGCCGACACCAGGGCGTTCTTGTAACGGAACACCATATTGGCGTCGGCGTGCGCGGAGGCGGACATTGCCACGAGGGCCAGGGAAGCGAGCAGGGCTTTCAGCATGACGGCCAACTACGGAACGGGAACGACTGTGAAAAGGGTAGTTCCTGCCGCGCCGAAAGCCAAACGCCGACGATGGGATTCAGAACCTGAAGCCGTTCTCTTCAGGCTCGAAGTCCAGCTCCGTGCCGTCGGGGATCGGATCGTCGATCAGGAAGCCGTCGTTGACGAATCCTTTGGGGCTGGGAAGCTCTCCTGACAGTTCCCGCAGCTTCAGGCCGAGGCGGGTCTTCCTGGAGGCGAGTTTCGCATGCCGGCCGTTGGAGAAGGAAAGCTCGATGTCGTCCGGGACGTCGAACGACAAGTCGAGGATGTCGTTGCTTTGCATCGCCGCGTCCCGGGAGCGAATGAAGCCGTGCCTGATGACGGGCCTCTTGTCCTCCCATCCCTGAGACTGCCTGCCGCGAAAGACGATCGATTCACTGCGTCCCATGGCCGAACCCCCATTTTGTTGGGGTCAGCCTACGCCCGCGGATTGCAAGGGACGGCCAGGATTCGCTGCGGAACGCTGGGCGGCTACGCCGAAAACGCGGGCTCGGCCCGGCGGGCGGCTTCGAGGAAGTCCCCGACCTCCTCCTTGAGATCGTCCAGCCCGGCCGCCTTGACCGTGCGAAGCACGCGGCCGCCCGCGACGCAGTGGACGCGGACGACGTCGTCGAGTCGAACGCTGTCCCTGTGGAAGCCGAATTCGTCGTCGTCCCCCATGCCGGACGAACCGAAGGCGAGGGAATAGTGGAAGCCGTGGGAGATCGGCCGGGTCTCGATGATTGCGGATGTGAAGGGATGCCTTTCGCGGGCGAGCCTTTCCTCATCCAGCCACGCGGCGGCCATGGCCTGGTAGCGCAGCCGCAGTTCGGAGATCTGGGCCTCGATGCCGTCGGCCTTGTCCTTCAGGCGCTCAAGTCCGGGCTGCCTGCTGTAGAAGCCGTTGGCGAGCCGGGACATCGCGAGGTCGCTTCCGCTCCGGGCAAGCTTGATCTCGCGGGCGGCATCCAGATGCGCGCGCGTGCGAAGCCCCGCTTCCCTGAGGCGCTCGCATTCGTCTGCAAAGGCGGAGGAGACGTCGAGCGCCTGTCTGCAGGCGTGCTCGAACTCCACGAAGACCTGCTCTCCCGACAATGCAGTCATCGCCTGCCGTTCGATATCCTCGCCCTGGAACATCAGTCTGTCGGTCACCCGGTCGCAGAAGAAAGCGAAGGGGCGGCTGTCGAACTCGTTGAAGCGGTTCCCGGCGCCGGACACCGCGCCGCGGGAGATGACGTCGACCAGTTCCGGCAGGGAAACGGACCTGTAGAGGACGCGCTCTTCCTGCATCGGCTTCGGATGATGGTCGTCGTCGTAGTCCTCCTGGAGGCAATGCGCGTTGGCCGCGGCATGCCTGAAGCCTTCCTCCGGGCTGCGTGCGCTGTCCCAGACGACCTCCCAGCCTTCCTTCTGCAAGGTGGCCACGTCGTCGAACCGGTCTTCCGGCAGCACCTTTGCCCAGCGGCCGCGCGTCAGGACGATGTGGAAGGCGTTGCCGTCGTTGGAGCGGGTCATCGGACGGCGTGCCTCGACGGCGCAGACACGGCTTCTTCGAAGCGTTCGCTTGCGGCCTTCATCACGTCGGAATCCTCGTCGTCCTCTTGCACGTAGCGTGTGGCCGCTTCGAGGGCCGTCCGGCCCGAGGCGTCTTGCGCGGATGGATCGACGCCTTCGCCAATAAGGTAGGCTGCCATCGGGGCGGCAGCCTCTGGGTGCTGTGAACGAAGGAGGCGCGCCGCCGCATGCAGGAGCGTGTCCCCGTACTGGTCGACGCCGTCGAGGCGTTCCCCGTGTCGCTTCAGTTCCTTCAGGGTTTCGAGATGGCCATGTGCGACCGCCGCCAATGCGGCGCCGTAGGCGCCCTCGGAGGCATTCGTTCTCAGGTAGCCGCTTTCAAGCGCGAACCGGATCAGGTTCGTCTCGCCTTTAGCCGCAAGCCCTGCGAGAGGGGGAGCCACTCCCATCGCCGGGGAAGCCGTGACGTCGATCCCGAGACGGGCGGCAACCGTGAAGGCGGTGTCGAAGAAGTCCTTTTGGTCCTTCCATTCGAGGCCGAGGGCCCGGACGGCTTCGCTGCCAAGGCCAAGGATGGCGGCGACGGTGTGCTTTGGCAGCCTGCGCGCGACCTGTTCGAAGGCTTCGTCGTCCGTCGGCGAGAGCTTCAGGTAACCGGACAGTTCCCTGTAGGCTTCCTGGCTGTGCGGCACGCCCATTGCCTTCAAGGCGCGATGGACGACGTCGTGCATGTGGCCGGAGCCGAAGGAGTAGGTGGCGGCCGTGCGGAGCACACCGAGCTTTCCGTCCAGTCTCCATGTCTCTCCGGTGCGCCGCGCGCTCAGGCCCGCGTTGTGCCCGTTGGCCGCCGACAGGTCGATAGAGGGCGGGAAGTCGGCGAACGCAAGGTCCAGGATCGCGGCGCCTGCAAGGGTGGCGACGCCCGCCTTGGAGCATTCGAGCCGCTTGAGGGTCTTGTCGCGCTCGGTTTCGGCATAGGCCGCGGCGGCGGCGGAAACCTGCTCTTCGGTGTTGGCGACCCTGGCCTTGAATTCCTCGATCGACATGCGTTTCATGATGGCCTTCCGTTGAACCTAATGAGGCATCATAAGGGCCGCCGACGCAATCGAGGCGCATGTCCGGATCGCCGATGCGGCTGCAAAAATGCTGGCGGGGGCCACGTTGCCGCAGCCCCCGCCATTGTCGATGCCAAAAACAAAGAAAGGAACGGGGAGAAGGAGGAGAAAACCCCGTCGAGGGCTGGTATAGGCTCCAGGCTTGAAGGAATCCTTTCACGCTTCCGTAAGATCCGAACGACAGGCGATTTTTCGCCGCCGTTGAAGGATTCATTTCTGTCAGGGCTTATGAGCGCCGCCGTTTCCCGCATCCGGCTCCCCCGGTCCGACTCCGCAAATCCTTGCATAGTCGTCAGGATGGATGAAGGCGATGCGGAATCCCTGTGGATGCTTTACGAACCTGAAGCGTGCGCCCTGCCCCTTCGCTTCCTGCACGGCGCGCTCGTCTTCGGGTCCCAGGACGTCGCAAAAATTAGGCCAACGGACGCCTTCGATCGTTCGGTAGCAGTTGCTCTGGGCCTTGAAGGGCATGCGGGGGTTCCCGAGGTCGTCAATGCGTGGATAATGCCAGCCCGTCGGGCGAATGGAAAGCTTTCCAGGCCTACCGGAGGCGAGAGCCGGGCTGGGCGGCGTAGATCATGGACTGGATGTCTTTTGCGCCGAAATGGTGGTCGAGCGGTACGCGTTCGACGTGGAAGACGGCTCCTGGGTGATTCCGCTCGACGGCCGGGCGGTAGCGCTCCGCGATCTCGTCGGATGAGCACACTGCGACGATCTGCGGCCGGTTGGGCCTGAGCGCCCACACGAGGCGGACATAGATGTCCCCGCGCTCGTCGGTCTCGAGGCGTGTGTCTGTCATCGTCGGCTCCGGTTGCTGTTGGGTCGGCGGCCGGGGCAATGGTCCGGGAAGCCCGGCCTCCGGAAGGAGACCGGGTCCGGGAGGTTGCGGCCTAGTGCCGGGTTTCGATCTGCTCGATCTCCTCCTTGAGGGCGAGCTTCTGTTTCTTGAGGCGGGTGATTTCCATGTCGTCGCTAGACGGAAGGGCGGAGAGCCTGGTGATCTGGTCGTCGAGATCGGAGTGCTTGTTGCGAAGTGCTGCGAGATGGTTTTCAGCGGCAGACATGTCGTTCTCCCTATGCTTTTTGCTCGGGCGAAAGGTTCGCTGCCTGAAGAGTGCAACGACGCCGTCCACCCATTCCCAATCTAGGCTTTGCGAGCCTCGACTTCAAGGATCGAATCCTTGGTTCACAGGATATTGGTCCAGTTCGCCTTGGCTGTTCGGCGGCTTTGATGCTGCCTTCAGGCGGCGGGCGCGGTCACGAATTCGGGAAGTTCGGAAGCGTCAGCCACTGCCTCATGACGCTTCTGCCGCACGAACCATTCTCCTTCGGACTGGAAGAGGGCCACGCCGTAGTGGCTCAGGGAGCCGACAAGGCCGCTGAGGTTCTTGAAACCGTAGCGCTTGGGCGTGAAGTGCGGATCGAGCTCCTTGAGGTCGTGCCCGACGACGGCCAGCGCGACGGTCGGACGGTCCGCCATGATGTCGACGACGGCGGCCGCGAGTTCCTTCATCGGCATGCGCGGCGGCAGCGGCTTGTTCGCGTTTTCGGCCGCGGCCGACTTCTTCTTCGGCGACGCGGGCTGGTCGACCAGCAGGAAGGTGTCGCATGCCCCACGCCATCCGTCGGGGCTGCGCTGGTCTCCGACGCCGAGGACCGAAACGCCGTGTTCCCGAAGCTTGTGGCCGAGCATGGAGAAGTCGCCGTCGCTGGTGACGATGCAGACGACGTCGGCCTTGCCGGACATGGCGATCTCCATGGCGTCAATCGCCAGCGAGATGTCGGCGGCATTCTTGCCCTTGGTGACGGAAGGCACGTGGATGGGCGTGACGCCGATCCTGGCGTAAGGAGACGACCGCCAGCTATGAACCTGGGATGAGGTGTAGCAGGCATAGGCCCGCCTGATCACCGGAGTGCCGAATTCGCTGGCCTTGGCGAAGATTTCCTCGACCAGCTGGAGCTGTACGTTTTCGGCGTCGATGAGAAGCGCGAGCCTTGGCAATGCTATTCCTTCTCCCCGCTGTAGTCGGGGATTTCCTGGGTTGTTGCGAACTGGGCGAAATACTGGAGCTGGTCGGACAGGGCCTTGGCGTCCGCTTCGCTCAGGGAGGGGTACGTTTCCTTGAGCTTGTCGGCGAATTCCCGCAGCCGAAGGTTGGCTGGCTTCAGGTTGATGGTCGGCTTGCCGTCCTTCGATTCCTTGAGCGTCCCGACGATGGCCAGCACGACCACGCCCTCGACCGGCAGGCGGCGTTCGGCGGCGTAGCTTTCAGCGGCTGCAGCCGCGTCGTCGTCGATATTGATTTCGAACATGCTCATTTGCAGGACTCCTTCACGATAGGGAGAAGGCTAGGCCTTCGCCTTCGTTCCCGCAAGAAGCGGGGAATCCTTCGTCGTCCGCGAGTCCTGGGAAGAGCTTCCGGAGAGCCGACTGGTAAAGGATGAATTCGGCGTCCCTGAGGACGTTGCGGGCTTCGGATGGCGACAGCGTGATCGGTTCGAGGCATTCGTCGTTGGGGACATAGGCGTCGAAACTGGCGGCGACCGCGGCGAAGAACTGCTGGCAGCTGACCGGGTGGGGATAACGGTAGCCTTCGGGTTTCACGGCCTGCGTCACGCTGCGGAAGAAGCCGACCGGGACCAGGCCGGCGAGGACCGCCCCGGTTTCCTCCCTGGCTTCGCGGACAGCGCCCTGCTCCGCCGTCTCTCCGGGTTCTATGTGGCCGCCGGCGACTTCGGGGCCGCGGCGGCGGTTGTTGGCGAGCACGAGGGAGCCTTCGGGGGTGAAGACGAACGCGAAAGCGGTGGGATTGATTCCAGGGACGAGCAAGCTGTCGGAGACGACCACGTCGACGACGTTCGGAGCGGGGATGTAGGCGACGTCATGGCGGCGGTGGACCGCCTGCGCTTCCAGGACCTCGTCTTCGTCGAGAACGTGCATCGTCGGATCCTGCTGCAGGGGTCAAACTTGAGGGGCGGCGGCCTCTTCCGGCCATGCCTTGGCGGCGAGTTCCTCGAAGCGCAGGCGCAGGTTCTTCGGCAGGTCGGTCAGGATTTCCGTGGGATCGCCCTGTTCGGGAATGACGCTGTCGGCGCCCATCCATTCCTCGATCCTGCGCAGGCGGGCGAGGAAGGCCTCGTCGGTCTCGCCGAAGCGGCGGCCGTTGAGAATGGCGTCGTAGGCTTCGATCTGAAGCTCCTCGCCGAGCATTGCGAGATCGGTCTCGGTGGTTTCCGCCTTGTAGAGGGCCGCCTGCAGCAGATAGGAGGGGTCGCAGTCGTTGACGACGTCGAGCGCGAAGGTCGCCGTGTCGTATCCGGGCTTGGCGTCGGTATCGTGCTCGACGATCTCAACGTCCTCGTACCGCCTGCCGTTTTCCGCTTCCCATCGCACGCGCTGGGCGTAGCTGCCAGCCAGCCCCTTGTCGTCGAGCGCCGGGAAATCGTCCACGGAGCCGACGGAGTCGATCTGGCCGTGGCCGCTCGCCATGCTGGCCGCGAAATGGCGGAAAGCCTGGGAAAGCGACGACACGACGGTATGGCCGTGTCCGTTGATGACGAGTTGGTAGGCGCGGGCCATTCTGTCCTCCGGGAATCGATGCGTGCCCCGACGTTACAGCTGGGGCACGCAATGGAGAACAGGTTGGCTTCTCTCAGGCGGCGATGAGGCCGAGCGCGATCGCCTTGGCCACGGCGTGCGAGTGGCTATGCGCGTTGAGCCGCTTCTGGGCGTTGTCGAGATGCTCCAGCACGCGCCTTTCGGTGAGCGAGAACACGGTCGCCGTCGTCTTGACCGACAGGCCCGTGGCGATCAGCGAAAGG
>Ga0222422_100282_pt1 | contig 22266 bp, 18 predicted proteins | sample 3A1ome_FD_182469 | JGI IMG/M metagenome (GOLD analysis project Ga0222422, IMG submission 182469) | Enriched microbial communities from leaf-cutter ant dump, University of Wisconsin, Madison, United States - 3A110A (version 2) | ecosystem: Environmental > Terrestrial > Nest > Insects nest > Nest...
TCTGCGTCCAGATGCCGAGATCGATGAGGAGGACCATCAGGTCGACTTTCCATTCGTCCATCTCGACCCTGGCGAGCGGCCGCTCGACGTCGACGCCGCGCTTGTCGATATTCATTTCCTTGTGGGCGGCCGCCTCTTCGTTACGGCCGAGGGCGACGTGGAACTTGTCCAGGGCCTTCACGCCCTTGTCGAAGCACTTGCGCGAGACGGGGGTAACGGTAGGCAACCCTTCGGCGGTTCGCGCCATGTTCAGCGCGTGGATCGCCGCGAGGTAGTCGTTGCGGACGTTCGTGATCGAGGGCTTGTTCTTGGAGGCAAAGCGCAGCTGGTGGTCGCGCCGGATGGTGTATTCGGCGATATCGACCACGCGGTTGCGGGTTTTCTTGCCCCCGGCGCGGCTGTCGAAAATCCGCTTGTCGAAGCCGGATTCGACGTACCGTTTCAGCTTGCGGCGAAAATCGCGCGGGCAGGTCAAGCTGATCATGCGGACGGGCTGGCCGCCGCGTCCGGCCTGTGCCTCATGGCGGGCGAACAGCTCGGCCTTGATTTCGGGCAGCACCCAGGCGAGGGAAGCGTCCCCGGTGTTGACCTTCCGGCCGTCGTCACGTTCGCCGCGGCGATAGGCGTTTCGCATCTCGATGAAGATGTCGAGCGCGTCGCCGTAGGCCAGCGTCTTCCTTGCGGTGCGGTCGGGGAGCGTGGAGAGCGGCGCCCATTTCACGGCGGCCCGCGCCCTTGCCTTGCCTTCGGTGAAGTAGCCGCCGTGACGGACGCAGCGGTTGCTCTGCACCAGGCGGTAATAGTGCAGGTGGGTGAAGCTGACATGTCGATCGGGATCGTCGCGCAGGTTGAGGACATGGCCATTGGCGTCGGTCGACACCCAGCAATGGTCGATGCCGTCGATGACGATCAGGTCCTGCCTGTCGATGTAGTAGCGGATGCATTCGACTCCGCTCGTCGGAATTTTCAGAACGCTCATGCAGCCCTCCCTTCAAGCTGGATCAGGTGTCGGTTGACCTGCATGGCCGACAGGTCGGTGATGCGGCCCGGCTCAACCGGGAACAGGATGCCGTCGTCGATGAGGCACCACAGCGCCATACGGCGGTACGCGGGAACCGCGGCCCCCTGCAGCAGGTCGTGGAAACGGACGGAGCCGCAGATCGGCGCGACATAGGCGAGCGCCTCCCGGTAGTCGCCTTCGTGGTAGTGTTTGCGGGAGAGCAGGATGTCCCGCGCGTTGTCGGCGTCTTCCTCCGACACGTCGGCGTCGGTGTACATTTCGCGGCTATCGGCAAACCGCGAGAAGACGGGCGCGACGAGATTGTCGAGAATCTCCGGCAGGGTGACTCCGCTCCTGCCGAGGCTCTGGACGCGGGCGGAGGTCCTGACGGCAATGGCCTCCCGGAAGCCGGACTCGTACCGGACCCAGAAGTCGAAGGTGTGGGAGCCGGTCCGGCCGTCAGGGAGCGCATACGGCACCACAGGCCATTGGTCCCGGAACTCGACGATCTGGCGGTTGGCGAGCAGGCAGTACAGGACGCGCCGCTCGAGCGTGCTCTCGACGACGAATTCGCGGCCGTGCTGGATGACGTAACCGCGCGAGGACCCCTTCGACTTCAGGGGCGGGCGCCTGGATGCGTTCGAGCGGGCGGGGGGAATGAAGGGCGACGCGGACGGGCTATCGCCATCGGCGCCGTTCAGCGTGTTATGTGGCAGCCCCCGTCGTCGTTATCGGCTTGGCCTCCCGACGGCTGGTTCACGCGCCGGAGAAACGTCGTCTCGGACGGGATCGAGTAGTCCTTCTCGATGCCCGCGCGACGGCTCCAGAGATGTTCGACAAGAATGCGTTCGCTGCCCATGATGACTCCCTCGGTTTTGGCTGACTGCCTGCAAACTTCGGGAACTGGCCGGAAGCCGGGGTGAATGCCTCGGCACGAACATACCGATGGCTTCAGCCCTGCGCGTCGCGGCTGTCCCGCGTCGCTATCGATATGAACGTCGTCATCATTCGCATTCGGTCCTCATGCGCCGCCAGAAGGCGGGTGGCGGCGTCTACAGGGAAGATCCTGCCGCCTGGTAAACGGGGCTCCTAAAATTGTTCGGATCTGAAATTTTCCGATCGCAATCAGGTAACCACCGCTGATTGGTGGCGGAACATAGAGGGAACATTTCTAGGCGTCAACCCCCCGACACTTGGTTCGAGATTATGCGGGGATCGTTGCCCGTGTTGCGATTTCTTCCGCGATCCTCTCGACCTGGTCGATAGTTCCCGGTTCGAACTCCGGCGGGGTATGGGTGCGCTGCCGTCTGTCTCGTTCTCGGCCACCGGAGAGGCGGCTACGGGAGCAATCAGCGTATGAGTTCGAGGCGCAGGATGGTATTTTATGTATGAGCATGACGTATGGTGAACAATTAGCTGGTGGTCAAGCACCTGGAGTTGTGGGTAAGCATTTCCGAACATGTCGAGACAAGGCCTTTCCCTAGGTTTTGTGCAAACTCGCCCAGCGACCCACCTGATGCGATGCCTCGAATCTCGGTGTCGGCTGCCCAAATCTGGGTGTTGCCGATCGTGATCTTCTCGAAGAGCTCTTGGCTACCCACCCGGGAGCGCGCGAGCGAACCAGAACGCGGGTAGAGCAGAAGCACGCGAGGAATGCCATGCGCTTCCGAAAATGCCAGTGCCTCGTACACGTCAGCTTCGCTTACACGCCGGGCGGTATCGGAGAAGCGGCCTTTATATTTCGCGTCTACGATCATCGATGCAGGCATCTCGGTCCCTTCCACGAGGAAGTCTGGAACCGCATCAAAGGGGTGGGGGGATCCCCAAGTTGCTCCCACCCGTTGCTGACGCTTTCCTAGGCTGCAACCCTTTTGCGAGTGAACCCGGAAGCCGGAGGGTAGTGCACGGGAGCCAATTTCCAGAACATCCTCCCACAGTCGCCAGGTGTCGATCACGAAGCCGGGAGCAAGCGTTCTACCCGCTCCGTAGTTGGTCCCGAGGCCGTCCAGAATGTCCCTTGCGAGCTCAGTAGTTGATTGCCAATGCCGGGCCCGACTAGGCAGTCTCTGATAACGTTGCGGGACGCGACTTTCCTGCTTTCCGAGCATTGAGATCATCCGCTCAATGCTCGTCCGAGTTACATTCTCGCGGATGGAAGGAAGCACTGATTTAGCGGCTTCGAGGAGCAATCGATTGTATGGATTGTCCCGGGAATAACGGACCACGTTCTGTCTGAAGCCACCGCTATCCGGCGTGAGGAGATCGATCTCGTCAACTTCGCCTTCAAGGAGGAAGTCGGTTTCAACGTGCTTTCTGTAAGTTCGAATAGGACGCCGAGAGTGCTGTAGGAACATGACCGCCAAACATTGGGCGATCAATGTAGTAAGATCCGAAGATGCGGCTGTGAGAGCCCCTAGCTTGTCGCGATGCAGGATGTGACCGTGACGAGAAATCATGGAGAGGAAGAAGAAATCCTCTCTCCACGCAGAAGCGCTCGCGTCGAGAAACTTAGGGACGACTTCCAGCTCTAGGAGGTCGCCGGCTCGTATCATACCAGCGAAGTCAACGGCTTTGATTTCCGTTCCTGTGACTTTCAAAGGATTCGACAAGAATCCAAGTTTCGTCGCGGTCCGCTCTCCCGCACTTAGCAGCAGATTGCGAAGGCTTTCAACCGATGAACCACTACGCGCAGCCGCCTCTGACAGCGCGCCCCCCGAGGAGACATACTCCTGGATCGTTAACAGGCAAGAGCCTGTCATCCGATCACTGACCTTAAGAGCTTGTAGACCTTGTCCTTTTGGATGTCGGGGCGACGAAGTATGTTCCGTGGCTCTCCAGCGAACGACATGTTCGCCAAGACATAGCCATCACCCCCACTACCTTCGCTGGCATTCAGAGCCGCAGCCACGCCGCGGATATCAGCGAAAAATACCTCCTCGAGATGAGCGAGAATAAGATTCCAAGACGCAATGAGATGAGCGAGCGCAGTTGGAAGGTCGGGTGCTGATGGAGTCGCGACGCTCATGATCATGCCGTGGCCGATCTGAAACTCCGGGCCACGTCCCAAGGCAATCCGTTCGTTGACCATAGCCCACGCCTGAACCAACGCCTCATAGACATCGGCCACGCTAGTCGGCGTTTCAGGCAAGACACTTCGTTTACCCAGAGAGAGATGGTCCCGGAGCGCACTTTCTGACGGCACAAGACGGTGAGGTGCCCAGCGTCTCAAGAACGCCACATCCAGAGCATCAACCGAGACGTCAGCTTGGTTCATGGCTGCCAGTATATAGAGGTGAGCCGGGAACGCATAAGGCTCCTGGTTGCCTGTCGATGGGTGTAGAAGTTCGAAAAACTGAGTGGTTGGCCGGGGAGAATTGTCTGGGTTTAGTCGCTTGTCCCATTCCATAGCAACGATGGATCCCCCAAAAATTTGAACCGCCGGTCCCCGGTTAATTTCGTCGATTATCAGGAGCGATGCGCCGTCGCTCTGCTTTGCAAACTCGCTCGCCTTCAGAAGTAATCCCTCTGATACGTCGAACTGGCCCGGAGTCTTGAGACTTGGGATGATTCCAGAAACAAAGTCCCTGTACTTCATGTTCTGATGAAATACCGTTTGAAAAACCTTCCTCTTCGACCGATTGGCAGCAGGCAGTGTCAGTTCGTGTTCCGCAGAGTCGGACTTGGTGGCAGTCATGCCAGAAGGTATTACCTTGGAGCCTGGTCTGATGACTGGGCGACTTGCGGCAGGAGATGCCGGGGTGGGCAGGTCCTGAAACGCATGGGCCACCTCAGCAAGAAGCGTCGTTTTCCCTGTTCCGGGTGGACCAGAGATGAGCACGTTTTTCCGTGCCTTCATGAGGGAAAGAATTTCCCGGCAGCTCTCAGAATATTTTGTCAATTGTGAAACCGATCGCTAGAATCATAGTCAATGTACCCGATTGCGGCGTCAGTTTTTCTTTCCTTCTCCTTCAACGCCTCAAGGATATAGTTTGCTACATCAGGATCCCAGGATTCGGTTTGGCTCTTATGTCCACGCAGAGAGGCCTCGGATGCCGTAAATGGCCAGACTCGTCCTTCGGCGTCCTGCGCAAGAATCGTGACTGCCTGCCCTTCGGTTTCCGGAGGAAGGTCAGAGAAGGATTCGTAACGGTGGACTGTCGCAATGCGAGGCTCTTTTTTCCGCCCGTCTGTCGGCAACTCCAGTGCCACCTCCTCCGAACGGACGCTCCCCCTTTCGTCTACCCAATGTAGGTCAGTGACCCGAACATCCGCTGGACCTCTTACACCACCTCGGAGACGCACTCGCTTCTCCACCTTGGGAAAGAGCTTTTCCAAAATTGGAAGCAACTTTTCCATTTTACTGAAGCGCAGGTCTCTAGCACCACCACCGGACTTGGTCTTGTTAGATTTAGCAACGACCTTCAAGCGGTCGCCCGGCATCACCTCTCGGAAGACGAGGCGTTTCAATCCATAGAATGCCTTATCAGATGTGTTCATGTAGCATCCCCCCTTGAAGTCGATCCGACAACGTCATCACGTAGTCTGCAGCTAAGTATGGCGTTGCTCCAATCCTTCGAGCAATATCAACCCGATCGGCCAATTCTGAGGTCGAATCCTTCACGCAAAAGGTATGAAGAAGCAGGTCCGTCGTTACCGATGATCTTTGCTCGTTGTTGATAGGAGGTTGCTTCCTGTCGAGGAGCGGGAAATCCTCCAGCATCAGACGTAGGTCGTCCTGATCGAGACCGTAAGCGTTGGCAACGATGGAATCAGCCTTCGCCCGGAGTTCAGCGATTTCCCACTTGCGAAGGAAGGAACTACCGGAGCTATCAAGTTGATCGAGCTTCTTCGCTATTTCGATGAGGCGACGTCCAGGCAGTGACTCGGGCTCGATCGGGGGCAAAGGGACACTCATAAGGAGGAAGTAATTCACCGTTGTGGTGATTACTCGCCTGAGTAGCCAGTCGAATGGGAAGCTATTGGCGATAGCCAACCACAGCCAGGCTCGATCTTCGCTGTCATCGTTGGGGAAGACGAGCGTCGGCACCTTGTTGCCGCACACGTGCCCTGGCGGGATCATTGCCGCCATGCACGACCGTTCGTTCGTCTGGCCCGTGATGTCGCAGAACCCGGCACGCACCCTGTTGGACCGTTCCCTTACCCGGTCCGGAAGTACCTGTACCGGAATCCAGAACTGTGGTTGGACATGAGAATCGCCAATCCCATTGGCAGTCCACTCGGCCCGGCGGCCACGCCCAGCAATATATGACTTAGCCCCAAGGCGGTGATGATGAACCATCCTCCCCTCGACGAGAGGAACACATCCCTTTGACGGTTCATCTCGGAAGTGCCTGCGGTCCCTTGTCATATCCGCTTCGCGCATGAACTTTGGGAACCAGGATGAATCCGGCGCAGACCAGTCCACACCCTTACTGCACACTTTCTTGAACAAGAGCCACTCAGATTCGGTGCGGACCTCTGGAACCGTCAAATCCGGTCGCAGGGCTTTCAAGGATTCGCGCCCAATCCTGACCGGGCGTTGCGGACGAACCGTATCTTTGACGCCTGATGCATAAGCGAGGGAGATGGGCTCAACCCGGGATTCGGGATGTTTCTTCCTCAGATGAGAGACCAGAAATTTGAACCTCGTATCAATCTCGAAAAACTTCGATCGGTTGTCTAGCAGGTCGAACTCTATGAAGTCACATTCTGTCCAAAGGCGTTCGCGCAGGGCGGCTGTTCCCTTCGACCTGATGAGGCCGGCCGGCAGGATAATCCCAATGTGACCTCCGGGCTTCACCAGGGAGCAAGCAAGCTCGGCGAACGCTACATAGAGGTCTGGCTCCCCGTGGCGCAGCGCATCGTAGCGGGCCGCAAGCTCATTCCCGTAATCTCGCTTGATGAGCAGCGTCTTGCGGTATGCCGTATCGTCAAAATGGTCGTAGTCGGCACCGTAATGCCGTGTTCCACCTCCACTTTGAATGAACTCATGCCGCGTAAGCTTCACCTTTTCCCAGGGAGGATTCGCAACGACCGCATCAAAGGATTCATGTCCCCAGGCACGTTGGTCGTCTAGGAGGCTGTCCTGCTGGACCCAGTTCGAGAACATGCCTTTGATCGCTTCCACGTCGTCCGTGAGACAGGACAACGTCATGCGCGCACCACGCAACGCGATCGCACTCAGATCAGCTGCGACGATATTCCGGCTCAGCCACTCGGCTGTCTTCTTGCGGTCAGCCCCACAAACAGCGATGGAGATAGCAGCCAAAAGGATTCCGGTACCGCATGCAGGGTCGAGAATCCGGGAGTCCTTATCCAGATTATCTTTGAGCCGTTCTGCGAGGTAGGTGGCTAGACGGAAGTCGGTGTAGAACTGACCAGCCGACTTCCGTTCATTCAGGGGCAGCCCCTCGCGGGCCAAGGCGCTTATGGCAAGCGCCGGGTGCATGCCGACTTTCCGCAGATCGCCTACAATTGCTTCAGAAGACAGCAAGACTTCTGTTGCTTCGAAGCAATCTTTAATCGCGAATGTCCGTCGATATTGGTCGAGATCGAAACCTCCAATCCGACTAGCTGCAGCTTCAAGAAGCTGCAGTCGGAACTCCTGCTGTTGACGCTCCTGCACCCGTCCTACCAGGTTCTCTATCCGGGTCTGAACAGGTGAAAGAATCTGCAGCTCTCGCGTCTTGGGCCTCATGCTGCCACCTGAAGTCGAATTCTTTGTACTTCGATGATGTACTCTCGGACAGCAGAGCCCCCCTCAACTGCCTTCCTGTTAGGGCGGTAGCGACCTATCTCGGCAATCGGGATTGCAGTGACCTTTCCTTCATCTTGGAGGAGATCGACCAACAGGCCGATGGGGACGTGCGCGGCGTCGCTGTAGGAGACGAGAATCCGAGCTGCAGGCAATCTTTGAACCAAGTTCTGGAACGCTGAAGCAGCGCGCACTTTGTAGCAGAAGTCAGATGCCTTCTCCTCCCATGGACGGAGGCCGGAGACTCCTGCCACAATCGGCGAGTCTCCTAGCGCTATTGTCTCCAGCAGGTGGTAGTAGGATGCGTATTGCCGCTTGGTGTACGGCGGGTCAATGTACACAACGTCTTGGGTGCGCATTTGGCACTCTGATGCATCCTGGCAGGAACTGGTGACGGTGAAACGACCGTCCTTCAGATGCCTCGCAATAAGCCTCAGATCAGAATGTGCCTGTTTTTGCCACTTAGAGAGAAAGCAGCCATAGGTGCCAGCGATATTCGCGACCTTGTTCGCTGCGCTCAGTAGATCGGCGACGAGAAGAGTCTTTTCTTCCTGCGTGATTTTTCTCGCCTCCCAGAGATGTTCGATGCGCTGACGAATTGCATCGATCTTCTGGGCATTCGATTCCGTGAAATATCGCCTCTCCACACCTACGCGCCCAAGCGAGGCGGGACTGTATTCTCTCCAGACAAACCCTTTCACGCCCGTCAGCGAGTTCAGATGTTCGATGACTCTGTGGTAGCCGCCCATTGCCACGAAGGTAGCTTGATTACGATTCATGAGCCTGCCTGCGGCCATCGTAACCGCACACGCGAGGTGGTCGTTTACATGGACATCCCAGCCTACGTTCGAGGCGGCTTCAGCGACGGCTCCCGTCCCGCAGAACAAGTCCACGAATCTCTCACCTGGACTGGGGCTGCCGACGTAGTCGACAATCTCGGAGACGAGGCGCGTCTTCGATCCGATGTAACGAAATGACATGCAGTTTGCCCCCATCCAAGGAATCGCTCAGAGGTTTCGCGATACGAATCCTAGCCTCATAGCATACGCTCGAAAGTGCAAGGTACGATTGCCCGTGGGGGCGATAACTGCCCTCACACGGGTTCTACCTTCTCCCCCTCGGCACACCAACAGCCAGCGCGACGCTTGAGTGAAGTGTGAGCCCCAAGCTTCGCTGGCGCAAGAATGTTGCTCTCGCATGCCTGGCTGGAACTGCACTACTGATAGTCAATCAAGCCCCGTGAACACAAACACTCCGGGCAGGTTGACGTCCATTGAGTTGTTCTCTATACGTTCGCGCCCATGAACACGCTCGTGCACCTCGCCCACATACGCTGACGCTCCCCCGCCGCCGTCTCTCGGCGGCCGTGACTGCCTGCGTATGACCGAGGACAAGACCGTGATCCGCACCTCCTGGAATTCCGAAACGACGACGAGACCGGACAGCCGCTCGCCCATATGCGTGGCCGTTGGCGCCTGACCGCGCCATCTCCGTCAGTTTTCCGAATTCCATCACCGTGCCGGCTTGCCGCCACGGTCGACAGAGGTGTCGATATGATCCGCTACCAAGTTATCGAAGATACCGGGAGCCGCGCTCTTGCCGATTTCTGGCGCAAGCTCTGGAAGTCTTTCCCGCGCTTCCTGGCCTATTGCTCGATCATGCGCGCGTGCCGCTCTATTCCACAGTTTCGGCTTGGGAAGCCTGTCGTTCTCGCCTTGGTGGTCGCAGACGGTTCCGACATCGAGATTTATGAGGATGCCGCGCGCTACGCGGCGCACGGACCCGCGATCATTTACGGTGGCGACGACGGCACGCTGGTCATGGCCAGGACCGCCGACCGGAAGAAGCTCGCCGACGAGATCGAGCTTTCGAAAGCGCTCGCCGGAAAACGGCGCGTCGTCCTCGTGGCCGAGAATGATAGCTGCGTGCCGGAACGGTTCCGCCTGGCCGCCGATGGGATCGTCCAGATCGGCCCCTTCATGCCCTATCACATCATCGCCGCGGCGAAGCTTTGCCTGTCGCTGACGGTCTCGCAGGAACAGGCAGAATTCATCGCAACGGTTCCGCTCCCGATCGTCGTTGCCGCCCTTCGGCGGGGGAGGCCTGTCGCCGCTGCCATCAAATTGATGAAGGAGGCTACCGCCCCGAAGCCGAAGGACCTGTCGGCCCCGACCTTGGCGGAGCTTCATGGCCTCGGCGAGGCGGGCGAATGGGGCCGCGAACTGGCGACCGATCTGGCAGACTGGCAGGCAGGCCGAATCTCCTGGGCCGACGTCGATCGCGGCATCCTGTTGAGCGGGCCGCCCGGCACGGGCAAGACGACGTTCGCCGGAGCGCTCGCCCGCACCTGCGACTCTCATCTCGTTCTCGGCTCGCTGGGCCGCTGGCAGGCCAAAGGACATCTCGGCGATCTCCTGAAGGCGATGCGCGCCGCCTTCGACGAAGCCCGCAAGAATGTGCCCTCGATCATTTTCATCGACGAGATCGACGCCGTAGGCGACAGGGAGAAATTCCGGGGCGACAACGCGCGCTATAGTACCGAGGTGGTGGCCGCGCTGCTGGAGTGCATCGACGGTGCCGAGGGGCGCGAAGGGGTCATCGTGGTTGGCGCCTGTAATCATCCCGAGCAACTTGACGCCGCGCTCCTCCGTGCCGGCCGTCTCGACAGGCATGTCCGCCTCCCGTTGCCTGACCGCAAAGGCCGCGAGGGCATCCTTCGTTGGCACCTCCAGGGTCAGCTTCCGGATGCGGACCTTTCCAGCATTGCCGCGGCGACCGATGGCTGGAACGGCGCCTCGATCGAGCAGCTTGTCCGGCAGGCGAGGCGGCGGGCACGGCGCGGACGGCGCGAGATGGTGCTGAATGACCTGAAGGCGGAACTGCCGACGCCCGTTCCTATCCCTCCGGAAATGCGGCGTCGCGCGGCTGTGCATGAGGCCGGACATGCCGTCGTGGCACTCGCGCTCCGATGCGGCGAGATCGTTTCCGTCTCCGTCGAAAGCTCCATTGTCCCCAACAGTGGCTCGCTCCAGAACGGCGGCGGCGTTTCCTTCAGGGACAGAGGCATCAAGGAGCGCACCCACAGCCAGTTGCTCGACGACATTGCCGTCAGGCTGGGCGGCATTGCGGCCGAGGAGGTTGTCCTGGGAGAGCGGTCTGCGGGCGGTGGCGGCGGGCGGGGTTCCGATCTTCATACGGCGACGCTGTCGGCGCTGGCCTTTGAAGCCTCCTACGGACTCGGTGACGGCTTCGCCTATCTGGCGGGCGAAGACGAGGAGGAACTGTTTTCTGCTCTGAGGTTCGACCGCTTTCTGCAGGAGCGGATCGACAAGCTGCTGGTAAAGCAGTTTCAGCGGGCGAAGCAGATCGTCGCTCGGGAGCGGATGGAAGCGGAGCGGATCGCGGAGGCGTTGCTCGCCAAGGGGAGGCTGTCGGCCGACGAATTGAAAGAAATTTTGGAAAGGCAGCCACGGCTGAAGCTGCTCGATGGGGGTGACAGGAAGACAGGATAGCAAATACCACCGTTACACGGCCCGACGACGATGCCGGGCCGTGTAACGGCAATTTACTCTAAGGCCTTGTTCAAGTGGTCTATGAGGGACTTCCACTGTTCGCGCTCATTGACAGTCAGATCAGCTGCCACGTGCTCCCTTGACCATCGGACAAACGCCTTGGCGAGCTTGTATTTACTGAAGTCCGGTACCTCCTTGGCCAAAATATCCACGATCGGGCGCTTCGATTGAGCATCTGCAATCGCTTTGGCGTTGGTGCCGAATTCCGTGTTGGCGATGCCGATAAGCGTCTCCCGAAGCAAATCTTCGATTTCCGCCCCATTTACCTCGTTCTTCAGGAAATCGCGTGTACGGACGATTGCACGCTGTTTCAGGGTATGGACCAGCGTGTCCTGGCGAGCCGCATTCTCTCCGGCGGGATCTGAATCCAGCAACGCCGCGACCTTGAGGTTGTGCGCGTGGAGGATGGTCGCAAAATAAACGACCTTGCCCGCGTCACCAGCCGGGACAATCGCGATTTTTGGATTGAGGTCAGCTACCCCACCAGATCGGAGTAACTGCGTCATGGCATCGACGTAGAAGTAGTCGGTGAGACCTTCCGTGATGAGGTTTCTCTTATGGGCAAACAGGCTGTGCGCCATGTCGTAGCCGAGCGCTTCCTGGAGCGGAAGAAGGGCCGCGGGATCGCTCGATTTCACCGTGGTGTGTACCTTGGTGCCAACTTCGCGGTCCGTCATCTCCACGACACGAACCTTGTCGAGCTCTCCCGACCCCACCAAGAACGGTGAATGGGTAGAAAAGATCGTCTGGTTTGTCGCTGCGAGGCGGGAGATCGTTTTCTGAAACTCCCGCTGTTTCAAGGCATGCAGACTGACACCAGGCTCATCGAGGAGCAAAATGGCGTTCTCATGGTTCCCTTGTGCTTCGGAAAAGAAAACAACAAAGAAGGACACTAGCCACTGGAAACCCTCCGAGCGCTGATCGAGGTCAATGTTGACGCCGATCGAGTCCTCGACGGTCACTTTTAAGTATGCGCCGTCAGCGAAGATGCGAAGCGTCTTCGCTTCGTCCTTATCTGGATCGGGGTTCCAGATCGAACGGATTTCCCGCGTTAACATGGCTTCCGCGGCGTTCAACTTGGCACCTCGCTCGTCGAGCCTTTTTGCGATGGCACCAGAATCAGTCAGCGTCTTGCGTTCTTCATCGGTGACTCTACCCAAGTCACTCAGTTCCTTCGCAGTGAAGCCGAGCAGGTTCAAAAGGCAAATGTTGCCATAATCGGTTCGATCGATTTCCTCCTTGCCGGCCTGCTTCCTTGCAAGGGCTTCCAACTGCAGGCGTGCGCGGACTCGGAAATAGTTGCTGAATAGGACGAAGACCGGAATCCGCTCAATCAGCGTCGTTCTCGCTGTTTCGATTTCGTCGGCATCGGATAGCCGCTCGATGAGGATGTCGTACCGCTTCTCATGATCCGACCCTTCTTCGATCTCAGGGAGTATGCCTTCCAGCCATTTCTTCAAGGCGGTCCGCTGTTCCGAAGAAAGCGAGGTGGTCTCGTTCCACTTTCCGGTAATGGATTGTAGCTGCTCACTGGGCTTTACCTTTGGTGGATTCTCCTGTGCCGTCGCTTGGATGTCCAAGTACGATGACAGCCGCAGCAGGTCTTTCGAGAGTACCTTTAGGGACGGCTTCTCCGGCGCGCCAAGCAACGCGACTGCGCGCACGTTGTTGAGATATCGGACGACGATCAAACCCGTCGTCTCTCGTAGGCCATCGGGAAGCACGGCACGATCGGCGTCCTCAAGCTCGAATGTCACAGTTGCCACCGGAACGTTGGCCGGATCGACAATCCCCCTGGAGATGTCGTTGTAGAGCGCGCGTGGATAGTCCCGCAGCGGATCTAGAGGGGCGATGTCTTTTGGAGGATTAATGTGCTGAAGCGCTTGAAGAACAGCTGACTTTCCAGCCTCATTGATGCCCACCAAGATCGTCTTGTCATGGTCCACCTCGAACTCGCCAGTGTCCAAGATACTGCGATAGTTCTGGATTCGCGCTGTCTTCAGTCTCATTTCCCATGCCCCTGTCGTACTGTCGCCTAATCATCAGTTTGGCTTCCGCCGCCCGGCATGCAAGCCAAATCATTTCCTTGCTCTTCAGCGTTGCCTCAATGCTCCAAAAAACAATGCCCCGGGCGCGAGGGCCGCGCCCGGGGCAAGGACTCTGCTTAAGTCGCCGGAGGACTCAAAAGGATGCCTAGGGACATTCCTTAAGGTTCACCTCAAAAATCAGAACGACTTCGAGAACTTCACCGAGGTGTTGTAGTTCTTGGTGCCGCCGAGGTCGCCATAGCCGAACTCGCCCGTGACGTCGAAGCCTTCGGTCGGGGTGTAGACGACGCCCGCGTTGGCCATGTACGGGTTGTCCAGCGTGTCGCTGAACAGGTAGCCGAGGCCGGCGAAGCCGCTTACCTTCTCGGTGAAGGCATGCTTGGCGCCGACGCCGACCAGCGCGGCGTCATCGTTGCCGACGTCGAAGTAGGCGAGGGTCACGCGGCCCTGGGTGCCGTCCAGCACGTCGATGTCGGTCGTGCTCTTGAGGGTCCAGAAGTCGCCCCTGTCGGAATACCAGACCGAAAGGTCGCTGGCGCCCCAGGACTGGCCGGCGATGCCCGCGCGGCCGACGAAGTCGACGTCCTTGGCATCGTGGAACGCGCTGACCCACTGGCCGCGGTCCGTGCCCTCGACCGCGCCGCCGGCGTAGAAGCCGCCGCCGATGTTGTCGACCATCACGCCCGCCGTCAGGGTGTTCAGGTGGCCGCCGAGATAGTTCTCGATGTCAAAGGTGTCGCCGTAGGCAACCTGGGTGTTGAACAGCGTGTCCTTGAAGCCGACGTAAGCCGGGCCGACGGTCAGGTAGGCCAGCTCGAGGCCGAAGTCGTCGCCGGTGTTGTTGACGCCGTTCAGGAACGGATGGTTCACCGACAGGCGGAACTTGGAGCCGATATCGCCGATGTCGCTCTGCGTCTTGGTGTCGATGTCCATGCGGGCCTCGACCTTGGCGTAGGCGTCCTTGTAGACGTTGCCGTCGCCGATGCTGGCGTAGCCGACGGTGGTCTCGACCGCGCCACCGATCTTCAGGCAGGTCTTGGTGCCGGGGATGTAGAAGAAGCCAACGCCCGCAACGTCGCAGACATCGACCGAAGAGCCGGACTTGTCAGCGGAAGCTTCGACCTGGTAGTCGTCCGGATCCGGAATGTCGGCGGCGTTGGCCACGGTGACTCCGGCGAGGGCGATGGCCGCGCTGGCGAGCAGGAGAGACTTCAATTTCATGTTCGGTAATCCTTTTGGTTCACAGAGAAACACGCCCCCTCACCACGAAGAGGCGCGAAACCTTGATTTGATATAGCCACGAATCCTTATCGAACGGAAGCCTTTCAAGGACTCGCGGCAGGATTCGCGCTCAGGAATGTTGCATTGCGGCAACAGGGATCAGCAGCAGGACGGAGCCTGAATCCTTTGGGAATGTTCCAGAGACTGTTCCTCAAGAGGAAGATACGACGCTTCAGCCGTCTCGATCTCCGCCAGAACGACGTCTTCCATGACGGCGCGCAAGGCATCGTCGTCGGCGGGATGGTAGAAGCCCTTCGGCTCCACGCGGCCCTCGCGGTCCCGCACCTGCGCCCCGACCATGAACGGGTCTTCCGGGCGCACCTCGAACCTGATGACCGCGCCGTTCTCGTCGGATTCCACCCTGATCTCGATGCCCGACCCCGTGGGCACGCCGTTCACGGAAAGCGGCGCGTCCCCTTCCCCGATCCTGTAGCCGAGGTCGGCGAGGAATCCGAGGTTGCGTTCGGCGGCCGCCCAAGCCGCCCGCACGGCCCCGGCGCTTCTCGCCACCTGCGCGGCATGCGCCTTGCGCTGGCGGTCCGCCTCGCGGCCGGCGGCTGCCGCCTCGGCCACCTGGGCGGCGATCACTTTGGCTGCTGCGGCGTCTTCGGAATGAAGGACGGGCAGTTCCGCCAGCGATCCCTTGGAAAGCACCCGGATCGCCATGCCCAGCAGGCGGGTCCTGACGATCTGAGCTGCCCGGCCGGCCGACTTGAAATCCTTCTTCTGCTCGCTTTCGGAGCCGTCGAAGCCGCGCGAGGAGGATTCCAGGCTCCAGATCGTCTCGCCCTTCGACGGATGCAGTGACAGGGTCATGAATTCGTCGGCTTCGTCGGTGCGCGCCTGTACGTAGAGCCTCGACACCCCGCCTCCGCGCGTTACCGCCACGACCGAGGCGCCGAAGTCCGGCATTCCTTCGGCTTCGTACCCGGCCCGGACGCGTTCGATCGTAACCGGGAATCCTGCGCTGTCCATCGCCCGGAAGGAGGACATATCCCCTAGAAGCGATTCCATCTCCACCATCGCGGCTGCCAGCGCATCACGCTCCGCGCGCCGGGCTTCGGCGCCTCGGCTGCGCAGGTCAAGGACCCGTTCAACGAACTCGTGCGATGATTCCATGGATTCGAACCTCCTCCGCAAAGGTTTCCCGCATCGTTGAAACCCACAAACAACAAATAGGTTGACAGAGACTAATGAATCCTACGACCCTTGAATACGAATCCTGTTTTGGAGGCATTTATGGCAGTCAACGACAAAGTGGTGCTCGGTCTCGACGCGGACGGCGTGCTCCTGAACTACCTTTCCGGATTTTTCGCCTATGTGCGCTCGAAGGGACTGCACGTGGCCTGCGAACCGGAGGAAGTGACCGACTGGTCCTGCTCGAACGCCTTTCCGGACTGGTCGGCCGAGGAAATCTACCGCCAGATCGAGGACTTCTCGGTTCAGCCTGAATTCGCCCACATCCCGCCGATCCCGGGCGCCGTCGAGGCGATCCGCGGTATCAAGGAGGATCTCGGCAACGTCGAAGTCATCGCCATCACGAGCGCCGGCAAGTCCGACGAGACGATCCGTCTGCGGCGCAAGAACCTCGAGCTGTTCCCTTTCGACGACATCCACGTCCTTCCGCTCGGCGCCTCCAAGCAGGAGCATCTCGCCCTTCTCCCGGCCGGAAGCGTGTTCGTCGACGACCTCTTCAAGCACGTCCAGTCGGCGGAGAAGGTCGGTGTGACCGGCATCCTGTTCCGGCAGTCCTACAACGTCGCCGACAGCCATCCGCACGTGATCGCCGACTGGCGTTCGGGCCGTGACGTCGTGCGTTCGCTGCTGGAGCCATCGAGGGCGGCCGTTCCGGCATAGCGCCCGGCCGCCGAAGCGGGACCTCCTGCGCAGAACAATAGCAGGCCGCTCAAAGGTCCAGGTAGCCGTTCGCGATTGCGGTGGCGACCGCCTGGACCTTGCTGCGGCTCCTGAGGCGTATTTTCGTCTCGCTGATGTACTGCTTTACGCTCCGCTCGCTGATGTCGAGGAAGCGGGATATCTGCTCCTCGTTCATTCCCGTGGCCAGCAGCTTCAGGACGTCGATGTGGCGCGTCGACAGGTTGATCGACGGGGGCGAAAGACCCTGTATCTCAAGCGCCTTTCGATGCAAGGTCATGCCGATCTGGAGGAAGTCCCTGATGAGGACCGGGAGCCTCTTGTTCCAGTTGACGTCGGCGCTGTCGGAGACGATCGTCAGCGTCGAAGTGCTTTCGTCCACGCTCGACAGCGGTATGGTGACCGCATTGTTGCCGAGCAGGCCGACCATGCGTGAAAAGAAATAGGCCTCCACTTCCGTCTCGGGGGTGACAGTGGACCAGATGACCGGCACGCCGTGCTTTGCGCGCTTCAGGACCGGGTCGAGGTCGGCGGGCCTGTTCTGCCGATAGAGTTCCAGAAGCTCCTTGGGAATCGTCCCCGCCGCCGTCACGAAGTCACTGAAAGCGATGCCCGTCAGCGCGTGGCTGATATGGAGCACGCCATAAACGTCCCGCATCCGGAACAGGAAAGCTTCGATGCCTTCGACACTGTCCAGCGTAGCGGCGGCCTGCAAGAGGCCAACATATGCCTTCTCCTCGGCAAAGTACATCTGGGGAGAGAGTCCCTTTCCTTCAATTGCCTGGTTGCAGCTGACTTCGCGGCACTAACATAGTGTCGCCGGAGGGTTCCGCCAACATTACGAGGGCCGCCTGTTCTACTAAAGGATGTCCCCCTCGATCTTCATCGTCCGATATATCCCATTGCCGCCGCCTTCGCGATGGCGTGGGAATGGCTCAACGCATTCATCCTGCGCTGAGCTTCATCAAGATTTTTCCTGACTTGCGCTTCCCGCATCGACAGGACTACGCCGATTTCCGACACGTCCATCCCTATCGCCAGATAGGCGAGGCAATCCGACTGCACGGTGGACAATGGCTGAGGGTCTTCCTTTCCCTGGCGTGCCGCAAGCGCCATCCTGTGGATTCTCTGTCCGGCGACCATGCCCTTCCAGCAGATTTCGGACTTCCGCGCGTTCCAGCTTTCCACCGGCTCGTCGGACGTGATGCTGATGGCGGCGACGACCGGGGTGCTTCCGAGCGGTATCGAGATGCCACGCGCGCCGACTTTCTGCCTCCACAGGTCGATGAAAGCCTTCTGGCTGGGTTCAAGGCCTGACAGGTGGTCCCATTCCATCGGCGACCCGGACCTGTCCGCGCGCTCCACGACCGGATCGATGAAGAAATATCCCCTCTCCTGATAGAGCGATATCCATTCCGACAGGTACGTGCTTACGATAACGGGCATGGGACTGCCCGAAATTCCCGTGGCGTAGTAGTTGACGTGCTTGACGCCGAGTTCGCGAACAAGCCTGTAGGCGGTCTCGAAAGCGGGGCATCCACCCGTCCGCTCAACGTCAACGCCGTCATCCACGGCTTGCCTTGCGAGCCGTTCATTCATCCCAACTAGCTCCGGTGTCCTTCGCCAGGCGACGGACTGAGGCGGTTCAGCTCCAGACGGTTTGATTATCCGGAGGACATCCTCCCTTCCGAAAATCGACCGGAACCCCGCCTTCTTCGATTACATCGTGTCACGAGCGGTAACTGCCTATGGCCCGGAAGTCAACGACCGAGGGGAACCGTCAGGCCGCGAGCCTGTTCCAGCCGTCTTCCCGGCTCTCCAAAAGGGCCTTCAGAACCCGGGCCTCCTCCAGGATGGGAAGCCAGTCTCCGTCCTGTGATTCGGCCGACCTCTCGATCACCGACAGCAGCCTTCCGGCGGCCTGCGTCGCATGGTAATGCCACCTGCGGCCGGATGCGGCCCTGAAGCAGGCCAGCCAGATGCTGGCGGAGCCGACGTCGAGGACCGCGTCATCCTTGAGGGCTACCGAGGTGTAGTCGCAGGCATCGCCCAACTGCCAATTGCAACCGTTCGCGGCAGCCCTTTCCGCGATGGCGCCAAACCAGGCCGGATGCGGCGCCGCGGCTCCCTTGGCGATCGGGATCCTCCGTTCCGCCAACACCTTCTTCAGCGCCCGCTGGAACAACGCGTCGGAGAATGCATAAGGGAAGCTCTCCAGAAGCTTTGCCGCCGGTTCCACGTGCGGATGGAAATACTGCTTGCGCCAGCCCTTCAGCAGTCCGCGCATGGAAGCCGCCGCGATCCGCTCGATCCTTTTGTGCGTTGCCTCGCTCAGGAGCGGCCACAGCCTCTTCGCCGCGGCCAGGCGGCCTTCATAGGTCATCGACCACCGCAGACGGCCTCCCGAATAGGAATGGCCGGGCAAAGGCGAAAGCGGGAGGTCGCTGCCTCCCTTTCTCACAGCGATCCGCGACCATGCATCGACCGCCGAAGCGAGCAGGTAGTCGGCGTCGCCGTCTCCGCCTTCTTCGGGAAGCACGGCGAAGACCGACTCCGCCTCGATTTCCTCCATCCTCCGGATGCGGCGCATGCGTTTGCCGCCTGTCGCTTCGCGGATGAAGCCTTCGACGTCGACGGCAGCCCTCCAACGACCCAGCAGATAGTAGACAGGGGAACGCTCTCCCTCCGGAGACCAGCTGCCCGTGATGCGGCGGCCCGGCTTCCAGTCCATGTCGTTGAGAAAGGCGGCGACCTCGGCCGCCATCTCGGCGGATGCCAGAAGGGCGTAGATATGGACGACCTTGTCGTCCGCGTTCTTCTGGATAACCACGTTTCCGAATTTGTTCGCCGAAAGCTCCGCCCTGTCACGGGTGTGCCGCCAGACGCCCGGACATCCGGTCAGCGCGGGCAGGCTTTGCGCCTCCTCCAGGAACGAATACCAGCGGCCATCCATCGAGCGGACGGGTTGGTAGCGCTTCTGGATGGCCCGCGCGTCTTCGGTGTCGCGCGAAGCGCTGAAAAAGGGAGCCTTCATCGCCGTCATGACCGCCATGCAGCGGCGGGCCTCGCCGGGCGACCACCGGGCTGCATCCATCGGATGGACCGCCAGAACGCCGCGGAACCTTTCATGGTCCCACTCGATCCTGAGCAGGGTCCGCGCGGAATCCCTGGAGTGGACGACATGGATGATTTCGCCCGCCTGCCTTGTCGAAATCAGCGACAGGCCGTCGTTCCCTCGGCCCACCATGCCCTTTTCGACAAGGCAGGCCACTCCGCCGATCTCGCGGCGCTCCATCGTGTCCCGTTGGGGGATGGCCTTGCCGTCGACGTAAGCCATCGCCGGGCCGTACGAAGACAATGCATCGTCATTGACGGCGTTCAGCACGGCCGCGAAAGCGCGCTGCTCGTCGATATGGAAATGCCTGTGCTCAAGGGCTGAAACGAAACCGACGGGAGCATCCTGTTCCCTCCAGTCAACGCTGGCGAAACGGACTTTCAGAAGCGTTCGCGAAGGGTCTCGGGGAGACATCAGGACGAGGTCCTGTCCGAGCGACACCCCCGTCATGCCCATCCAGGTCTCGCGGTTCCAGACGTCGACGATCCGCCGCCATGCCCCCGAGTGGTCCCGCGTGATCCCGGCGGCCGCCGCGACGGCGGCGCCCTCGGCTCCAAGGTGTTCCATCAGGTGCGCCAGGCAAAGCTGCGCATGGGCGGGCACGGGCGTGTTGGCGAAAGCGGAAGCCTGCCAAAGGGTCGGCTTGCCTGCCTCGCAACGGAACTCCACGGTGACGATCGACCTTCCGGCCCTGTCCCGCAGGGACATGATCCGCCTCTGCCCAAGGACACTCTCGTAGGAAGCCACGCAATGGCTCATGACGGAGCCTTCCGCCCGCAGCGCGGTTCCGTCCAGAAGCTCGACCCATGTTCGCCCGGCGGGCGTAGCCACGACCGTTTCCTCCCGGCCGCGGCTCAAGGGGGCCGGCGCGCCTTTGGTTCCCGCCCAGTCTTCCGAAGCCCGTTCCTGGGCCTGCTCCACGGTGATGCGGGGCAGCTTGGCGTAAAGCTTGGGGTCGTTGACGGACAGCCACATGATCCAGTCGGCGACGTGCGCCAGCCCGCCGTCGGAGGCCTGGATCATGGAATACACTTCAGGGGAAAAGAGCCGGACTTCCACGCCTGACTTCAGCTTGGCGACGAGGAATTCACGGCCATCCTCGTCGAAGAGCGCGGCTGCGTCCTCGGGGTCGGAGCGTTCGACGGAGAACGTGAACCGGGGGGAAGTCAGGTAGCGCAGGACCTTGCGCGAACGCAGCCAGTCCTTGCCCGGGCCTTCGGGAAAGCCGTCGGCCAGGCGCTCGACCGTCTTGCGGACGCTGGAGACGTTCCCGATTTCGTAGCTGTGCCCGGTTCCCGCCATGGCCCGGCCTAACGGAGGCCGAGCGAGGCGCGCACTCTCTCGTGGAGCGCGAGCCGCTCGGGATAGGCCGTTTCGCAGAAATAGGTCGTCGCGGCCGGGTTGGAGGCCGCCTCGTCGGTCAGGATGGAAGTCACGCCGGGACCTTTCTCCCGCAGAAGGCTGTCGACCGCTACGGCGGCGTCCCCGTCTCCGTATCCCATGGAAACGAGGTCCGCGACCGTCTCGACGACCATTCCGTCATGCTTGGGGGCGTGGCCGATGGCGGCGCAGGCCTGTCCGAGCAGGAGAATCTCCGTCGCCGACTTCATGTAGTCGTCGATCTGTCCGGCGCCTGCGCCGGAAACCGAAGCGGCCAGGAGGAACGCGGATAGGAAAACGGCTTTCATCATCAATCCCTGCACCACACTTCGTCGAGGCCCGGCCTCCACTTGCGTTCCCATTTGCGGGCAAGCCCCTCCGAAAGAAGGATGGCTCCGATATCCATACCGTCAACTGAAACCTTGGCAAGTGTCCTTCGATACTTGTCGCGGCCATGCCTGTCGATAGTGACTTCCCTGCCCTGCAGCAGTTCCTCGACCCTGTGGCGCGCCGTCCGCGCTAGGGAAGACTCAGCCGCGCAGGCCCCTTTCATCTCAGGTGCATCGATTCCTTCGAAACGGATGCGTTCCTGCCTGATCTGGATGGTGTCTCCGTCGATGACGCGAACGTTCATCGGCTGGCAGGAAAAGGTTTGCGCGGCAAGGCATACGACGGCGAGAATTGTGGACATTGAGGCTCCTGTGCGCAGGATTCATATTGTTGGTCTCGACTGTTGTCAACAATTTATATCGCGAATCCTTCGGCAAAGCGGTTGCGGGTTTCGTCCGTGGCCGATAGCGTCATGGAACCGAAACCATACACGGCGGAGAAATCGCATGTGCAGGCAGGTGACCCTCGACATCGACATGGCAAGGTTTTCCGAAGCCTACAGGACGATGTCCGGAGACGAGGCCAAGCAGGTCCTCGTGATGCTGGTTTGCGGCGGACACGCGACGAGTTCCCATTCGTCGGGTCTTCGTAACGTCGGCATCAACCCCGCCGCGCCGACCGCCGTCGTGAACCCTGCCGAAGTCAACGAACGCATCGCCGCCGCGGCCGAGGATTTCCTTGAGAAACTGGGTGAGGTACGGCCTTCGGACGTGCTGGACGGCCTTGCCGACAAGCCGAAGCCCGGTGCGAAGAAGCGCGCGCGGCAATCCTTCACCGCCCTTCTCGGCGTCATCTACGGCTTCCGCAAGGACGTCGTCTGGTCGAAGCCCCTCAATCTCGTGGGGTCGTCC
>Ga0222422_100291_pt1 | contig 21012 bp, 17 predicted proteins | sample 3A1ome_FD_182469 | JGI IMG/M metagenome (GOLD analysis project Ga0222422, IMG submission 182469) | Enriched microbial communities from leaf-cutter ant dump, University of Wisconsin, Madison, United States - 3A110A (version 2) | ecosystem: Environmental > Terrestrial > Nest > Insects nest > Nest...
GCGCGCTGCTGCAGGCGGGCTGGGCGCTGCTGATGCCCGTCATCATCCTGGGCGGCATCTACGGCGGCGTGTTCACACCCACCGAGGCCTCGGCCGTGGCAGTGTTCTATGCACTGGTGGTGGGCATCGTGATCTACCGTGAGATCAAGCTCCGGGACTTGTACGCCATCCTGCGCAAGTCGGCCATCTCGTCGGCGGTGATCATGTTCATCATCGCCAACGCCGGGCTGTTCGCCTTCCTGATCACGCGTGCGGGCGTGCCCGATGCCATCGGCCGCTGGCTGGAGGCCGTGCTGCAAAGCCCTGCCCTCTTCCTGCTGGGCGTGAACGCGGCGCTGTTCGTGATCGGCATGTTCATCGAGACCAGCGCGGCCATCATCGTGCTCGCGCCCATCCTGGCGCCGGTGGCGCAGCACTTCGGCATCGACCCAGTGCACTTCGGGCTCATCATGGTGGTGAACCTGGCGCTGGGCATGATCACGCCGCCGTTCGGCGTGAACCTGTTCGCGGCCTGCACGGTGGCGCGCATCTCGCTGGACCGCATCATCAAACACCTGCTGCCCTTCGTGGGCGTGATCCTGGTGTGCCTGATGGTCATCACCTACGTGCCCTCGCTCTCGCTGGCGCTGCGCGATCTGGTCTATGCAAAGTAGGTAGAATCGCCCGCGTCAGGAGAGAGCCCCTCGCGCAGGGGCCGCCGAAGGCGCAGGCAGCAGCCGAACGCTCAGGCAAAAGGACTGGCAAGCGCCCGCAGGGATGCGGGCGTTCCCTTGCTGGAGAGAGGCCGGACGCAGCATCCGGCCCACCGAAGGAGCAAGCCCTGCACACGGGGTGAATCTCTCAGGTAAAGCGGACAGCGGGGCAAATCAACGTGCGGCCTTCGTGCAAGGCCGCTTCACCATTTGCCTTCGCCCGCCATGTCCGACCTGCTCACCACACCCCTGAACGCCCTGCACATCGAACTGGGCGCGCGCATGGTGCCCTTCGCGGGCTACTCCATGCCCGTGCAGTACCCCGCCGGCCTGATGGCCGAGCACCACCACACCCGCACGGCCGCCGGGCTGTTCGACGTGTCGCACATGGGGCAGCTCCAACTCGTCGGCCCCGATGCCGCCGCCGCGTTCGAGACGCTGATGCCCGTGGACGTGATCGACCTGCCCGTGGGCAAGCAGCGCTACGGGCTGCTGCTCAATGACGAGGGCGGCATCCTCGACGACCTGATGTTCTTCAACCAAGGCGACGACACCCTGTTCGTCATCGTCAACGGCGCGTGCAAGGCGGACGACATCGCCCACATCCAGGCGCGCATCGGCAATCGCTGCCAAGTCCAGCCCATGCCCGACCACGCGCTGCTCGCGCTGCAGGGGCCGCAGGCCGCCACGGCGCTGGCGCGCCTGGCGCCGGGCGTGGAAAAGCTGGTGTTCATGACCGGCGGCACGTTCACCATCGCCGGCTGCGACTGCTTCGTCACCCGCAGCGGCTACACGGGCGAGGACGGCTTCGAGATCTCCGTGCCTGCCGCCCAGGCCGAGACCCTGGCGCGCGCGTTGCTCGCCCAGCCCGAGGTGAAGCCCATCGGCCTGGGCGCCCGCAACTCGCTGCGCCTCGAAGCGGGCCTGTGCCTCTACGGCAACGACATCGACACCACCACCACGCCGACGGAGGCCGCGCTCAACTGGGCCATCCAGAAGGTGCGCCGCACGGGCGGCGCGCGCGCGGGCGGCTTCCCGGGCGCGAACAAGGTGCTGGCGCAGATCGACGACCCCGCCACCCTGCCGCGCAAACGCGTGGGCCTGGTGGCGCTGGAGCGCGTGCCCGTGCGCGAGCATACCGAGCTGCAAAACACCGACGGCCAGAAGATCGGCGAGGTGACCAGCGGCCTGCTGGGCCCCACCGTGGACAAGCCCGTGGCCATGGGCTACGTGGCGCCGGCCTTCGCAGCCCTGGGCACGCGCATGAACGCCATCGTGCGCGGCAAGCCCGTGCCCATGGAAGTGGCGGCCATGCCTTTCACCCCGGCGCGCTACTACCGCAGTTGACGAACACCCCGGCCAGCCCGGCTACAGTCGCAGCTGGCATCGGCACTTTTTTTCCCATCGTTTTTCTTCTTTCCAGGAGCCCCCCATGACCGTCAAGTATTCCAAGGACCACGAGTGGATCGACATCGCCGACCACGAGGCCGCCACCGTGGGCATCACGCTGCACGCGCAGGACGCGCTGGGCGACGTGGTGTTCGTGGACCTGCCCGAGGTCGGCAAGACCTATGCCCAGGGTGAAGTGGCCGGCGTGGTCGAGTCCGTGAAGGCCGCGGCCGACGTCTACATGCCCGTGAGCGGCGAGATCGTCGAGGTGAACGAAGCCCTGCGCGCCGACCCCTCGCTGGCCAACAGCGACCCCATGGGCGCGGGCTGGTTCTTCAAGGTGCTGGTGAAGGACATGGAGCAGTTCGACCAGCTCATGGACGAACCCGCCTACGCAGAGTTCGCCAAGAACGCCTGATCCCGAGCGGCCCGGCGCCCTGCCGGGCCAGTGTGTCCCCTGCCTTTCCGCCCGCCGCCGATGACCTCCTCCACCCCCCTGCCCCCGCTCGCCGCGCTTGAGAACGCTGGCGAGTTCCAGCCCCGCCACATCGGGATCGATGCCGCCGACGAAGCCCACATGCTGTCGGTGATCGGCGAAGCCTCGCGCCGCGCCCTCATCGACTCCATCGTGCCGCGCTCCATCGCCCGCAGCCGCGCCATGGACCTGCCGCCGCCCGCCACGGAAGCGGCGGCGCTGGCCGAGCTCAAGGCCATCGCCGCCAGGAACAAGGTGCTCAAGAGCTTCATCGGCCAGGGCTACTACGGCACGCACACGCCGGGCGTCATCCTGCGCAACATCCTGGAGAACCCCGCCTGGTACACGGCCTATACGCCCTACCAGGCCGAGATCTCGCAGGGCCGCATGGAAGCGCTGGTCAACTTCCAGACCATGGTGTGCGACCTCACGGGCATGCCCATCGCCAACGCCTCCATGCTCGACGAGGCCACCGCCGCCGCCGAGGCCATGACGCTGGCGCGCCGCTCGGTGAAGGCCAAGAGCAACCGCTTCGTCGTCGCGGGCGACGCCCACCCGCAGACCATCGAGGTCATCCAGACCCGCGCCCGCCCCCTGGACATCGAGGTGGTGCTGGCCAATTCGGCCGAGGAATGGAACACGCTGCTCGCGGGCGACTACTTCGCCGTGCTGGTGCAGTACCCCGCGACCAGCGGCCGCCTGGACGACATCGGCGGCCTGCGCGCCGACGTGGAAAAGGTACACGGCAAGCAGGCCGCCTTCATCGCCGCGGCCGACCTCCTGGCCCTCACCCTCATCACCCCGCCCGGCGAATGGGGCGCCGACATCGTCGTGGGCACCACGCAGCGCCTGGGCATGCCCATGGGCGCGGGCGGCCCGCACGCGGCCTACATGGCCTGCCGCGACGATTTCAAGCGCAGCATGCCGGGCCGCCTGGTGGGCGTGAGCGTGGACGTGCACGGCAAGCCCGCCTACCGCCTGGCGCTGCAGACGCGCGAGCAGCACATCCGCCGCGAGAAGGCCACCTCCAACATCTGCACGGCCCAGGTACTGCCTGCCGTGGTGGCCAGCATGTACGCCGTCTACCACGGCCCGCAGGGCCTGGCGCGCATCGCGCAGCGCGTGGCCAGCTACACGGCCATCCTGGCCAAGGGGCTGGAGCAGCTGGGCGCCCCGGTGCGCCCGCAGGCCTGCTTCGACACGCTGACGCTCAAGACCGGAAACGCTACCAAATCAATAGCTGCTCGCGCAGTCCAGATGGGCGCCAACCTGCGAATTTACTTTGAAGACTACCTGTGCATCTCGCTGGACGAGACCACCACGCGCGCCGACGTCGAGCTGCTGTGGAAGATCTTCGCCCAGGATGGGCAGGCCCTGCCCGCATTCAGCGCCTTCGAGGACGGCATCGAGCCGCTGATCCCCGCCGCGCTGCGCCGCACCAGCAGTTACCTCAGGCACCCGGTGTTCAACACGCACCACTCCGAGACGGGCATGCTGCGCTACATCCGCCAGCTCTCCGACAAGGACCTGGCGCTGGACCGCAGCATGATCCCGCTGGGCAGCTGCACCATGAAGCTCAACGCGACCAGCGAGATGATCCCCATCACCTGGCCCGAGTTCGCGAACGTGCACCCCTACGCCCCCGCCGACCAGCTGGAAGGCTACCGCCTGCTCGACGAGCAACTGCGCGCCTGGCTCTGCGAGGCCACGGGCTATGCGGGCATCAGCCTGCAGCCCAACGCGGGCTCGCAGGGCGAATACGCGGGCCTGCTGGCCATCAAGGCCTACCACGCGGCCCAGGGCCAGGGCCACCGCAACATCTGCCTGATCCCCAGCAGCGCGCACGGCACCAACCCCGCCAGCGCGCAGATGGTGGGGCTGCAGGTGGTGGTGACCCGGTGCGACGAGAACGGCAATGTCGACATGGCCGACCTGCAGGCCAAGTGCGAGCAGCACAGCCAGAACCTGGCCTGCGTGATGATCACCTACCCCAGCACCCACGGCGTGTTCGAGACGCAGGTGAAGGAACTGTGCGCGCTCGTCCACCAGCACGGCGGGCGCGTGTACGTCGATGGCGCCAACATGAACGCCCTGGTGGGCGTGGCCGCCCCCGGCGAGTTCGGCGGCGACGTGAGCCACCTGAACCTGCACAAGACCTTCTGCATCCCCCACGGCGGCGGCGGGCCCGGCGTGGGCCCCGTGTGCGTGGTGGCCGACCTCGTGCCCTACCTGCCCGGCCTGCCGGGCCAGGGCGACCAGCCCGCCGCCCCGGCCGACGGCAAGGTCGGCCCCGTGAGCGCAGCGCCGCTGGGCAACGCCGCCGTGCTGCCCATCAGCTGGATGTACTGCCGCATGATGGGCGCCGAAGGCCTGCAGGCCGCCACCGAAACCGCCATCCTCAGCGCCAACTACGTCAGCGCCCGCCTCAAGGACCACTACCCCACGCTCTACGCATCGGCCAACGGCCACGTGGCGCACGAGTGCATCCTGGACCTGCGCGGCCTGAAGGACACCAGCGGCGTGATGGCCGAGGACGTGGCCAAGCGCCTGATCGACTACGGCTTCCACGCGCCCACGCTGAGCTTTCCCGTGCCCAACACGCTGATGGTGGAGCCCACCGAAAGCGAAACCCTGTCCGAGCTGGACCGCTTCATCGACGCGATGATCGCCATCCGCGAGGAGATCCGCCAGATTGAGGCCGGCACCCTGCCGCAGGACGACAACCCGCTCAAGAACGCGCCGCACACGGCCGAGAGCCTGCTCTCGGCCGCATGGGGCCGCGCCTACAGCCGCGAAGCCGCCGCCTACCCGGTGGCCGCCCTGCGCCAGGCCAAGTACTGGTCGCCCGTGGGCCGCGTGGACAACGTGTATGGCGACCGCAACCTGTTCTGCAGCTGCGTGCCCGTGAGCGAACTGGGCTGACCCGTTTCTGCACCGATGAACAAAGGCCCTACCATCGGGCCTTTGTTTTTTGGAAAAGCCCATGCGCACCACACTCGTCCTGCTCGCCTCCTTGGCTTGCGCCACAGCCGCCACGGCCCAGCCCGTCACCACCGCCAGCGGCCTCGTCTATGAATCCCTCAAGGAAGGCAGCGGCGAATCGCCCAAGGCTACGGACACGGTCAAGGTGCACTACAAGGGCAGATTCCCCGACGGCAAGGAGTTCGACAGCTCGTACCAGCGCGGCGAGCCCACCGAATTCCCGCTCAACCGCGTGATCCCCTGCTGGACCGAAGGCGTGCAGCGCATGAAGCCCGGCGGCAAGGCCAAGCTGACCTGCCCGGCGGCCATCGCCTATGGTGCGCGCGGCGCGGGCGGCGTGATTCCGCCCAACGCCACGCTGCAGTTCGAGATCGAGCTGCTCTCCGTACGCCGCTGATTCACGCCGCGCCCCCGCCATGCTGCTGAAGGTCGGCGATCTCGCGCGGCGCACCGGCCTCACGGTGCGCACGCTGCACCACTACGACGAGATCGGGCTGCTCAAGCCCTCGGGCCGGTCGGACGCCGGCTACCGCCTCTACAGCCAGGCCGACGTGCAACGGCTGCACGGCATCCAGACGCTGCGCCACCTGGGTCTGCCGCTCAGCGACATCGGCGAGCTGCTGGCCGGCGAGGGCATGGCACCCGAGCGCATCATCGGCCAGCAGATCCGCGCGCTCGACCAGCAGATCACCCAGGCCACCGAACTGCGCGCGCGGCTCGCCATGCTGCGCGACGGCCTGATGGCCGGCGCCGAGCCCGACATGGGCAACTGGCTGGAAGCGCTGGCGCTGATGACCACCTACGGCAAGTACTTCAGCGCGGCCGAACTCAAGCGCATCTTCGAGAACTGGAAGCTCATCGAGGCCGACTGGCTGGTGGTGAAGGACCGGGTGCGCGACGCCATGGACCGCCGGCAGGCGCCCGACACGCCCGAGGTGCAGGCGCTGGCCTACCGCTGGATGGCGCTCATGCTGCACTGGATGAACGGCGACCTGGACCTGCTGGAGCGCTGGGGCCACATGTTCCGCACCGAGCCTGCCACGCAGGGGCGCAACCATGCGCCGCCGGGCGACATGATCGCCTTCATCGAATCCGCGATAGAGCTGCGCATGGCCCTGCTGCAGAAATACCTGGGCCGCGACGACCTGCGCAGGCTGGGCCACGTGCCCCACACGCAGTGGGCCGCGCTGGAGGACGACGTGCAGCGGCTTCTGGCCCGGGGCCTGCCCGCGCACCACCCCGAGGCCGTGGCCGCCGCGCTGCGCTGGGACGCGCTGTTCGGGGTGCTGACACGCAACGACCCCGCCCTGCGCCAGAAGCTGCTCACCGCCTCGGCCCGGGAGCCCCTGCTGCAGGCGGGCTCGCCGCTCAGCGCCCCCGTGCGCGCCTACCTGCAGGCGGCCCTGGCGTCGCAGCAACAACAACACGTGTGCTGAAAGTCCTTGACCCTCACGCAACGTGAGGGACCACAGTGGCGCCCATGAACCACAAGCCCCATGGAAGCCCCTTCATGCCCCCTGACACACCTCCCCGCCCACCCGGCGACCCGCGCGCCGCCCTGTTCGAGGACCGCAACTTCCGCTGGATGATCGGCGGCTCGGCCCTGTCCATGCTGGGCGACCAGTTCACGCTCATCGCCCTGCCCTGGCTGGTGCTGCAGATGACGGGCGACACGCTGGTGCTGGGCACCGTGCTCGCGCTCGTCAGCGTGCCGCGCGCACTGTTCATTCTCATCGGCGGCGCGCTGGTGGACCGCCACTCCCCCAAGCAGGTGCTCATGGTCACCAAGTACGTCAACCTCGTGCTGCTGGGCGTGCTGGCCGCGCTGGTGCTCACGGGCGGCCTGGCGCTGTGGATGGTGTACGTGCTGTCGCTGGGCATCGGCCTGGCCACGGCGTTCAGCATCCCGGCGGGCACGGCCATGATGCCGCACGTGGTGGCGCGGCATCAGCTGCAGGCGGCCAACGGCATCAGCCTGGGCCTGCGCCAGCTCACGATGTTCCTGGGGCCGCTGCTCGCCGGCCTGCTCATCGCGCTGTTCGGCGACGGCGCGCCGAGCGACAGCAGCGCCGTGCGCGCCAATGCCACCGGCATCGGCATCGCGTTTGGGCTGGACGCGCTGAGCTTCGCGCTCTCGGCCTGGACGCTGGCCAAGGTGCGCACCCGCGAGGCGCCGCCCCCGACGGCACCGCAGGCCGTGCTGGCATCGGTGGGGCAGGGCCTGGCGCATTTCTGGCGCGACAGCGCGCTGCGCACCTGCTTCCTCTACTGGAGCGCGGTGGCCCTGTTCATCATGGGCCCCATCCACATCGCCGTGCCGGTGCTGGCCAGCAGCACGCCGCAGCTGGGCGCAGCCGCCTTCGGCACCATGCTCGGCGCCCATGGCGCTGGCACGCTGCTGGGCATGGTCGCGTCCGGCATGCTGCCGCGCCTGCGCGTGGGCAGCCTGGGCCTGACCATCCTGGCGTTCGACGCGGTCATCGGCGCACTGTTCATCCCCATGGGGCTGATCACGGCGGTGTGGCAGGGCTCGGCACTGATGCTGGCCATCGGCCTGCTAGGGGGCTTCATGCAGGTGCGCGTGTTCACCTGGATCCAGCAGCGCGTGCCACCCGCGCTGCTGGGCCGCGCGATGAGCCTGTTCATGTTCATCTTCATGGGCCTGGCGCCCATCTCCGCCGCCGTCACGGGCTGGGTGATGAAGAGCGTGACGCTGCCCCAGCTGTTCGCGGCCAGTGGCGGCACGCTGGTGGTGCTGGCGGCGCTGGCCCTGGCGCTGACGCCCATGCGCCGCGTCACCGATGCGCCGGCCGCGGCACGCTGAACCGGCCCGGGATCAGACCTCGGTGACGAACTGCTCGCGCGGCCGGCGCACCTTCTTCAGGTTGACCAGCCAGTCGCCCTCGTCCGCGCGGTAGCCCAGGGGCAGGATGGACACGCTGCGCAGGCCGCGTGCGCGCAGGCCCAGGATCTCGTCCAGCGCGGCGGGATCGAAGCCCTCCATGGGCGTCGAGTCCACCTCCTCGAACGCGGCGGCGATCAGGGCCGCGCTCATGCCGATGTAGGCCTGGCGCGCCGCGTGCTGGAAGTTCACCTCGGCGTCGCGCTGGGGGTAGCTGTTCAGCAGCATCTGGCGGTAGTTCTCCCAGCCTTCGTTCCTGAAGCCGCGCTGGTCGTTGGTCAAATCGAACATCATGTTGATGCGCTCGGCCGTGTAGTTGTCCCAGGCGGCGAACACCAGCAGGTGCGAGCCGTCGGTGATCTGCGCCTGGTTCCAGGCGATGGGCTGGATCCGGGCACGCACGGCGGGGTCGGTCACCACGATGATCTCGAAGGGCTGCAGGCCGCTGGAGGTGGGCGCCAGGCGCGCAGCCTCCAGGATGCGCTCCACTTTCTCCTGCGGAACCGCGCGGGCGGGGTTCATCTTCTTGGCGGCGTAGCGCCATTGCAGCTTGTTCAGCAGGGGCTGGGCGGCGGTGGTGTCGAAGGCGGTCATGGTGGCGTCCTGTGCATGAAAAGGGTTGCATGAACTGTAGGCAGCCGCCCTCCGTTCGGTAAGCCATCGCCGGGAAAAGCATTGTTCCCGTTTGGCCAACAATCGGGGCCTTGAAACCCGCGCGGGTGCTACAAAAGGATGCACCCGGCCCCCTCCGCCCGCCGGATGGACGGGGGCCTGCGGCGTACACTCCGCCGCATGCTTTCCCGCGGCCCACGGCACGGCGCCCACGCCGCGCGGCGGGCTGCGCCACCCCTCCATGAGTGAACCCGACCTTTCGTTTCTGGACCCATCGGGCCGTCTGCCCGCCCAGGCCGCCGCGCGGCCGGCGGCGCAGCAGGCCGCGGGTGCCGGCACGCCGGCCGACGGGCTGGTGGCCGAGCTGCGCGCCTACCAGGCCGAGCTGGAGAACCAGAACAAGGTGCTGCGCTACAGCCAGGCGGTGGCCGAAAGCGCCTACGAGCGCTTCGAGACGCTGTTCGCCAGCGTGCCGCTGGCCCTCATGGTGGTGGACGAGCACGACATGGTGGTGCAGGCCAACTCCATGGCCCACCGCTCCTTCCAGCCCACCGAGCGCGACCGCCCCCTGACCGCGCTGATGCCCTTCGTGCGGGAGCAGGACGCCCGGCGCGTGCGCGAGGCCTTCGCGCTGGCGCGGGACCTGGGCCGCAGCGAGGTCAAGGAAGTGGTGTTCGCCATCAACGCGGACACGCGCATCACCGGCGACCTGCACATCGCCCACATCGAGGCGCCGCAGGCCAGCGGCCCGCCGCTGCCGCAGTTCCTGTGCGCGGTGATCGACCAGGGCCCGCTGCTGGCCGAGCGCCAGGCGCTGCAGCACAGCGCCGCCACGCTGCAGCAGCGCAACGAGCAGCTGCACGCCAGCGAGAAGCGGCTGGAGGCCGTCATCAACTCGGCGCTGGACGCCATCATCTGCGTGGACCAGCACCAGCGCATCACCGTCTTCAACCCCACGGCGGCGGCGCTGTTCCAGTGCGGCGCGGGCGATGCGCTGGGCAGCACGCTCGACCGCTTCCTGCCCGACGCGGCCCAGGCCCTGGCGTTCGCCCAGCTCACCACGCAGGCCCTGCTGGGCGAGATGACGGCGCTCACCGTCGCCGGCCGCGAACTCGCCGTGGAGGTCAGCGTGTCGTTCGAGCGCCATGCCGAGGGCGAGACCACCACCGTGTTCGCGCGCGACCTCACCGGCCGCAAGAAGGCCGAAGCGCACCGCAACGAGCTGGAGGCGCAGCTGCGCGAGTCGCACAAGATGCAGGCCGTGGGCACCATGGCGGGCGGCATCGCGCACGACTTCAACAACATCCTGGGCGCCATCCTGGGCAACGTGGAGCTGGCCAAGGCGGACTGCGCCCCCGGCTCGCCCGTGCTGGAAAGCCTGCAGGAGATCGACAAGGCCGGCCGCCGCGCGCGCGACCTGGTGCGCCAGATCCTCACCTTCAGCCGCAACGAGGCCCCGCAGCGCACCGCCGTGTCGCTGGCCGAGGTGGCGCACGACACCGAGCGCCTGCTGCGCGTGACCCTGCCCCCCGCCATCGAGTTGCACATGCAGCTGCCCACGGGCCTGCCGCCCGTACTGGCCGACGCCACGCAGGTCGAGCAGGCCCTGCTCAACCTGTGCACCAACGCCGTCCACGCCATCGGCACGGAACGCGGCAGCATCCATGTGGAAGCCGCCGCCGTGCAGCCCGACCAGCGCCTGAGCGAACGCCTGGGCCTGGCCAGCGGCGACTACGTGGCGCTCACGGTGCGCGACAGCGGCCCGGGCATGGACGCGGCCACGCTGCAGCGCATCTTCGAACCCTTCTTCACCACCAAGCCCGTGGGCCAGGGCACCGGCCTCGGCCTGGCCGTGGTGCACGGCGTGATGCGCACGCACGAGGGCGCCGTGGACGTGCACAGCACGCCAGGCCACGGCAGCCGCTTCACGCTGTACTTCCCGGTGGCGCCCGCCGCTGCCGCGCCCGCGGTGCAGGCCCCGCCACCGGCCGCCACGGCCGCCGCCGGCAGCCGCCCCGCGCCCGCCTCCGCCTCTGCCGACAACCCCGGCTGCACCCCGCCGCCGCGCAAGCCGCACGTGATGTACGTGGACGACGACCAGGCCCTGGTCTTCCTGGTGCAGCGCCTGCTGCGCCGGCGCGGCTACGAGGTCAGCGGCTTCACCGACCCGCACGCGGCCACGGCCGCCCTGCGCGAGGCGCCCGACTGCTACGACCTGCTCGTCACCGACTACAACATGCCCGGCTTCTGCGGCGTGGACCTGGTGCGCGAGGCCCGCCACATCCGCCCCGACCTGCCGGTGGCCCTCGCCTCGGGCTACGTCACGGCCGAGATCGAGCAGGCCGCGCTGGCCGAAGGCGCCCGCGCGCTGATTCACAAGCCCAACGACGTGGAAGAGCTCTGCGCCACGGTGCAGCGCCTCATCGCCGGTAATGATGGCTGAGGCTGACGTGCAGGCCCTGCACGAGGACGCCGACCTGCTCGTCCTCTGCAAGCCCGCCGGCTTGCTGTGCGTGCCCGGCAAGGGCCCCGACAAGCAAGACTGTCTGAGCGCCCGCGCCCAGCATCGCTGGCCCGGTGCGCTCGTCGTGCACCGGCTGGACCAGGCCACCTCGGGCCTGGTGCTCATGGCCCGGCACCCGCAGGCGCAGCGCCGCCTGGGCCTGGCCTTCGAAGAGCGGCGGGTGGTCAAGCGCTACCAGGCCGTGGTGCACGGCCGCATGGACGCGGCGGACGGAGCGTGGCATGCCATCGACCTGCCCATCGCCGCCGACTGGGCCCGCCGCCCGCTGCGCGTCATCGACGCTGAAAAAGGCAAGCCCAGCCTGACCCGCTGGCGCGCCCTGGCGCACGGCGCGGCAACCGGCACCACGCGCGTCGAACTGGAGCCCGTAACCGGCCGCACCCACCAGCTGCGCGTGCACCTGGCGGCCGTGGGCCACCCCATCCTGGGCGATGCGCTCTATGCCGACGCGGCCACCCAGGCCCGGGCTCCGCGCCTGCTGCTGCACGCCAGCCACCTGGCCTTCGCGCACCCAGGCACGGGCGCGGCGCTGTCCTTTGAATGGCCTGCGGATTTTTGATGAAAATGGCCTCCAGCGCTTGTCCAGCAAGCGCTGGCAGCTATCGAAACCATAGTCATCGGGCGGCCTGCGCCATCGCCCACTGCACCGCCAGGATGCTGCCCAGTACTACCAGCATGCCCGCCAGCGCCACGCCGGTCATGGCCTGCCCCAGCAGCGCCCAGCCCAGCACCACGGCCGTGACCGGGCTCAGCAGGCCGAGCGACGACACGGCCACCGACGGCAGGCGCGCCACGCCCCGGAACCACAGCGCATAGGCCACGAGCGCGCCGGCCAGGCTCAGGTACACGTAGCCCGCCACGTTGGCGGCGGTCAGCGCGGGCAGCGGCGGGTCCGCCAGCCAGGCCACGGGCGCCAGCATGACGCCGCCCGCCAGCAGCTGCCAGCCCGTGAAGGCCAGCACCGGCAGGTCCGGCTTCCAGCGGCGCGACCAGAAGGTGCCCGCCGCCATGCAGACCGTACCGGCCAGCGCGGCGGCCACGCCCACAAGGTTCCAGCGCGCCCCAGGCGACAGCAGCAGCGCGGCCATGCCCAGCACGCCCGCGGCGCCCGCGGCCAGCGCCAGGGCCGGCGGGCGGCGGTGGTCCAGGGCCCAGGCCAGCCCCATCACCACCAGCGGCCCGATGGCGCCCACCACTGCCGCCACGCCGCCGGGCAGCCGGTAGGCCGCCACGAACAGCAGCGCCTGGAAGACGCCGATGTTCAGCGCGGCCAGCACCAGCAGGCGCCTCCAGCCCACCCAGTCGCCCCAGGCGGGCCAGCGGCGGCACCACAGCACCAGCAGCAGCCCGGCGGGCAGCGTGCGCAGCAGCGCGGCGGTGAAGGGGCGGCCGGGCGGCAGCAGCTCGGTGGTCACGATGTAGGTGGAGCCCCAGATGACCGGGCCGAGCGCGGTGGTCAGCGCGTCGAGCCAGGGGGACGGGCGTTGGTCGGACATATTATTTATCTTTAATTCAAGATAAATAACCTTACCATACAATCTTGAAATCAAGATAAATCCGCAAAAAGACCATGGCCACCCAACGCCAGCCCGACGCCGTGGACGCCATCCTGGCCCAGTGGCGCCGCGAGCGCCCCGACCTGGACGTGGCGCCCATGGGCCCCATCGGGCGCCTCAAGCGCTGTGCCGCCCTGCTGCAGCGCCGGCTCGACGAGACCTTTGCCGAGTTCGGCCTGAGCTTCTGGGAGTTCGACGTGCTGGCCACGCTGCGCCGCTCGGGCGCACCGTACTGCCTGGCGCCGACCGCGCTGTTCTCCACGCTCATGGTCACCTCGGGGACCATGACGCACCGCATGGGCAAGCTCGAAGCCAGCGGCTGGATCGCGCGCCTGCCCAACCCGGCGGACGCGCGCAGCTCGCTGGTGCAGCTCACGCCCGAGGGCCTGGCGCTGATCGAGCGCGCCGTGGAGGTCCACGTGGCCAACGAGCACCGCATCCTCGCGCCGCTCAAGGCGGTCGACCTGGCGGCGCTGGATGCGCGCCTGGCGCTGCTGCTGGCCGCACTGGAGTCACCCGCAGGCCCGTAGCGATGCGTACTGCGCAGTAACATGGGGGGATGTCTCAAACCCACCTCACTATCCTCACCGGCGGCTCGCGCGGCATGGGCCTCGCCATGGCAGCGCAGCTGCTGCGCCAGGGCCACACGCTGGTCTGCATCGCCCGCAGCGCCAACCCGGAACTCGAAGCCATCGCCCAGGCCAGCGGTGCCACGCTGGAGCAGTGGCAGCAGGACCTGTCGCAGGGCGAGCAGGCCGCGCAGCGCCTGCAAGGCTGGCTGGCCGCCCAGGGCCCCGCGGCCTTCGCCAGCGCCACGCTGATCAACAACGCGGGCGTGATCCCGCGCATCGCGCCGCTGTCGGCCAGCGACGCCGCCGACCTGGCCCACGCCCTGCGCGTGGGGCTGGAGGCGCCGATGCAGCTCACCGCCGCCTTCCTGGGCGCGACGGATGCCTGGACGGTGCCGCGCAAGGTGCTCAATATCTCCTCGGGCCTGGGCCGCCGCGCCATGGCCTCGCAGGCCGCCTACTGCGCGGCCAAGGCGGGCATGGACCACTTCACACGCTGCGTGGCGCTGGACGAGGCGCTCAAGCCCCATGGCGCCAAGGTGTGCTCGCTGGCGCCCGGCGTGATCGACACCGACATGCAGGTGCAGCTGCGCGGCGCCGCGCCCGAGGCCTTCCCCGACCGCCAGAACTTCGCCAACCTCAAGGCGGGCGGCCAGCTCACATCGCCCCAGGACGCCGCCACCCGCGTGCTCGCCTGGCTGGACCGCGCGGACTTCGGCGCCCACCCGGTGGCCGACGTGCGCGATGCCTGAAACTCACTTTTCCATAGCTACCAGCGCTTGTCCAGCAAGCGCTGGAGGCTGATTTCATTCCTATTCTTTCATTCACCCAAGGAGATTCCCATGACCCGTGAAGTCGTCGTCGTCAGCGCAGTGCGCACCGCCATCGGCACCTTTGGCGGCAGCCTCAAGGACGTGCCGCCCACCGAACTCGGCGCGCTCGTGGTGCGCGAGTCACTCGCCCGCGCCAAAGTGGAAGGCAAGGACGTGGGCCACGTGGTGTTCGGCCACGTGGTGAACACCGAGCCCAAGGACATGTACCTCTCGCGCGTGGCGGCCATCAACGGCGGCTGCGCCGAGGGCACGCCCGCGTTCAACGTGAACCGCCTGTGCGGCTCGGGCCTGCAGGCCATCGTGTCGGCGGCGCAGACCATTCAGCTCGGCGACGCCGACATCGCCATCGGCGGCGGCGCCGAGAACATGAGCCGCGCGCCCTACGCCAGCCTCGCGAGCCGCTGGGGCGCGCGCATGGGCGACACCAAGATGATCGACATGATGATCGGCGCGCTGCACGACCCCTTCCACAACATCCACATGGGCGTGACGGCCGAGAACATCGCCGCCAAGTGGGGCATCACGCGCGAGGACCAGGACCGCCTGGCCGTGGAAAGCCACAACCGCGCCGAGCGTGCCACCACCGAGGGCCGCTTCAAGAACCAGATCGTGCCCGTCACGCTCAAGTCCAGGAAGGGCGACGTGCAGTACGCCACCGACGAGCACTTCCGCCCCGGCGCGTCGATGGACGACCTGGGCAAGCTCAAGCCCGTGTTCGCCAAGGAGAACGGCACGGTGACGGCCGGCAACGCCTCGGGCATCAACGACGCGGCCGCCGCCGTGGTGCTGATGAGCGCCGATGCCGCCGCCGCACGCGGCGCCAAGCCGCTGGCCCGCCTGGTGGCCTATGCCCACGCGGGCGTGGACCCCAAGTACATGGGCATCGGCCCCGTGCCCGCCACGCAGCTCGCGCTGAAGAAGGCCGGCCTGACCGTGAAGGACCTGGACGTGATCGAGGCCAACGAAGCCTTCGCCGCCCAGGCCTGCGCCGTGACCAAGGACCTGGGCCTGGACCCAGCCAAGGTCAACCCCAACGGCTCGGGCATCTCGCTGGGCCACCCCATCGGAGCCACGGGCGCGCTGATCACCGTGAAGGCGCTGTACGAGCTGCAGCGCGTGCAGGGCCGCTACGCGCTGGTGACCATGTGCATCGGCGGCGGCCAGGGCATCGCGGCGATCTTCGAACGCATCTGAGCCCCCCTGCGGAGCAGGCAGCCATCGCCAGCGGCGATGCTGCCAAGCTGTATCGGCAAGGCGGGCGCCACCCCTGATCAACGATCATTGGCGCTGGCCCCGGCCCATTCCCTATAACGGAGACATATCCATGATTCGCAAACTGCTTTCCTTCACCGCCCTGGCCCTGGCCGTGGGTGCCACGGCCCACGCGCAGCAGGCCCCCGCCCCGGCGGCGGCCTACCCGGCCAAGCCCATCCGCCTGATCGTGCCCTTCCCGCCCGGCGGCGGCACGGACATCCTGTCGCGCCTGGTGGCCACCAAGCTCACCGAAAGCGCCAAATGGACCGTGGTGGCCGACAACAAGGCCGGCGCGGGCGGCACCATCGGCATCGGCGAGGCCGTGAAGGCTGCGCCCACGGGCTACGACCTCGTGATGGGCCAGAAGGACAACCTCGTGATCGGCCCCTGGCTCTACAAGAACCTGCCCTGGGACCCGACCAAGGACCTGACCGCCGTGGCCCACGTGGCCTGGACGCCGGTGGTCATCGCCACCGCCGCCACGTCCAAGTACAAGACCCTGGCCGACGTGGTGGCCGCCGCCAAGGCCTCGCCCGGCACCATCACCTACGGCTCGCCCGGTAACGGCACCTCCATCCACCTGGCCGGCGACCTGTTCGAGAAGGCCGCGGGCGTGAAGCTCAGCCACATCCCCTACAAGGGCTCCAACCCCGCGCTGATGGACGCGCTGGCCGGCAACGTGGACCTGCTGGTCTCGTCCCTGCCCTCGGCCATGGGCCAGATCAAGTCGGGCAAGCTGCGCCCGCTGGCCGTCACGTCCGCCAAGCGCAGCTCCTCGCTGCCCGAGGTGCCTACCGTGGCCGAGTCCGGCTTCAAGGGCTTCGACGTGAGCACCTGGTACGGCGTATTCGCGCCCGCCGGCACGCCCGCCAGCGTGGTGAACACCGTGAACGCCGAAGTCAACAAGCTGCTGGCCACCGCCGACATGAAGGCCGCCATCCATGCCCAGGGCGCCGAGCCCGAGGCCATGTCGCCGGCGCAGTTCGGCAACCTGCTCAAGACCGAGTATGTGCAGTGGAAGGGCATCGTGGAGGCCTCCGGCGCGAAGATAGAGTGACATCCCCCTGAGCCGCTGCGCGGCTTCCCCCTTCTCTCGCGCTGCGCGCGGGAAGGGGGACGACGCCGGTGGCCTGGCGGAGCCAGTTCCACGGCGTCCGCTGGCAGAGCGCGCTCAGCTCCAAAAAGAAGCGGCTCCCGAGGGAGCCGTTCTTTTTTTGCCTTGGGGAAGGTTCAGGTCCGGACGACCAGCACCGGGATGTGCACCACGCCCAGCACGCGCTGCGTGACGCTGCCCAGCACCAGCTTCTCCAGGCCGCGGCGGCCGTGGGAGCCCATCACGATGAGGTCGGCGCCGGTGCTCTCCAGCGCGCGCAGGATGCCGTCGTGCACCGCATGGCCTTCGCCCACCACCGTGGTGGCCTGCACGCCGGCTTCGGCCATGGCCTTCTTGGTGGCGTCCAGCGCGGCATTGGCCTCGGCCGTGGCGGCGTTGATGTATTGCGCCTGGCCGTAGGCGAAATCGGCGCCGACGCCGGTGAAGGGATAGGGGTCGATCACGTACACCGCCGTCACGGCGCTGCCGAAGGTCTTGGCCAGCGTGGCGGCCTTGGCGACCGCCAGCATGGAGGTCTCGGAGCCGTCGACAGGAACCAGAATGTGCTTGAACATGGTGCTTTTCTCCTTGGGTTGGGGCGGGGCTTGTGGCCTGGCCCGTTGCTGTTGATCGGAAGTGTGAAGGCCGACCATACCTTGCATCTTGATTCACATCAAATGCCGGCGGGCTAGCCCACGACATCCGCCCCCTGAAAGCCGCCGCGCCGGCAGGTGACCACCAGCGTGTCGCGGTGCCCGTCCCCGGCCAGCGGCTGGATGGGGGTGGATTCGTGGATCATGCGCGCGTCGTCGAGCAGCAGCAGCGACCAGGGCTCGGTAAGCGTGAAGCGCTGCCCGCTGGGGCCCGCGGCCTCGAACACGCGCGTCTCGCCGCCCTTGACGCCCTCGCGCCCCACCAGGAACACGGCCACCAGGTCCACGCCGTCGCGGTGCGCGCCCTCGGGCGTGGGGCGGCCGATGCCGTCGGTGGTGTCGATGCGGAACTGGTGCGCTTCCACGAACCAGGGCACGGGCGCGTCGGCACCGGCGAACACCGCGTCGGACACGCCCGCCAGCGCCGCCAGCAGCTGCTGCCAGACCGGCTGCGCCACGGTGCCGGGCTCCATGGGCGCGAACCAGCGCTCCATGCCGCCGTGCAGCGCGTTGTATTCCACGGGCTGCCAGTGGGCGCGGTGCGGCGCCTGCCGCACCTGCCCGTCCTGCACCACGAAGCAGGCATGGCGGCGGCGGCGGTAGCGGCCGCCGTCCTTCAGGAAATCGTCGGGCGGCAAGGCGGCCCAGTCGCCGTTCAGGGCCATCAGCGCCGCCAGGTCGCAGCCGATCCAGCGGGCCACGTCGGCGGGCGCCAGCACGGCATAGCCGCTCTCGCGCAACTGGCTGGCGGCTTGCGCCGGGGAGGTGAACGGGGGAGAGAAAGTGACTTGGGCCATAAGGGCCCGAGCTTAAGGCAACGCTGAAAAAGCCGCCGCGATGGCGCGCGCCCGGCTTTGGGATGGAATGCAAGGCGCAAGGCACAGCAATAGCCAGCGCTATTGCGAGCATTTGCAACGCCGCAGACCGTCCCAAAGCAGGGATGCGCGACACGCGAGGGGCTTTTTCAGCGTTGCCTTCACCGCAGGCCCCGGTCAGGCCGCCGCCGCGCCCTCTTCCAGGGCGCCCCGCAGCTCGCCCGCCGGCCCGGGGCGGCCGAACAGGTAGCCCTGCCAAGTGTGGCAGCCCAGGCTGGCGAGCATGTCGCGCTGCTCCACGGTTTCCACGCCCTCGGCGATCACGTTCAAATCCAGGCTCTGCGCCAGCGTGACGATGGTGCGCGCGATGCTCGCGTCGTTGGCGTCGGTGAGCAGGTCGCGCACGAAGCCCTGGTCGATCTTGAGCTGGTCCAGCGGCAGCCGCTTGAGGTAGCCGAGGCTGGAGTACCCCGTGCCGAAGTCGTCCAGCGAGAACCGCAGCCCGTGGTTGCGCAGCGTGGTCATGCGCTGGATGGTTTCCTCCACGTCGTCCAGCAGCAGCGTCTCGGTCAGCTCCAGCTTCAGGCGCCGCGGGTTGGCGCCGGTTTCCTCCAGCAGCCCCAGCACCTCGTCCACGAAGTGCGGGTGGCGGAACTGGCGCGCGCTCACGTTCACCGCCAGGGTCCAGTGCGCAGTGAGCGGGCTCCGGACCCACGCCACCAGCTGCAGGCAGGCCGTGCGCAAGATCCACGCGCCCAGCGGCACGATGAGGCCCGATGCCTCGGCCACCGGGATGAATTCGCCGGGCGGCACCAGCCCCCGCTGCGGGTGCTGCCAGCGCACCAGCGCCTCCGCGCCCACCATGCCTTCGGTCTGGCTGATCTGCGGCTGGTAGTACAGCAGGAACTGGCCGTCGCGCAGGCCCTCGCGCAGGCCCGCCTCCAGCGCCGTACGCGCGGTGACGGCGGCCTGCGTGCGCGGGTCGAAGAAGCGCAGGGTGTTGCGTCCGGCGCCCTTGGCCTGGTACATGGCCATGTCGCCGCGCTTGAGCAGTTCGTCCACCGATCCCTGCGCGTCGGCATATAGGGCCACCCCGATGCTGCACGAGCTGTGGTAGGTGTGGCCGCCCAGCAGGTAGCTTTGCCCCAGCGCCTGCAGCACGGCACGCGCCACGTTCTCGGCCTGGGCAGCCGCCTCGTTCGGCTGCGGGCTCAGCCCTTCGACCAGCAGCACGAACTCGTCGCCGCCCAGCCGCGCAACGGTGTCGCCGCTGCGCACGCAGCCGCCCAGGCGCGCAGCCACCTGCCGCAGCAGCTGGTCGCCGATCTCGTGGCCCTGCGTGTCGTTGAGGTCCTTGAAGTTGTCCAGGTCCACGAACAGCAATGCTCCGCCCGCGCCCGAGCGCGCAGTGGTGGCCAGGCTGTGCTGCAGGCGGTCGGCCATGAGGCGGCGGTTGGGCAGGCCGGTGAGCGGGTCGTAGAACGCAAGCAGGCGGATTTCCTCCTCGGCGGCCTTGCGGCCGGAGATGTCGGTCTGCGTGCCCACGTAGTGCGTGATGTCGCCCTGCGGCGAGCGCACGGCCGTGACCGTGATCCAGGCGGGGTACACCTCGCCGTTCTTGCGCCGATTCCAGACCTCGCCCTGCCAGGCGCCCTGGCTGCGCAGCGCGCCTTGCAGAGCCGTGTAGAACTGCGTGTCGTGGCGGCCCGACTGCAGCAGCCGCGGGGTCTGGCCCACGAGTTCCTCCACGGTGTAGCCCGTGAGGCGGGCGTACGACTGATTGGCCTTGAGGATGCGCTGGTCGGGCCCCGTGACCACCATGCCCTCGAACGATTCGAACACCGTCGCCGCGATGCGCAGCGACTCCTCGGCCTTGCGGCGCTCGGTGATGTCGGTGGAGATGCCGCACAGCGCGTGGATGGTGCCGTCGGGCTGGCGCAGCGGGATCTTCACGGACAGATAGGCCCGGGTGCCCCCGCCGCCCAGCCGGGTGTTGATCTCCTCCACCTCCAGGTGCTCGCCCTGCTGCAGCACGCGCCGGTCGTTGGCCTGCAGCTGCAGCGCCGTGGCGGGGTCGAAAAACGCGAAGTCGTCCAGCCCCACGACCTCGCTGGCGGGGCGGCCGAACAGCTCCAGGATGTGGTGGTTCGCGTACTGGTAGCGGAAGTCCTGGCCCTTGATGTAGATGAACGCGCCCACGCTGTCCAGGATGGTGGCCAGCTTCTGCTCGCTGGCCTGCAGGTTGCGCGTGCGCTCCAGCACCTTGCGGCGCAACACCAGCACCGCTAGGGCCGCCGACAACGCGAACAGCGCCAGCGCCGCCACCCCCCAGCCCATGGCCGGCGACAGCTGCGTGCCGCCGTCCTGCGCTGCGACCCGGGCCGCCGTGCCCAGGCCGGGAACGAAGAGCAGTGCGGCCCACCCGGACCGGCGGAGCGGGGACAGGCTGAACCGGGATGCGCCTGGATTCACAACTCGATCCCCATGGGGTGGTGGAAGCCCCATGTTAGCGAAAGGTTGCAAAAACATCCAAAAGTAATCTTTACCAATCTCCTTGGGGTAGCATGTGCCCACCCATCCGCCAGGAGCCATCGATGCCCCATGAACGCCGCCACTTCGTCCGCGTCGGTTTCGATGCGCCGGCCCTGCTGACCACCGCGACC